>WBZN01000405.1_pt1 | contig 36479 bp, 37 predicted proteins | sample 5204281 | NCBI WGS metagenome assembly WBZN01 (sample SAMN12344347, study PRJNA552823) | activated sludge metagenome | biome: Activated sludge suspended growth; feature: Nitrification reactor; material: Wastewater; isolation source: activated sludge from nitrification reactor of wastewater... | reverse complement strand
GAAGGTTGGCCGTTTGCGCCGTGATCACCAGTTGATCGGTTTCGGTCGTAATGGTCTGGGTGCTGCCATAGGGCGGGTTCATCCAGATCCATCCCTGGTTCGTGCTGAGATAATAGCTGTGTTGATCGGTCCCGCCTTTACGCAAGGACAGGGTTCCGACGGCGGTTTGGCCCTTAACGGCACTGAGCGCCAACGCTGCCGGGCTCGAGGTAATGGCCGTCCCGGTCACGACCGGTGGTACGACTGGAGCTGGAGGAGGAGGCACGGCCACGGGGCTAGGCGTCGGGATGACGGCAGGGGGCGCTGGGGGCACTGCCGCAGGGGGCGGAGGGGGCGGCGCCACCGCCGATGCCGTGACGGTGAGCGTGACTGGAATGCGGAGCATATTGGTGAAGTTGTTCGGTCCTGAATCGACGATGTAGACCACGGCGGAGTGGGTTCCTGCTGGAAGGTTGGCCGTTTGCGCCGTGATCACCAGTTGATCGGTTTCGGTCGTAATGGTCTGGGTGCTGCCATAGGGCGGGTTCATCCAGATCCATCCCTGGTTCGTGCTGAGATAATAGCTGTGTTGATCCGTGCTGGATTTTTTCAGATTCAACGTGCCCACCGCCGTTTGTCCTTTTGGGGCGCTGAGGACCAGGGCAGTGGGACTGGTAAATATGGGAGCCGTGCCGCTGTTTTGGGCCAGGACCGCCACCGCGTCAGTCGATGACTGCTGCAGCAGGCTGAGCGTGGTGTCTGCGGCAGCGGCGGTTGGGGGCAAGGCTGAGGAACACAGCGCGGAAGATAAGCAACCGGCAACACCGATAACCAGCACACTCTTGGGCGTCTTCATGATGGTTCCTCCGGAATTTCGAGACGCTGGATGAGCAACCGGCATGCCAGCAAGAAATTCCTACGAACGTCAGAAAGCCGCGTCACGAGCCATTTTGCAGAGAATGGCGCTGTGCGATAGTGTTCGTTGTTTTTTCGTTGTGCAAGTTGGAGCAGCGGGTGCAGGAGAATGCCTTCGATCTTCCTCTCACGTGTCTCTGGATGCGAAGCAGACGGGGCAGCGCCCTCCGGTGTAACGCCTCTTGGTGTGCTGGCCGGGAGATGGAGCGAAGTTAGGCTGTCGGAGGAGCGGCAACCCAATCCGTAAGCAATGTCAGCATGCGCTGGAAGTCGGACGGGTTGGTGAATCGGTGGTCAGCGCCGGGAAGAATCTCCAGGTGCTTGGGGCCCGCCAATGAGGCGTACAGCCGTTGGCTTTGGTGCAGAGGAACATACTCGTCATGATCCCCTTGGACGATCAAGGTCGGTGCGGTAATGGTGCGAGCCGGTTCGTAGGCGATGCGGTTGAGGCAATCCTGGTAGAAGGCATAGTCGAGGGGGAGGCGTGAGGGTCCTCCATGCAGATCCGGGATGGTGTTTGTCCGTTGCCACTCCTGCAGCCCATCTTCGCCCAGCTCTAAGCGAAGCTCTTCGCCGAAATCAACGACCGGGCATTTGAGTGCGAGGCAGGCGAGCGGTGGATGATCCGCCGGCGCGGAGTGGCGCAAATCTGTCCACTCAGCGGCGGCGAGGAGTGAGACAAGGCCGCCGAAACTGGACCCGACAAGTGCCAGTCGCCGGTAGCCTCGTGTCATGACATAGGTCAACGCGGCGCGCGCCTGAGCCACTCCGATACTGGTCGTCAGTTTGGCGAAGGGCCCTTCGCTGTCGCCATGGCCGAAACAGTCGAAACGGAGCGTGGCGATACTGCGTTGTTGGAAGAGCTCAGCCAGGGCTTGGTTGCTGGTGCTGTTCTTGTGGGACAAAAAGCCATGGCAGAGCACCGCGACAGAGTCGGTGGTGTGCTGCGGTTCGGCGAGCACGGCCGCAATCCGGTTTCCGGCCTGATCACGAAATGACAGCGTTTCTTCCATAGGGTCGGTCGTTCTGGCGATCCGGGATGCGATCGAGCTTACTTCGTCGTTCCTTCATGGGATGGCAGAGCACCGGTCGCCTGTGCGATTTTTATGGTGACCATGGTGAAGTGAAGTAGCAACAGCCCCAGGCTTACCCATGTGCCCATTTGAATCCAGGGTGAGGAAAGGGGCAGATTCCAGGTCAACGAGGCGACGAGCACTAATCCCAAGGAGCCAAAACTTACGGTGGCCACCTGCGCCGCGCGCCAACGATTCATGATGCGTTCAAGCTCTTCGCGATAGGATCCCCGCTTTTTCTGATTCGCGATCCGCGAGGCGGCAAGCAGGGGCGGGAGGGCGAAGGACAGTCCACCGACCATGCTTTGTAGGAGAAATCCGAGGAACGCCGTGTGGGTATAGGCAACCAGATGCAGCGTGCCATAGGGCATGGCCGGCGGTGTCCATAACACATTGATCCCGAGTGCCAAGCCGATTCCGGTCATAATCATCAGGAAAGTCAATGCCGTAAGGAGATGGTCCGTGGCCGCGGATCCAGGCTGTCCTGCCTGACTCCATGTGCGCAGTAGGTTGATGCAGCACAGCGCCAGCGCGACCAGGAGAACACTTCCCGCGACCAACTGGATATGGACCGAGGACAACACAAACCCCGTGATCAACCCGGCGGCGGAGGCCGGCAGAAGCAGCATGACCATCTGCCCCAAACCTGCGCTACGTAGTGGGTGATGAACCATCAGCGGGAGCGCCAGTTGGATCGTTCCGACGGTTCCGAGTGTGAGGAACAGCAACAGGCCTGCATGGAGGTGGCCCAGCCGGAGAATGCCATGCCAGGTGGGATACCAGGCATCGGCGAGCAGGCCTCCTAGAACCAAGCTGCCGAACAGGCCGGCGAAGCTGATGCCGAAATAGAGCGGTAGCAGCGGGGTCCACCCTGAGCAGGTTCGTAGCGCGGTCATCATATGGCGGGCCATGGGGATAAAGAGCGCGGCCAGCAAGAATCCCGCGACCAAGGTCAAGGTGGGATTCCGCAACCAGGCTCCCGCAGCAAATCCAAGGGCCGCGAGATTCATGCTGAGAAACAGCAGCCGGTGTGTCGTCCGTTTCCCCTCATGGCTGGCCAGATCATGGGCCGCGAGCGCCAGGCCGGTCATCAATTGGAGCAATCCGCCGATCAGCACTCCGTGGACGTGTAATTGGCGAAGGCCGGAGGGAAGCGGGCCTCCCCGTACGATGCCCCCAAATGCGGCGAGTCCCAACAGTGAGGTCAGCAGCAGCCAGCCCCATCCGGTCAGCAGAAACGACAGTGGCGATCCAAGCCCTCGACTCATAGCCTCTAACCCTGATTTAAGAAGTAAAAGTGATTGGTCGGTCCTTTGCCATGGCCGATAGCCAGGCTGTGCCTGATGGCTTCAGTGAGATAGGTCTTGGCGGTTTGGACGGCATCAGGGACACTTTTGCCTCGGGCGAGATGCGCGGCAATGGCGGAGGCAAAGGTGCACCCGGTGCCATGCGTATGGGGCGTGTCGATGAATTCCCCCTTAAAGATGTTAAAGAACCGTCCGTCATAAAGCAGATCCGTCCCGCGATCTTGTTGCAGATGGCCACCCTTGATGAGGACATGGGCGCAACCGAATTGATGAATGATCTTGGCGGCACGGCGGGCATCGGCCAACGAAGTAATCTCGATCCCAGACAGCTGCTGCGCTTCATGCACGTTGGGCGTGACGAGTAAGGCCAGGGGGAAGAGCGTGCTCGTGAGAGTATCGATGGCGTCTGGCTTCAACAGCGGTTGTCCGCCCTTGGCAATCATGACCGGGTCCACCACGAGATTCTTCACCTGTTGCGGTTTCAATAGTTTCACGACCGTCCGGATGATCTCTGCGGAAGAGAGCATGCCGGTTTTCACGGCCGCCACGTCGAAGTCGTCAAAGATGGCGTCGAGTTGAGCGGCGACGATCGATGTGGGCAGTTCGAACACGTCGGCGACTTCTTCCGTGTTCTGCGCCGTGATGGCCGTGATGACCGACATGGCATAAACGCCATTGGCGGACATGGCTTTCAGATCTGCCTGAATGCCTGCGCCACCGCCTGAATCTGAACCTGCTATCGACAAGACTTGTTTAATCATGGATAAATTCCTGTGCAAGTAATGGGACGTGGACCTACGGTGTGGGGGGCGTTGATTCCTGCGTGGCTGGGGCGCCTGATTCAACGACCGGCGCGGAGTCAATTTTCAATCCGTCCAGGGTAATGATCCGATCCGCTCGTGGCGACGTTTCATGGTAATGCAACGTGATCGGGCCTGTCGGGGGCTTATCGGTAGCCAGAAACGAGAGGCTCGCATGCTGCTGTCGTTTGGGGGTCAACTCCATCCCGCGCGTGCAGAGGCCTTCACGGTTCTGTGCGACATCCTGTTTCCACTGCTCCCCGTGCTCATCCACCAGATAGGTGTCGAGAAGCTGGCAGCCGATTTTGACCGGATGCGTCGTGCGGTTGGTGAATAACAGATCAAGGCCGATCACATCGTCCTGCCGTGTTATGTTCAGAATCATGACCTTGTACAGTTCGTTTTCATGGGCGCTCAGGACCGGATCGGTTTCCTTCACCACTGCTCCGGCCGCAGGCGCGGCAGTGGGTGCGGCGGCCTGTTTGAGCAGGGCTGCCAAGGGGCCTGATTTCGGTACAACGGTCCGTGACGCGCCGACGGGGTAGACCGTATAGGGCCCGATCAGCTTGGCGGTGACCTGAATGCCTTCGGGAATTTCCAGGTAGGCGCCGGTCACGTAGAGGTCGGCGCGCAGGGCCTTGGCGACTTTCTTGGCCGCTTTGGCTTGCGACGTATCGAGATGGGTCAGCTGGTGCTTTTCCATCGTGGCGATCAGCAACTTGCGATCGACCACTTTGAGCTCTCCGGCCACCAGCAGATGGGTGGCCAGCTCTTCAGCCAGGAATTGACCGATGGGCGTCACGTCGCCTTTGTTGTCCACAAAGTCCAACAGCGCGAGCCGCGACTTTTTCATCTTGATCGCCTCGGCCGCCACCCCTTCGGCGAGTTCTTTGACGCTGTCCTCATACTTGGAGGCAGCGAAGGACGTGGAATGGCAGAGGACCAGCAGGATGAGGCAGGGTAAGAGACGAATCATCGGCACCCGTGTACGGTCACGTGACGCATGACCCACATTATACTCACGCTGCCGATGCTGTCCAGCCCGTGAGCGTCAGGACGACAACCTGGGCAAGAAGGCTTTGGCCAACGCCCGCCCCAGCCCATACCCGAAGGGCAGAATTATCAGCAAGAGGATCGGCAGGTAGAAGTAGGCGAGCGCTCCCTGCGCATCGGGAGGGATGAGCACCTCTACATGGACCCAGCCGGCGATGAGGCCCATGCTCACTCCCGCCGAGAGGAGGCCGAGCGCTCGCCGGTAGGCAAGCAGGGCGTTGTGCGCCGCGGCGGCCCCGAGGTGGAACAGGATGAGCAGCGCCAGGATCACGAAGGGCAGCGCCGTGAGTATCCCGACTAAGAACAAATTGTAGCCGGGGGCAAAGAGATGCAAGGTGAATGACCGCCAGGCCCGTGGATAGGGAACCGCACGAACGAGAATGTCTACCGTCAGCATGATGATCCAGGGAAGGAGCAATCCGCCGAGGAGACTGATCCAGACGCCCAACCGTGCCATCATCCGGAGTCGAGGGGATTGTTGCTGCGCGATATCGATCACCGTGGCAGCTCCTTCGGCAACGAGTCGACGTTGACCACCGCTCCGGACTCGATCGCGCTTATGGCTTCGGAGATGGCCGCGCGGACGACGGGGTCGGAGTCCTGATGGTGTTGCAAGGGCGCCAGGGCTTGCTTGGCGGCAGCTCCCATCCCGCCGAGGGTTTCGGCGGCCAGATAGCGGATCAGAGGGTGTTCATCCTCCAGCAGGGCAAGCACCGGCGGCAGGGCGTCGCTGGCGGCGGGGCCCAATTGGGCTAGTTGGTGCAACGCATAGTCGCGTGCAGAGGCATGTCCCAGCATCATGCCCAGGGATTCGATGTGGGATGCATCCCCGGCTCTCGGTTTGTCCAAGGCGGTCCGCGCGAGGTGGGCAATGCCCTTGTCCTGGTCGTTCAGGATCGGTGTCAGAGCGGCCACCGCGTCAGCAGACAACGGCACCGTAAAAGCAAATTGAGCAACCGCGGTCTGGCGCACGAGCGAAGAGGAATCGCGTAGCCCGTCGAGAAGGGCAGTGCCGATGGGGAGAGACGGAATGCCGATGCTCGCCAATGCGGTGAGGACGTTGCGCCGTAGGAGCGCATCGGGATCATGCCCGGCGGCCAGCAGTGCCGGTACCGCCGGTTTGGCGATCGGGCCCAGGCTGCCGATCACCGCGCAGGCTGTGCGGCGTTGTTGTACATCGGGATCGTGCAGTTTCGGCACGAAGTGGGTCATCACGCGGCGTGCCGCGCTCAAGTCGATCCACCTGAGCGCGGTGGCCGCGGTGGTGTTGGCATGTTGACTGCCGTCCTGCATGGCCTGGCTCAACAGTTGCGGGACGGCGGATCGCGCCGCAGGGCCGATGTGCCCCAACTGCTCGGCCGCGACAATTCGGGTGGACGGATCATCGTCCTTGAGCAGCTCGATGAGCGTCGGGACGACCCGTGCCCCGGTTGAAGACCAGTACCACAGTCCAAGCAAGCCCAGCATCAAGACCACTCCCAGCAGATGGAGCCGGATCTCGCGGGCGCTCAGGATGGTCGGTGATGATTTGGAGGCCGTCATGTGAAGTCAGCGACGCTCGCCGTCAGGGCATAGGGCCCGGCAAGGGAGGCGCTACCCTTATTCATACTACAGGGATATTCCACGCATAACCTAGGTTTTTACCTTGTAGCCCCTATGCGGCGGCAGGTGTAGCGTGAGAATGGGACAACCAGGAATAGAGGAGGGTACCATGCCTGTTTACTTCCTCATCGCGTTGACGATCCTGTTTTGTGCCATCGCTATCTGGGCTTCAGTCACGCAAGAGAGCATCCCGATGAGTGAAGAAGAGCCCGACTGGGGTGCTGAACCGCTCGATCAACCGCAACCGCAAGAATACCGCAAGACAGGGTAAGCGTTGAGCAGGTCGGGTTAGTTTTCACTCGTGACGCATGGAAAAGAATGCATGGGCTATGTGGTGTCTGTGAAGCCCGGTCCATTCCCAGCCGGTGATGGGCCGCTCCTTTGTTTTATTCATTGTTTTATCCATGTTTGTCGGTTTCTTCTCTCTATCTGCCCGTCCCTCTCACACCGGCCATTTTTCTTCGGTCCAGGCCATTTCCCAGAACATCCACTCATATTTCGAACTGAGAAGAAACGAATGCTCCATCCGTTTCTTTTCTTCATGGCCGGCTGTCCTCGCCCAGGTATCGACCCTGGCCCTCATCCATTCCTGGACCGCTTCGAATTCCGGTGATGCATACAGCATGAGCCAATCCCGGTACGGATGTTTGGCGGGCGGCGTCCCGTTCTTGAGAAAATGTTTGCCGACGACGCAGTAGATCCAGGCGCAGGGGAGCGCAACGACGGCGATCTCCGTCGCGGTGCCGGCTTGGGCCACGGCCAGCATGTGACGGGTGTAGGCGTAGTTGGTTGGGGCCATCGGCTCGTTCAGCATCTGTTGCGGCGATAGGTTCCAGCGTTTGCCGTAGTTTTCATGGAGACTGCGTTCCACGGTGATAGTGTCTTCAGCCAATTTTGCGAATCGAAGAGCCGATTCGGAGTCCGGCGCCCGTAAGGAGCCGGCTGCAAACACTCGAGCCAGGTCTGCAAGGAAACGGGCATCCTGCAGGATGTAGTAGCGAAATTTTCGTTCCGACAACGTGCCTTTGCCCAGTGCGACCACGAAGGGGTGAGTCAGTTGTGCATCCCACACGGGCTGGGCCAATTTGCGGAGATGGTTTGAAAACGACATCCGGGTCCTCCTTGGTCGTGCCGGGAAATATTCGGCTCTCGATGTGCAATCCTCATTGCCGCATCGAACATGATGCGGCGCGGGTGGGGACGCATGGGAGACGGCGCGTTACGCTCTGGGCGTCCACGGTCTCGGAAGTTGATTGATGCCGTCCAGCGCCGCCACACGATAACATTCCGCGAGGGTGGGGTAATTGAAGACGGCATCGATGAAGTAGTCGATCTGTCCCTGGAAGGCCATCACTGTCTGGCCGATGTGAATCAGTTCCGTCGCTCCGTCGCCGATCGCGTGCACGCCGAGCAATTGCCGGGTTTTGTTGTGAAACAGCAGTTTCAGCATGCCGATCTCATCCCCGATAATCTGGCCGCGCGCGATTTCCCGGTAGCGGGCGATGCCGACGGCATACGGCACTCCGTGTCTGGTCAGATCGTCCTCGTTGCGGCCGACCATGGAAATTTCGGGAATGGAATAGATGCCATAGGGCATCAGGTCCGACTGCGTCTGGTAGGGCACGCCGAACGCATGGCAGGCGGCGTGACGGCCTTGCTGCATCGAGGTAGATGCCAGCGCGGGAAATCCGATGATGTCGCCAGCCGCATAGATATGGGGGATCGACGTTTGATAGTGCTCGTTGACGGTGAGTCGCCCGCGGTCGTCGGCGGCGAGCCCGACGGCCCCTAGATTCAGGGTTGCGCTCGCGCCGGTGCGGCCCACTGAATAGAGCACCGTGGATGCGGCGATTTCCTTCCCGCTCTTTAGGCGGACGACCACCTGTTGTTCGGCGACCGGCTCAACGGACACGACTTCCTCGTTGAAGCGGAGGACAACGCCGATACTGCGCATATGATACTGCAGGGCCTCGATGGTTTCCTGGTCGACGAATTCCAACAGTCTGGGGCGTCGCTCGATGAGCGTGACGTGAATGCCCATCGTGGCCAGGATAGAGGCGTATTCCGCGCCGATGACTCCGCCACCGATGATCGTGATGGACTTCGGGAGATCCTTCAGCGCGAGGAGGCCGTCGGTATCGATGATGGTTGTGTCGTCGAAGGGGATGTGGCCGGGCCGGGCCGGAACGGTTCCGCAGGCAATGAGGATAAAGTCGGCCGTATGTTCCACCTGATCGTCAGCCCGTTCGACGCGCAGGCGATGCGGGTCCACGAAGGACGCCGTGCCATACCAGAGGTCGATATTATTGCGCGTCATCTGATTCTGGATGATCTCAATCTCGCGGCTGATGACGTGGTTGGAGCGAAAGGTGAGGTCCGCCATCGTAATGTCCTGTTTGACGCGATAACTGGCGCCATACAGGCTGCGCTGGTGGAACCCGGAGAGATAAAGCGCGGCTTCCCGGAGCGATTTGCTGGGAATGGTGCCGGTGTTGGTGCAGACCCCGCCGACGACCCGTTTGCGCTCAACGATGCCGGTCTTTTTACCGAGCTTCGCCGCTTGAATGGCGGCTTTTTGCCCTGCCGGGCCGGTTCCGATCACCAGCAGATCATAATGGGCCATGGGTCGTCCTCAACGGCCGTGAGATGGGGGTCAGCTCGCCGTCACCAGCTTCCGCGCGAACCGGAAGGCTTCCTCCAGGTCCGGCAGTTGGGCCAATTCGGGCGTGATCTGAAGGTAGCGGACCTTGTTGTCCTTGTCGACAACCAGCAAGGCACGACTCAGGAGATGCAGGTCTTTGAGCAGCAGCCCATGGGCTTTGCCGAAATCGGCGGCGCGAAAATCGGAGAGGAAGGTGACATTGTTGATCTTGGCTTCTTCCGCAAATCGTTTCTGCGCAAAGGGCGTGTCGATGCTGATCGTGATAAGTTCGACCATGCGGTCAAGCCCCATGTTCTTCTCGCTGAGATAATGCGTCTGTTGTTCGCAGACTTTCGTGTCGAGCGACGGCACGATGCTGATGATGCGGACCTTGCCTTTCCCTTTGGTCTCGTTGATGGCGACCATCGAGAGGTCGGTTTGGGCCAGTTTGACATCGCGTAATTTGTCGCCGACCTTGATCCCCATCCCGGTGAGCATCAAGGGCTTGCCTTGAAACAGGACGTTGTTGCCTTCTCCGGCCACCGTGCTCCCGTCGGCAACGGGCATATCTTTGTATGAAAAATCAGCCTTGCCGGTGCTCGACCATGTGCCACAGCCGCCGAAGCCGAGGCACAGCAGGCCCAGAAACAGTCGAGGAACCAGCGCGCCGCGCAGGGCAGGGGGAGTGATCGACGTCATAAGCATCTCCATGAATAAGGGGACGTGTTCTCTCGATCGTCACTGTATGGCCCGCTGGGAACCCTGTCAAGGTTGAAGAAACTCCCGGATGTGCTCATTGACCAGTTGCGGTTGCTCCCATTGGGGAATGTGCCCGGCCTCGGGAATGACGATCAGCCGGGCTTGCGGGATCATACTCTGGAGGTCTTTGCCGACCTGCGGAGGGAACAGGCGATCGTGGTCGCCCCATAAGATCAACGTGGACTGCCGGATCTCTGTGAGCCGCGGAGCATAGTGCTGTTCCCAGAGGGGCAGGCTGTCGCGTAACGAGAGCAACGGGCCGATCATGTCTTCCCGCTGCCGGTTCCGGTTGGAGCGTTCCAGCACGAGTGGTGTGATGAGGCTGTGATCGTAGACCACTTCCTTCAGTATGGCCTCCATTGTCCGGCTTCCGAACACCGATGCGCCGAAACGGGCCAACCAGGCTGGAACGTGCGTGTTGATCGCGCGCTGCATGAGCGGGCTGACGAGTCGTTCCCGTACATGATCGGGCAAGGTATCGATCAACACCAGGCGATGGACCCGTTCCGGATACGTCAGGGCCATGCCGATGGCCACGCCCCCACCCATGGAATTGCCGATCAAGGTAGCCGTCTGGAGACCCAGCGCATCCATAAGCCCGCGTACGGAGTCGATCAGTGCTGAGGGATGGTAGTCGATGGCGGGTTTGTCGGAAAGTCCGGAGCCGAGGAGATCCAGCGTAATCACGCGGAAGTGTGCGGTCAGAGGCCGCTGATATTCCCACTGCCACATGGATCCGCCGTAGCCGTGAAGCAGGATCAGCGGCGGGCCCTGTCCTTCATCAAGATAGGCGATCCGGTGGCCGTTGACGGAGGTGCTCTGGACGGGCAATCGCTGGATCGCGTCGAACCAGGGGGGGATATCCGGCCGTGCCGCACAACCGCTCATGAGGAGGCTCGCAAGGAACCAGGTCGCCAGGTAATGGGGCGCGACTGCAACAAACCCGAGACAGGCCGGGCGCGGCACCGGCTACTCCAATTGAATGACGGTTTCGTCGATCTTCACGTTGTCGCCCTCGGCGACAAGGATCGCGGTGACCCGTCCATCCATGGGAGCCGGAACCTGGCTCTCCATCTTCATGGCCTCGATGATCAAGAGCGGGTCGCCCGTTTTGACCTGGGCGCCGTCCGTGACCAGCACCTTCACCACACGACCTGGCATGGGAGGGGCGACATCGCCGGGTTTCGTCGGCCGGGGACGTTTCGGCTTCGAGGTGCTTCCGGCTTCGGGAGATTCCGGCACGCCGGCCAACACTTCCTGGAGCGGTTCGAGGGAGACTTCCTGCAATCGGTCGTTGACGCGAATGTAATAGGGCTTGCGGCCGTCGGTGGTGCGGCCTGAGCCTGAGACGACGACATGGTAATTCTCACCATGGACCGTAATGTTGAATTCGGCCGGCGCGAGATGGAGATCGTGCGCGACGGCTGGCCCCTTGGTGTCGGTCGGTTCCAGCGGTTCCGGCTGCAGGTTGCCCTGCTCGCGCGCCTCGAAGAAGTCCCGCGCGATGGCCGGAAACAGAGCGAAGGACAACTGGTCTTCCAGGGTCGTCGCGGATTCCGGCATGTCCTTTTTGAGTTTTTCAAACTCTGATTCCAGACGGTCCGCCGGCCGACCTTTCACCGGTTCTTCGTCGCCGATGGCCCGTGCCATGATCTCTTTATCGAGAGGGCCCGGCGCACGGCCGTAGAGGCCGAGGAAGTAGTTCTTGGTTTCCGTCGTGATGACTTTATAGCGCTCGCCCTGTTCGCCGGTCAGCACATTGAGTGTGGCCTGGGTGCCGACGATTTGGCTGGTCGGCGTGACGAGCGGCGGGTACCCCATGTCCTTCCGCACACGGGGAATTTCGTCCATGACTTCCTTCATCCGGTCGAGTGCGTTTTGCTCCGCCAATTGCGCGGCGAGATTGGACAGCATGCCGCCGGGTATTTGGGAGGTCAGAATTTCCGCGTCCACGCCCGTGAAGTCGCTTTCGAATTGCCGGTACTTCCGGCGCACCGTCCGGAAATGTTCCGCGATGGGCTGCAGGTCTTGCAGGTCCAATTGGCTGTCGTACGGGGTGCCGCGTAATGCTGCGACCATCGATTCGGTCGGCGGATGCGAGGCCCCTCCCGCCAGCGGCGAAATGGACGTGTCCAGGAGATCCAATCCCGCCATGACCGCCATCAGCGCGGTCATGGTGCCCATGCCCGACGTGTAATGGGAATGGAGGTGGATGGGAACGCGAACCGCTGCTTTCAAACTCTTGACCAAACGGTAGGCATCCACCGGCGCCAGCAGTCCGGCCATATCCTTGATGCAGATCGTGTCGGCGCCAAGATCTTCTAGGCGTTTGCCCATCGTGACGAATCCATCCAAGCGATGGACGGGACTTGTCGTATAGGAAATCGCCGCCTCGACGTGTTTCTCGCAGGCTTTGACCTCGCGGATGGCGCGTTCCAGATTACGCACATCGTTGAGGGCATCGAAAATGCGGAAGACGTCGATACCATTGGCGGCCGAGCGTTCGATGAATTTGTCGAGCACGTCGTCGGCGTAATGCCGGTAGCCCACGAGGTTCTGTCCCCGCAACAGCATCTGCAGCTTTGTTTTCGGCATCGCGGCACGGAGCGCGCGCAGCCGTTCCCAGGGATCCTCTTTGAGGAACCGCAGGCAGGTGTCGAAGGTTGCGCCGCCCCAGACTTCCAGGGACCAGAATCCCACCGAGTCCAGTTTCTGGGCGATGGGCAGCATGTCTTCGGTGCGCATCCTGGTGGCGAGCAGACATTGATGACCGTCCCGCAAGGCGACTTCCGTCATCAAGAGTTTCTTGGCCGGTGCCGGAACGAGGTTCAGCGTGGACTTTTCCGGGGAGGCGGCAGAGCCAGCGCGTGTTGGAGCCGGTTTGGTGGCTTTGGTCGACTTGGCTGGCGCGGGCCTCTTTGGGAGAGGTTTTTTCGATAGAGTTTTCTTGGTCTTTTTCGTTGCCATACTGACGGCCTCGGGGCGGCGGAATCGCTCGCGTAACAGGGTTGAGGTGCTGTGTGCCTGGTGGCTGAGAGGTCAGAGTCCTTCGTAGGCGGCGATTGCTGCGGAAATCGCCAACACCAGGTCCTCAGGCTCCTCGGATTCTTCGTATTGATACAGGTCCGGATGGGTTTCCAGATAAGAGGTATCGAATCGTCCCGCCTGGAAATCCTGTTCCATCATCACGTTCTTCATGAACGGAATGGTCGTTTTCACGCCACGCAGGACGTATTCTTCGAGCGAACGCCGCATGCGGCTCACGGCTTCCTCCCAGGTGCGTCCACGCACGGTGAGTTTCGCCAGCAACGCGTCATAGTACGGTGGAATCGTATAGTCACGGTACACCGCGCCATCGATACGGACCCCGATACCACCGGGAGAAAGATAGGCGGTGACGGTGCCGGTGCACGGCATAAAGTTATTCCGCGGGTCTTCGGCATTGATGCGGCATTGGATCGCGTGGCCTTGCAGCGTGACATCCTTTTGCCGGATCTCCAATGGTTTGCCTGCCGCGATGGAAATCTGATTGCGAACGATGTCGATGGCCGTAATCTGTTCCGTGACGGTATGTTCGACCTGCAGGCGTGGGTTCATCTCCATGAAATAGAAATGCCCTTCATGGTCGAGGAGGAACTCTACCGTGCCGGCATTGTCGTACTTCACGGCTTTTGCGATGGCGATGGCGGCTTCACCCATCTGCGCGCGCAATTTGGCCGTCAGGACCAGTGAGGGAGCAATTTCGATCAGTTTCTGGTGTCGACGCTGAATCGAACAATCCCGCTCGCCGAGGTGGATGATGTTGCCGTGTTTGTCGCCCAGGATCTGAAATTCGATATGGTGCGGACGCTCGATGTACTTTTCGATGAAAATGCTGCCGTCGCCGAACGCCGCCAGCGCTTCCCGTGCCGCGACTTCCATATTTTCGCGCAGTTCCTGGTCGGAGCGGACCACGCGCAGCCCGCGTCCACCACCGCCGGCGCTGGCCTTGATCATGACCGGGTAATTGATCCGGTGGACGAACTCCAGCGCCTCTTCGATGCTGGTGACGCCGCCTTCGGTGCCGGGCACAATCGGGAGGCCTGCCTGCTGGGCTATCTGCCTGGCCTTGACCTTACTGCCCATGAGGTCGATCGTTTCCGGCGAAGGCCCGATGAAGGTGATCCCCGAGGCATGGCAGAGCCGGGCGAATTTGGCGTTTTCCGAAAGGAACCCATAACCGGGATGGATCGCGTCGGCACCGATGCGCTTCGCAATTTCCACGATCTGTTTGCCGTCCAGAAACCCTTTAACCGGGCCGGGACCTACGAGATAGGATTCGTCGGCCTTCTTGACGTAGATGCCGGACGAGTCGGCCTCGGAATAGATCGCCGCTGTCGCGATGTTGAGCTCGCGGCAGCCGCGGATGATGCGCATGGCGATTTCGCCACGGTTGGCAATAAGGATCTTGCGGAACATGCTGAGCTTGCGCGAGGTTCGGAGCCGGAGCTCACCTCTGGGTCGCCTCCCGAAAAGATCGCGTAACCTAGCATAGGGTCAAGAGAGTTGTCGAGACGACGGCGGGCGAAATGGTAGCCGGGAGGACACGAATCGGGCAGGAGGCGCAGCGCCTCCTGCCATGGCCGTGATTACTTGGCCTGAATGAGGAGCGGCTTCGATTGCGCACTGCCGCCGCCGGCTACGACGATGATGAATGACATGCCGGCCTTCGCATCCGGCACGACGGCCTCAATCGTCGATTCATTCACGAACTGGTACTCGATCTTATCTTTGGGCGCCGCGCTGAACGTCACCCCGTGGAAACATTCCTTGCTGCCGAAGTTTTCGCCTTTGATCACGATTTTATCACCGGGTTTCGCTTCATCTGGCTCTACTTTGCCGATGGAAGGACGCTTCGAGCGATCGCAGACCGGATCCTTCTCAAGCTTGTTGGTGTCCGACCCCTTGATCGATTCGGTGTTGAACATCGTGTAGCCGGCGCCTTCCACCATGGCTCCTTCCTGAGCCTGGGCTGAAGGGACGGCAAGACAGATGGTGCCGAGAGCAAACGCGGAGCCGAGGACAACGGTCATAAGTGTGCGCATGAAAGCCTCCTATTAGGGAGATGATGACTTCGGGAGCGGCGTATATGATTCGCTGATGATTTTCTGGCCTTCGTCCGACAGGGCAAATTGTTCAAACGCGGTCACGAGCGGGTCGGTGTCCGCATTCGAAATGAGAAGGAGCGGTCGGCGTAACGAGTACCGGCCGTCCTTGACCGTCGGTGTTTCCGGTTCCACTTTATCGACGGGGAGCAGGCGCACCGGCACGCCGGAGGCGACGGCTTCCAGGGCCTGGCCCAGAGACAGATAGCTGACGGCAGAATGGGGCGGCAGAGTCCCGGCGATGGTTTTGATGACCTTCTCGTCCTTTGCGATCACTTTGGTGCTGTCGGGAATTTTACCGGTAATGCCCAGGAGTTGCTCAAAGGCATCGCGGTTATTCTCATTGCGCGGCCGGTCGATGAGCAGCACTTTGGTGTCCGGTCCGCCCAGGTCGGACCAGATTTTATATTTTCCGGAAAAGAGGTCGGCGATCTCCTGTTTGGTCGCTTCTTTGGTGAAGTTTGACCGATGGACCATGATGGCGATGCCGTCCCACGCGATTTGGACGGAGCGCAGTCCGTTTGCCGAGGCGCCTGTGACGGCGATATGCGCCTGCTTGGCTTTGACCATGTCGAGCGGTTTGGAGTTGTCGTCCCAGACGACATCGATATAGGCGCGGGGATTCGCTTTTTCGAATGCGTGCGCCAGGGATTCCATCACGTGCTGCTCGGGTCCATGCCCGGCGATCACCATGGAGCCGGCTACTTCGGCTGAGGTCGGCAGCCCTGACAGAAGGAGGAGTCCGGCACAAAGGAAAGCACTGATACGCGAATACATGCTGAACAATTCTCCCTCTCGCCCCTGACTGGCGTTCCGGGGCATTGCGGCGCGGCAGATCGGGGCAATGGCCCCTTCCGCTCACGCACCCTCTTCGCTAGGAGTCTGGGCTGCTGTCTGTCGGGGTGACCGCGCCGGACATCATCTCCGGCGACACGTCCACGCGTTTGCCCATGGCGGGCGGAAGTTTGGAGAAGCGATCCATGCGTTCATTGAGCATGTCGTACGCTTTGATTTCCTCAAACCCCGGCTTGTGGCTGCCTTTGACCTTCGAGGCGAACGCGGACAAGATCCGGGTTGCCCCCATGTTGTTGCACTGTGGGCAGACCGTATCGTCCGGCCGCGCATGGATGGATTGTGTGGCCTCGAACCGATGGGTACATTGTTCGCAGCGATATTCGTAGACCGGCATTGCCGACTCCTTCAAGCTGGAGAAGACTGGCACTCGATGGCCGTCCCTGGAGGGGATGACCGAGAGAAAGCGGTTCTCTGTTTGGAAACGCTTGACCCTGTGTGTAACTTTGCACTATTGTACCGAATCTTTGTGTCGAAACGCGAGCTACAATTGAAGGAGCGGTTGAAATGCCCCTGTTAATCCGGAAGTACAAAGGCAATGGCGGTGTTATGCAGGAAGAGCGTATCGACGATCCGGACCGGATCGAGCGCTATATGCGTCTGTTCGAAGAGAAAGACGTCAAGAAACTCCAGACCGGCGTCAAGACCGTGATCGAGAAGGACGAGTGGCAGCTCCTGCCCTAGCACGTACCTCCTGGGTTCATCCCACATTCATGTGTGTTACTGTCGCGGGTCGTTGCGGCTTGGTACGTTCCCCGCATTGCTCTCTCCGAGAGGTGCGTGGTAGGGTTGGGCTGCGACGGTCCTGACGACAGAGTTCGACGGGGTACCATGGTCTATTGGATCCACATTGCACGCGCGATCGATCGAGTCACGCTTCATCGGGACCGTTGTTCGGAGGTGCCTTCCAGCATTTCGAGTAGCGATTTCTGGGAGGGCGGCTGGTTCGACTATCCAGATAAAGAACGCGCGCTCGCGGCGATGGAACAGGCGGGGACCACCGATGAGCGCAAATGCGCGCTCTGCAAACCCTAATCGACTTCACATGACAGTGCTGAGTCGGTAGACCCCCGCCGGCTTCCGACCGCGCCGTCTCCGGTTCATTGCTCAACACGTCCAATCGCCTGACCATGCCTCAACTTGCGCTTCTCCTCACAACCTTTGTGTGGGGCGCAACATTTCCGGCCACCAAGGCCGCCCTCGAACAAATTACACCGCTCTCGTTTCTGTTCTTGCGATTTTTGCTCGGTATGCTCGTGGTTTTCGCCGTCCTGTTCGTCCTGCGCCGCACACTGACGCGCGATGCCGCGATGCTGCGGATGAGTCTCATTGCGAGCCTCTGGCTGTTCCTGGGGTATGTGCTGCAGACCATAGGCCTGCATTTGACCACCGCCTCCAACTCGGCGTTTATCACCGTGCTGTATGTCGTGTTCGTTCCCTTGTATCTGCGTCGCTTGAGCGCGCACACCTGGATTTCGAATGGGATCGCGTTGATCGGGCTGTGGTTTCTCGTCAAGCCCACCGCCTCCGCTAATCTTGGCGATCTACTGACGCTCGGGAGCGCTGCGGCGTTTGCGGCACACATGGTCTGTCTGGAGCACTACACCAGAACGACGGACGCGGTGTCGTTGTTCGCCTGGCAACTGGTGATGATGACTGTCGCGATGTTGGGTGCGATGTGGTGGGAACAGCCGACGGCGATCATGTTCGAGCCGAGCCGTGTCTTATTGTTGGGCCTGGGGGTCACCGGTATTCTCGCGACGGGCGCGTTCGCCGTGCAGATGTGGGCGCAACAGCTTCTGCCGGCACAACAAGTCGCACTATTGTTCGCCGTGGAGCCGGCCATCGCAGCCTGGCTCGCATGGTATTTTCTCGGAGAAAACCTGGATGCACAAGGATGGTTCGGCAGCGCGATGATTCTGGGCGGTGTGCTGCTCGGATCGCGGGTGCCCGAGGAGATGACTCAGGCCACTCCACAACCTGTGAGTGTGCGTTCAGAAGGGAGATGACATGGCTCAAAAGTTCGGCAACAGCCGATGGGTGCAAGAGGGATTTCTCGACAACCGACAGGATGGTACGGTCGTCGGACGGATCACATTTGCCGTTTTGGGCGCGATCGATTTTTATCTCGCGGGCAATTGCCGGGGAGAAATCGCTGGGCAGGTGATCCGCTTCAAGAACAGCCGGTTCGCCGACGAGGATCTGGCCGGTCAGGTGCTGGGAGATGTCGAAAGTCCGCAGATTGGAGACGCGAGCCTCATCTCATTCGATCCTCATCCCCATCTGGTGCCCCATCCGTACATCGAATGGTTTTCGATGCGAAAGAATCATTATCGCATCGAACTGATTCCGGAGGATGCGTGGATCGCGACGGCCGCAGAGGTGGCTGAGATTGATGCCGCGAGCCGTGACATCCGTGCTCGGTTGGCGCCGCAGTACGGCAGTAGATCAAGGTCGGCGGATGAATCGGAGTGGGTGTAGTGCGGAGTGAGGGGGCGGGCAGTGAGCTAGCCGCCCCCGCTGCGAATCAGGCGAGTTTACTCTTCCCTTCTCGTACGTGGACCGGCACTTCGCGGATATCCCATACCAATCCTACCGCCTGCATGGCGCGAAGTATGTAGTAGGTGATGTCGATTTCCCACCAGTAGAACCCCTGCCGCGTCGAGGCGGCATAGTAGTGGTGATTGTTGTGCCAGCCTTCGCCGAGGGTGATCATGGCGAGAATGAAATTGTTTTTGCTGTCGTCGCCGGTCTTGTAGCGCTGCGATCCATACACGTGCGACAAGGAATTGATCGTGCAGGTGCCGTGGAGCAGGGCGACGGTGGAGACGAAGAATCCCCAGATCAGCATCTGAGGACCATTGGTACCGAGCCCCGGCGCATAGGCTTCCAGCAATTTGCCTAGCCCGAACATGCCGAATCCGCAGATCGTCGGCACCAGGGTATCGAATCGATCCAGGAACCGCAGTTCAGGAAACTTGGCAAAATCGCCGATGCTCTTCAGCCGTGGCGGAAAGAACTTCTTCGAGCTGATCCAGCCGATGTGGGCCCAGAGAAATCCGCCCTGCCGCACCGAATGCGTATCTTCGGGCTTATCCGAATAGATGTGATGGTGGCGATGATGGCCGGCCCACCAAAGCGGGCCCCGTTGGGCGCATGAGGATCCGAGCAGGGCAAAGGCAAATTGGCATGCGCGAGACGTTTTAAACGTCCGATGGGAAAAGTATCGGTGATACCACCCGGTGATGGCGAACATGCGCACGAAATAAAAGGCCGCGCAGACGCCGACCGCAACCCAGCTCCAGCCGACGATGAACACGCCGAGGCAGATCAAGTGGACCGTGATGAGAGGAATGGCCCGCAACCAGTCGACCGTGGCGGGGGCCGCATCAGTTTTCATGTTCTCGATGCCGGCCCAGGAGTCAAACCAATGCATGATGGTCAGCCAGGGCGTGTGGCTCGGGGCGGCCGCCGCTACAGGCTGTTCGTCGGTTTTGGGCAGCTCACCGTTGTCGGGTAAGGTGAGCGGGTGCAGATCACTACTCATGCCACCTCCAGAGTTGCGAATTAGGATGCGGTACCGAGGGGTCGCGCCGTTGTTGCACTAGCGTGACGTATTCGTTGCGGCGCTTGCGATTGATGCGATGGGGCAGGCCGCTGAATGTTTCGGATGGTGTCGATCAGTGAGTGTGAAGACTCAGCCTTCAAGACACGTGCAATCATTATACACAGATTCGTAGGGAAATGTCGTGAGATTTTTTGCCTTGGTCGGCGACCCCTGGCCAGCACCCACACGTCGGGAACCGGGCCATGCGTGAGGCGCAGGGGACCGGAGCGCAGAGCAACGGGAGCCTCCGGGCTGGCACGCTGCGCAAGATTGTTTGACTCTGTTCTGACTGCCCCTCTAAAATGCGCCCCACTATGAATGATCGATTTCTCAAAGCGTGCCGGCGCGAACCGGTTGATTGTACGCCGGTCTGGTTCATGCGCCAGGCGGGCCGTTATATGATCGAGTACCGCCGATTGCGGGAAAAATATTCGATTCTTGAACTGTGCAAAACGCCGGAATTGGCAGCCCAGGTTACCTTGCAGCCGATCGACCGGTTCGCGCTCGATGCGGCTATTATTTTTGCCGACATTCTGCTACCGCTGGAACCGATGGGGCTGTCGCTGGAATTTGCGGAGGGAGAAGGGCCGATTATCCACAATCCCGTGCGCGATCGGGCGGCGGTGGAACGGCTCAAGATGCTCGATGATAGCGATCTTCAGTACGTCATGGACGCCATCAGCCTGACGCGCAAAATGCTCACTGGTCGAGTGCCGTTGATCGGTTTTGCCGGGGCTCCGTTTACCTTGGCCAGTTATGCCATCGAAGGCGGCAGTTCCCGGAACTATATCCACACCAAGCAGATGATGTATGGCGAGCCGGAGGTGTGGCATCGCCTGATGGATAAGTTCGCGCGGGCGATTACCGGATATCTGCGTCGCCAGATCCGCGCCGGCGCCCAGGCTGTGCAGCTGTTTGACAGTTGGGTCGGCTGCCTGTCGGCGGGGGACTATGCGGAATACGTCATGCCGCATGTGCAGCTGATTTTTGACGGCCTCAAGCATGAAGGGGTGCCGCTCATTCATTTCGGCACGGGTACGACCGCTATTCTCAAATCGATGCGCCAGGCGGGTGGCGATGTGATCGGAATCGACTGGCGTATCCCTCTTGATGAAGCCTGGGCCATGGTGGGGTACGACCGCGCGGTGCAGGGCAATCTCGATCCGGTCACACTGTTCGGGCCCGTGCATGAAATCGAGCGCCGCGTGTCGGACATTCTTCGCCGGGCTGGAGGGCGTCCCGGGCACATCTTCAATCTTGGCCATGGGATTCTTCCGAATACTCCAGTCGAGCATGTGGCTGCGACGATCGACCTGGTCCACAAATTGAGCGCCCGCTGATTCCGGTGAGGCGTAGCTGCTCATTGTCCGGCAGGCGCTTGATTCGCGAGAGACGTCTTCCTGATCAGGTCTGACGAGTTCAAGGATGTCTGCACCACGCCCCATTGCACTCTTGCTGATGGCCATGGGCGGGCCTGATAGTGTGGACAATGTGGAGCCGTATCTTCTCGATGTCCGGGGCGGACGGCCGACCTCTCCCGAGTTGGTGGAGGACATCCGGACGCGATACCGTCTGACCGGTGGGAAGTCGCCCGTGCTCGACATTACGCGGGAGGTGGCCGCGGGCTTGGAACGGCGACTGAACGCAGCTGGCGAAGGGCGTTTTCGGTGTTACGTGGGATTGCGGCACTGGCATCCGTTCATTAAAGAGACGTATGCCGAACTGCTCAAGGCCGGTCCTGATCATATTGTCGGACTGTGTATGGCGCCACAATACTCGTCGCTCAGCATCGGCGCCTATGTGAAAAAGGTCGAAGAAGCTAGGGGGGAACTGGCCGATGAGACGCCGATCAGCTTCGTGACAAGCTGGCACCGCCATCCATTGTTGATCGCCGCGATCGTCGGACATATCCGCCGCACGCTGGAGCGATTTCCCCTGGAGGTCCGCGCGCAGGTGCCGGTGTTGTTTACGGCCCATAGTCTGCCGGAGCGGGTCGTGGCCATGAAGGATCCCTATCCGCAGGAAGTTCAGGGTACCGTCCAAGCGGTGTGTGCGCAACTCGGCGGACAACCGACGCGGTTCGCCTATCAAAGTCAGGGGCGCTCCGGGGAAAAATGGCTCGGCCCTTCTGTCGAGGAGATACTGGATGAGTTGGCTCAAGCCGGTCATCACCATGTGCTTGTGGCACCCATCGGCTTTCTGTGCGACCATGTGGAAACTCTGTACGATATCGATATCGAACTCACGCAGTTGGCCCGCACGAAGGGGATCCAACTGGAACGTATACCCATGTTGAACGCCTCGGCTCCCTTGATCGATATGCTGACGTCGGTCGTGGAGGCGCACGAGTCTTCGCTCGTTCATTAGCGGCACCACCTGTGGCGCGCACTTCACGGTCAGTCGTCATTATCGGTGGAGGTATCTCGGGCCTCTCCACGGCCCATGCGCTCCTGGATCAAGCCGCGGCGGCCGATGTGGCGCTGTCCTGTACCATCCTCGATGCCGCGCCTGTGTGGGGCGGAAAGATCGTCACCCATCGTGTCGGCCGCTTGGTCATGGAAGCCGGCCCGGACTCCTTCCTCTCTCAGAAACCCTGGGGCATGGACCTCTGTCGGCGGCTCGGCATCGCCGATGAGCTCATCAACACGAACCCCGTTGAAAAAAAAGCCAGCGTGTTGCGAGGCGGGCAGCTGCACGAGCTACCGGAAGGGCTCGTGACCTTTACGCCGACTCAATTGGGTCCGTTTTTTCGCAGCGGCTTGCTGTCATGGATCGACCTGGCCCGGATGGGCTGTGACCTGCTGATTCCCCCTCGCCGTTCCACGGAAGATGAATCACTCGCGTCCTTTTTTTGTCGCCGGTTCGGGCGGCATGCCTGCGAACGGGTCATGGAACCGCTGATGGCCGGCATCTATGCGGGGGATGCCGAGCAGATGAGCCTGCGCGCAACGTTTCCCCGCTTCTATGAGCTCGAGCAGACGCACGGGAGCGTGATCCGCGGCATGATGGCGGCACGCCGTGCACGGGCGCAGAAACCTTCCGATGGACGTCCGCGGCATACCATGTTCGTCACGCTGAAAAATGGCCTGGCGGATCTCGTCGCCGGATTGACCGCCCGTATCCGGGAGACCGGCGGCGTGCTGAAGTCAGGCGTTCAAGCGGAGGCGCTTCGAGTGCGCTCGCACCAGGCGGGGCGCTGGATGTACGATGTGATCTGCACCGATGGCACGGCTCTGTCCGCAGAAGCGTTAGTCCTGGCGACGCCGGCGTATGTGAGTGCCGACCTGGTCCGCCCGTTAAGCCCGCTAGCGGCGGGAGTGATGGAGACGATTCCTTATGCCTCGACGGCGACCATCTCCTTGATCTATCCCGCCGCTGCGGTGGGCAGCCGGTTGCAAGGCTTTGGCTTCGTGGTCCCGCGGGTTGAAGGCCGTGACCTGATTGCCGCGACCTGGACCTCCATCAAGTGGCCGCACCGAGCGCCTCCCGAAGAGATGTCTGTGCGCTGTTATGTGGGCGGGGTCGGACGCGAGGCCATCCTGCAGCAGGACGATGAGGCATTGGTCCGTTGCGTGCGCGAGGAACTCGCATCTATTGTCGGGCTGCAGGCGACACCGCATTATGTCGAGGTCAACCGGTGGCATCGGGCGATGCCGCAATATACGCTCGGGCATCTCGATCGATTGACACAGCTCGAGGCTGCGCTTTCGCGATTCGGTGGATTGACGGTCACGGGAGCGGGGTATCGCGGCGTCGGCCTACCCGATTGCATCAGAGACGGGGCAGAAGCGGCGGCGCAGACGTTACGCTACTTTCAGACGGCCTCTCATCGCGAAGCGGAATCGTAACAGAGCAACAGAAGGACGTGGACGATGTTAAATGACCAGTTGGTAATCTCCAGTGTTGCCGGACCCTTTCGCGAACCCCGGGAGCCGGTGTTCTCGTATGACTATTCCATCCAGCGGGCGACCTGGGCGGCAACCCATGCGGTTCGGGTGAAGATCGCGCTTGCGGAAGAGTTGGATTATGTGAAAACGAAGCTCTTGGGCACGGTGACGGGGAGCCCCGGGCAGCAGTTGATGTTGAACAAGCTACTGTCGCGCAAGATCGGCGATCAAAAGCTTCGCATCGCCGAGGAGGAAGGGTGGTTGAAGGAGCGCGCCGATGTCTTGGTGCCTCCCTTCACGGGACCGCTCGCGCATCATTTCCCGCAATTGGAATCCTGGATCCAGGCCCAGCAGGAGAGCTTGCGGAGCGAAATCAAACAGACGATCGGGTTGGCGGTCTGAGTCATCGACGGCACCGGGGGGGGGGCGCATGGCCTCCCTGGATTGGTGATGGTGCTGTTTCCGGCCTGTCCTTCGGTTTCCTGTCTCTCATCCGGCCTCAAGAAATCTTCGACTTTCGCTCCCTGATGTTCCTCTGCAGGTGGCTTCGCGCGCAGCGGTGTGAAAAGGGCGGGCTCTCGTTATCTCACACACAGAATCTGTGGATAAGCGTGTGTATAGCCACCCCCTCGCGACGCGAGGCCCTTCGCAGGCGGGTCCTTCAGCGGCCTGCACAAGTTTTAGGCATTGGGGGTGATCACTAAGGAGGCCACTAGATACTGTGGAAGATGAAAACCCCTAGGGGGATTTCTGCCGGCCGAACGTTGCTTGGGGATAGCGGAATCGCGCTGGGCGTGGGATTTCGAGAGATTCGCTCAAAAAATCCGGCGGTATTGTTTACTGTGCACCCCGGAGTCATCGGCAAATCCAATGGAACCGGTGTCGGGATTACTCGTGTCGTTCAGGTCGATGCGGTAGTGTCCACGGACCTGTTCCATGGCTTCCTCAAACGAAATGGCTTGCGGATAGAGGTTGCCCGGGGCATGGGCCCCACGCGCCAAGGTGCCGACGACTTCCGCCGTCGCATATTTCGGGTCTGAAAAGATGTACAAATCGGCAACGGCCTGATCGCCTAATTTGTGGCCCGGGCTGGTAGCCGGGAGGATGCCGGCCAGCGTCTGATTGAGTCTGGCTTGTTTGAATTGTTTCAGCAAGCCGACGACCTGGCTGGTCGTCACCTGGGCCGGGACGACAATGCTGACGGCATTAAATTCCGTCAACGTCGTCTGCACTTTGTACATGACCGGCGCGGCATCCGGATCGTCGAGGCCGACTTGAGAAATTTCCGGTCCGGCCGCCTGTTTTTGTTTCCCGCTGGGAACGGCCAGATTGATCAACAGCCACATGATCAGAATGACACCGAACAGCACGAGCAGCGGATGGAGGCCTGCTCGCTTGCCCTCTTCGTATGGATTCTGTTCGCTGCTCATAGGGAAGTCTGCGGTGCTTCACCGATTGGCCCAAGCGGGGCGCCGGCCGCAGAACGATCGGCCGATTCCACTCGTTTGGCTTCGTTCCACAAGTGATCCATTTCAGCCAGGGTGAGGTCATGCACGCTCCGCCCGCCATGCGCCGCCGTCTGCTCGATATATTGGAACCGGGCGGTGAAGCGGTTCGTGGCCTGCCGCAGCGATTCTTCCGGATTGACCTTGATGTGGCGCGCCAGGTTCACCAAGGAAAAGAGCAGGTCGCCCAGTTCTGCCGCCATGTCTGCGGTGGGTTCCGATGGAGGCTGGGAACTGGCTGCTGCGTTAGTTACGGCTGAGCGGAGTTCCTCGATTTCCTCTTCGACTTTGCCGATGACCTCGGCGAGCCCTTGCGGACTGTCCGGCCAGTCGAACCCGACCCGTGCGGCGCGCACCTGGGTTTGATAGGCGCGAAGGAGGGCCGGGAGGGCTTGAGGGATATCGTGCAAGACCGAATCAGGTTTGCCGGCATTCTTGCGTTCGGCTCGCTTGATGTCCTCCCACCGATGCACGACCTGGTCGGAATTGAGACCCGGCGTGCCGGACTCGGTCCCCCCGAAGACATGTGGATGGCGGCGCACGAGTTTGTCGCCCAACTCTTGGAGCACGTCGTCCATGGTGAACGTGCCGGCTTCCGTGCCGATTTGGCTGTGAAATAACACCTGGAGGAGCACATCGCCGAGTTCTTCCTTGAGTTTAGGAAAATCCTGCCGGTCGATGGTGTCGAGCGCTTCGTACGTTTCTTCAATCAAATAGGGTTTGAGGGATTCATGAGTTTGCGTACGATCCCATGGGCACCCGCCTGGAGCCCGGAGCCGGGCCATGATGGCTACTACTTTATCGAAACGTTCGGACATGCGTGTTCCCCTCGTGGCGCCACTCTAACTGAGTTCTGTTTCACCTTCAACGGGGCCGGTCGTCTTGCGTCGATGTGAGGCCTATGGTAGGGTACGGCCTCGCATTTTCTGGCCGGTTGATCGGAGGACATGTATGGGTGATGAGAAGGATCAGGGATTCGTCATCCGGGATCGTCGAGGACGGGGGGAAGATACGCCTGCCGCTGCTTCGGCTCCCACACCTCCGACTCCCGAAGCGGCTCCGGCCGAGTCCCATCAGGCTGACGCGCATGGACATGCCGGACACCTGCCGGTCAATTTTTCTTCCTTCGTGATTTCCATGGGGAGCTCGGCCTTGATGCTCATGGGGGAACAATTGGATCCCCAACAGCCGACTATGCCGCTCAATCTTCCACAGGCGAAGGAAATCATCGATCTCCTGTCGATGCTCGAAGAAAAAACGCGGGGCAACCTCACGCCGGACGAGCAGGTTGTGATGAAGGACATGCTGTATGCCTTGAGGATGAAATTCGTCAGCCTGACATCCGGAAAATCATCGATCCATACTCCCTAGCCTGTGATCGCCCTCTTCGCGCGCCGCTGTTTTACAAGGTCTGTTCTTCCCTTGGTTGCGACCGGCTTCTCAGCTTCCCTCAAACCGCCGTTCTTGTACCGGGCCAACATGCTGGCTCGGAGCTCGCTTTTGAGACTTTCCCCGGGAATTCGTTATAGTGTGGCAGCACCCAGGGATCCGGGATGGAGTCGGAGTAACGCCGATGCCTGAATCGACGGACATGAGCAAGCTCATCCCCCCGGGTGTGCTGCGTGAAAAGGAGCCGTCGTCGCCCGCCTCGATCGAGAGCGAGCGGCGGAAGCGCCATGTCCGCCCTGTGTGGATCGTTCTGATCCTCTTGCTGCCCTGTCTGGCGCTGACCTTCTACTATGCGCAAATGGCGGTGCCGGTCGGGGAAGAGTCCGATTCGTTTCTCCCCAGCACCGGCTATGCGTTTGTCTTGCTGCTCGTCAATCTCGACCTGATCGGGTTCGTCGTTCTCACGCTGCTGCTGTCCCGCAACCTCATCAAAGCCTATTTCGAACGCCGGCATCGATTGGTGGGGTCCGGGTTCCGGGCCAAGCTGGTCGCGGCCTTCATCGGATTCTCCCTGATTCCCACCGTCTTGCTCGCCTTGGTCGCCAGCGGATTGGTCAACAAAGCCGTGGATGTCTGGTTCAACGATCAAATCGAACATGTGATGAAAGACTCCTACGAGGTGGCGCGCATGCACCATGCCGGGCATGTGTCGTTGGCGATCAACAGCGCCCGCGCCATCAGCCATGAAATCTTTCGCGAGGAATTACTGCTGCCGGAGCAGCGGGATCTGCTGGTTGCGGCGATTGCCAGGAAACGCGATGAATATGCCACGGCCGGGATCGAGGTGTTCTCCTCGAAAATGGAAACGCTGACGAAGGCATTGGATCCTGAGGTGCCTGTGACCGTGCTCGACCTGCCGATCGGCCAGCTGGTGTTGCAGGTCATCAACGGCAAGCAGGAATTGACCTCGGTGCAGGAAGCGCAGACCGGCCGGCTGGTGCGGGCGGGCGTCCCGATTGCCTCCAGCGTGCGGCGCGGCGAGATCGACGGGGTTGTCGTGGTGGACGCCTATGTGCCGGAATCGTTGCTCGGCAAAATGGAAAGTATCGGCCGGCAATATGCCGAGTATAAACAGATGAAGGCGATGAAGAACCCCATTAAGGCGGGCGCCTATCTGTTGGTCGCGGTGATCACCGTCATGATTTTGTTCAGCGCCACCTGGTTCGGGTTTTACGTCGCGCGGGGTATCACGGTGCCGATTCAGCGGCTGGCCGAAGCGACCGAGGCCATTGCGCAGGGAGATTTGTCGGTCCGGATCGAAGCGAAGGCGACGGATGAAATCGGCACCCTGGTCGAATCCTTCAACCGCATGACCGCCGACTTGCAGGGCAGCAAGAGCAAGGTCGAGGAAGCGAACGTGTCGTTGCGCCAGTCCAACCTCGAACTGGACCGACGGCGCGCCTATATCGAAACGGTCGTCGATACGATTGCCGCGGGCGTCTTGTCGATCGACCGGCAGGGGCTTATCACCACCTTTAATCCCTCTGCCGAACGCATGCTGGGATTGTGGGCCGACCGGTTTCGCGGCCGTTCCGCCAACGAGGTGTTCAAAGAGTATAAGCTCGAGCTCTTCCAATCGGTGTACGACCGCATGCTGGCCGACCAGCGGGATAACATCGCGCTCGAAGGGCAGTTGGATCTGCAGGGCCGCTTTCTCACCATCGGGGTGCATTGCTCGCGCATGAAAGACGAGTCGAATAAGGATCTTGGGTTCGTGTTGATTTTTGAAGATCTGTCGGAATTGATCAAGGCGCAGAAGGCGGCCGCCTGGCGGGAAGTGGCGCAACGGATCGCGCACGAGATCAAGAACCCGTTGACGCCCATTCAGCTTTCGGCGCAGCGGCTGCGGAAAAAATTTCAGGACAAGGCGCCGGACTTCGACCGCATCTGCGACGAATCTACCCAGGTGATCGTCAATGAGGTCGCCAGCCTCAAGCAGATGCTGGATGAGTTTTCAAAATTCGCGCGTATGCCGGCCCCGCATATGACGATGAATTCCCTCGACGAGGTGGTGAAAGAAGTCGTGGCGCTGTATGAGAGCGCGCATCGAGAAATTGCCTGCGTCGTGTCGCTGGATTCCGATCTGCCACCCTTCAATTTCGATCGTGAACAGATCAAGCGGGTCTTCGTGAATTTGTGCGATAACGGAATCCACGCCATGAACCACAAGGGCCGGTTGTGGATCACGACCCGGTACGATACGAAGCAACGCCGCGCGGTGGTTACGGTGGCGGATGAAGGCACGGGCATTGCGCCCGAGGACCAGGACAAACTCTTCGTGCCGTATTTTTCCAGAAAAAAGACCGGGACTGGGCTGGGATTGGCCATCGTGCGACGGATTGTGACCGATCACGACGGCCAGATTCATGCGGGCAATCATCAGCCGAAGGGAGCCCTGTTCACCTTCGAATTGCCGGTGTAAGGGAACGGACGCTCGCGTGGGCGTCGTCGGATCGTATGTGGGGGATGCATGTCTGCTTCGATTCTGATTGTCGATGACGAAGTCTCCATCCTGAACTCCTTGAGCAGTATTCTCGAGGACGAAGGGTATGACGTGAGTGTGGCCAAAAGCGGCATGGAGGCCCTGAGGCACTGCACGATCAATCCGCCTGAACTGATGATGCTGGATATTTGGATGCCGGAGATGGATGGACTGGAGACGCTCAAGCGCCTGCGCGAATTGGTGCCGAATACGCAGGTGATGATGATGTCCGGGCATGGCTCGATCGAGACCGCGGTGAAGGCGATCAAGTTGGGGGCCTATGACTATATCGAAAAACCGCTCTCTCTCGAAAATGTGACGCTCCGGGTGAAGCATGCCCTGGATCAACATCGGCTCGAGCAGGAGAATCGCTCGCTTCGCACGAAGGTGGAGCGCAAATTCGAACTCATCGGCCAGGCCCCGGTCATGCAGCAATTGAAACAACTGATCGAAACGGCCGGTCCGACCAACAGTCGCGTGTTGATCGGCGGTGAAAACGGCACAGGTAAGGAGTTGGTGGCCAGAGCCATCCATCAACACAGCCACAGGGCGACTCGCCCGTTTGTGGCGGTGAACTGCGCGGCGATTCCCGAAACCTTGATCGAGAGCGAGTTGTTCGGCCACGAGCGAGGCGCCTTCAGCGGAGCGACCACCATGAAGCGCGGGCAGTTCGAGCAGGCCGACGGCGGCACCTTGTTTCTCGACGAAATTGCGGACATGAGTTTGAGCACCCAGGCCAAGGTGTTACGGGCGCTGCAGGAGCAGCAGTTCACGCGGGTGGGGGGGACCAAGCTGATCAAAGTCGATGTGCGCGTGCTGGCCGCTTCGAACAAAGACCTGCTGCAGGAAATCGACAAGGGCACGTTTCGGGATGACTTGTTTTACCGCCTGAACGTGGTGCCGATCGTGGTGCCCACCTTGCGCGATCGCCGGGAGGATATTCCTTTGCTGGTGAAACATTTCCTGCGCGTGCATGCGGAAGAGCAGGGGTTGAAGATCAAGCAGGTGTCGCCGCAGGCCATGGATGTGTTCATGCAGTATGAATGGCCGGGCAATATCCGTGAACTGCGGAATCTGATCGAGCGGCTGATGATTATGGTGCCGGGACCGGTGATCGAGGCGGCCCATGCGTCCGTCGCCTTGCAGGTCCGCCCCCAAATGTCTGCCGCCCAATCGGCTGCCGGCGTCCAGCCGGCCAATACGTTGCTGACCAGGCCGTACGATTCGCTCCGTGACGCGCGGAACGCGTTCGAGAAGGAATTCATTGCGCGCAAATTGCGGGAACATCACTGGAATATTTCCCGCACGGCGGAAGATCTCAAGATCGAGCGCAGCCATCTTCATCGGAAGATTAAGTTGCTCGATGTTGAGATGCGCCCCGAAATGTAGCTCGGGCTGCTGAAACAGCTCCCCAACGTCGTTCTCGGCTCGAATCGATCCTCAACGTACCCCACAGGGTACGCTTCCGGTTCTTTCTCGCCTGCGGCCTCGTTGGATGAGCTGTTTGAGCAGCCCTTCTAGTGTTGATGTCTGACGGACTCGCGAAGCGTCTCAGTGCGTGAGACTATTGTTGACCCGCTATCAGTCGGCTCGTTAAGATGCGGCCCCAATGACTACTTATCGTGATGCCGGAGTCGATATCGATGCCGGCGATGAATTCGTCGAGCGGATCAAGCCGCATGTGCGCGCCACATTTCGCCCTGAGGTGATGACGGATCTGGGCGGCTTCGGCGGCCTCTTCCGGTTCCAAGCCAATCGTTATCAGGATCCGGTGCTCGTGTCCGGAACGGATGGCGTCGGGACGAAACTCAAGATCGCCTTCCTCATGGATAAACACGACACGGTCGGCATCGATCTGGTCGCCATGTGCGTCAACGATATTGCCGTCAGCGGCGCGGAACCGCTCTTCTTTCTCGACTACTTTGCCACCGGCAAACTCTCGATCGCGACGGCCGCCGCGGTGGTGAAGGGCATTTCCGACGGCTGCCGCCAAGCTGGATGCGCGTTGATCGGCGGCGAAACGGCCGAGATGCCCTCGTTTTACGGTGAAGGTGAGTATGACCTGGCTGGCTTTGCTGTCGGCGTGGTCGATCGGCCGAAGATTATCGATGGAAGGCAGATTGTGCCGGGTGACGTGGTCATCGGGTTGGCCTCGAGCGGTGTTCACAGCAACGGTTTCTCCCTCGTCAGGAAGGTGCTGCTGGAGCGGAGTGGCCTGACCGTCGGGACGGTCGTGCCGGAATTGGGCGGGCCGCTTGGCGAGACCTTGCTGACACCCACGCGGATTTATGCCAAGCAGGTGCTGTCGCTGATGGAGTGTTGTCCCATCAAGGGGATTGCGCACATCACCGGCGGAGGCATCACCGATAACTTGCCGCGAGTCTTTCCTGTCCGGTGTGGCGCGCGGATTCGCCGGGGATCCTGGCCGGTGCTCCCGATTTTTGAAGCGATCCGGGAACGTGGATCAGTGGCCGTGGATGAAATGTATCGCGTCTTCAACATGGGGATCGGCCTGATCCTCGTGGTGGCTCCCGACCATGCCGACCGGGTGATGGCGAAGGCGCGCGAGTTAGGGGAGCAGGCCTATCACATCGGAGAAATGGTCGCCCAGCCAACTGACGAAGGGGTGGTCGAGTATGTCGGCTAAGGCCCCTCGGCTCGTGCGATTGGGTGTCTTGGCCTCCGGACGGGGATCCAATCTGCAGGCGATCATCGAGGCGATCGAGAAGCGGGCGCTCTCGGCTGAAATAGCGGTGGTGCTGAGCAACAAGCAGGAAGCCCTGGCTCTGGAGCGAGCGCGCAAGCATGGTGCGCCGGCGGTCTGGCTCGATCCCAAGCCCTTCGCGGGGCGCCCTGATAGCCGCGAGGCCTATGATCGAGCCGTCCATGAAGTTCTGCAGAAGCATGAGGTCGATCTGGTGCTGCTGGCCGGATATATGAAGATCGTCACCGCGGTGCTGGTCACGGCTTATCATAACCGGATGATGAATATTCATCCGTCGTTGCTTCCGTCGTTTCCGGGGCTGGATGTGCAGAAGAAAGCTATCGAGCATGGATGCAAAATTGCCGGCTGTACGGTGCATTTCGTCACCGAAGGGGTCGATGAAGGACCGATCATCATCCAGGCGGCCGTGCCGATCACTGAAGGAGACACGCCTGAGACCTTAGCCGCTCGCATTCTTGAGCATGAACACCGTATCTATCCGCGAGCCATCCAACTCTTTGCCGAGGGGCGGTTGCGAGTGGAGGGGCGGCGGGTGCTGGTGGCGGAGCCTGATGTGCCGGCGGCTGGTTTCCACTATCCGTGATGGAAGACCTCGCAGCTTCGTAGACTTTTTCCGCAGCCCGCTAGAGACTGCGGCCTTGGTTGTGTATAATGCGGCCTGGTTGTGGGGGGCTAGCTCAGTTGGGAGAGCACTACGTTCGCAACGTAGGGGTCGGGGGTTCAACTCCCCTGCCCTCCACCACTTTCCTTCTCGTCCTCAGTAGCCATTCCGGCACATCGTTCGGTCATTCCGCTCCCTGCATCGTCCTCCGAGCAGTATCCTGACGGGTGAGAGATCACGACATGAGTGCCCTCGTCGACGTCTTATCTTATTCCAAGTAATGCTGCCCCCCTGCAAGTTCAGATTCCTCACCCACGGCACCCCATAAACAGAGACAGCAATCGGCCCCCGGTGCCTCACGTCAATCTGGCGGTACGGGCTAGCATCCACAGAGACGAGCCGACCGGGAACGAGAGTATTCCCGAGTGCATTCCAGCGGTTTCCCCTAGCTTCACGGCCGACCGGGGAGCCGTACGATACCGGTATGACGCACGAGCTAAAGGGATGATTGTTTCTGGTGGCGAATCTCCTGCTGCTGGCCGTGATCTGTGGGCTCGCAACGCTCGGACTCCTCACAAGGCCGACTCGTTGGTCCGAGCGATAGGGTGCAGGGACTCTTGACCTTTGGCAGGCGAGTGGCCGGAAGCTCAGAGGTGATGACCATGGTCTGGTACCAAGAGCCAAGCGTTGAGGAGAAACTGACGGTCTTGATCCGGTATCTGGTCCCCACTTTCCCCCGAGCCAGTATTTTGTCCCGGCAAGTCGGATCACGTTATCACGTGTTTGTGATCGTGCCTTTTGACGGGTCGCAAGAAAAAACGCTGCAGGTTGAGACGACGGTGTTTCACAATCGAAAACAACGAGTCGAAGGATTTGCGGCGCTGCTCTCGACGCTCAATCTTCGCCGCGTGTTCGATCGGGGCGATCGTTATGACCTCGACTGGTATAGTGACCATCCCGAGGCGAGTCCTACGCCTGTGTTCTCCTGCGCATCCCTTCCCATAGCCGCTCAGGTTCCAGTGCTCGTATGATCCGCTGGCACGGCATTCACAACCAAGGCCGCGGGTATTCTGAACGATACAAGCGTCACGCGGAGCGGGTGAGGACCGGCGACGTTGACTCTTCGTAAGGTTCGTATTACTGTCCTACGGTGATCAACAATCGAACCATGTCGGTCAGGCGAGTCATCTGGGGTCTCCTTGCGATCTGGCTGTTTTTCGGCGGTGTCGCCTTTGTTGAACAAGTGAACAGCCTATCGGACACGAGTGATCAGGATGAACAGGCGCTCTCGCAACTGAGCCTGACGCTCAAGCCCGAGATTCCTCCACTGCCAAAACAGTTAACCAGCTCCGTGCCTCCCATTGTGATGATCCCCTCGATCATCCAGATGGGAGAGAGTTCACCATCCCCCCTGATTCCATCGCAGCTGCTCACGCTTCGTCCTCACCAACGCATATCTGTCTACCGCATTTGATCTCTGGCCATCGTAACTCCTGCGGTCCAGCAAGACGGCTCAGTGCCGCCCCCTTGCATGGACCGGTGCGCACATCATGTGGCCAATGGTGATTCATGGTTATCCTGGCGATCGATGGTTGTCGTCTCGCTCTGCTCGAGACTGATCGCCTGAAAATCGCCTCACCACGTTCGATGGTCCTCCAGGCCTCTCGGACTGAATGCCCCATGGTTACACCGACCCTGTGTCCTGCCGCTTTTATGGAGACGTGATGCTGGAAAAACTACAGTCCTTCGGACAGGTGCCCAAGCGCGAAGTGGCGATGCCGACGACCATGCTCGGTGAATGCAAGCAGGCCATGGCGCAAGCTCCCAACCCTACGGTCCCCCCACCCGTTGACGTCTTGGTTGGCCGGTGGCACATCGCGCAGACCACACAGATTCCTCTGCGGAGAATCGTGGCTTTCCTATGCCTGGCGGGGATCATGGCCCTCGGCTATTGGTGGGGGGAAACGTTGCAACCGGTGGACATGGTTCGCGCCCAACTGCGATCGATCGAAGACGGGGAGTATGGCCAGGCCTACGGCTACCTATCGGCAAGGGCGAAAGAACAGGTGTCGTACGATGAATTTGTGGCGCTGATCCAGGGAAACACTGTTGTGATGGAGCCGCGCGACAGTACGTTCCAGTCAAGACACGTAAATGGCAGCACCGCCACTATCAGAGGTGTTTTAGAAGGGTATGGCGGATATGTGAGTGATGTCGGATACGTCTTGGTAAAGGACGTCAACCAATGGAGAATTGCCAGCTTTGAATGGAGCGCTCCGCGATCTCTGAAAGAAGATACGAGCCATCCTGAGTGAAGTACGGTATCAAGGCCGGAATGGGCGAGCGGTTGGGATCCGCTGTTGCCCGCGATGCCGTGGTTCCCGCCGATAGGTACAGCCATGACCTCAACAATGGTGTTCACCGTCCTGGAGGTAGGTCTCGCGTTGTGACTCTGCCGATTACGCGAGAAAGGGCTCGATGTTCACAACCAGGGACTTTCCTAACCCACCTCGCCGTGGAATTCCGGTATCCTCGCTTCATGTTGAACGAGAAATTTGTGGCCGCCTACTCCTTTCCCGCGGGATCAAGCCTTCGAAGCAAACCCCCTCACGCGCATCATTGGGTCTCCGATAACCGCCCGGGCCAATGCGAGTTCGAGCGCTGGGTCTGTGCCTGGTGCGGTCAAAAGCGGATACGACTCACCGCAGCGGGTGACCCTGAGTTGGTACGGGATTGGCTCCAGCCAGAGTCGGTAGGAGCTGGAACCAGTCGGTAGGGCGAGATTGTGCGAGCGATAACCTGCCAAGCCCTGCTCAGAGCCACAACAATTAGGTAATCAACGAATGTTCGAGCGCGTAGCGCACGAGGTCAGCATTGCTGTCCAGGGCGAGTTTGGTCAACACGCGGGTTCTGTAGGTGCTGACCGTGGCGGCACTAATAAACAGCGTGCCGGCAATTTCTTTGACCGGTTTTCCCGCAGCCAGCATTTGGAAGATTTGGAGCTCTCGGTTCGAAAGAATCTGATGCAGGTCTGAAGAAGGGTGCGATCCGGCACAGACGGTGTCGGCCAGACATTCGGCCACAGTAGAGGTAATAAATTTGTGGCCGGCGAGCAACGAGCGAATCGCTTCAGTCAGCAACGGGGCATCAGTGGTGCATTTATTCAGATATCCGCGCGCTCCTGCGCGGAGCATCCGCACTGCATAATGCTCTTCCGGGTGCATCGACAACACTAGAATGGGCATCGACGGACGGGTCTGCAGCACTTCTTCGATGAGATCGGGTCCCGACTTGGTGGGCATGGACACGTCCATGATACAGAGATCCCAACAAGTTGCCCGTACAAGATTGATAAGTTGTTCGCCTGTATTCGCCTCGGCAATGAGCTCGGGCGAAAACGCCTCCTGGATCACGTCCCGGGTACCACGACGGTACAGATGATGATCGTCTGCGATGACGGCCCGTTGCACGTGCCTGAACTCCTTCCTGCAGAGTTCTCCACCTGCTAGTCCACCACGCTTAGGCTCAGAATGCAACTAGGGATACACCTTGGGTGCCGGATTTTTCACGTGACGGCCTGTCATTAAACATTGACAGAATTTTCCCTGAATAAGGACGTTGTTTCTTGCGGAGGCCCGCTATGATACCTCTGCTTTTTTATCGGCCATTAGAGGCGCTTATTAAGAGAAAGGAGGTCCCGCACCGTGCATCCCATCCCACAACCCTCCCCCTTACATAAGGAGTCATCTATGTTATTTTCACGGAGACAGTTTCTCAAAATTTCGGCGGGCACCGTCGCGGCCGTGGCCGTGGCGGACAAAGTCCTCGCGTTGACCGCGCTGCAGCCGGTCATCGAGGTGGGCAACCCGCTGGGTGAATACCCGGATCGGTCCTGGGAACGGGTCTATCACGACCAGTACCGGTACGATTCCTCGTTTACCTGGTGCTGCTCCCCGAACGACACGCACGGCTGTCGGATCCGGGCCTTCGTCCGCAACGGCGTCGTCATGCGGGTGGAGCAGAACTACGACCACCAAACCTATGAAGACCTCTACGGCAACCGCGGCACGTTCGCCCATAACCCGCGCATGTGCTTGA
>WBZN01000404.1_pt1 | contig 36581 bp, 37 predicted proteins | sample 5204281 | NCBI WGS metagenome assembly WBZN01 (sample SAMN12344347, study PRJNA552823) | activated sludge metagenome | biome: Activated sludge suspended growth; feature: Nitrification reactor; material: Wastewater; isolation source: activated sludge from nitrification reactor of wastewater... | reverse complement strand
TTTAATCACCATTTCGACCAGAAATAGGATGCTATTTTAACATTCCTGGTCGTTATGCTCATCAAAAGAAAGATCTTTGCTGCATAGAATCAAGTGCTTGTGGATATTTCAGGATCGACTAATTAATACAACTAGCCGGTGACCTTCTTCATTATCAATATCACTAAAAAAAATCTGGCCTACAAAGCGATTACCGTTCATTGCGATTAGCTCAAATTGGTAGTCAATCCGTGAAAGAAACCTTAAATAAGGGTTGACTCGCTGCGCTTTGAGTAATTCAATTTCTACGAGTTTGGGTAATAGCTTTGAGATATGGAGTTTAATCAAATTTTTTGGAATATAACCGAGTAATTTTGCGCTTTCTTTACTGCAATCTTGGATGACGCCATCCTCCGAGAGTATTAGCGCTGCAAAGCTGCTCTTTTGCTTCAGATTGCTTTTTGTAAGTTCATTAATACTGTGGGTCCCATTAGGCAAATTGTTCATTTTTCTCCTCCGCTTCGGCTGCTAACCAATCATCTAATTCATATCCTGGTTTAAATCCTCTTGCTTCTGCTTTGTAATAGGCTGCTACAGCAATATACTCACGTTGATTTAACTTTTCTTTTCGGTTCCCTCCTATTCTCTCTTTGTTTACAGAAACAGAATCTCTACTCTTTCTGGATAACGTTTTAAGTCCTTCCATGATATTTTCCTCCTAGAAAAAAGAGGTGCTTGATTTATCACTGCTAGTTGGTTTTGGTATCGCCCTACTTGAGAAAATATAGTCAAAAAATCATTTGATTCATATACGTGCTAACACGTATATGAAAATTCTTGATAAAACTTATCTTACCTGAGACGCGCTTGGTGATTATTTCTAAGCTGAAGTCGCGAATATAGGGGCATGGTGACACCTACCGATGTTATTCAGCTGAGATCAAAACGATCCGCATTCATCACCTTGGCCCACGCGGCGACAAAATCGGAGACGAACTTCTCCTTTGCGTCGTCCTGCGCATAGACCTCGGCATAGGCGCGCAAGATCGAGTTCGAGCCGAAGACCAGATCGACGCGGGTGGCCGTCCATTTCGCCGCGCCACTCTTCCGGTCCTTGATCTCGTATAGGTTGCGGCCGGCCGGCTTCCACTCGTAGGCCATGTCGGTCAGGTTGACGAAGAAGTCGTTGGTCAGCGCGCCGACGCGCTCGGTGAACACGCCATGCTTCGTGTTGCCGTGGTTGGTGCCGATCGCGCGCATACCGCCGACCAGCGCGGTCATCTCGCAGGCCGTGACGCGCATCAGCTGGGCGCGGTCGAGCAGCAGTTCCTCGGGCTGTACGATGTAGTCCTTCTTCAGCCAGTTGCGGAAGCCGTCAGCCAGCGGTTCGAGCACGCCGAAAGATTCGGCATCGGTCTGCGCCGCCGTGGCATCTCCGCGACCCGGCGCGAAGGGCACGCTGACATTGAAGCCCGCCGCCTTGGCGGCCTGCTCCACTCCCAAATTTCCGGCCAGCACGATCACGTCGGCCACGCTCGCCTCGGTCTCGGCGGCGATCTTTTCATAGGCCGCCAGCACCTTGGCCAGACGTGTCGGCTCGTTGCCTTCCCAATCCCTCTGCGGGGCGAGGCGGATGCGCGCGCCGTTGGCTCCGCCTCGTTTATCCGAGCCGCGGAAGGTGCGTGCGGAATCCCAGGCGGTGGCGACCATGTCGCCGACGCTCAGGTCGGCGGAAGCAATCTTCGCCTTGACGGCGGCGACGTCGTAGTCGCTGCGACCGGCGGGCACCGGGTCCTGCCAGATGAGGTCTTCCTTCGGCACGTCCGGGCCGAAGTAGCGCGCCTTCGGGCCCATGTCGCGGTGGGTCAGCTTGAACCAGGCGCGGGCGAAGACCTGCTCGAAGTAGGCCGGATCGTCGCGGAAGCGCTCGGCGAACTTGCGGTATTCGGGGTCAAAGCGCATCGCCATGTCGGCGTCGGTCATGATCGGCTTGCGGCGGATCGAGGGATCCTCGACGTCGACCGGCATGTCCTCTTCCTTGATGCCGATCGGCTCCCACTGGTGAGCGCCGGCGGGCGACTTCTGCAGCCACCAGTCGTAGCGCAGCAGCAGGTCGAAGTAGCCGCCCTTGCCGGTGTTCCACTTCATCGGATGCGAGGTCCAGGCGCCCTCGATGCCGCTGGTCACGGTGTCGCGGCCGATGCCGCGCGTCGTGTGGTTCATCCAGCCGAGGCCTTGTTCCTCGATCTCCGCGCCTTCGGGCGCCGGGCCAAGGTTGGCGGCACTGCCGTTGCCGTGCGTCTTGCCGACGGTGTGACCGCCGCCGGTCAATGCGACGGTTTCCTCGTCGTTCATTGCCATGCGGGCGAAGGTGACGCGCACGTCATAAGCAGTCTTGAGCGGGTCAGGCTTGCCGTCCACGCCCTCGGGATTCACGTAGATCAGGCCCATCATCACGGCGGCGAGCGGGTTCTCCAGGTCGCGTTCGCCGGAGTAGCGGCTGCCGGCGTTGCCGCTGGGAGCGAGCCATTCTTTCTCAGAGCCCCAATAGGTGTCCTTCTCCGGATGCCAGATGTCCTCGCGGCCGAAGCCGAAACCGAAGGTCTTGAGGCCCATCGACTCGTAGGCCATGGTGCCGGCGAGGATAATCAGGTCGGCCCACGAAATCTTGTTGCCGTATTTCTTCTTGATCCGCCAGAGGAGGCGGCGCGCCTTGTCGAGGTTGGTGTTGTCGGGCCAGGAGTCGATCGGCGCGAAGCGCTGGTTGCCAGTGCTGGCGCCGCCACGGCCATCGGCGATGCGGTAGGTGCCGGCCGAGTGCCAGGCCATGCGGATCATCAGGCCACCGTAGTGGCCCCAGTCGGCCGGCCACCAGTCCTGGCTGTCGGTCATTAGCGCCTTGACATCCTTCTTGAGTGCTTCGACGTCGAGCTTCTTGAGTTCCTCGCGATAGTCGAAGCCGGCACCCAGCGGGTTGGTCTTGCTGTCGTGCTGGTGCAGGATGTCGAGGTTCAGGGCCTTGGGCCACCAATTCATGTTGATCATGTTGGCCGAGGTCACCCCGCCGTGCATGACGGGACATTTTCCGCTTGTGGTCGGGCTATTTTCATTCATGGTTCATTTCCTTTCGTGGAGTATGAAATTTCAAAACACATAACGTACCGCTGTTAGGCCCCACGTAGCAATTCACGGAGTTCATGTCTACACGCTTCGCTGAAGCCTTGCAGTGGGTCTGGCTGATTCGAGTCCATTACCATTGCATGCAAGTCCGCAATCGATATATTCGGCTGAAAGTACCGGTCAAGAATCGCCTTAAGTGAATTGTCTGCTGCGTTGACAACTGAATCCGAAGAAGTAAGTTTGATTCGATTGAGGAGCCCATAGGCCTGAATAAGTCCCGACGGATTGTCAAGCATGTGATCGAGCGCGTCAATAGCCAACTTTGAGCACTCGGAGATGAATTCCGTGTAGACCAACTTGCGCTTACGGATTTCGGCGCGTACTGCCTCACGTCGACTCTGCGCTCTCTGAGTAAACCACGCCGTTGCGATAGACGCTCCGCCGCCGACAAGAGAGCCGAAGACCGCGGAAAGGCCGCTGACAATTGACGGATCCAATGCGAGTTCTCCTTGGGGACTAACGCCTTGTTGAGCCGCGCGGGGCACGACTGCCAGATACTGCGCCGCTGTCACACCGCGTCGGCTCGAACAAATAGTTAGAGTGCACTATTGCCGTGCCTTCCACCATTTGTGGACCCTCGCGAGCAACCTATTGAGGTTTACGCCCAAACCAAAAAAGTTTGGTTTGAGGTGTAAATCTGACAAGATCTCAGTAGGATTTTTTTGGCCACCTATGAAGGTTTTGAGCCGAGGAACCAAGTTGGACAAGTCGCTGTAGTTGACTAGTACGTTGCGAGTATAACCATAGATGTTATCTAAGAGCGGCCGCATCTCTTCATGCGGGAGAGCTTTGTGAACCCAGTCATTCTTGAATTGAATTGCTACTCTGTCTTCGTTTTTGGAGCTGAGGTACAACTGTCTAACGATCTCGACGTGAGCTTCTGTAGCACCCGAAGGAAGTTCTTGGAGTAGTCTCTGGATGTCGGATAAGTATCTAGAGAAGAGATCGATAAAGAAATTTATGTATGAAATAACTTCGCGATGGCTCTCTAGTAGCGCTGCTTTGGCTTTCGCAGCTGCACGGTATTTTTCGAGCTGACCTATTGTGTCTCGTGTCAGCTTTTCCCATTCGCGCAGATGATGACAGATGTCTTCGAGGGACACTCCGGTGTAGTCCGTCCATCCAGCCAAAAAGTGGCGCTCGTATGGCATTTGTTTTTCTGCACTCTAACGTAAAAGTGAGGGGCTGCGCGTTTTTGCGCAGTCCCTCTCGACTGCCGGGTTAGAACGCTTTATCAACGAGCACCCCTGTTGATGATTGAACCCAATGAGATCCGTGGATGGTGAATAGCCAGACACCATTACTAGGCTCCTCAGGATCAAGAGCAAACCTGTACACGAATGCATCCTCCGCTACCGAATGCGTTTCAAATATTTGTAACTCAGGTAGGGACAGATCGGGCGCATTGGCAAGTAGATTTACTTGAACGCGAATGTCAGTTGGCAACAGCTTTCCAGTATGCAAGAAATGTAAACCACGAGTAACCCGCTCAAAGACTCGTTGATATAGGCTGACCGGAACGACAAAAGCCAAACGAGTAGTGGTTGAGCCATCTTCATTTGCAACCTCAACTTCGTGTGTTGTGCTTAGTAACGCAGAGCGAAGTTTAGTACTTCGAAAAAAGCTTTTGTGTGCGCCCATTTCCCAGAGATACTTGGCACCCGTAGTTTGTTTTCCAATTTGGGCACTAATGTAATTGCGCAGAGCTTCATCGTCCTCTGAGCCGCCATTGTTGCAGATGTTGCAAGCAGGGACAGTCAGAAATTGGCCAACAATACCCTTGAAAAATCCTCTTGGTGGTACGTGTTCATCAGTAGTCGCGGGGCGACTTCCGCAGATTACACATATTGGACTCTTAGGCGGCTGCATCGGCTTGCGTTCTAACTAGAATTAGACGTCCGAAATGACGCAATATATTACGTCACAAATGAAATCTAATACGGAATTATTCATGGTCTCCCCTTATGTTTTATACCATTTGACCGATTTAGCTGTGATCATATCAGACTTTTTTAGATCCACAAATTGAATGAATAATCACACAGAAAACAAACCTCGGCTTCTGGATCAGGTACGGGACAAACTCAGGTTAAAGCATTACAGTTATCGTACTGAGCAGTCATATATTGCTTGGATGAAGCGTTTTATCTTTTTCCACAATAAGCTGCATCCGGCTGCGATGGGCGAAAAGGAAATCGAGGCTTTCTTAACGCATCTGGCGGTTAAACGCAATGTCTCTGCATCGACTCAGAATCAGGCTTTATGTGCGCTGTTGTTTTTGTATAAGGAAGTATTAGGTCGCGAACTCACATGGCTGGATTCCATGCAGCGTGCCAAGCGTCCGGCGCGCTTGCCGGTGGTGTTAACTGCACTGGAAGTGCAAAAACTGCTGAATAATCTGCAAGGACGCTCCTGGTTGATGGCTAGCTTGCTTTATGGTGCGGGTTTACGTTTGATGGAGTGCGCAAGGTTGCGTGTTAAGGATGTGGATTTTTCCCGGCATGAAATTATTGTGCGGGAAGGTAAAGGCAATAAAGATCGGATAACAATGCTACCTGCTGCATTGGCCGCGCCACTCCAATCGCATTTGGAAAAGGTGAAAGCGTTGCATGCTCAGGACTTAACCGAAGGATTCGGTGATGTGGCCTTGCCGTTTGTCTTGGCGCAAAAATATCCGAATGCAGGCAGGGAATGGGGCTGGCAGTATGTCTTTCCAGCGAGCAAGCGATCCATTGATCCCTATTCCGGCATGGAACGCCGTCACCATATTGATGAACAGACACTGCAACGTGCCGTGAAGCAGGCGATAAAATCCGCAGAAATTCATAAACCGGCCAGTTGCCATACGCTGCGCCACAGTTTTGCGACTCATCTGCTGCAAACAGGGTATGATATTCGTACCGTACAAGAATTGTTGGGTCACAAGGATGTTTCCACCACGATGATCTATACGCATGTTTTAAATAAAGGTGGCAAAGGTGTTATCAGTCCACTGGATCAACTTTGATTTAACAGACAGCCTCCATCAGCGATAAGCGTTAGCAAAGCAAGTATCTGAATTTATAACTGCACTTTACCAATTCATCATCAATCGAATGTCTTGCAAATGGTAGGCATCCATCAGGCCTCAAACGACTAACTGAGTTAGCTAGGATCATTACGACAATAGTCTGCTTTATTACCTAAACCAAGGTATGTTATATTAGCAAGCTGCTAATATAAATTTCCAAGCAGGAAAGCGCGCATTTTAGTGCCGCCGAAGGCGTAACTCCCCCCGGAATCGCTCAGGTAGGGTTAGAATCAAGAATAACTTCAAAAACTGCTTGTGACAGGCAATCTGGAGAGTGCTGAATTCAATATTCAGCCACCGAAGGGGCACACGGATCAATTGTACTATACCGTAAAACTCTCAGGTAAAAGGACAGATGGGTGAGGTCAGTTAGAATTAGACTTCATTTATTATCTTTGGGAGAAAATCTGTGTTGAAAATGACCCCGCTTAATCAGGCACATCGCGAGATGAATGCCAAAATGGTGGATTTTGGTGGCTGGGACATGCCCCTCCATTATGGTTCGCAACTCGATGAGCATCATAAAGTTAGGCGTGATGCAGGCATGTTCGATGTGTCGCATATGCTCGTTGTTGATATTGAAGGCAGTGATGTCCGCAATTTTCTAAAGCGTCTCGTTGCTAACAATGTTGATAAGCTTACGCTACCTGGGAAAGCGCTTTATACGTGTATGCTGACACCGCAAGGTGGAATCATCGATGATCTCATCATCTATTTCTTAACCGAATCCTGGTTTCGCTTAGTCGTCAATGCGGGCACATCTGATAAAGATATTGCCTGGATTACACAGCAACGCGATAGTCTCGCGCCACAGCTTCAAATCAAACCACGGCGTGATCTCGCGATGATTGCTGTTCAAGGACCGAATGCGCGCGCTAAAGTGTGGCAGGTGATTCCGGGTGCTCAAGCGGTTACCGAAAATTTAAAACAATTTCAGTCTGCAACTTTTGGGAACTATTTTATTGCTCGCACGGGTTATACGGGTGAGGACGGCTTTGAAATTGTTTTGCCTGCGCAGGATGCCGTTGATTTCTGGAAAAAATTGCATGCTGCGGGTGTTGCGTCAGCCGGATTGGGAGCGCGGGACACGTTACGCCTGGAAGCCGGTATGAATCTATATGGCCAAGATATGGATGAAACGACCCATCCCCTGGAGTCAGGATTGGCATGGACAGTGGATCTCAAAAGTGAACGTGACTTCATTGGCAAGCAAGCCCTATTAAATGCGCCGAATGATCGACAGCTCGTGGGCTTATTGCTACTCGATAAGGGTGTGCTGCGCAGCCATCAACCAGTGATCACTCAGCATGATACTGCTGGATCAGCCGGGGGTGAAATAACCAGTGGCGGTTTCTCACCGACATTGAATCAATCGATCGCGTTAGCACGTATTCCGAGTCGAACGGCTATCGGTGAAACTGTGCAGGTTGTTGTAAGAGATAAACAGCTTGCGGCGAGAGTTGTAAAATATCCGTTTGTACGTAATGGTCAGGCCTTAGTTTAATTTCATTATTAATTTTTTCTGGAGTAAAAAATGAGCATACCTTCACAATTAAAATATACAACCTCACATGAATGGGCGAAAGCCGAGAGCGATGGGACGGTGACTGTCGGCATTACTCAGCATGCTCAAGAGTTACTCGGCGATATGGTATTTGTGGAACTCCCTAAAGTGGGACGTAAATTAAACCAAAAAGAAGAATGCGCAGTGGTTGAATCCGTTAAGGCGGCGGCTGATGTTTATTCACCGCTAGCGGGTGAAGTGGTTGCTGCTAATTCGGAACTTGAGTCTGCGCCAGAAAAGATTAATCAAGACCCTTATACTGCTTGGTTATTTAAACTCAAGTTGAGTAATGCTGCAGATTTGGATAATTTGCTTGATGCGAAGGCTTACGCTCAAGTACTTGAAAATGAAGCCCATTAAATTAGGATTTGCTACCAGCGATTGCTTTAATTATTAAAAAGATTATCTAATCATGCCTTTTATTCCTCATACTGAAGAAGACGTTGCCGAAATGCTCGCCAAAATTGGAGCGAGTACTATCGAAGAATTATTTGATGAAATCCCACCTGAACTGAAATCAGGCAAGCTTACACGTGTTCCACCAGGACTTACCGAAATGGAAGTCACGCGCTTAATGCTTGAACGTGCCCAAGCAGATGGCTTTTATTCAAATTTTATAGGCGCCGGCGCCTATGAGCATCATATCCCAGCAGCAGTTTGGCAAATAACGACGAGAGGAGAATTTTATTCTTCCTATACACCATACCAAGCAGAAGCAAGTCAAGGAACGTTGCAGTTACTTTACGAATTCCAGACTATGATGGCTTCGCTCACAGGAATGGATGTTTCTAATGCAAGTTTATATGATGGCGCATCGGCGCTCGCTGAAGCAGCTTTAATGGCTGTTCGCCAGCATAAAACTTCTCGTAGGATTTTAATACCCAAAACAGCGCATCCGAATTACCGAAAAGTGCTTCGTGCGATCGTAAGCAATCAGCAAATCGAGGTTGTAGAGATTCCTTTTTGTGAAGAATCGGGGCAGGTTTTAGTCGAGCAAATCGAATCATTCGGACAAGAAGAATTTGCAGCGCTGGTTATACCGCAACCTAACTTTTTTGGTGTTTTTGAGCAAGTTGATGCCTTAACGAATTGGGCGCACCAAAAGAATGCATTGGTGATCGCGGTGGTAAATCCGATGGCGCTTGCTTTACTGACGCCTCCTGGAGAATGGGGTGATCGCGGCGCTGATATTGCAGTTGGCGAAGGTCAGCCACTGGGAATCCCACTTTCTAGTGGTGGGCCCTATTTCGGTTTCATGACGTGCAAGGAAGAATTGGTTCGTCAAATGCCGGGTCGCATTATTGGTCGGACCGTTGATTTGGATAACAAACCTGGCTTCGTGCTGACATTGCAAGCACGGGAGCAACATATCCGGCGCTCAAAGGCGACGTCAAATATTTGTACTAACCAAGGTTTGATGGTAACAGCTGCAACCATTTATATGTCGTTATTGGGACCTGATGGATTACGTCGGGTGGCTGCGCAATCCCATGCGAATACCTTAGCGTTGGTTGAACAACTTGAGAAACTACCAGGTGTTAAGAGAACGTTTAGTGCACCTTTTTTCCATGAAGCAGCTATCACTTTACCAGGTGCAGTAACTGAAATTTTACAAGCACTGAAAGCGCAACATATCTTAGGTGGATTAAGTCTTGATGAATTTTATCCTGGTCAGCGCAATACCCTGCTGGTTTGTGCCACTGAAACTAAGACCAAAGCGGATTTGGATCAATACGTCGATGTGTTAAGCCAGATTCTTAAAAAAATTAATAAATAACTTCTTAAAATAAGGACATCACGATTATGGTTACACTGGGCGGAAAACCGGTTAAAGTCGAAGGTGTTTTCCCAAAGGTAGGCGATAAAGCGCCTGCTTTTTCATTGGTCAATAAAGAGCTTGAAGATACAACCTTAGCCAATTTTGCAGGGAAGAAAAAAGTGCTCAACATTGTGCCCAGCCTGGATACACCAGTATGCGCATTGTCTACGCGTAAATTTAATCAGCAAGCGAGCAATATGAACAATACGGTTGTACTCATTATTGCGGCTGACCTACCTTTTGCGATGAAGCGCTTTTGCGAAACGGAAGGACTTGACAAAGTGGTTGTTTTATCGACCATGCGTGGATCAGAATTTATGCGCAATTATGGTGTTGCTATCGCAGATGGTCCTCTTTCAGGCATCACAGCTCGGGCTGTTATCGTATTAGACGAGAAAGATCAAATCGTCCATGCTGAATTAGTTCCGGAAATTAAGAATGAACCAAACTATGCTGCAGCACTTGCTGCCTTAAATTAATTTAACCCAACTTAGAAACTTATCATGCTGATATTTGAACATTCACGCCCCGGACGGCGTAATTATTCCCAGGCTCCTATCACTAAAGCTGAGAAAAGTAATATCCCCAAAAATTTACTGCGCAAGTCACCCCCCTTGTTGCCTGAAGTGTCTGAGATGGACACGGTACGTCACTATACTCGGCTATCTCAAAAGAACTTCTCAATTGATACCGAGTTTTATCCTTTGGGTTCTTGCACCATGAAATATAACCCGAGAGCCTGCAATGCGCTCGCGATGTTGCCACAGTTTCTAGCACGTCATCCACTCGCGCCTGAAGATTCCGGTCAAGGGTTTATGGCCTGCATGTATGAGTTACAAGAAATACTCAAAGATGTAACGGGCATGGCTGGTGTTAGTCTAACCCCTATGGCAGGCGCGCAAGGTGAATTGATCGGTGTGATGATGATTCGTGCTTATCATGAAGCACACGGTGATACAAAACGTACTGAAATTATTATCCCTGATGCTGCACATGGGACCAATCCTGCAACCGCAGTTATGTGTGGCTACAAAGTCGTTGAAATAGCCACTGATAAAGAAGGCGATGTCGATATGGATGCGTTAAAAGCTGCAGTAGGGCCACAAACTGCAGGATTAATGCTGACAAATCCTTCTACACTCGGTGTGTTTGAAAAGAATGTATCTGAAATGAGCCGTATCGTTCATGAAGCGGGTGGCTTACTTTACTATGATGGTGCGAATCTCAATGCAGTGTTAGGAAAAGTTAAGCCTGGCGATATGGGATTTGATGTTATCCATATCAACTTGCATAAGACTTTCTCAACGCCACATGGAGGAGGTGGGCCTGGTGCTGCGCCGGTTGGTGTAGCAGAGCGCTTACTGCCTTATTTACCGATTCCAACAGTGACTAAGACGGACAAAGGTGCTTATCGCTGGTTGACTGAAAAAGATTTACCGAAATCCATTGGTCGATTGTCTGCCCATATGGGTAATGCGGGTGTGCTGTTGCGGGCTTATATTTATGTTCGTTTGTTAGGTTTTGACGGGATGCACCGAATTTCGGAGTTCGCAACCCTGAACGCAAATTACTTGATGGCGCAATTACGTGAAGCGGGTTTTGAAATCGCGTACCCAACACGACGCGCCAGCCATGAATTCATTGTGACGCTTAAGGAGATTAAAGATAAAACAGGTGTGACGGCGATGAATCTAGCTAAGCGCTTGTTAGACAAAGGTTACCACGCCCCAACGACTTATTTCCCAATTCTTGTGCCAGAGTGCTTGCTTATTGAGCCTGCTGAAACTGAATCCAAGGAAACATTGGATGCGTTTGTTGCAGCCATGAAAGAAATTCTAGTTGAAATTCAAAAGCAACCGGAAATGGTTAAAGGTGCGCCTCATAATATGCCGCTGCGCAAGCTTGATGATGTTAAGGCGGCAAGGGAACTCGATTTGACTTGGAAACCTGCGAGTTAGTATTGGATTGATCGCTAATTTAATGGGTATGATGTTGCGCGGAACCCATCAAATTTTTCCTTTATAACGATTATTGAGTTATACAAAAACTATATGCGTACTCTCATCTGCGGTTCGATTGCCTACGATACGATTATGGTGTTTGAAGATCATTTCAAACATCATATCCTCCCAGAGAAAATTCATGTTCTCAATGTGGCATTTCTAGTGCCTGAAATGCGACGCGAGTTTGGCGGGTGCGCAGCCAATATTGCTTATAATCTTAAAATGCTGGGCGAAGATCCACTCATCATGGCTACGGTTGGCGATGATTTCCAGCCCTACGCGTATCGCTGTGAGAAAGTGGGTTTTGATAAAACGCATATACGCCAGATTGACGATACTTTTACTGCACAAGCCTTTATTACCACTGATTTGGATGATAACCAAATTACCGCATTCCATCCTGGTGCAATGAATTTCTCTCATCGCAACTCAGTGAAAGAGGCTAAGCATGTTAGCCTTGGCATCGTTGCGCCGGATGGACGTGATGGCATGATTGCGCATGCACGTGAGTTCCAAGAATGTGGGATTCCTTTCGTCTTTGATCCAGGGCAAGGCCTTCCAATGTTCAGCGGTGATGAATTGGTTGATTTCATCACTAAAGCAGACTATGTAACTGTCAACGATTATGAAGGTGAATTGCTATTGGAACGCACAGGCTATTCCTTGGGGAGATTAGCCAGTCAGGTCAAAGCATTAATTGTTACTAAAGGCGCGCAAGGTTCTGTCATCTATGCTGGAGGGCAGCATATAGAAATTCCAAGCGTCCAGCCAAAAGCGATCGTAGATCCAACAGGCTGTGGTGACGCTTATCGAGCAGGCTTACTTTATGGAATTGCTCACGGTCTGGACTGGTATACGACGGGAAAACTAGCTTCACTGCTCGGCGCACTCAAGATCGCCTATCGAGGAGGACAAAATCACGAGTTTGATCGTAATACCATTGATCAGTGCTACTTTGAAGCCTATGGAAACCGCATTTTTTAGGCGATGATTTTTATTGCTTAGGTTTTGTTATACGAATCATACTAAAGCTTATTGTGGGAGGAGGCTATAATTCGTGGCTAAATAACAATTTTATTGATTCTGCCCCATTCCATGACGAGTCACGCTAAAACCAATAAATACCTTCAGCTCTTCCGCTTAATCTGCTTAATCATCCACTTTGTCTCTGGATTACTGCAATCGTTTATTTATCCTCATTTAAATCGCTGTACGCAGCGCCATATGGCCAAGAATTGGGCGCAACGTTTTCTGCGTATCCTTAATATCAAACTTCACTATCATGGATCGCTTCCTGCGGATGATCAAACGCATGCGATACTGGTTGCGAATCATATTTCTTGGCTTGATGTAATCGCGATTCTTGCGGTCTGCCCCGCACGGTTTGTTGCTAAGTCTGAAATTCTAGGTTGGCCAATACTCGGAAAATTATCTGATAACGCTGGGACAATTTTTATTGCCCGCGAAAAACGTAATGACACCTTAAGAGTTAATCAATTTCTCAGCGAAATTTTAATGACAGGAGATCGCATTGCCATATTCCCAGAAGGTACGACGAGTGACGGAACGCATCTGCTCCATTTTCATGCATCACTGCTGCAATTTGCGGTTGCTTCAAAAGCCTTGGTTTATCCCATAGCGGTTCATTATCGAGACGCGCTGGATCAGCCTACGACAGTTACAGCTTATGTCGATGTTTCGATTGCTCAATCGTTACAATTAATACTGCAACAACCAAGCTGTCATGTCGAACTAACTTTTCTGGACCCGCTGCATGGTGAGCAGAAGAATCGACGAGAGTTAGCTCGGCTTACCGAACAAGCGATTTCACACCAGCTTGCTTTACCGATTGTACGCAAGGGACCTGAAAAATCTTTCGATCTTCCAATCGAATAGCGGTGAGCTCACCTCCCCATAGACATCCGGTATCTAATGCAATGAGGTTGGGCCGGTGCTGTAGCCTGATTGCAGACCAATGCCCAAAAATAATAGTTGATTTTTGACTTCGTCTACCTGGCACATCAAACCAAGGGAAATAGCCCCCGGGGACTGTTTCGAGAGGCCCCTTATAAGAAAAATCCATTTTTCCTGCTTTGGTACACACACGCAGCCGTGTCAGCGCATTAACGATTAAGCGCAAGCGGTCATAGGATTTGAGATCATCGTGCCATTGATCGGGTTGATTACCATATAAATGGCGTAATAGATCGACGTAGCGGTTACTTTGCAATGCGACTTCAACTTCTTGGGCCAGCTCTAAGGCCAACAGCGTTGGCCATGATGGCAATAATCCCGCATGAACTAATACATATTCATCTTCGGTATGAAGCATTTTTTGGTGCCGAAGCCAATAAAGTAATTGAGCACGATCAGGCGCTTTAAGGATTGCTTGTAAGGTATCGCCTCCTCGCTGAGGCGCGATTTCCTCCGCAACCAGTAATAAATGCAAATCATGGTTACCTAATACGATTGTGACTGAGTTTTCGAATTGACTTAGGAAGCGTAATAAATCAAGTGAGTCAGGTCCACGATTAACGATATCGCCGACGAACCACAGCTTGTCCCGCGAAGGTGTAAATCCGATGAGCTCAATCAGATGCTGGAGTTGTTTGAAACAGCCCTGCAAGTCGCCAATTGCATAAGTTGCCATGAAAATCAGCTGCGAATTTATACCTTATCGCAGCCCTAGAACATCCTGCATGTCAAATAAACCCTTTTGTTGCTTCATTAAGAATTGAGCTGCGCGCAGTGCGCCGAGCGCGAAGGTTTTACGATTGCTGGCTTTATGGGTAATTTCAATACGATCACCGATTCCTGCAAAAATTGCGGTATGATCACCGACGATGTCTCCACCGCGTATTGTAGAAAAACCAATGGTTTCAGGTAATCGTTCTCCTGTTACTCCTTCTCTTCCATAGACAGCAACTTTTGATAAATCACGTTCTAAAGTCTGAGCGATTACTTCACCCATACGCAGCGCCGTTCCCGAAGGTGCATCAACTTTATGTCGATGATGCGCTTCCACGATTTCGATATCGTAGCCATCCCGTAATGCGTGTGCGGCGACTTCGAGTAACTTAAAAAGAATATTTACCCCTACACTCATATTAGGCGCAAAAACTATCGCAATTTCATTGGCGGCAGATTTCAGTATGTCCTTCTCGTCAGTTGTAAAGCCTGTGGTACCAATGACCATTTTGATACCTTGCTTGCGACAAATAGCTAAGTGCACTAGTGTGCCTGCTGGACGCGTAAAGTCGATTAAAACATCACTACCGGATAACGCAGCTGGGGTATCCGCATTAATAGAAACACCGCAAGGGATCCCGATTAATTCACCGGCATCTTTCCCAAGAAAAGGGCTATTTTTCTGTTCTAACGCTGCGGATAAACGCATGTCTGGCGATTCTGCAATGGTTTCTAGTAACGTTCGTCCCATACGACCGGTACTACCGGCTATCGCTATATTTAACATTGAGTTTGATAAACTATAAAAATGGTTTAAGGGAGGATCATACCCGGTGTATCTTTTTTATCTTCTTTTTTTTCTTTTAACTGTAATTCTTCAGGACTCTCATTTTTCTTTTCTTCTTCAGGCGTTTCATCAGTTGAATTAGGTGAAGGCAATAAAGGATCATCAGTCGGTAAAATTGGGAGCTTAAAATCACCTTCGATATGCGTCAATAAATCACCCTCAAAAAAAATAGATAAGCGGTGTTTTTCTGATAATCTCCCACTAGGAGCCATACTATACACATAGTCCCATCGGTTATTATGAAAAACATCGGCAATGAGAGGTGATCCCAGTACAAAACGTACTTGAGATCGCGTCATACCAGGTCGTAGCTTTTCCACCATCTCCTCAGTCACGACATTACCTTGTTGAATGTCAATTTTGTAGGGAAATGACGGAAGATAAGAGCAACTAATCGATAGCGTTAAGATACTAACTAACAAAAATTTTACATACATACTCAAACGAGAGTTTTCAAAGCTAACCAAGCGCTATATGATACAGCAAATAACTTTTAGGACTGATTAAACCATGAGTAAAGAAGATCTCAAAAGTAGAGACCTCAGAACAATAGGGCTTAAGACTACCTTACCACGTTTAAAGATATTAAATTTGTTTGAAAATAGTGTTATCCGCCATTTATCAGCAGAAGACATCTATAAAGAATTACTGAACGAAGGTGAAGATATTGGTCTTGCAACAGTTTACCGTGTTCTTACTCAGTTTGAGCAAGCTGGCTTACTGGAAAGACATCATTTTGAAGGCGGTAAAGCAGTCTTTGAATTAACCAGCGATAACCATCATGATCATTTGGTTTGCTTACAGTGTGGTCGTGTCGAAGAATTCTATGATGCGGATATTGAAAAACGCCAAATCAAGATTGCCAAGGACCGTGGATTTAGCTTGCAAGAGCACTCACTGGCGCTTTATGCAGATTGTTGCAATACAGAATGTCCTCACCGCAAATTATAAACTACGTAGTATCGTCACGCATCTTGCGTAAAAAAGTTATGATAAAACCTATGCTATGGCTCAAAGTCGTTGGGTTACTCATCCTTAGTTTTTATTTTTCAACAATTTCGGCACAGCAACCGGGTCAGCTTATCATTGAATCGCAAATTAAAGAGTTAGAGGCAAGCTTATTACGAACGACTCAGAATCAACAAAGTGTCTTTCAGCAGTTTCAGATGCTGCAAGAAATCCGCCGATTTGAAGTGGCACAAGATAGCCTTGCAGCATTACCGCAACCGCCTCAAACTGGCGGAGTGCTCACCCCGCCGATCCTGGATTATGATGAAGTAGTTCGGGCTAAACAAGACCGTCAGAGAAAGTTGCAGCAATATACGATGGACCTTGAAGTGCTTTATCAACGATTCCAAGAGCTAGAAAGCGAGAAAAGAATGATTATGGAACAGATCGATTTGCTGAATCGTCAGCGAAGGCAAAAAGTAGAGTAATGAGGGCTGAGATTACTGGAAAATCTGCTCTGGAAGTGAGTTAGTGCCTGAGCAGATATACTAGGTTGCGTTAACAAAAGGGTGTCTAAATACGATTGTTTCAGCGCGATCAGGCCCAGTGGAAATGAGATCCAAAGGAACTTCACATACTTCTTCTAAACATCGCAAGTAACGTTGAGCTGCGCTTGGTAACGCGTTGAAATCAGTAATACCTTTGGTATTTTCACTCCATCCGAGTAGTTCTTTATAGATAGGCTCGCAGGCTACAAGGTCTTCTGCACCCACTGGCAGAATATTCAAAGTGTTACTTGTTACTGAATTAGTTGTGGAATTATTCTTATATCCAATACAAACTTTTAATTTTTCTAAACCATCCAGAACATCTAGTTTAGTAATACATAATCCAGATACCCCATTGATTTGTATTGATCGCCGCATTGCAACTGCATCAAACCACCCACAACGACGCGGCCGCCCTGTAGTAGAGCCAAATTCATGTCCACGCTTTGCTAAATGCGAACCTGTTTCATCGTCAAGTTCAGTAGGAAAGGGTCCAGAACCAACACGCGTGGTATAGGCCTTAGTGATCCCAAGTACGTAATGTAGCATCTGTGGACCAACGCCGCTTCCTGTTGCAGCGGCACCGGCAATACAGTTACTTGAGGTAACATAGGGATAAGTACCATGATCGATATCGAGTAATGCACCTTGAGCACCTTCAAAGAGAAGGTTATTTCCATTCTTATGTGCTTCGAATAGCAACTTGGGTACATCAGCTACCATGGGTCGAATTCGTTCTGCCTGAGCAAGGCCTTCCTCAAGCACTTCTTTCAGATCGATTGTTGCCGCATGAAAGTAGTGTTTGAGTACGAAATTATGATAGTCAAGAATTTCTTCAAGCTTTTTTTCAAACCGTTCTTTACAGAGCAGATCTTGCAGGCGAATAGCGCGTCGCGCTACTTTATCTTCATAAGCAGGGCCGATACCACGTCCGGTTGTACCAATTTTAGCTGACCCTTTCGCAGCTTCACGTGCAGTGTCGAGTGCGACATGATAGGGTAAGATCAATGGACAAGCTTCGCTGATTCTTAATCGCGGCGATACTGAAATACCGGCGTTTTCAAGAATATCGATTTCTTCTAATAATGCCTGAGGTGATAAAACAACTCCATTGCCAATGTAGCATATAACCGAATTACGTAATATTCCTGAAGGAATGAGATGTAATACAGTTTTTGTATTGTTGATTACTAAAGTATGGCCAGCATTATGCCCACCTTGAAAACGGACGACACCTGCTGCGTGATCGGTTAACCAATCAACGATCTTGCCCTTTCCCTCATCACCCCATTGAGTACCAATCACAACAACATTTTTAGCCATAGCTTTATTTTTCATTACCTAAATTGCTTAAGGAGGTATCAGATTTCCTCAATATCCCAAGCACCATTTTTAAGAACGAGCTTTCTATCACAATAAGCAGCATCATCATTTTCATTACAGCCCGGTAAAAGCGTGATAACAACCCAACCTGATCTTCGCAATTGCATTACCTTTTCTTGTAGTAAGCTGTCATCAGGATTATAAGGCGCTAGAATACCTCTAGGACTTGTTTCAGTATGAATCAGCCGAGATAATTCCCGTAGATCCATACTGAAACCGGTTGCCGGCCTTGATCTTCCAAAAGATTTACCGATCTCGTCATATCTGCCGCCCAATACAATAGGGCTAGAATTTCCTTTCGAATAGGCCGCAAAAACGATACCAGTATGATAGTGATAGCCTCTTAAATCCGATAGATCAAACGTAATTTGATCCACGTAACATTCTAATTTTTCTGCAAGTATATCGAGTTGATCGAGCGCAGTGACGATTTCTGGGTGCTTCGGTAGCATTTTACGTGCTTCAATCAGTATTTTTCTGTCCCCGTATAACTCAGGCAGGCGTAATAATATTTCTTGGACATTCTTACTCAGTTGCATATCAGTTGATTGAAGTAATTCCTTAAGCGCTGCTAGATCCTTAGCGCCTAATAAGGTATATAAGTCCATTTCCAGTACAGGTTTTACCGCTAAATCCTTAATTAAACACCTGAAAATAGCAACATGTCCTAAGTCCAACTGTATTTTTCCGACTCCCGATGTCGCGAGACACTGCAACATTAAATGCTGAATCTCAAAATCGCTTTCTAAACCGGAGTGGCCGTATAATTCTGCGCCTATTTGGAAAGGTTCACGTGTCCGAGTGATTTCGCAGGGTACGGTGTGTAGCACGCTGTTCGCATAGCAAAGTCGAGTAACGCCCTGAGCGTTCAAAAGATGTGCATCAATGCGCGCCGCTTGTGGAGTGATATCAGCTCGAAGCCCCATCATCCTTCCACTCAGTTGATCGACAACCTTGAACATGTGTAAATCCATGTCGCTACCACTACCGGACAATAATGATTCGGTATATTCCAATAGAGGTGGGATTACGAGCTGGTAACCATGTACATGCATTAGGTCCAGAATTTTCCGGCGAATTCGTTCTATATGTAATGCTTCAGCAGGAAGAATATCTTCGACATATTCAGGAAGAATCCAATTACGCATCGAAAGAGGAAACCAAGATAAGTTACGTGTTGAAGAAATAGTGCCTAAACTAATTTACTAGAAGAAGAATGATTAAACCTATGACCATGGACGTTAGGCCAATAAATCGTATTTGGCTATCTTCCAAAAGGATCAGCTTTCGGAAAGCTTCGCGCCAAGCATTGGGAAACGAGAACGGAAATAATCCTTCAAATATCATCATCAATCCAACCGCAATGAAAAAGACCTCCCATAACATCAAGCAAATAACCCCAAACTTTTACTATCGACCATTGCACTCTGATTAGGTGCACAATGATCGATAGCATTTTGTGAATTAGTAATTATTTTTTCCCTTCCGCAGCGCTTTTAATGTATTTGAAGAAATCAAAGCTCGGTTCTAAGACGAGAATATCAGTTTTATTCTTAAAAGCTTGTTTGTAAGCTTCCATACTACGATAGAAGGAGTAAAACTCTGCATTCTTCTGGAAAGTATTTGCATAAATTGCTGCAGCTTGACCATCGCCATCCCCCATTACTTTTTGGGCTTCGCGATAAGCTTCTGCCAGGATAACTTCTCGCTGCCTATCGGCATCTGCGCGAATTTTTTCAGCTTCAGCAGAACCGGTTGAGCGTAATTCATTTGCAACACGTTTTCTTTCCGCTTCCATCCTACGATAAACCGAATCGCTAACTTCTTGCGGCAAATCTACGCGCTTCAAACGCACATCAACAACTTCAACGCCAATTTTTTTAGCGTCGATATTTGCTTTCTGGCGCATGATTTCCATGATTTTATCTCGTTCACCTGAAACCACATCATGAACAGTTCGATTACCGAATTCATCACGCATACTGGAGTTTACAGTTTGAGCTAGACGTGTTTGTGCAAGCGCTTCATCGCCTCTTACACTAATGTAGTATTGCTTCACATCGACAATACGCCATTTCACAAATAGATCAACTAGAACGTTCTTTTTTTCCGAAGTGATAAATCGTTCGGGTTCCTCGGTATCCATCGTCAGGATTCGCGAATCAAAATACCGAACATTCTGAGCAATTGGAATCTTGAAGTACAGGCCAGGTGAAGTTTTAACATCGACCACTTCCCCTAATTGAAATAAAATGGCCTGCTCTCGCTCATCGACAATATAAATTGCTGAGCTTGCCGCTATGATAATGACTGTCAGAATACCTGATAGCGTTGAAGAAAATTTACCCATGTTATCTCACCTCACGTTCTCTGCTGCGAAAAGACTCGCGTGTACGACTCGTATCAGGAATTTCTTGGATGACCTGAGGCTGAGCTACCATTGGAATGCGATTATTCGCTAACGATGAATCCGATTGAATCAATTTATCTAATGGTAAATACAGCAAATTGTTTCCCCCTTTTTGGTCAACTAATACTTTACTGGTATTCGATAAAACCTGTTGCATCATATCTAAATATAACCGTTCACGTGTGACAGTAGGTGCCTTGTTATACTCAACCAATATTTGTTGAAAGCGGCTGACATCACCCTCTGCGCTAGAGATAACACGTTGTTGATATCCACTGGCTTCTTCTAACATTCTCGCTGCCGTACCTCTTGCTTTCGGGACAACATCATTTGCATAGGCTTGACCTTCATTTCTTTGGCGCTCTCGATCTTGCCCTGCTTTAACTGCATCATCAAAGGCAGCTTGAACTTGCTCGGGAGGTTGCGCATTTTGCATCGTTACGCGACTGACCGAAATACCGATTTCATAGCGATCTAGAATGGTCTGCATCAACTCCGTTGTTCTTGCAGCGACCTGTTCCCTTCCTTCATATAAAACATAGTCCATTTTACTTTTACCGATTGCTTCACGAATAGCCGTTTCAGCAACTTGCAATATAGCGTTTTCAGGATCGCGATTATTAAAAAGGAATTTCTCAGGGCTATTCAGAATATACTGAACTGCGAACTGAATATCGATGATATTTTCATCATCCGTCAACATGAGGGATTCTTTTAGAACCTTACTTCTGACATTATTCCGATATCCGATTTCGACCGTACGAACTTGACTGACATTGACGGTTTCCACTTTCTCGATTGGGAATGGTAAATGCCAACGTAACCCTGCTTGAGTCGTATCGACATGCTTACCAAAACGGAGCACGATTCCTCGCTGACCTTCATTAATAATATAAAAACCACTGGCAAACCATACAGCGAGCAGAAGCATAACGATCATGAAAATGTTACCGCCTTGTGGTTTTTTAGGACTTCCACCACTAGACTCTTCATTATCATTATTCCCGCCATTTTTACCAAAAATACTATTAATCTTCTTTGAGAAGTTTCGTATAACATCATCCAAGTCGGGTGGACCTGCGTTACCCTTCCTCTTCCCCCATTGTGGATCATCTAAGCCCATAATAATTAATCCTTTCTCTCGTTCAAAAAGCCACAGCACTGTTATCTATTACTTCTTTTTCTTCTGGCAAAAAACCATTCTCTGGACTTGCTTTGTCTGAAGGATACCCGATTGCCTCAGTCAAGGCTAGCTTGACATATTCAAGTCCATCACCCGTTTTAGCGCTAATGAGAATACGGGCTATTTTACCATACTCATCACGAACATAACCGGGTCTCATTTTTAAGTCAGTTTGATCAATTTTGTTGAATATTAGTATTTGTGGGATCGTCGAAGCGCCAATTTCTTCAAGTAGCTTATTGACTGCTTCAATCTGATTGTCTTTTACTGAGCTAGTTGCATCTACAACGTGCAACAGTAAATCAGCCTGAACAGTTTCTTCTAGTGTAGCGCGAAATGCTGCAACCAAGGTGTGAGGCAATTCTCGAATAAATCCAACTGTATCGGAAATAACTAAATTTCCATAAGAAGGTATGAACAATTTGCGCGTTGTAGTATCGAGCGTAGCAAACAATTGATCTGCAGCATAGCTATTTGATCGAGTCAAACGATTAAATAATGTAGATTTACCTGCATTGGTATAACCAACAATTGAGACTGTTTTTATTTGCGATCGTTTTCGTGATAACCGCTGAACATCTCGCTGTCGCTGGAGAATTATTAATTTCTCTTTAAGAAATTTAACGCGTTTTGCCAGCAATCGTCGATCGGTTTCAAGCTGAGTTTCCCCTGGGCCGCGAAGTCCAATACCACCTTTTTGTCTTTCAAGATGGGTCCAGCCTCTGACTAATTTAGTCGCAAGATGTTCTAACTGCGCAAGTTCAACTTGTAATTTACCTTCATGGCTCTTAGCACGTTGTGCAAAAATATCAAGAATTAGGCTAGTTCGATCAATGACTGTACATTGGAGCCGGTTGGTTAAATTTCGCTCTTGAATGGGCGTAAGGTCATTGTTAAAGATGACAATCGAGATTTTTTCCTGGCTGGTGTTGACTAAAAAAGCAATTTCATCAATTTTTCCCGTTCCGATATAAGTTGCTGGATTTAATCTGGAGCGTCTACCTTTTATGACCGCCAAAACATCAAGTTGGGCGCTGCTTGCAAGCTGTTGTAATTCATTAAAACTCTCATTGTCGTTATCGCTCTGGCAGAATCCAACTAAAAGTGCTTTCGGTCGGTTATTAATCACAAGATTTTTTGAATCATATATTATTCATGAGCGGAAGACTCGATCGGAATTGATACTGCTCTTGCAGGAACTACGGTCGATATAGCATGTTTATAGACCATTTGTGTTACCGAGTTCTTCAGTAGCACAACATATTGATCAAAAGAATCAATTTGCCCTTGAAGCTTAATCCCATTGACTAAATAGATTGATACTGGAATATGCTCCTTTCGCAGAATATTCAAAAAAGGATCCTGCAGTAACTGCCCCTTTGTGCTCATTAATAAACCCCCCTTATTTAATCGTTTCTTAATTATTTTGCAGACTCTACTTTATTTTTCTATGCAAATCTATACCTCGCTTATTTCTGTAGCAGCTAAACAAAGCGATCAAAATTAAAAGAAGTGAGAACAATCTATCGCCATTGCTTTATAGGGTGAAGTCTTTTCTTTTAACCTTAATGTAGGAGATAGTTTAAGGTATAGAAAAAAAAGCCAAAAGGAGAATTTTCTGAAAGTTGCGCGACCGTCAGAAATTTGAAGCGGGTGATTGCAAGAGGGATAAATGAATGTAGCGCTAAAAAAACTATTGTTTTGGGTATATTTGAGAAGAAGCGCTCACTAAGAGAAAACACAATCTTAGCGCCTTTCTCCTCGTTATTATTTGTTTTCGTTTCTAAGATTAGCGGCGTCTTGAGAAACCGAATACTCCCAACAAGCCAGCACCAAGCAACGCGATCATACTAGGCTCGGGAATCGCTGTCGGATTAATGGCGATACCTGTTAAATGAAGTTCTAAACTGTAGGTGTGACGACTTGCCGAAGCACCGATTGCATCATCATCTGATAAAGTTAGTAAATATGTTGCATCAAAAGTTGCTGCGCTAGTAGGATCAAATGAAGCGTTATAGCTATTGTGTGCACCGTGCGCTAAATCTGCAAAAAGTCCAAGGTCAGTGGCAAACGCAGCAGTATCCCCACTTGCAGCAATATTTGTTAAGTCGAGTGCAACGCCATTGGCGCCAACGAGATTAAAGATATCGAAAGCTAAATTGGCTGAATTACCCAGCACAATGGTTCCAAAATCAATATCTAATGATGTTAAGGCGGTGCTGCCATCAAACGATGCAACTGCATGTTCCATGTAATTATAGGTAACAGAGTAAGCTGCGCTCAGGTTTGTAATTGAAGGAGTTGTAGCGCTACCATTACTATTTGTTCCTAAGCTACTAATACCAGCTGCAAGCGCAATGTTACTGCCACCATCGGTTCGATTAGCGGTTATTGTTGTATTAATGGTTGAATTTAAATTTCCAGTACCTACCCAACTATTAAGGTTTGTCCCATTATTGATAGTTTGTGATAGCGCATTCCAGCTATTATCTGCGCTATCGTTATTTCCAATTTTGCTGGCGGAATTGAGATTGCCTGATACATTCAATCCCCCTGAACTTGACCAGCTTGTGCTAACAGAAGCTACGCCACGAGCGGCAATGGCCCCATCTGCTCGAAGATAAGTCAAATCGTTGCCTGGTGTAAGTGTAACTGTTACACCAGCTAGTACACCCTGAGAAGCATCAAATTGGCTGATCGTTGCTGTTGTTGATTGCGATTTAGAGACTGAAACACTAGATAAAATATTATTATCCGAAACTGTGCGGTTGCCATTAGTCAAAATGGTCGTTCCACCCGTCACGGTTGCATTGATGACTAAAGCATGTGCTGAGGTGCTTACAAAAAGACCAGCTATAACATAGCTAAGTAATCGAAATGATCTTACTGAATTTACTTTCATAATATATATTACTCGCGCTGTTTATTTTAAGTTACTTACTATCTTCAAGCAAAAAATATGCCAGAATATCTTTATGTATATTTATCATGTGGTTATGCTGAATTAATAAGATTTAATTGAAGGGAGTGTAAAAAAAATCGACAGTGTGAATTGGCAACTCTAAGCGCTTGAAAAAAGAGCTAAAAATCAATTTGATCAGAAGGTTAATTCACAAGGCTCTCTTCAATTAATACTTAACTGTTGGGGTGCTATTTCTGCTTTTTGATTCTTTCTTGCGGATAGTTAAAAACGAAGAAATGTCGATAAATTTTACATCGATGCGCTGATTGTATTGATTGATTTTTCTAAGCGGATCTCGATGGTGAAAGATTAGATGTTCTACGAACTTGACAGGTTGATAGAATCATTGGTGGCCAAGGGCGGAATCGAACCACCGACACAAGGATTTTCAGTCCTCTGCTCTACCGACTGAGCTACTTGGCCTATTGGAACTTATTTTTGTTATCAAAAATAAATCCTCTAAACAAAAAAATTACTTCCGAACTCAAATTTACAACAATTGTACTCACTAATCATTGGCGCGCCCGGCAGGATTCGAACCCACGACCCCTTGGTTCGTAGCCAAGTACTCTATCCAACTGAGCTACGGGCGCAATTATAATCGAGTTGCACATTCATTGTTAATTACGATTGCGGGTATTATATCAGACCCACTTCGCTAAGCGCGAGTGCAATCGAATCAAGTCCCCTCGTTTTTTAAACAAAGATCACTCCAAATGAGCTCGCAATGCTGTTACATTCGCTGACATTTGTCAAGAAGTAGCATACGAACAGTATAATAAGCGGAATGAAAATACAGGATTTTGATTTTTCTTTACCAAACGAATTAATAGCGCAATTTCCATCTGAGCGGCGAACGGATAGTCGATTACTTTACCTTGATGGCTCGTCAGATCGATATCGCGACGCAATGTTTATCGAATTGCCTAGTTTCTTGCAACCTGATGATATTGTGATTCTTAATAATACGCAGGTTATCAAAGCAAGACTTTTGGGAACAAAAGAAACCGGCGGTAGAATTGAAGTGCTTGTTGAAAGAATAGTCGATGAGCAGCATGCACTCGTGATGATAAGAGCCAGTCATGCGCCTAAAATTGGCTCAAAGTTAATTTTGGCCGATCAAATCAACGCAATCGTCAAAGCATATCAGCAGGGCTTCTATTTACTTCAGGTTGAGCACGATCTTTCAGTGTTTCAGTTGCTAGCGCAATACGGACAATTGCCGCTTCCTCCTTATATTGAGCGCGATGTGACCTTGGCGGATGAAGATCGATATCAAACCGTTTTTGCCAGTGAAGCGGGTGCGATTGCTGCGCCTACTGCTGGACTCCATTTTGATGAAAACCTGCTTAATCAATTACGTGAATTTGGAGCGAGTATCGCCTACATTACGCTGCATGTAGGCTCAGGGACATTTCAACCTGTCAGAACTGAGAATATACTGGAGCATACTATGCACACCGAGCTATACCATATACCCGAAGATACCATTGAGGCAATTCAGCAAGCAAAGCGTAAAGGTGGGCGGGTTTTAGCAGTTGGTAGTACAACGCTGAGAACACTTGAGTCTTGTGCACAACGGCATAACGGGGAAATCGTTCCTGGTCATGGGAGTACCCAGCTTTTTGTCACGCCTGGTTTTAAATTCCAGATCGTTGATCGTTTGCTGACTAATTTTCATCTACCACGTTCAACGCTAATCATGATGATTTCTGCATTTGCGGGGCTTGAAAACATCCATCGTGCGTATCACCATGCCATCGCGCAACGTTATCGTTTTTTTAGTTATGGAGATGCCATGTTGATAGAAAGGAAAATATGAAGTTTCAACTGCTTCAGACGGAGGGTAAGGCAAGGCGTGGATCATTGACGCTTACTCATGGGACAGTTGAAACACCCGCTTTTATGCCGGTTGGCACCTATGGTGCGGTCAAAACGGTTTCACCGGCTGAACTTCAGGAACTCCAAGCGCAAGTTATATTGGGAAATACTTTCCATTTATGGTTGCGTCCTGGCCTCGAAGTGATCGAGATACATGGCGGGTTGCATCAATTTATGCAATGGCATGGACCAATCTTGACTGATTCGGGAGGGTTTCAGGTTTATAGCCTTGGTAAGTTACGTAAAATCAAAGAACAGGGCGTTACGTTTCGATCTCCCATCAACGGTGATCTTTGTTTTCTTTCTCCAGAGGAATCGATGCGAATTCAACGCATACTGAATTCTGATATCGTGATGATTTTTGATGAATGTACGCCTTATTTGGTTGATTTCTCGATCGTAAAGGCTTCAATGGAATTGAGTCTGAGATGGGCGGAGCGCTCTAAACGTGCACATGAAGGAAACTCCAATGCGCTTTTTGGGATCGTTCAAGGAGGTATGCATGAGCATCTTCGTGAACAATCGCTGGGCGAGTTAGTACAAGTTGGCTTTGATGGCTATGCCATTGGCGGTCTATCTGTAGGGGAGCCCAAAGCGGATATGCAGCGAATTTTGAAGCATACCGCTCCTTTATTGCCGGAAGATAAGCCGCGTTATTTGATGGGAGTGGGTACGCCAGCGGATATTGTACATGCTGTTGCTCAAGGTATTGATATGTTTGATTGCGTACTTCCGACTCGGAATGCTCGTAACGGCTGGCTCTATACCAGAAAAGGTATTATCAAGCTGCGAAATAGTGGTTATCGTCTTGCAACGCAATCTGCGGACGAAAGCTGCCAGTGCTATACCTGTAAAAACTTCTCATTGTCTTATTTACACCATTTACAAAAAACTAATGAAGCACTTGGTGCGCGACTGAACACACTTCATAATATTCACTATTATCAGGAGCTTATGGGGGAAATTCGCTATGCAATTGAGACGCATCAGTTTGAGCGATATCAGCGAGAATTTATAGGCTAACCTAAGGCCGTGCTAGAATGCTTAGATTTTAAAATTTTACAATTATAAAGGGGGTACGCGCATGTTGATCAGTGAAGCATTTGCTCAGGCGGCGAGCGGGAGTCAGACTGAGCCTGGATTAATGAGTTTTTTGCCTTTAATCGGTATTCTAATCATTTTTTACTTACTCTTAATTCGCCCTCAATCTAAACGCGCAAAAGAGCAAATCAAAATGAGAGATACGCTACAGAAGGGTGATGAAGTTATCATCAGTGGGGGCGAGTTAGGTCGTGTTGTGAGTGTCGGCGATAATTATGTCACGCTTGAGATTGCACCTAGTGTAGAAATTGTTGTTGTTAAATCTGGTGTACAAACCTTGTTGCCTAAAGGAACACTGAAAAGCATTGATACCGGCAAAAGTAATAAATTAACTAAGAATAATAAAGCGCAGAAAGTGACAGACACCACCGAAAGCGACGCTGCTAATAAGGGTAGTGAAGACGCCGATAAAGAAGCGCCATCAGAGAGTAATAAAAAAGAAAGTTAAGCAGTTTTACTTTATGCCTGTTTTGTTCAAATTCTGTGTATCAAGATTAATTTATTAATATGAATCGATATCCGCTCTGGAAAAATCTGATTATTGTCATTTCCCTCTTTTTTGGATTGCTGTATACCTTACCTAACTTCTTTGGGGAATCCCCAGCAATTCAAATATCGCCCCTTCGAGCTACAGCAACAACCGTTAACCCTGAATTGATCAAGAAAGTTGAAGCTATTCTTCATAAAGCGAATATTTCAACGAATGGAATGATCGTAGAGGGAAGCAGTATTAAAGTCCGCTTTGCTGAAACAGATATACAAATCAAGGCCAAGGATCTTTTGCAAGCGGAACTGGGAAATGACTACATCGTTGCATTGAACTTGATTCCTAACTCACCTGATTGGCTGAGTAGTATCGGTGCTTTACCGATGTATCTTGGGCTCGATCTGCGTGGAGGAGTCCACTTCATGCTGCAAGTAGATATGGTAGGCGCTTTGACTAAAGCACTTGATCGGTATAGTGCGGATATTCGCAGCAGTTTACGCGAACAGAAAATTTCCTTCTCAGGTATCGAGCGGGAAAGAGGGCAACTCACGATTAAATTTCGCGATGAGCCATCACGGGCCAAGGGTGAAACTGAGCTTAAAAGGATCTATCCTGATTTGGAATTGCGAACAACCAATATGGATCGAAACTTTTTACTGATTGCGACCATTAAACCGGATGCACATGTACGGATGCAAACCGCAGCTTTACAGCAAAATATTACGACATTGCGTAATCGCGTTAATGAGCTTGGCGTGGCTGAGCCCATTATTCAACAAGCGGGAACTGACCGCATTATCGTTCAGTTGCCTGGCGTACAAGATACTGCCAAGGCGAAAGATATTTTAGGAAGAACAGCGACGCTTGAAGTCAGGTTGGTGGATGATGAAAGTGATATCGATGCGGCATTGCGCGGACAAGTTCCTATCGGCACCGAGTTTTTTACTGAGCGAGGTGGTAGCCCTTTGTTAGTGAAAAAGCAGGTACTACTAACAGGGGATCGAATTACGGATGCGCAGCCTGGATTTGATAATGATAATCAACCGGCTGTTCATGTTAGTCTCGATAGTAATGGTGCACGAATCTTTAAAGATCTGACTCGCAATAACGTGGGCAAGCGCATGGCTATCTTGTTGGTTGAAAAAAATCTGAGTGAAGTTATCACTGCTCCAGTGATTCGTGAAGAGATTGGCGGCGGGCGAGTGCAGATCAGTGGCCGGATGAGTACGATTGAAGCACGTGATGTGGCTTTGCTGCTCAGAGCAGGCGCACTTGCTGCACCGATGGAAATCATCGAGGAGCGAACCGTAGGGCCTAGCTTGGGTGCGGAAAATATTGCAAGAGGGTTCAATTCAAACTTGTTTGGATTCCTGGCTGTTGCAATTTTCATTATGATTTACTATCGCGTATTCGGGGTTATTTCAGTGATTGCGCTCGGTGCTAACTTATTGCTATTAATAGCGTTACTTTCGATTTTGCAAGCAACACTGACATTGCCAGGTATGGCGGCAATCGCGCTAACTCTTGGTATGGCCATCGACGCGAATGTTTTGATCAATGAACGTATTCGAGATGAATTACGAGGAGGAACTTCACCGCATTTAGCAATTAGCGCTGGTTATGAACGAGCTTTTGGGACAATTCTAGACTCTAATATCACTACATTGATCGCAGGGCTTGCATTGTTTTCATTTGGATCGGGTCCTATTAAGGGATTTGCTGTGGTACTGTGCTTGGGGATAATGACTTCGATTTTTAGTGCGGTGCTAGTCTCACGTTCACTCGTTAATTTTTTGTATGGTAACCAGCGTAAGCTCGAAAATATTTCGATTGGAACAGTTTGGAAATCTGTAATTACGACTAAACGTTCGGGTAAGAATGTAAAAACCAAGAATAGTGAAATAACAAATCCGCTTAAGGATAATTAACCTATGGAATTTTTTAGATTTGAACGCGACATTCCCTTCATGAGCTGGGGGAAATATACCACGACCATTTCTTTACTGACGTTTGTTTTGTCTGTTTTTTTTATTTCTTATAAAGGACTTAATTTAGGCGTTGATTTTACTGGTGGTACGGTCCTGGAAGTAAATTACACACAACCTGCGGATTTGAATAAAATTCGTAGCCTCTTTAGTTCGATCGGTATCTCGGATGCTTCGGTTCAAAATTTTGGATCTTCACGAGATGTGATGATTCGATTACCGATCAAAGGCGAATTATCAGCTGCAAAACTGTCAGAGGTTGTTATCGATGCGCTGAAGAAAGCTGATGATACGATTGAAGTGCGCCGTGTTGAGTTTGTGGGTCCCCAAGTTGGGCAAGAATTGCTGGAGAACGGTGCACTAGCGCTCCTTTTTGTATCGTTGGGTATTGTTGCGTATTTAGCAATGCGTTTTGAATGGAAATTTGGGGTGGCAGGTATTATCGCCAACCTTCATGACGTAATTATCATTTTAGGTTTTTTTGCTTTTTTTCAATGGGAGTTTTCTTTAACGGTCCTCGCAGCGGTGCTGGCAATTCTTGGGTATTCTGTCAATGAATCAGTCGTGATTTTTGACCGTATTCGCGAGAATTTCAGAAAAATGCGGAGAGCAGGGGTCAATCAAGTAATTAACAATGCCATTACGCGAACGATGTCTCGTACCATTATTACGCATGGAAGTACTCAAATTGTGGTATTAGCCATGTTGTTTTTTGGTGGTGAAACCTTGTTTTATTTTGCACTTGCTTTAACGATTGGAATCTTATTCGGTATTTACTCTTCAGTTTTAGTCGCAAGCCCTATTTTGCTATTGTTAGGTGTTAAACGTGAGGATTTGGTGAAACCCGAAGTGAAACCACAGGAAGAAGCCGTTCCTTAAGGTTTTTTCTAGTTATCCTTCGTAAGTCTTAGTTAAATGGGATTACACGAGTTTGTACGAAATAATCAATTGGATTGTTGAAACCGTTGGTATGCTTGGTTATGCAGGAATTGTAATCATGATGTTCCTGGAATCTAGCTTTGTCCCTTTTCCAAGTGAAGTGGTGATGATCCCGGCTGGTTATCTGGCCTTTAAAGGAGAGATGAACCTAATCATTGCGATCTTATGTGGAATTGTGGGTAGCCTTGGTGGTGCTTTATTTAATTATTATTTGGCAATAAAACTAGGCCGCCCACTCCTGATTCGATATGGCTCATATGTTATGTTTAAAGAAGATACGTTGTCGAAGATGGAGAGCTTTTTCAATCGCCATGGCCATATCTCGACGTTCATCGGACGTCTCATTCCTGTAATTCGGCAATATATCTCTTTACCAGCAGGTTTGGCTAATATGAACTTAGTGATCTTTAGCCTCTATACAAGCTTAGGGGCTGGAATCTGGATCATAATTTTAGCTCTGTTAGGTTACTATATTGGGGAGAATGAAGCGTTAATCAAAGCATACCTACATAACATTATTGTAGTACTCGTATTGCTTTGTATAATTGGAGCAGCTTTCTATTATTGGCATTATCAGAAAAAGCAGAAGCATCAATAGTGCTGAGTTAAATAACAAAGAACTTAGAAGCAATGCCTTCTGCTGATTGGGACGGCGTTTTGATTACAGTGCACAATATTTCAATGATGCTATGTAGATTATCTGCAGCAGAGACCGCATCGGAATAGCTATGGTCATCATTATTCTCTGGGATAGAGTGCTCATCTCCTGGTTTATATCTAAGCCCTAATTCGTCACAAAATTGATTGATATAATGTTGTGCCTCGTTAAGTTTATCAATAATTTGATGGCTGGTATCCAGTTCGCCCGATATATTCAGATTCTGTATAGCAAGGATCAACTTTCCAGCAAATACTGCATCTGCTTGCATCTGAGCAGTCATTCGATAAAGGAGTGAAGGAGTGGATTCGGATGATTGTAACAAATTAAGACTGCGTGAGCTTTCTGTGGCAATCTCTACGCTAAAATGGCTCAGATTGGTTTGAAAATCACTAAATTCTTGCATTTTGAATTCCATTAACAAGGTATATACCAAACTAATATCGCTAAATCACATTCTATCTTTAGGGATGATCAGAAATGCTAATCCTTCTATTTCTGTAGGATTAGATCAGGTTGCATTATGAATTAAGAAAATATCTAATTATAGGATTATTAATGATTAGAACAAATAGATTATTCAACATAGCGTGATTAAGTACAATAATTTAACAATATGGATTTACTGACACAGGGTTTATTAGGCGCTGCTTTAGCACAAGCAGGATCAAAGCAGCAAGAAACGCGAGTTGCAACAGGAGTTGGTTTCTTTGCGGGCCTAATAGCAGATGCTGATATTTTGATCCAGTCCGATCAAGATCCTCTGCTAACAGTAGAGTTTCATCGGCATTTCACCCATTCTATTTTTTTTGTTCCACTCGGGGCGTTAATCGCTGCGCTGTTGCTGTGGTTGTTGTTGCGACACAAACTTTCGTTCTTACGATTATATTTTTACTGCTTTCTAGGTTATAGCTTAAGCGGTGTATTAGATGCTTTAACAAGCTATGGCACGCATTTATTCTGGCCGATCAGTCAAGAGCGAGTCGCATTAAATCTTATTTCAGTGATAGACCCTATTTTTACGCTGATTTTGCTAGTAGGCGTCATTCTAGCTTTTAGAAAAAAAACAGAATCGTTTGCAAAATTAAGTTTATTGCTTGCTGGATTTTACCTCTTTGTTGGTTGGGTTCAGCTGCAACGTGCAGAAGATGTAGCCGCATCACTCGCAGCGACGCGAGGTCATACGATAGAGGCAGGTATCGTGAAACCTACGCTTGCAAATTTAATACTATGGCGCTCAATTTATGAAAATGATGAGAAGTTTTATGTTGATGCGCTACGCGTTGGTTTTTTTTCAGAGCCGAAAGTATATGAAGGTGAAGTCATAGAAAAATTTACTCCAGGCGTCCATGTTCCAGAATTACCTAAGAAATCAGTGCTAGCGGAGGATATTGAGCGATTTACCCATTTTTCAGCTGGGTATATTGGTATTCAACCAGAACGTCCACATCTACTAATCGATGTGCGCTATTCGAATTTACCAACAAGCACTGATCCATTATGGGCGATTGTGATAGATGTGCATCATCCGGATCAACATGCGCAATATCAATTATTTCGAGACGCTTCGCATGAAATGCGGCAAAAGTTTTTAGCGTTTCTACTGGGGGAGCACATTAATTGAAAGGTTCTTGGATAGCGAAGTACGAAATAAAACACGTGCGTGTTATGAACGCACGTGTTTTATTTAATTGCTAGCTTTGATTATTTTATAACATTGACACTGACTGATTTTGCAGATGAGTTGCCGGCAGCATCTTTAGCAATGACTTTTATTGTGTGCATGCCTGCAGTTACATTTTTGGGGCGTGTATTCCAGCTTGTGCTCAATGTGCTACCGGTCCCCGTTGTTTTTAGGGCATCATCAATATAAATCGAAAGGGTGATACTACTTGCGCTATTATTGTCCGACGCATTCGCTGTGATAGTAATTGTCCCAGATACATTACCCGTCACTGGGTTAATGATATTAACGACAGGTGCTTCAGTGTCCATGATAGGCGGCTGAACGAAGTTATTAACCGTAACGCTGATCATATCGGATGTGGCCATATTATCTGCGGCATCATAAGCACGAACCACCAAATTTGTTTCCCCATTTGGAGCACCGACAGAATCCCAGGAGAATGCAAATGGTTCAGAAGTATCAACGGCAACGCTCGTGTTGTTGACCCAAAGTTCGGCCCGGACTACTCCGACGTTATCAGAAGCTTGAATATCAACGGGGACTATTCCACTTACAGTTCCACCGGAGAGTGGTTCAATAATCGATACCACAGGTATTTCTGTATCGATTTCAGCTGCTAGTGATGCTGTAGCGTTTTTAGCGACTTGCACCGCAGTGGCAGCATCAACACGACCGTAACCATAGTAAGGATCACGCCCAGTCGCGCCTAAATCTTTTGCAGTAGAAAATAATAAGCTTTCGATCTCGGTGCTTTTTAATTTAGGATTGGCTGCCATCATTAATGCAATAACCCCTGCAGTAATCGGGCTAGAGAAAGAAGTGCCAGAAACTGCACCATAGGTGCCACCTCTAACAGTGGTCCAAATACCTGAGCCTGGCGCAGCAACTGCAACATAATCGCCATAACTTGACCAACTTGTTTTGACATCATTGCTGCCAGTTGCTGAAACTGGAATCATCGCGGTAGTTGGTATGAATCCCTCGTTGATCCCATTATTTCCTGCGGAAACAGTTACCAACCCCCCCTTGTCTTTCATATATTGAGAAGCGGTAATCGTGGCTGAGCGCATCGGTTGGTTTGCATAGCTCACATTCGCAACACGCACCCCTCGATCAGCAGCATACACGAGCCCACTCGCAATTTTACTCGAAGAAGCAGTAGCAGTTGGACTAGCAATGCGAATGGGCATAATTTTGGCTTGCCCCGCGACGCCGGCAACCCCAGAACTATTGTTGGTGGTCGCAGCGGCAGCACCTGCAACCTTAGTTCCATGACCATGTACATCTGAGGTATTGGAGTTATTATCATAAAAATTCCAACCAGGAACCAATCGGGAAGCTAGATCGGGATGGGCGCCATCGATTCCAGTATCTAAAATGGCAATAGTTACGCCCAACCCTTGTGAGCTATCCCAAGCACTGGGTGCACTTATTTTGGGAAGATGCCAGGCATTGGGATAGTAAGGATCATTTGAAGCGAGATCAGCAGTTACCAAGTAATCAAGTTCAGCAAATTTTAGATGAGGATGGTGCTTTAGTCTGGCGATAACACCTTCTTCAGAGTATTCAGGAAGTTCGACAATATAAAGCTCGCTTTGACCAATCTTTTTAGCCTTACCTTGATGCTCTTTTAAGATGTTAGCAAAGGCTTTGGCGGGAAGCCCTGCGCGGGGCATGACAAGGATGCGCCCCATAGCCCATTCTTCCCGATCGTTGCGGTTTGTTGCTTGTTTCTTTTCAAGCAAAATATCTTCTTCTGTCTTATTAATTTGATGATCATCCGCATGCGCTGGCGGGGAAGCATGGGTGGTGATTGGTAGGGATAATAAGAAACTGAAGATTAAGCTAAATAACGTTACTATCGTAAATTTACGATTTATCAGGGAAATATTGTGTGGCGTTAAAACATTGGGAATTGGGAATGAGTGATAAAATTTTTCCATTAATAAGCTCCTCTTAGAAAGAAGGGAAGCCCTGGAAGACTACTGCGAGGAGCTTACGTAACCTCTAACTATTAAACCAATTGTTACTAGCGATTGGTTACAATTGATTTAAATAATTAATGATCCAAACTACAAAGATGGTATATTGAGTATTCCGTATCTGGCAGTCTTGCTATCCTGGGGTATTGCCCTGTAGATCATGACTTTGCGTCCCACACTTTCATGTGGTTTGCCCTTTACAAATGAAACACTAGCTTGTCTTTTTTATATTAGGGTTATGAAATGCTTTGCATAACTCAATAATAAATACAAAAGACAATTCTTTAACGGATTCTCAGTCGAATTATTAAGCACATGTAAAATAATTCGACAATGTTGTTTTTTAGAAAAATACTAGATTGTTCGGTTAAATGTTAAACCAATTGGGAAACTTTAAATGAAAGAAAAGGCTCACTTTCAGTAAGCCTTTTTAAATCATGCTGCTATGTTTATTATTTCTATTTTCTATTTCTGCGTAATGCGCCTAATCCTAGTAGGCCTAAGCTAAGCAACGCGAGTGAACCTGGTTCAGGAAGCTCATTGCCAGGATCATCGCCTGTCCGAATGTATAAACTCAGATGTGACAAATCAGGAAAATTTCCACCTTTGTTGACGAAGTGAATTGAGAAAGTTCCAGTATTGTTGACTTCAACTTTTGCATCTTCAAAGTACCATAACCCGTATCGATCGCTCGCTTTAAGCACACCCACAAAATCGAAATAAGCAGGTAAATTAGGTGGTGCCGCGCCATTTTCGTCAGTAGCGGTTAATGTCCAACTACCTGATGTGCCGGCGTCAGCAGCAAGTGCAAAACTAAATCCTTCAAATGAGCCAGACCCATTAGCTACTTCACCAGGAGCATCGTCTTTTGTGAGAAATGTCCAGTCGGTACCCCAGGTCAAATTAAGGCCATTAATACCCGTATTGTCATTTCCTGCGACTACGCCATAGCAATCATCTGCATTATTGCCATTGAAAGTCATATCGCTAAAACTTAACCCATCTGGATTGGGTGATCCAGCAACGCTACAATAGGAAGCGGCTGCTTGTGCTCCCCCAGCAAAAAGTAATGTCATGGTTGCGCCTAGGCATCCCATAATCATCGTTTGTTTAATTTTCATTATTTTTTTCTCCAGAAAGAATTACTGATTATTTATTATATGCCTCTAAACTATTTTCAGTTTAATCTGGGTGTGACTCAAACAGGCATTGAGAAGTCGGGAAGGTAGTTCTGTTTCCCACTCACGTCGATTAAAGCGATAGCAAAATTCATTGAG
>WBZN01000399.1_pt1 | contig 36794 bp, 37 predicted proteins | sample 5204281 | NCBI WGS metagenome assembly WBZN01 (sample SAMN12344347, study PRJNA552823) | activated sludge metagenome | biome: Activated sludge suspended growth; feature: Nitrification reactor; material: Wastewater; isolation source: activated sludge from nitrification reactor of wastewater... | reverse complement strand
CGTGGCGGAGCTTTGCAGCCCCCTTCCGCTCGGTTTCCTTCCCGAGCGGGGCAGCATTCCAGCTGCCGGTCGGCAACCAGCCGGCGTGATTGGTCTTTCTCCAACCGCGCCTGCATGGCGCACTGATGTCCGCTTCCCAGACGTGATTCGGGCGCGTGATCGCCAGATGGCGCAGCAGATATGGGTACATTCGATGGGTCTGATGTCGTGCGCTGGTGCGGGGCGTGCGATACACGACCGTGATGCCCATGCGCCTCATCAGGGTGGCCACGTGCCGCCGCCCAATCGCATGGCCTTCCCGCCGAAGCAGATCGCGCAGCATCCGGGCGTCGGCAAACGGATCGTCCAGATGCAGTGCGTCAATCCGGCGCATCAACTCCAGATCGGCTCCTGAGACCGGCATCGGCTGGTAGTAGGCCGTCGAGCGCGACACCCCGAGAATCTGACATTGCCGAACGACTGGCAAGGCATGGGTTCGGTGGATCATCGCGTTGCGCTCAACAATCCCGCCTTGATGAGCGCCCCTTCTAAAAAATCATTCTCCAGCGCCAGTTGCCCGATCTTCGCGTGGAGCACTTTGAGATTCGGCCCATCCGGCTTCGGCGTCGTGCCGCCAAATACGTCAGCGGTCCGCGCCGCAGTTGCTGCTTCCATTCGGTGATCTGGGTGGGATGGACGCTGAATTGCTCCGCCAACTCGGCCAGTGTCTTGTCGCCCTTGACTGCGGCCAAGGCCACCTGGGCCTTAAACGCGGCTCCGTGATTCCGTCTCGTTCATTTCATTGCCTCGCTCCTCTGGTGCGCCACCACCTGGTGGCTTCGGTGAAGCCAGGCTACCACGTCGCATACTGTCCGAATTTCCGGAGCCCCCTCTGCCGAGCGGACTGCGAGAAGAGCAAGTGACGGAGAGGGAAGTGCTGTTCTGATCCAGGGGGCCTATCGCTTCACCGCACGAACGCCGATCACCAATTCATAATCCCGGTCCCAATGGTCCAATTCATCCCGACGCAATTCCGAGGAGATCAATCCTTGCAAGCTTGCTGTCGCGGCCAGGACATTGCCATAGGTGGTGACCGACACATCGTCGGGTCGAAACACTTCCTCGAAGAGCCTTCGTGCCGATAAAGAGGTGAAGCGCCAGAATTCCCCCCAATTGTCCATGTCATAGCGGGAGATCTGGGTGATACCGGGAAACACCAGTAGTGCGACACCGCCGGGTTTGAGAATGCGTGCCACTGTTCTGATCGCCGCCCGCACATCGAAGATAAATTGCAGGGTGAACGTGAGAATAATGCAATCGAAACTGTCGGAGGGTATGTGATCCGCTCTGGTCAAATCCGCGCAGATCGTGGCGCCGGGAGTATCGGGATGAAGATGGAGAACTTCCGATACCGCGACCTTCTCCGCACCGAATTGCCGGGTATATCGATCGTCCCCGATCTCCAGCACCCTGCCGCGAATGTCCGCGCGACAGGCCGGTAGAAAATGCTGTTCGGTATAATATCGATCGATTGGTTGTCCCGCCTGCCAACCGAAGTCCCGACGGAGAGGATGCGGGCGGCGCAGGGAATTGGCCCACCGCCAGTCGAGTCCCAGCCCTGATTGTTCACCCAGGAACGTGACCCGCACTTGCTGATACAGGGAAGGGCTCAGGAGCGTCCTGACGAGTCCCTTCAACGGCCATGCGAGGATCGACACGAGGGTGGCGCGCGCACTCATGGATGTACCTCCGCGACGGGGAGATGCAGTGAGAGGCGTTGATTCCCGGAGTGAAGAATTCAACATAACATGCTCTCTTTCGTCATGGAAGATAGGCCTATCGAGTCCTACTTGGAGGATTTCCAGATGATGGTGGAGGCGGCGAACTCGGACGTGGAGTCTTCTCGGGATCGATCGCCATCTTGGGGTCGACGACCGGTGGGGGCACGACGGCTTCTGGCGCCGGCGGAGGCAGATGCTCCGGTTGTTTGAGGATCCCAGGGTCAGTTTGAGATGGCGACGCCGGAGGCGCCAGGCCGGGTTTGTGCGAAGGTGGCGCGGACTCAGTGGGCGGCAAGGCGGCCCCGGAATCGGCAGAGGCCGCACCTGCGGCCGGCAGATACAGGAGAAGCGCCGATACAAGAAACAGTGCCGGTGTTATTCTCATGGCTGACCCTCCCCATGGTTTAAGCAGATCACTGTGAGGCTGGTGGTTTCCTCATTCTGACAGTCCGAACTCTCATGAACGCTGTTTGCGCCGGCCGCTCGATGGGGCCTGGCGTACTGCTTTTGGCTTCGACTTCGGCATCACCTTCGCGACTGTTTGTTCGACTGTGTCGATCACCCTGCCCAGAATCTTTCCGACGGCGCGACCCACCTTTTGGGCTTGCCCGCGTGAGGTCGAGGCCTTTTTTGACGGCGCAACGGGTTTCTTCGCCACCAGCCTCTTCAGCTTTGGGGCCATGCCAGAGGCTCCTCGTGGTTTCCGCTCAATGACATGAGTGGCGGGCTCGATCTCGCGCTGTGTGGCCCGTCGCATCTTCGAACGGCTCTTCTTGCGGGCCTGCGTTTTTTTCTCGACGATTCTTTTCATGTTCCCTCCCTATGATCCAATGCCCATCCGTCACTTTACCCTGGGTGACATCTGTTCGACGATCCAGGTCGGACCGTCAGGGTACAAACTCCCTTCAAAGCGGACAAACGCCGGCGCGTCCTTCTTAATCACCCAAAAATGATATTCGGGGATCGTTCTTCTCAAGAGGGAAGCAAGCGCGCTCATGAACCATCCCAACTTCGGTGTTAAGACGTCATGTGCGGCCGTGGCCTTCACTTCCTTACGGTTGGAATTCCGCGTTTCTTCATGCTCGACCAGCTGCAAATCGATCTCATACATTTTCGGCTCCGGGTTGAAGACCACCATGTGGATGGAGGCGCCGGTTTTGCCGCGCAGGTTCTTTAGCGCCGTAATGGTCATCCCGTTGTAGACATCCGGCGGCAGGTCTAGACGGCCGGTCAGCATCTGCCCATGGTTCGCCTGCTCGTGCCGGCGCACCTGATACTGCCCCGTTTCTCCATTGAGCGAAATCGTCAAGGGTTCAGGGAACGCCGGTCCGCGCTGCTTCAATTGATAGCTCAACAGGGCCAGGTGCTTCTTTTGCGAAAATGTCACTGTCTCGTCATACAGGGATCCGTCGGTGAAGCGAAACGTGAGACGGCTGGCCAATCGGTCGGTCCCTGTCGTCAGCTGGCTCAACTCCCCATCGGCGAGCTTCTTGCCATCCATGCTCTTCAGCGTGACGAAACCCTCGCTGACACCCTCGGGATAGATCACTTCTATCGGGGCGGCCTGGAGTTCGTTCGTGCCAACAATGAAGCACAGTCCGGCGAGGGCCAGTGCAAATCGGGCACACCTTCGGCCGAAGGGTTTGGAGGCCGACTGATGCGGTTGAGATTGCAGACGACGCCTGGTCACACAGCGAGCCTACCGAACATCAAGAGCTTGCGATACTGGAGATCTACCTAGAACCTATCTCAAAATTGTTTGAGGCGTATGGTGCTGAAAGCGAGCTGCACAAACCCGAGGAAATTGGGGGCGTAATACTCCCAGCGAATGAGGCGGCGTCGCTTCCATTGCAACCAGGCAAAGAAACGTTCGACGAGCCAGCGACGTTCATACCGGCGTAAGTGCCGCCCATCTTGGGTCTTCAGTTGGGGTGGAGCGCTGGGGCGCAATCAGGTTGACGCCGTCGTGCTTGAGGTCGTCATCGAGGCCATCGCTGTCATCGGCCCGGTCTCCGATCAGATGCTTGGGTTTCGCTTCCAGCATGTAGAAGTCGAAACTGAGTTGGACCAAGGTGACTTCATGATGATTGGCTGCATGCGTACTGACGGAGAGGGGGAGGCCGTGCCGATCCACAATCGCGAGGATTTTTACGCCTTTGCCGCGTTTGGTGAGGCCGACGGCTTCACCGCCGCCTTTGGCCGCCGCAAACGTGGCATCGATGAAGCTCTCGCGTTCATCGATTGTCCCTTCGTCGCGCAGCGTGTTCGCCAACTGGGTCAGCACCTCACGCAGGACTTCTTGGTGACACCACTGTTGGAATCGGCGATGCACCGCCTTGTAGTTGGGATAGCACTGGGGGCAGGAAATGCCACTGGGCCCCGGTGTTCAGAATCCAGAGCACGGCCTCCCAGACCGCCCGGGTCGGGATTGGTTTGCGGCCGGGCCGATTGTCAGGACTATGTTCTTCGGGGAAATGGTTCCGAATCCGCTCCCAGTGGTCATCGCGCAATCGCAGCATGCCGGGACTTATAGAGCGGAAGGCCAGGCCGTCAACTATTTTGAGATAGATTCTAGAGCGCAGCGCCGAAGATTCGTGGCAAGGCTGAGCGGGGAACGAGGAAAAATGAAATCGTGTGGATTCGACGGTTCGGCCTATTTGATCGCGCGATCACAATTTTCAACCGGCAGGTTTGCGAAACAGACGATCGTGCATGGCAGGGGGTGTTGCAACGAGTGCCCCTGAACCGGGGACTCAGCGAGTGTCTGATACAAAGCGTTCTGGACCATCATGAGCGGAGGTCGGCAACGTGCGGCAATAGGGATTCGTCGAAGTGCCGGACAGCAGCGGACGAAATGATGAGCGGTCTGAACGTGGGGCTGGATTGTGGTGCGCCCGACAGGACTTGAACCTGTAACCTTCTGATCCGTAGTCAGATGCTCTATCCATTGAGCTACGGGCGCACATCACATGTTTTGAGCCCGCTTGAAGAGCGGTCCCTTCGGAGCGGGCTCAAAGGAGCAGCGCTGGTTATACAGGCTTGAGGGAAGGACGGTCAAGTCTATCCGGCATACATATTTTAGAAGAGGCTTCTGCTGATTTCTCCGGAAGGAGAACTTTCGTTGCCGCTTGAGTCGTAGGCCGTCACGGAGAACCAATAGGTCGATCCCAGCGGCAAGGTCAGGCGTGTCGAGGTGACGTTGCCGACATCGAATGCCTGGGAACGAACGCCCGAGGATGTGCCGACATAGACCCGATATCCTCTGAGGTCCGACTCACTGTTTGCGGTCCAGGTGACCGTCACCGTGCCGGTTGCCGTGCCGGAAGGCGGGGGTGGCGGAGGGGTGGTGCTGCCCGTCGGCGAAGGCGGTGGCGGAGTCGTGCCGCTCGCGAGTACGGAGAGCGACACCGGAATGCGCAGAGTCTGCGATCCGTTGGGGCCGCTCTCGACGATATAGACGACCCCCGAATAGGTCCCGATGTTCATAGCAGAAGTGTTGACCGTCACCGTGATGGGATCGATCTCGGTGGTGATGGTCTGCGTGCTGCCATAGGGCGGATTGAGGGCCGTCCAGGATTGGTTCGCACTGATGCTGTATGTGCTCTGTTGGGTGCTCGACTTCTGCAAATTAAAGATTCCGGACACGGTGTTTCCCTTCGCTGTGCTGAGCGAGAGTGCGGAGGGGAAGGCCTGGAGCATGGGCGTCAGTGAGCCGGTCGGCGGCGGCGGAGGCGGCGTCGTCGAGGGCGGCGGTGGGGGCGTCGTTGAAGGAGGTGGCGGAGGTGGCGTGGTTGAGGTTGGTGGCGGGGGAGGCGGCGGTGTGGTCCCTGTTGCCGTGACATTCAGCGCGACCGGGATGCGCAAGGTTTGCGAGCCGTTCGGACCGCTCTCGACGATATACACGACGCCGGAATAGGTCCCGACGTTCATGTTGGAGGTGTTCACCGACACGGTGATGGGATCGATTTCGGTCGTGATGGTCTGCGTGCTGCCATAGGGCGGATTGAGGGCCGTCCAGGATTGGTTCGCACTGATGCTATATGTGCTCTGTTGCGTGCTGGACTTCTGCAAATTGAACACGCCGCTGGCCGTGTTGCCCTTGGATGCGGACAACGACAGCGCCGAAGGGAACGCCTGCAATAATGGCGTCAACGAACTGGTCGGCGGCGGGGGCGGCGGTGTCGTCGAGGGGGGCGGCGGTGGGGGCGTCGTTGAAGGAGGTGGCGGAGGTGGCGTGGTTGAGGGTGGCGGGGGCGGCGGCGTGGTGCCGGCTGCTGTGACGGTGGCCGTCACCGGAATCCGCCAGGTCGTTGACACGCCGGGTCCGGATTGTCCGATGTAGACCGTACCCGAGTAGGTGCCCGCGGACAGTCCCATAGCCGCAGTATTGATGGTGACGGTCAGAGTGTCCGTCTCCGTGCTAATCGTTTGCGTGCTTCCGTAGGGAGGATTCAGCCAGATCCAGGACTGGTTGGTGCTGATGAAATAGCTGTGCTGCGCGGTATCCGATTTTTTTAAACTCAGGGTGCCGCTGGTCGTCCCTCCCTGCGCAACGGTCAGCGACAAGGAGCTGGGAGTGAATTGAATGTTTTGTGCGAAGGCATTCGATGTTCCGCCGACGAAGTCACAGAACCAGACGATCAGCATCACGACTATGAAAGAGCCCGACGCATGTCGTTGCACGATGCGTGGTGGATGCTGAATCGGTGTGGCGCGCTGTGACGTCATAATCGATACTCCCTTAGGTGATATTCCCGAAAAGAAAAAAGGAAACGGTCGTTAGTGAGCAACAGTCGTGCCACAACAAATCGCTTCGGCGTTCTTCTGAATTATTTGTCGGGAATCGCTCAGCGGAGTTCGGTGAGAATCCCGTCAGGATTACTATCAGTGCCGACCCTAACGGAAGAGAGCGGAATAGGCAAGTAAAAATTTCACTTGCTTCCCGTAGGACTCGTGGGAAGACATCTCGTAGAAAAAGTGGATGAGAGGGGTGACCCCTGTAGGGTGTCGGCACCTGCCTGTACAAAACCGACAGCCTTGCCGGCTATGGTGTAGAGAGAATCCCTAGGTATGCACCAGAGACGTTTGCGGGTGGCCATACGGGCTTATGGGCATGGGTGAGAGAAAGTTGTTGACCATGTTCTGCAGGTAGGGTATCTGTGGGCGCGCCGTTTCCGAGGGGATACGTAGTCCCTTGCTATCGATGCGGAGCGGCGGAGCCGAGGGGACGACAATATGGTCTCGCTACGACGTTTAGTGTGTGCCGTGTGCGCCTGCCTGGCCGGTTTCGGTGCGCTTCCTGCTGCGGGGGAAGTCGCTCCTGCCCAGTCTTCCTCCATCGCCCGTGTCGATATCGGCGTGTCCGAATGGTTCAGCCAGGGTGAGACGGTGTGGAGCCACAACGCCTCAGGCCTGGATGCCAACCTTGGAAATCCAAGTTCCAAACTTAAGTACAAGGATACCGGCACCAATGTGACCGAAATCAGTGGTCGGGTGCAGTTGAAAAACAAAATCTTTTTCCGCGGCGCCTTCGGGTACGGTTCGATCGGCGGAGGCCGCCTGACAGATGACGATTTTCTCAGCGCACAAGGGGCTGCGGCTCAGGGCGCGACCGTCAGCGGAGAACATCGATTCTCGCGCACCTTCAGTGACATCGGGGGAGACAATCTCTGGTATCTGAACGGGGATGTCGGTGCGACGACGTTCACCTTTCCCGAAAACAAAGGCACCCTGGCGATGTTTGTGGGGTTGCAGTACTGGCGGGAGCGGCATGTGGCGAACGGGGTCACACAAGCCGAATGTACCACGGCATCCTCTCCGAACCAGGATTTTCGTTGTTCGCCTGCCGGTACGGTCGGGTTTCGTAACCAGGCGGTGATTACCAACACGTCTACCTGGGTATCAGGCCGGTTCGGCGGCGAGGTCGAATATCGGGTCGATAAGCGCATCAGCATTGAGGCCAAAATAGCCATGCTCCTGTCCTATTTGAACAATGAAGATGTGCATCACCTCAGAACCGACCTCGCACAGGATCCGAGCTTCAGAATGACGGGCCTGGGCCTGGGTACCAATTCGGATATCAATCTGCGAATCAGGATCTGGGACCGGCTCTACTTGACGGGTGGGTATCGCGTGTTCTGGAATCGCGTGCTCGTCGGTGACCAGTGGAAGCTGTACGGCTCCGACGGCTCGTCGGCTACCGCCTCCCTGACCCAGTTTCAAACTCTCCGGCACGGACCCACCATAGGGCTGACCTACTCCTTCTAGCCCTCGTTCGTCGCGCGTCTCTCGTCGCTCGTAAGAAAGGGATCAAGGGGCGGGGGGCGGCTGTCTTGTCCGCGAGATACGTTTCACGAACGACGTTTCACGGCACAGCGCTCAGCGCGATCGGGATGGGCCGGTTTCGTCTTCGTATTCCGCGAAGAGCCGTTTGGCTTCGGGATGAAGAAGGTGCGGCTGACCGTAGGGGATTCCGGCGGTCCGGAAGAGGGGCGTCAGTTTCTCGTTCGGGTGCAGATAGCCGGCCCGGAGCGGGACCGATCGTTTGGTGTGGCGAATGAGCGCGCAGGGATTCGGGCGGATAGCCGTCAGCCAATCCGCAATATCCTGCGGATTCCCGATCGAGGCGGACAACAATAGCAGGCGTGCCTGGGACGGACAGAAGATCAAGGTCTCTTCCCACACCACCCCGCGTTCCGGATCGGCGAGGTATTGGGATTCGTCCATGATCACCAGCCCCAACGTATCCAGGCGTACGTCGATTTCACCCCCCGCCGCATCGTAGAGCAGGTTGCGCAAAATTTCCGTGGTCATAATGAGCAGGGGTGCCTGGGCATGTTCCCGGCGGTCGCCGGTGAGGATGCCGACCTGCCCCGGTCCGAATAGGCGCGAAAATTCTGTAAACTTCGTATTGGAGAGTGCTTTGAGCGGAGATGTATAGATGACCGTACGATTCTCCTGCATCGCCCGCTTCGTGGCCTCGATGGCGACATAGGTTTTTCCGCTGCCGGTCGGCACGCTGACCACCACGTCGGTTTCCGCCAGCTTTGCCAACGCATCCACCTGCCAGGCATCCGGTACAAACGGCTGTGCCTGCGGAACTCCGATTCCCGACAACCATTCATGAAGCGAGACAGGCGGCTCATGGTGGCCGTGTTCCTCAGCCCGGTGCGGGCGTGCGGAGACGGGGGAGGTGGCTGGTCTCGCAGACACCTTCGGTTTTGGGGCCGGCGCGGCGGGTCTGGCCTGTCGATGTGATTGTTCCTCGATCAGCGCGGCCAGGTCGGACTCCAGCCCGGGGCGATTTTCAGCGGAAGCCTGGAGCAGCAGATCGATGAGCTTGCGTTTGCCGGAACGAAAATGCCGGCTGATCCGTCCACGCGCCAAGCGGTGCAGCAGGGAGACCGGTTGCTGCAGCAGTAGCTGTTCGAGTTCGTGCGTCGTCATATCTGCCTCGTGAGGCGTGACACGTGACACGTGACACGCAAGAATGGAAACGGAATCCTGCATTGATCCGTCGAATTCGAGAAAATCGTGTGCTTCTCGAACGACGCTTCACGAGGAACGAACGACGAGTTCAAGGCAGTTCCTCCAGCACCCCCCGGCGCATGCCCGCGATGGCTCGATCGGCGGATTCAGCCAGCGAGGGGTGGGTCGCTTTGAGGGTTTTCAATTGAGAGAGAAACTCGATCGTGCGCGCGAAGAGCCGGAACATGTCGCCTTCGGCCATCGTAGTCAGGCGGGCCAGGCCGATCCAGGTCAGCGTCTGATCCGCGACCCAGCGTTCGGTCAAGGCCGCGACATCGGCACGGAGCATCGGAGGCGCCTCGTGCGGCGCGAGACTTTCTGCCAGCTTCCGGACCTGGAACAGGAGCGTCACCAGCCCGGCGCTGCCGCGTGGAAACGACCCGGGGCGATCGTCGTCGTGCGCGATACTGGCCATGACGGCGGCGAGCAGCGGCGGATCGATGGCGCCGAAGGCCTCGGCCCGGATCAGTTCCGTAATCAGGAGGGAATGGTCGATGCGAATCAAGCGCGCCCACTCGCCGTCGGCGGTGAGCTGTGCCGTCGCGTTCAGATAACCGAAGCGTTCGAGGACATCGATGCGCTCTTGAAACCGGTGCCACAAGCTGGTCTGGAGTGCTTGAATCGATTTCATGTGCCGCTGGATTTCCTGGCGGATCCGTGAGGCCTTGGGGAAGTCGCGTTGACAGGCCTGACGCGAGGGACAGGTGGGGCAGGCGAAATCGCCAAGGGTTTGGATGATGGAACTATCGAGCGGAATCTCTTCGTTCTGATGCGTCAGAATCGGCAGAATCGGGAGCCGCGGCGGCAGATCCAGCAGATGGTGTGTGAGTTGCTCCAATGTCTGCGGCGTACACCAGGGATAGGAGGAGGTTTCCTCGCAGTCGAACGTGCGATCGAAGACTTGTGTCACGATGGACGCGGGGCATTCATTGAGGGAGCCGCCGTCCCGTAGCAACGTCACCATCGGCGCATGTTGGCCTTTGCTTCGATACTGGCGCAGGATGATGCCGCGTCCCCGGATCAGCCCCACGACGCGTCCCGGCGTCAGGAAATGCAGGCGCGCGGCGACGTCGGGCGATTCCTGCCTGGCCGACAGGCCGCGCGGTTTCTTCCGTTTTCGGGCCTGATCGAATACCTGCCACTGCGTGATCCAATCCGAGCAGACCCGCGGACCGAAGGGTTCCATTTCGGCGCGCAATCCATCGAGTTTGGTTTCGAGCACGGCCGTGCGCTGGTTCAACTGAAATTGGGCGAAGCTTTTCGCGAGAATGGACTGGATCTGTTCGCGCGGGTGCGCTTTGAGCAGGTTCAATACCATCGGGTAACTGATGACGAATTGGCTGTGAATCGCTTCCGGTTGCCCCGTGAGCCCTTTGGTCAGGACGGTGAGATCGATGTAGGGCGACGGGGTGATGACGGCGAATCCGACCAGGTCTTTGCCGCGGCGGCCGGCCCGGCCGGCCAGTTGCTGAATCTCGCTGGCGGTCAAGTCGGTAAAGTCGCGCGCTTTCCGGATGCTGGATTGCGTCACGACCACCGTGCGGGCCGGAAAATCGACGCCGGCGGCGAGAGTCGTGGTGGCGAAGACGGCATCCAGGGACCCGGTGCGCATGAGTTCTTCGACGGCGATCTTCCAGGAGGGGAGATGGCCCGCGTGATGCGCGGCCACACCGATCCGTTGAACCGTGTCGATCAGCGGGTGTTCCGCAATGCTGGGATATTGTTCGGTGACCTGGGCCAGGACGCGGGCGATCTGTTCCTGCTGCGTCTTGGGCAGGATGACCTGGCTGCGCTCGAACGACTGCATCGCTTCGTCGCAGGCCCGTCTCGATGTGAGAAAGATAATCGCAGGAGTGAGATTTCTTTGGCGGAGCGTCGCGACCAGATCAACCGGATGAATCGACGGCGGCATGCAGTTTCATTCCCTTTGAGATGACCACCAATCCGGAATCGGTGACTTTGAAACGTTGACGATCCGCAACCGGGTCGAAGCCGATCACGGTTTTGGGCGGGATGATGACGTCTTTGTCGATGATCGCCCGCCTGATGCGGGCATGCTCGCCGATGACGACGTTTTCCATCACGACCGATTCCCGCACATCTGCATGGTCGTGGACCCGGACGTGCGGCGAGAGCACCGAGTTCTGCACGCGGCCGCCGGAAATGATGCAGCCGCCGCACACGATGGAGTCGAGCGCAACCCCCATGCGGCCGCCCTGAAAATCCTGGGCGAAGACGAACTTGGCGGGCGGAAACTGCCCTTGATACGTGCGAATGGGCCACGCCTTGTCGTAGAGGTTGAACAGCGGATCGACGGCGACCAGATCCATGTTGGCTTCCCAATAGGCATCGAGGGTTCCGATATCGCGCCAGTACTTCACGGCCTTCTTGTTTTCGTCCTGGAACTTGAAGGCGTACACGCGGTTCTCTTTGATCATGCGTGGGATGATGTTTCGACCGAAATCGTGCTTGGTGCCTTCCTTGGCATCCCGGATGAGTTGTTCCCGGACCACCTCGGTACGGAAGAGGTAGATGCCCATTGAGACGTACGCATGGGCCGGGTCGCCCGGAATCGCCATGGGTTTGTCCGGTTTTTCGTCGAAGCTCAGGATGCGGTGGTCTTCGTCCACGCCGATCACGCCGAAACGATTGGCATCGGCCAGGGGTGTTTCGATTGCGCCCACCACGGCGTCGGCCTGTTTCTCCTGCATCAGGTTGTACATGTCGGCGTAATTCATCTTGTAGATGTGATCGCCGGCCAGCACGAGCAGGTATTCGGGTTGTTCAGGATCGAGCAGGAACAGATTCTGAAAGACCGCGTCGGCGGTGCCCCGGTACCAGTCTTCACTGATGCGCTGCTGCGGTGGCACCGACGTGATGTATTCGCCCAATTCCGCGTTAAGGATGTTCCAGCCGATGCGGATGTGTCGATCGAGTGAGTGCGACTTATATTGGATCAGGACGGCGATCTGCCGCAGGCCGGAGTTCAGGCAGTTGCTCAAGGTGAAATCGATGATGCGATATTTTCCGCCGAACGGCACCGCCGGTTTCGCGCGTTGCTCGGTAAGCGGATTCAGGCGTTCGCCCTTCCCGCCCGCCAGCACCATGGTGAAGATCTTAGCCATAGACGGGCCGATTGTAGCAGGACGACAGATGAATAGAAAGGACGCAGAATGATTGACTTCAACTCGATCTCGGACGATACTACGATTCAACGTGCGGCTCCGACATCCGGTCGGGCTCAATGCGAAGGAGCGGACATGAAGAAACAGAATGCCCGTCAGGCGGTCGTCAAGCCCGAGATCGAAGCCGCGAATCCGATGATGGAAATGGTGTGGCGGCTGGAACGGCTGGAGCGGCAGGTACAGCGCCTCTCCGAGCTCGTGCGGAACCATGCCGAAGACAACGACCGGCTCGTGCGCATTGTGGCCGAGGATCGCGACGTCATTCGTCGCGAACTCTTGCGGAAACATGAGCATCGGGTGCGGGTGCGCAAACATCTGCGCGATGTCAGCTCCAAAGTCGATTTGGAGCATTGAGCCGTGGCTGTCGGCGCGGCGGTTTGAATTCAGCCTTCGATGGCCACCTCGTCCACTCCTCCGTTCACGGCTTCTGAACAGTCGCTTTCCTCAACACCTCCAACGATCGATGTACGCGGGATCGTGCGCCGCCACGGTGCGGTCACGGCCGTGGATCAGGTGAGTTTCCATGTGCGTCGGGGCGAGTTTTTCTCCATTCTTGGTCCGAGCGGAGCGGGAAAAACTTCGGTTCTGCGCATGCTGGCGGGCTTCGAAGATCCGGACGAAGGCGATCTGTTGATCGACGGACAGTCGATGCTCGGTGTGCCGCCGAATCGCCGGCCGGTGAACCTGGTCTTTCAGTCCTACGCGCTGTTTCCCCACCTGACGATGTTCGAGAATGTGGCCTTCGGCCTGAAGATGCGGCGGGTCTCGTCCGCGCTCATCGATGAACAGGTGCGCCGGGCGCTGGCGATGGTGAAGTTGATCGGCAAAGAGACGAGGATGCCGGCCCAGTTGTCGGGAGGTGAACAACAGCGTGTGGCCCTGGCCCGTGCATTGGTGAACAAACCGGCTGTGGTGCTGCTCGATGAACCCCTGGCCGCGCTGGATCAACAACTGCGGCAGGCCATGCAGGTGGAGCTGAAATCCATTCAAGAGCAGGCCGGGCTGACCTGTGTCTGTGTGACGCATCATCAGGAAGAAGCGATGATGATGTCGGACCGTATTGCCGTCATGCATCAGGGTCGCATGTGGCAGGTAGGAAGCCCACGCGAGGTCTATGAGCGGCCCTGTAATCTGTTCGTGTCCCGATTTCTCGGCGTGTCGAATGAGGTGCCGGGTACGATCGGTGCTTCAATCGGGGAGGGCCGCCTGTTTCAACCGGCGGACAACGAGCAGGCGCCGCTCACGGTGCGCACCGAGAGCACGGAACCGGCCGGCCGTTCAGCCACGCTTTCGCTTCGGCCGGAACACATCCGTATGGCGCAGGAGCGGCCGTCGACATCCGACCCGGTGCTTTCCGGCGAGATTGAGAAGGTGCTGTTTGCCGGGAGCGACACGAAGTATCTGGTGCGGATCGGCCGCGACCGTTTCTGGGAAACGAGGATGACCTCGGGCACGTCGCTCCCGGCGTTCGCGGCGGGAGATCCGGTGTTTCTTCACTGGTCCTTGGCTGATGCGCGGTTGTTCTTCGAGTGACCATGCCTTCTCACGACCTGTCTTCGCCTCCCGAGCCTGGTCAATCCTCCTGCCGTTCCTGTTGGCTGGCCGCTCCCGGTCTGTTGTGGATGGGCCTGTTTTTTCTCGCGCCGCTGGCGTTGGTGTTTGCGATCAGCTTCGCTTCACGTGGAACCTACGGCGGCATTGTGTGGGAGTTCACGGCGGCGAACTATCTGGATCTGTGGCATCCGCTGTACGGCAGGATCCTCGGGCAGTCGCTCTGGTACGCGAGTCTCACCACGGCGATCTGTTTCTCGCTTGGATTTCCGCTCGCCTACATGATCGCCAGAAGTCCGGCCCGGTGGCAGCCGGTGTTGTTGCTTTTGGTGATGTTACCGTTCTGGACGAACTTTCTCGTGCGAACCTACGCCTGGATGATTGTGCTGCGCCAGGACGGACTTGTGAATGGTCTGTTGCTGGCTCTCGGAATAGTGGACGCCCCGCTGGAATTGCTCTACACGCCGACGGCCGTCGTGATCGGACTGGTCTACGGATACCTTCCCTTTATGGTGCTGCCTCTCTACGTCGCCGTAGAACGGCTGGATCCGCTTCTGGTGGAAGCGGCCTGGGATCTGTACGCCTCGCGCTGGGCGGTTTTCACGCAAGTGGTGGTGCCCCTCACCATGCCGGGCATCGTCGGCGGCTGTGTCCTGGTTTTTATCCCGTCGATCGGTTCATTCATCACGCCGGATCTGTTGGGCGGCGCGAGAAGTATGATGATCGGCAATCTCATTCAACACGAGTATTTAGTCGTGCGGGACTGGCCGCTGGGATCGGCGGTGTCCTTTGTGCTGATGGCGATCGTCATGGCCGCGGTGGTGCTGTATTACCGCCATGCCGCGCGGACTCCCGGGCCGTTGGAGGGACGATGAGGCGAGGATCGACCGGCCTGACCCTCGTGAGCGGTCTGGCGATGCTGTTTCTCTACGGCCCCATTCTCGTGCTCGTGCTCTATTCGTTCAATGCCGCCCACCTGTCGATGGCCTGGCGAGGGACGACCCTCAAGTGGTATGCCGCCCTCTGGCATGACGAGGCGCTGCTGGCTGCGACCGTGAACAGCCTGCTTATAGCCGTGATCTCGACCATCGGCGCGACCTTGCTGGGCGGGTTGATGGCACTCGGCATGGAGCGTATGCCGCTTCGCCGGCAGCAGCTCATCGAAGGCGGGCTGGTGCTGCCGCTCGTCATTCCTGAGGTCATGATGGGCGTGGCGCTGATGCTGCTGTTCGTGATGGTCAAGATGCCGCTCGGCCTCACCACGGTCATGCTCGGACACATCGTGTTCAATATTCCGCTGGTGACCATCATGATCCGTGCGCGGTTGCGCAAACTGGATCCGGCGTTGCGCGAGGCGGCGGCTGATCTGGGCGCGGATTCCTGGCAGGTCTTCCGGCATGTCACGTTGCCGCTCTTGCGTCCGGCGATCTGGGGCGCGGTGCTGGTGGCGTTTACGGTCTCGCTCGACGATTTTCTGGTGACGTTCTTCACGGCCGGTCCCGGTGCGACGACGCTGCCGTTGAAGGTGTATTCGATGATCAAGTCCGGTGTCACGCCGGAGATCAACGCGCTCTCGGCGCTGCTGCTGGTCATTTCCATGGCCTGTGTCGCCGTCTCCCTTCATCTTCAACGCCGCGAGGTCTGAGTGGGGACTGCTCTCCGACGGATAAGCCTTTGGGGGCTGTCTCTGCTCTGGCTGGCAGGGGCGCTGTCTTCCTGCGGCCAAGGCGGGGGCAGTGATCCTGCCGGGTCCAGACCGGTCCTGCATTACTTTACCTGGTCCGACTATGTGGGGCCGGAGCTTATTCAGGAATTCGAACGGCGCGAGGGAGTGAAGGTGGTGATCGATACCTTCAGCAGCAACGAAGAGTTGTTGGCCAAACTCCAGAGCGGCGCGACGGGGTATGACGTGGCGGTGCCGTCGGATTTCATGGTGGCCATCATGATCCAGCAGGGGCTGCTGAGTGAATTGGACCGGCAGGCGCTGCCCAACGCGTCGTTCTTGGAACCGCATTTACAGGCCCTGCCCTTCGATCCGGAGCGGCGGTACTCGATCCCGTATCTGTGGGGCAGCGTGGGGATCGGGTACGATGCTGCGGTGATCCCGACGCCGCCCGACAGTTGGGCGATCCTCTGGGACGAGCGGTACAAAGGCCGCATCAGCATGCTGAACGACCAGCGGGAAGTCTTCGGCGCGGTATTGCGTTCCATGGGGCAGTCGATGAACAGCACGGATCCCCAGGTGATCGAGGCGGCCAAAGAGCGGTTGCTGCGGCAGAAACCCCTGGTGAAAACCTATACGAGCGACCATTACGACCAGTTGCTGGCTTCAGGGGAGGTGGTCCTGGCGCATGCCTGGGGTGGCCCCGTGGCGCGGGCCATGGTCGAGCGGCCGTCCATTCGTTATGTCGTCCCGAGGGAAGGGGCCACCTTGTGGGCCGATTGTCTGGTGGTGCTCCGGACGGCGCCGCAGAAACGGTTAGCCATGCGGTTTATCAACTATCTCATGGAGCCTCAGGTCGCGGCGCGCACGTCGGAGCGGCTGCGTTTCGCCTCTGCTTCCCGGTCGGCCCGTGAATTGGTGAACGCCTCGACAAGGGACAATCCCGCGGTGTATCCGCCGGTCGATCAACTTGATCGGTTGGAGTGGATGAAGGATGTCGGCAGGGGCATCCGTCTCTATGACCGGGCCTGGACGGAACTGAAAATGCAGTGACCGAACATCGTGGGTCTTGTTTCAAAAACACTGAAGAATCAGTATAATGCGCGCGCTGTCCTCGATGGTTCGATACTCCTGCACAATGCGAGACGACATGCTCCACTGTAGAGATCGCCGGCGGGTAGGCCCGTGCCTATCGGCCCTGGTCCGTCGTGCCTGTCTGGCGATCGGCCTGCTGGCTTTTCTCGCAATCGGGGGGGGAATTGTGCAGGCCGCTGAATCAACCTCACCCCTGCCGGTTCCGTTTTCTCCGCCGGTAGTCCGTCTGAACTTGTCCGAGGCGATGGCCCTCTTTCTGAGGCAGAACCTGGATTTGCTGATCGCCAAGTACGGGATCGAGTCCAGCAAGGGGCAGCAGATTACGGCACGGCTCTTTCCGAATCCGGTGGCGCAGTTGGGAAACGTGGCCTCGTTTACGCAGGGCAATACGCTGGCGAAAACCGGCGCGCTCACCATGCAGGTGCAGCAATTGTTTGAATTGGCCGGCAAGCGCGGCTACCGCATCGAAAGTGCCGGCTTCGGGGTGCAGTCGGCGGAAGCGGATTTTGAAGATGCCGTCCGGCAGTTGGGGTTCACGATCAAGGACGCCTACTATCGAGTGCTGGTGGCGCAGCGCCGGTTGTCTCTGGCCGAAGAAAACCGGGACCGGTTTGCGCGTATTTTAGACGTCAACACGATCCGTTTTAAAAAAGGGTATATCGCGGAAGTCGATCTGATTCGTATTCGTCTGCAGGTAGTCGATTTTCAAGCGCAGGTGATCGAGGCGATTCAGGAGGGCGAGTCCGCCCGAGCCGATCTCCGGCAACTGCTGCGTCTTTCTCCGGCGTCGAAGCTGGAGCTGACGACCGAAATGGACTACCGGCGGGTGGATCCCGACATGGGACGGCTCAGGTCGGTGGCCCTGGACGTCCGCCCCGATATCAAGAGCCGGCGGGCGGCTCTATCGCAACGAGAGGCGGATCTCAAACTGGCCAAGGCCTTTCGGGTTCCGGATGTGACGATCGGCGCAGGCTATTCAGTGCAGGGCTCGCGTGGTCCCGACAACCAGCAGATGGGGATCCTGAATCTCGGTGTGCCCCTGCCATTGTTCAATCGTAACCAGGGCGGGATCGTCCAGGCTGAAGTCGGCGTGCAGTCGGCGCAGGCGGAATTGGATCGTACGGTCAACCAGGTGGAAAACCAGGTGGATGTGGCCTACCAGAATCTGCTCCAGAGTCGCCGGCTGGTGGAGGCCTATCTGGCGGGGGTATTGGAAGATGCCCGCTCCACCTTCACCATCGTCGAGCGCGCCTATGAACGTGGAGGCGCCACCATCCTGGATCTGCTCGATGCGGCGCGGACGTCCCGGACCATTCAACAGAATTTCATCGAGGCCCTCTTTTCCTATCAGCGGAATCTGTTCCAATTGGAGAGTTCGGTCGGGCAGGAGATCTCGTCATGATCACTGGCGTGCGGTCGGTCGCAGTGGTAGCCGTGGCGCTCTCGCTGTGTGCCTGCAGTCAAACGCAAGAGCCGGCCTCTTCGAAGCCTCCCGTGACTCCGGAACATGCGGCCGTTCAGCCCCCGTCGCAGTCCACCGGACAGATTGAGACGGCCGTGGTGGATTTCAAACCGATTCAGCCCGAGCTGGTCCTGGTCGGGAAGGTCGCCTACGGGGAAGACCGGTACTCCAAAATTTCCTCTCCATTACAAGGGCGGGTCGTGGAGGTGCGAGCCAAGCTGGGCGATCGCGTGGAGGCCGGCGCGACGTTGCTGGTGATCGACAGTTCTGATATTACCGCCGCCTATTCGGAGTTCGTGAAAGAAGCCTCGGAGTTGGAGTACTCCACGCGGGCGCAGGAGCTTGCGAAGGAATTGTTTGCGACCAAGGCCTTGGCCCTGAAAGATCTCAAACAGGCCGAGAACGATTTGATTAAAGCGCGCGCGGAATTCCGGCGCGCGAAGGAACGCCTGTTGTCCCTGCGCATTCCTGCTCAAGAGTTGGAGAAGCCGCTCGCCCAACAGCGTATTACCTCACGCTTCGAGATGAAGAGTCCGCTGACCGGTACCGTCGTCGAGCGGGCCGTGACCCCGGGACAGTCCGTCGGAAGCGATGCCGGCCAGGTCTTGTTCACGGTGGCCGATCTGGATCGGTTGCAGGTCGTGGCCGATGTTTACGAACGGGACCTCGCCTTGGTGAAGGTCAGCCAAGTCGGGAGGATCAATGTGGAAGCCTACCCGGGGACCGACTTTGCCTCCGTCGTGGCCTCGATCGGAGATGTCGTCGATCCGAATACCCGCACGATCAAGGTTCGAGCCTGGGTCGACAATCGGGACCAGCGTCTGAAACCGGAGATGTTCGCGCGGCTGAGATTGGATGTCGGCGACGCCACGCCGTTTCTGACGATCCCCAAGGAAGCGGTCGTCGAGATCGACGGCAAGCATTTCGTCTACCTGGTCGACGCTCCCAATAACTATGAGAAACGCGAAGTGGTGGTCTCCAACGTCTCCAGCGGGCAGGTCCGTATTCTGGAGGGACTGACGTCCGGCCAGCGCATCGTCATCAAGGGCGCCGTGCTGGTGAAGGGGCAGGAGGCGAAGTAATGATCGTAGGTATGATCATGTTCTCCTGCCTTTCCCAGAGGTATCCCGCCTCATGATTGTCCGTATCGTCGAGCTCTCCCTCGTTCAGCGGTTCCTGATCTGCGCGCTGGGCTTCAGTCTCCTCTTCGGCGGGCTCTATGCCTTTCAACAACTCGACATCGTTGCCTATCCGGATCCGTCGCCTCCGATGGTGGAGGTGATCACGCAATTCCCCGGCTGGTCTGCGGAAGAGATCGAGCGACAAATCACGATTCCCATCGAGGTGGCCTTAAACGGTATGCCGGGTCTCACCGATATCCGTTCCCTGTCGATTTTCGGGTTGAGCGACGTGAAGATCTATTTCGATTTCGGGACGCAATATTTCTTCGACCGGCAGGAAGTCATCAATCGCCTGGCCACGGTCAGTCTTCCTCAAAATGTGCAGCCGGCCTTGTCGCCCTGGTGGGCGATTGCGGAGATCTACCGCTATGAACTGGCCGGAGACGGAAAGACGAGTCTGACCGACCTCAAGACGATTCAGGATTGGCAGGTTCGGCGGGAGTTCCGGCGGGTACCGGGGATCATCGATGTGACAGCCTTCGGGGGCACGACCCAGGAGTATCACGTCGATATCGATCCCGGGAAGTTGATCAGTTATCAAGTCAGCCTGGCGCAGGTCATGGAAGCCTTGACCAACAGCAACGCCAACGTCGGCGGCAACTATCTCACCGTCGGCGCGCAGAACTACAACATTCGTGGCCTGGGGCTGATCAACGGTCTGCCGGATATCGAAAATGTGATGGTGGCCGAAAAGGAAGGTACCCCCATTTTCGTCAAGACGCTGGGCACCGTGTCGGTGGGGCATCGGGTGCGGTTGGGGAAGGTCGGCATCGACGATAACGACGATGTGGTCGAAGGGGTGATCCTCTTGCAGCGCGGATACAAGGCGCTGTCCGTACTGGAGCGGGTCCGGGAAAAGGTCGAGGAATTGAACAAGTGGAAATTGCCGGAAGGGGTGAAGGTCAAGACCTTCTACGACCGGACGGCGCTGATCCATACCACGGTTGAAACGGTCACCGATATTTTGATCAGCGGCATGGTCCTGGTCTTCGTGATTCTGTTCGTGTTTCTCGGTCATTTCCGCGCGTCCCTCATCGTGGCGTTGACCATTCCCATGTCGCTGCTGTTCACCTTCACCATGATGGTGATGATCGGGCAGTCCGCCAACCTCATTTCCCTCGGCTCGATCGATTTCGGCATCATCGTCGATGCGACCCTGGTGATGGTGGAAAGTATCTTTTTCCATCTCGGCCACGATCGCCGCCTGGGCCTGACCGTGCCGCAACAGATCGTGCGGGCGGCCCGCCAGGTCGGCCAGCCGATTTTCTTTTCGACGGCGATCATCGTCGTGGCGTTCATTCCCCTGTTCACGATGACCGGCGTCCCCGGAAAGATTTTTGCGCCGATGTCCATTACCTATGGTTTCGCCCTCTTCGGCGCGCTGCTCATGGCCTTTACGCTGGCGCCGGTGCTGTGCTCGCTGCTCTTGACGGGAGTGGTCAAGGAAGAAGATACGCGGTTTGTCGGCGCGATTCGCCGGGCCTATCTGGCGGTGTTGCAATGGGCCTTGCGCCACAATGTGAAAGTGATCGGCGCGGCGCTGTTGCTGCTGGTCGGGGCATTCGGGGCGCTGCAATTCATCGGTGGAGAATTCATGCCGGCGTTGGAGGAGGGGAACCTCTGGGTTCGTGCGACCATGCCGGTCGATATTTCCTACGACGAAGCTGCCCGCTTGACCGGAGAAATCCGGCAGATGTTCCGGCAGTCTCCCGAGGTCGTCACGATCGTTTCTCAGCTCGGGAGACCCGACGACGGGACCGACCCCACGAGTTTCTTCAACGCGGAGTTCCTCGCGAATTTGAAGCCGCAGAAGGAATGGCGGCCGGGGCTCAGCAAGGACCAGTTGGTGGAGGAGATCGAGGCGCGGTTGAAGGTCATCCCCGGGATCGTCTTCAATTTCTCCCAGGTGATTCAGGACAATGTGGAAGAGGCCATGTCCGGCGTGAAGGGGGAAAATTCCATCAAGTTGTTCGGCAACGACCTGAAGACCATGGAGGCGAAGGCCGTCGAAGTCGAAGCGGTGATGAAGGGCGTTCGCGGCGTGAAGGATTTGGGAATTTTCAGGCTGGTAGGACAGCCCAATCTGCTGATCCAGGTGGATCGGGAAGCCAGCGCCCGGTACGGGTTGCGCGTCTCCGACGTCAACGCGGTGGTGCAGGCGGCGGTGGGCGGTCAGGGGGTGACCCAGGTCTACGAGGGCGAACGCCTGTTCGATCTGGTGGTTCGGTTTCTTCCCGAGTTTCGGCGGGATGCCGAGACTATCGGCAATATTCTGGTCAATACGCCGGACGGCGCGCGGATTCCCCTGAAACAGGTGGCGACGATCAGGACTCAGACCGGCGCATTCATCATTTATCGGGAAAACAACGAACGGTATATTCCGATCAAGTTCAGCGTCCGCGACCGCGACCTCGAGAGCACCGTGAAGGAGGCCCAGACCAAGATGGCTCAAGCGGTTTCGCTCCCGGAACGGTATCGGCTTGAATGGGCCGGCCAGTACGATCAACTGACGGCCGAACAAAAACGCCTGACGATGATCGTGCCGGTGAGTCTGGTGATCATCCTGTTTCTTCTCTACACGACCTTCAACTCTCTGACGAACGCGCTGCTGGTGTTGGTCACGGTGCCGTTTGCATTGATCGGCGGTATTTTCTCGCTCGTCTTCACCGGAACTCACTTCAGCATTTCAGCGGCGGTGGGGGTGATTTCGACGCTGGGAGTAGCGATTCTCGGGGGAGTCCTGCTAATCTCACGTATCGAGGATTTTCGCCGGCACGGGCTCGATTTGCGAGAGGCTGTCTTAAAGGGGGCGGATGTGCAGATGCGTCCCATTCTTATGGCCACGCTCGCTGCGGCCATCGGGTTGCTCCCTGCAGCCTTGGCCACGGGGATCGGCTCACAGGCGCAACAACCGTTGGCCAGGGTGGTGGTGGGTGGTATGCTGACTGCGGCGGTGCTGATCCTGGTTGTGCTGCCGGTTTTGTATGAAGTGGTGCATCGTCGCACGGCGAGCACGCGCACAGTGGAAGCAGAGCAGGAACCGGTGGTTCCACATTAATGGTCATGCTGTAAGGGGTAGGTCACTATGATGGGTGTGAAGCAGCGCATGGTCGGTCGATTGTTGGTTCGGGGCCTGGTGTGCCTGGGCTTGGTGGGAATCACTGCAGATCAAGCCTGGTCCGATGCCGCCGTATGGCCGGTGCAGATGCCGTATGAGGCGCCGCCCAAGTCCGAGCCGGTGCCGGATGTTTCGGTCGCTCCGAATACCAAGGCCTTGACGCCTGAGGAATTGCAGCGGGCCGAGGCGCTGTTGCCGTTGTTGGAGGGGAAGCAGGAATTCTGGGCGATGGGCGAATTTGTGCATCTGGGCGAGCCCGTTCTGTCGGTGGTGACCAAGGCGCTGGCCATGCCGGGCCCGCGGATCCGGTACAATGCCATTGAGACTCTGTCCATGATCAAGTCGCCGGCTGCCGTGCCGGCTCTGTTGGATACGGCGAAGCTGGGAACCGAACTGCCTCGCATTCGCGAGCATGCGCTCCGGGTCGCGGTGCGCCTGGATCCGATGGAGGCCGCGCCGGCCATTGAGGTGATGGCGAAAGATGCCAATGCGTCGATTCGCAAAGCGGCGGCGGTTGAAGCGCGATATGTTCGTCGGAAAGAGGTGATTCAGCCCCTCATCGATCTGCTGGGGGATGACGAACGGTTCGTGGCCCTGTCCGCGGTGCAGTCGCTCTGGACCGTGACCCGGCACGAGACGGAGTTTCACGACTGGGATGCTTCCAGCAAACAGGATCGTCAGGCTTGGGCGCAGGAATGGATCGAATGGTGGAATCAGTCGAAAGAGACGTTTGAAATGCCGGAGCCGAAGAGCCGCAAACGGGCCGGGTGACGACCGGACTCGGGCGGTTGCGGAGAATCAAAAGCCCGTGGTAGGTATTGAAGGAACAGGTTGCGCGGCGTGAGTCGTTCGCGCGATGACATTGAGAGAAAAGGTGCAGGATGGCGATCTTGGCGATCAGTAAACTCGGTAATCCGATTCTCCGGCAGAAGGCTGTGCCTCTGACGCCGGCGGAGATAAAAAAAGCCGCGTTCCAGCAACTTATCGACGATATGTTTGAAACCATGTACGACGAACCGGGGATCGGTTTAGCCGCTCCGCAGGTGGGACGATCGCAGCAACTCGTCGTGATGGATTGCCCCGGTGAAGGCGGTTTTCCCAAGACGGTGCTCATCAATCCGACGATCCAGTTTTACGGGCCCGAGCAGGTTGAAGGATGGGAAGGCTGCTTGAGCGTCGACGGGTTGCGAGGTAAAGTCACGCGTCCTTCGACCGTTCGAGTGACCGGACTGGATCGGAATGCAAAGCCGTTCGATTTCGAAGCCAGCGGCTTGTATGCCGTCTGTATTCAACATGAGCTGGACCATCTCATCGGCAAGTTGTTCATCGACCGCATGACCGACTTCTCCACCCTCACCCAGATGGATGAATTTCAGAAGTATTGGCAGAAGGAACCGGCCAGTGTCATCTGATCCGTCCCGGATCGTCGAGTCGTCGTGAGCTCGCTTCTACGCGTTCTGTCTTACCTCAAGCCGTTCCGGATGCTGGCGGTGGTGACCTTCGTGTGCGCGGGGCTTGCCACGGCGCTGGAACTGGTTCCGCCGTATCTCGTCAAAATCGTCATCGACGATGTGATCCAGTCGAAGCGTCCTGAGATGCTGCCCTGGGTGTTGGGAGCGCTCCTCGGCTCCTATGTCCTGCGAAACCTGATGAGCTCGATGCGGGTCCGCTTCAACAATCTGCTCGAACAGAAGGCCGTACATGCGTTGCGCATGCAGGTGTTCGGGGCGCTGCAACGCCTGTCGTTGAGCTATTTCGAGAACCGCTCGACGGGCGAGATCATGACCCGCGTGACCAGCGATACCGAACATGTCGAACGGATTTTCGTCGATGGACTGGAGGGATTGCTGACGGCCTCGCTGACCCTGGTCGGCATCACGATCATGATGTTCGTTCTGAACTGGAAACTCGCGCTGCTTTCGCTGCTGCCCATTCCGATCTTGATCGTCTGTGCCGCCTGGTTTACGCGACGGGTGCACGGCTATTACGCCGAGATCCGAAAAAGTGTGGCGGACCTCAATGCCTATCTTCAGGATGCCTTGTCGGGCATCAAAGAGACCATCGGCTTCAATCAACACGAGTATGAACGCCAACGCTTCGAGACATTGAGCCAGACGTACAGTCAAAACAGCCTGCGGGCCATGTTCCTGTGGTCCTGGTACTGGCCGGGTATGGTGTTTGTGGGCAGCACCGGCACGCTGTTGATTCTGTGGCACGGCGCGGGGGAAGTGCTGGCCGGAGAACTGACGGTCGGCCAATTAGTGATGTTTCTCTCCTACCTCGGGCTCTTTTATACGCCGATCAACGAAATCCACTCGTTGAATCACATGCTGCAGCATGCGTTGGCGGCCAGTGAGCGCGTATTCGAGATCCTGGATACCAAACCGGAGGTTGAAGACCGGCCCGGCGCGGTGCGGCCCGTCGAACGGCTGAGAGGCGCGGTGGAGTATCGCCATGTGGGGTTCGGTTACCGGAAGGACGGCACCGTCCTGTCCGATGTGAATCTCACGGTCAGGCCGGGCGAACGGATCGCCCTGGTGGGGCCGAGCGGGGCAGGCAAAACATCGCTGTTGAAGCTATTGATGCGGTTTTACGACGTGCGCAGCGGGGCGGTGCTGGTCGATGGGCATGATGTGCGAGATCTGCCGCTGGACTTTTTGAGAGGACAGATCGGCCTGGTGCAGCAGGAGCCTTTTCTCTTCAACGGTACCGTGCGCCAGAATATCGTCTATAGCGATCTTTCGGCCGGCCATGAGCGTGTGGAAGCGGCCGCCCGCGCGGCGCGAGCCCATGACTTTATCACCCGACTGCCGGACGGGTATGATAGCTGGATCGGGGAGCGCGGGGTGAAATTGTCGGTCGGGCAGAAGCAGCGTGTTTCGATTGCCCGCGTGCTCCTGAAAGATCCGCCCATCGTGATCTTCGACGAGGCCACCTCCAATATCGACACGGAAACCGAGGTGAAGATTCGTGAAGCCCTGAATGATCTCACCAAAGGGCGAACGACCTTCATCATTGCACACCGGCTGGCCACGCTGCATGACGTGGATCGTATCATTGTGGTGGAACGCGGGACGATTGTCGAGGAAGGCGATCACGAGGCCCTGATGAAGCGGGGCGGGGTGTATGCCGGGCTGTACGAGGCCCAGTTTAAGATCTAGCAGGGGCGCCAGGGCTGTGTTTGGAAAACGACATCTTCCGTGAAGCGTCGTTCGTGAAGCGTATCTCGTGAAGAATTGAAAAGCGCTGCAAGGTTCCTCCTGAGCCTCACTGCGAACGACGAGAGACGAACGACGGTTCATGCCTTAATACGAAGGAGCAAGAGGACAACATGGTGCTGATTTACGAGAGTGATCCGCTCGACAATGAAGACGCTCGGGGGCGTTTTTATCATGTTTGTCGAGGCCGGATCGACCGGACGGAAATCCGGTTGCCGGAGGGACAGTCGATTTATGAGTGCGCGGCGTGTGGTGTTGATCTGGAGCCTGAAGATTTCTGGATCGCGAGGCAAAAGGGATCGGTGTAGCAAAACTGTGCGCACCGAGTGACGATATATAGAGGAGTTCGTTATGGCTGGAAGTATAGGCCGGAAGACAGTATCCGTCTCACGTGGGCTGATGATGTTGTGTGAGACCTGCTACGATCAGGTGTATGCCGAGAAGCTGCCTGATGCCAGGAACTTTATCGCGGATCATGAGGCGCTGTTCGACACGATTTGTATGGGCTGCACCGACATCAATCGTCCGCTGATCGATGACATGCTGGGCAGTTCGGAGTAGCTGCCTCGCGCCCTTCGTCAAGTGTCCCACGAGGATTCCCGGAAACCACCGCTGCTCACCCGGTAGGGCTGCCTGCGGGTTGGCCTTCTCGACCTGCGTGCGAAGGCTACTTGCAGACCTTCCCGTCGAAGTGCAGGCAGGTGGATTCGCCGGATTTGACCTTCCATGTTTTCAGCAGCGGCGGTTGCCCCTCGCGTGTTTCCACGACGATATCTACGAGTCCTGATTGAGGTAGCTTCTCGATGTGAGCCTTGGCCTCCTCCGGAACCTCCACCCAAAACACCGCGCCGAGCGTTGAGATCAGGATGCGGCTGTTATCGACATCCACATTGATGATCGGGCTGTAGTAGCTCTTTTCAGCGGCGGAGGAGTGTCCTGGGCTCGTGATCCCGGTCAGGCAGAGGATGAGTGCGATGATGAATGGCATGAATCGCATCGATTGCTCCCTTGGATGAGAGGACAAAGCCGGATTATGGCATCGTTACCGGGCGATTGGTAGAGGTGCGCGCTGGAATTATTGGAGTGGGAGGTGGCTAGATAATATGCACGTCGGCCGGGCGAACTTTGCCGCCGGCGATCCAGTAGGTGCGGATGTCCGCTGCGGGGGAGTGCATGAGTGACACGAGAAGATAGGCGGGGACGGGGAGATTGATGCGTTCCCAGATTTCTTCGTAATCGGTGGCAATCTTAATGTCGGTGTGCGAGGGGCGCGCCGGGTCTTTCGGATGGGAGTGGTAGACCACCTGGAGGTCCAGGCCGTTCTTGCGGATGTCCTTCTTAGCGGCCGAAAAATCCCCCATGTCCATCACGAAGGCGATCTCAGCCCGCTCCTCCGGGGACAGCCGTTCGAGATGGGCGACCTTGTCGTCATCGAAGGTCGAGAGTTTTTCCGCCCCTTCGACGGCCACGATGTTGGTGATGCGGTAGAGGTGTGTGACGGTCTTGTTCGTCCCGGCGAGCAGGCCGCAGCATTCGAACGGCGCCAACTCGCGCGCATGCGTGACGATCTGATCCAGGATGTGTTGCGGAATCGACAGATCGGGCATATCAGATGGTGCAGGCGACACTGTAGTCCCCGCCCAAGTCCTTGATCGTCGGCGTGGTGCTGCACAGGGGGCAACGCGGATCCTTTGGACGCGATACTTTCCGGAACTTCATCTCCAGCGCATCGTAGATCACGAGCTTGTCTGCGATCGTCTCACCGATGCCCAGAATTTCCTTGATGGCTTCAGAAGCTTGCAGGATGCCCATGGTTCCGGCCAGGACCCCCAGTACACCGGCTTCCTGACAGTTCGGAACCAATCCGGCCGGCGGCGGTTCCGGGTAGAGACACCGGTAGCAAGGGTAGCCGGCGTGCGGCTTGATGCTCGTGAGCTGTCCCTCGAAGCGAAACATGCTGGCCGAAATGAGAGTCTTCTTCGCGAAGAAACAGGCATCGTTGACGAGGAAGCGCGTGGTGAAATTGTCGGAGCCGTCCAACACGATGTCATAGTCGGACACGAGTCCAAGAATATTCTCGGTATCGACGTTCAACTGATAGGTCTTGATCGTGATGTCGGGGTTGATGGCCGACAGCATCCTTCTCCCGGATTCCACCTTGGGCACGCCGATGGTGGCGGTCGTATGCAGAATCTGCCGCTGGAGGTTCGAGAGATCCACCACGTCGCCGTCCACCAGACCGATGGTACCGATACCGGCAGCCGCCAGATACAGGGCTGCGGGCGAGCCGAGTCCCCCGGCTCCGATCAAAAGGACCTTGGCCTTGGACAGTTTGACCTGTCCCTTGCCGCCGACTTCGTTGAGGATGATGTGTCGGCTGTAACGCTGTATTTGCTGCTCGGTAAATTCCATGTGTCTCGTCTCTTATGGAGCTGAACGCGGTCGGGATGAGGTGTAGGTCTGGTTCAGACTGCTATTCCACCACGTTGAGTTCGATCGGATCGACGACGCAGCCTTTGGTACGGATGCCGTCGATGGCGCGTTCGATTTCTTCGGTCTCGCCGGTCAGTTCGAGATCCATCCATCCGGTCGTCTCGCGCACATCGGCCCGACGCACGTTGGTCACGACCTTGAACTCATGGCCGATCTGATAAATGATCGGCTCCTTGATCTTGTTCTCGGGGAAACGAATATGAAAGCGTAGGCTGGTCATGGCTATCCTCCGGCAATCGCGGGAACGATCGACACTTCGTCGCCGTCCTTCAACGAGGTTTCTTTCCCGTTCAGGAAACGGATGTCCTCTTCGTTGACGTAGATGTTGACGAAGCGGCGCAAGTCGCCCTTTTCGTCACAGAGCCGGTTCTTCAGCCCCGGATAGGTCGCGTCGAGCGATCCGATCATGTCCACAATGTTAGCTGCCGCGGATTCAACTTCGCCCTGACCCTTTGTGAGGGGACGCAGGGGCGTTGGAATACGAACCTTAATCATGAGTCACCACCACTGTTCTTTCCCATTTTGAATGTTTTTTGGAAGTTCACCAGGCTGGGCTGGATGCGATACGGACGTCCGACGGCGTCCACAACCGCTTCCTGGGTCTTGAGCCCGTTGCCGGTGATATAGGCGACCGTGACGTCGCCCTTCTTGATCAATCCCTGCTTCACAAGCTTGCACAACACTCCGATGGTCACGCCGCCGGCGGTCTCGGCGAAAATGCCTTCGGTCTGGGCCAGCAGCTTGATGCCTTCGACCACTTCCTCGTCCGTCACCGCGTCCATCGCGCCCTTGCTCTCCGCGGTGGCTTTTAAGGCGTAGTAGCCGTCGGCCGGGTTGCCGATGGCGAGGGACTTGGCGATTGTCTTCGGCTTGACCGGCTTGAAGAAGTCCCGGCCGGCCTTGAAGGCGGTCGCGATCGGAGAGCAGCCCTCAGCCTGCGCACCGTTGATCTTGGTGCGCACGGAATCGACCAGCCCCAGCGCGTGCATTTCGTGCAGGCCCTTCCAGATCTTCGTCAGCAAGGAACCGGAGGCCATGGGAATGACGGCCTGGTCCGGCGTGCGCCAGCCGAGTTGTTCCACCGTCTCAAACGCAAGGGTCTTCGAGCCCTCGGCATAGTAGGGGCGAATGTTGATATTCACGAAGGCCCAGCCATGTTCGCCGGCGATTTCGCTGCAGAGTCGGTTCACATCGTCGTAGTTGCCCTCGACCTCGACCACGTTCGGCTTGTAAATCAGGTTGCCGAGCACCTTCGCCGCTTCAAGGTCGGCCGGAATGAACACGTAGCACTTCATGCCAGCCGCTGCCGCGTGAGCCGCGACGGAGTTGGCCAGGTTGCCGGTCGAGGCGCAGGCCACTGTTTCAAAGCCGAGTTCCCGCGCGCGTGTGAGGGCGACCGAGACGACCCGATCTTTGAACGACAGGGTCGGATGGTTCACCGTATCGTTCTTGATATACAGCTCGTCGATGCCGAGATAGGCGCCAAGATTTTTCGCCCGCACCAACGGCGTCAGCCCGGCGTGGGGGCCGATGATCGCGGTGCTTTCGACCGGAAGCAGGTCGATATAGCGCCACATGCTGTTCGGACCCTGCTCGATTTTCTTTCGCGAGATCGTGCTCTTGATCTCGTCGTAGTTATATTTCACTTCCAGCGGGCCGAAGCACATCTCACAGACGTGGATGGCTTTGGGTGGATATTCCTTCCCACATTCCCGGCACACGAGCGCTTTCATTTTCGACATGGAGACACCTTCGCTACAAGTTACGTTGACCCGGGAGCGCACAGGTCGGCCCGGCGACGTCGCCGTCTTCAATCAGCTCCGTAATCGTGGGCCGTTCGCCGCACAGCGGACAATCGGGATTCCGCTTAATGCGGATTTCTCTGAACTGGGTGCGGCGCGCATCAAAATCCAACAGCCGATCGGTCAGCGGGCGACCGATGCCGAGGATCAGCTTCAGCGCCTCGGTGGCTTGGATGGTTCCGATGATGCCGGCCAGCACACCGATGACACCGGCCTCCTGACAGGAGGCGACCAGTCCCTCGGGTGGCGGCTTCTTAAACACGCAGCGATAACAGGCCGACTTCTTCGGGATGATGGTGGTGACGCGACCATCGAATCGAAGAATGCCGCCGTGCACCAACGGTTTGCCGGCGAAGAAACAGGCATCGTTGATCAAGAACTTCGTCGGGAAGTTATCCACGCCGTCGATGACCACATCGTAGCCGCTCATGATTTTCAGCGCATTGCCGGCGGTGAGTCGCTCTTCGTACATCACCACGTTCACGTCGGGATTCAACGCCTGAATCTTTTCTTTGCCGGAGACGACCTTGGGGCGGCCTACGTCGGGGGTCTGGTGAATAACCTGACGCTGCAGGTTGCTCAGGTCCACGACATCGCTGTCGATGAGGCCGATCGTGCCGATTCCGGCGGCCGCGAGATAGAGCGCGGCAGGGGAGCCGAGCCCTCCTGCGCCGACGATCAGGACCTTCGCTTGCACGATCTTCTTCTGCCCCTTGCCACCGACTTCTGGCAGAAGAATATGCCGGCTGTAGCGATTGATTTGTGTTTCTGTAAATTCCATATCCGACGGAGGCTGAAAACCATCACCAGCGGCGTTCTCGCGTCATTCAGATCCTCAACCTACCGCAAGGGTACGCCTCGGACCTTCACTCGCTGCGGCCTTACTGCTGACGCTTTTGAGCCTCCTCTCCCTAAAAGTGATCTGGCACGCGATCAAATGTTGAAATACTTCCGGACACTGAAAATGGCCTTCAGCTTCGTTCTCGGCTCGCCGAAACCCTCAACGGACACCCGAGGGGACGCCTCCGGGTTCGTCTCGCCTGCGGCCTTGCTGAGAGGCCATTTTGAGCTTCCGCCTCAAACACTCATTCGAAGCGTTTAAATGTTGAAATACTTTTCGATGCTGATGTATCGCTCGCCGGTGTCGCAGAGAATCGTGACGACGTTTTTCCCCGGTCCAAGCTCTTCGGCGATCTTTTGCGCGGCGAAGACGTTGGCGCCGGCGGAGATGCCGACCAGCAGCCCTTCTTTCTTCGCGAGCAGTTTGGCTGTTTGATAGGCTTCATCGTCGGTCACGGTCACCACGCGATCGAGCAGGGTCCGGTTCAGCACCTTCGGGACGAATCCGGCGCCGATGCCCTGAATCTTGTGCGGCCCCGGGTCTCCGCCGGACAGGACGGGAGAGCCGGCCGGTTCCACGGCTACGATCTTGGCGTCCGGATTCCGTTGACGGATCACCTCGCCGCAGCCTGTGATGGTGCCGCCGGTGCCGACCGCTGCCACAAAGGCGTCCACGCGGCCATCCAGCGCATTCACAATTTCCGGGCCGGTCGTTTTCCGGTGCATATCCGGATTGGCCGGGTTGGAGAACTGGTCGGGCATGTAATACGACGGATTCTGCGCGACGATGCTCTCCGCCTCCTTAATCGAGCCCTTCATCCCTTCCCACGCCGCCGTCAGCACGAGTTGTGCCCCATAGGACGACAGGAGGCTGGCGCGTTCCATGCTCATGCTTTCGGGCATGACCAAAATGAGCTTATAGCCCCGCACTGCCGCCACCAGCGCCAGGCCGATACCGGTATTGCCGCTGGTCGGTTCGACGATGGTGCCGCCCGGTTTCAGTTTGCCCAGGCGCTCGGCCTCGTTGATCATGTTCAAGCAGATGCGATCCTTGATGCTGCCGCCCGGATTGAACGATTCCACTTTGGCGTAGATCGTGGCCCCGCCCGGCTTGCTCAGGCGGTTGAGTCGAACCAGCGGGGTTCCGCCGATCAACTCGGTGATATCTGCATGGGCCTTGACGGTCACCGGCCACCGCCCATGTAGAACAGAAATTCCACATGATCGCCGTCTTTCAGCTGTGTGGTCTCGAGGTGTGTCCGTTCGAGCATGGTGTCATTCACTTCGACTGCCACCATTTGGGGTTCGATGCTCTTGGCTTTCAAGAGATCCAGCACGCTGCCCCCTGCGATCTCTTCGGACTTGCCGTTGATCATGACCTGCATATCTGCTCCTGGGAAGATAAGAGTCTGGCAGGATACTGAAAATGTCCGCCAGCGACGTTCTCGCATCTCTCAGGTCCTCAACGTACCGCAAGGGTACGCCTCGTCCCTTCGTTCGCTACGGCCTTGCTGGACGGCCATATTGAGTATCCTGTGAAAAGGTATTCTTGTTGCGCCTTACGTGTAGGTGCTCAGTGTTTCGATGAGCTCACTGCGAGTTTCTGTAAACAGCTAAATAATTTCAAGAAGTTAGCAAACGCATTCTTGTTTTGTCAAGGCAACAGACCCCGGCGGGTCGATGTGGCGGAGGTCGCTGCGGGGTCGCACGGAGCAGGCGGCCGCTTTCTTGACTTTCACCATGCCTAGCTTACAGTATGCGCCGGTCTGGAGGGTAGGGCATGTGGAAGAAAAATTTCTTATTTCGCGCGCACGAGGCGGCTCCCCTGAAAGAGTCGGAAAACGAGCTGTTTCATGATGCGGAACCGGCTTTGGACAGCGCCGGGTTGCAGATGGAAAAATTTTTGTCGGTGTGGGTGCAGGGGGAAGGCGAGGACGACAGTCCCTCCATGTACACGAACATCTATGTGCGCACCGCGACGCTCGATTTTCGTACGCGCGCCGGTTTTCTCCAACCCTTGCAGGGCCGGTCGCATCAGATCAAGCAGATGTTGACGCCGGAGCAGAAGGGCTTTTTGCGCGAGTGGTTGTCCACGACCTCACCTCACGCTTGGGAAGAATCCGACGACCATTTTCGAACGCTCTTCGACCTAGAGTGATCTGTTCCGGCAGGATGCTGAAAACCTCCGCCAGCGGCGTTCTCGCGTCATTCAGATCCTCAAGGTACCGCAAGGGTACGCCTCGGATCGTCATTCGCTGCGGCCTTGCTAGGCGAACGTGTTGAGCATCCTGCGGAAATCCGTCTGTGTTTCATGTGTCAGTCATCGAAGTTCACTTGCGTTCATCGAATCTCTTCTGCCAGCTAGACCACGCATGAGTCGTCCGACCTGTCTTACACTGATCGCCTTGACTGTGGCCGGGTTTGTGTTTCTGGTGCCGCTACCTGTCTGTGCCTCCGCCACGATTGAGATTTACTATGCGCCCGAGGATCATCCCATCGATCGGGTGGTCGGTCTCTATGCCCATGCGACGCGGTACATCTATGTATCTGTCTACGCATTGACGGCGCCGTCGGTCGTGAAGGCCCTGGTGGAGGCCAAGCATCGCGGCGTGGATGTCCGGGTGATTACTGATCGCGAACGTCTCAACGATCCGAAGCAGCATAGCGCCGTGAATACATTACGACTGGCGGGCGTGCCCATTCGGGTCAACCGGCATGATGCCTTGATGCACCTGAAGCAGGTCGTGATCGACGATGCCATCCATACGTCCGGTTCAGCCAACCACACGACGAGCGGGAACCGGTACAATGACGAACGGCTCGATGTCATCACCGACGCGCGACTGACGGCGAAGGTCCGCGAGAAGTTTCTGACCATGTGGAACGACCACGAACGATTTATGACCTGGACTCAGTAGGACGAGCCGCGCATGGGCCGTGCAATGATCGAGACAGATGTGGCGATTGTCGGGGCGGGCGGCGGTGGCGCCGTATTGGCCTTGATGCTCGCACAGCAGGGTGTGCGGTCGCTGGTGCTGGAACGGGCCGTCGGGCCGCCGCAGGGATTGCGGGGCGAGATCCTGCAGCCGAACGGTCAGCGGGTGCTCGATCGTCTCGGATTGTTGGACAAGCTTCCTGCCCACGCTGTGCGGTCGGTCCGTCGATTCAACTTTTGCCGTGCGGGCGGTGAACGGCTCTGTACGGTGGACTACGGCGAGTTGCCGGCTCCTTACAATCGCGCCCTGGTGACGTTGCCGAACGTGGCGCACCATGCCATTCTCGATGCGCTGGAACAACAGAATCCCGGCGCGCTCTGGTACGACGCCACCTTCACCGGCCTCCGGTTCGACGGTTCGCGGGTGATCGGTTTGCAGGGGACACGTCACGGGGAACCGGTCGATGTTTCGGCACGGCTGGTCGTCGGCGCCGACGGCGCGTTTTCCAAAGTGCGAGAGTCGCTCGGTATCACCGCCCAATTGCACCGGTATCCCGAAAGTTATCTCATCGCCATTCTCAAGGCTCCGCCGGGCTTCGACGAGGCGAGGTATCTGGTGGGGCAACGCGAAATCCTCGGGTTGTTTCCCGCCGCCGGGCAGCAGGTCTATGCCTTTTATATGATCAAGGCCGGATCCTATGAGGCCGTGAAAGCCCAGGGGCTTGAAGCGCTGCGGAGGGCCTGGGTCCGGATCGATCCCGGTATGGAAGGGATTGTCCAAGGACTGGTCGATTGGAGTCAGACGGGCTACATGCCGACCGGACGTGTGAAAACGGATCGATGGGTGGCGGACGGCGCCTTGCTCATCGGGGACGCGGCCCACGCCATGAACCCGCATGCGTCTCAGGGGCGGATGCAGGCGATGGTGGACGCGGTGGTCGTGGCGGATCTTATTCCCGGTTGGTTGAAGAAGAACGATTTCTCGGCTGAGTCATTACGCGCGTTCGAGGTGGCCCGGCGGCCGCAGGTGTCCATGCTGCAACGGTTAGCCGATGAGCAATGTCGATTCTGGAATACCGGTAATCCGCTGGTGGCGTATTTGCGGGATCGGGTGTTCCGGACGCTCGACCGGAATGCCAGACTGCGCTATCGTGTGCTCTCGACCACCGCCGGCTTGCGAAGCCAACCGCCGTTTTCATTGTTGGACCGCGTAATGGCCGCCGGACTTTTACCCGATCCGCGCGCCCAGGTGCGATCATCGGATGGCGCGTGAGATGGAAATGTTTCGGTTCAGGCAACAATAGACACAACACAGGATGCTCAAAAAGATCGTTCACTTCGTTCGTCGTTCGTGAAGGGTCATTCGTCTCTCGCTTCAAAACGGGCCGCGGTTTGTTCGCGAGATACGCTTCACGCTTCACGGATCGGCACGCGAGGCAAGAACACCGCCGGAGGGCTTTTTCAGCATCTGACCCCAACCACGATAGAGGTGTTTGTGACACAACCGACTGCACTCGATATTCCCTCCGAGGTTCAGCAACTGCTCAAGCGCTACGTGAAGGAAACCACCGCGCTGCTCGGTTCGCAGCTGGAGGGCATTCTGCTCTATGGCAGCGCCGTGGGCGGGGAATTCCTGCCCGGCCGGTCGAACCTGAATCTGTTGCTCATGCTGTCCGGGTACGAGCGCGAGGGCATGAAGCGGTATGCGAAGGCGCATAAGCGGTGGAGTCGTGAGCAATTCGTGGTGCCGCTCTTGGCAACAGAGGCCGAACTGACGAGACCCGGTACCGTCTTCCCCCTCGAGTACCTGGAAATTCAGGAACAACATCGCGTGCTCTGGGGGCGAGATCCGTTCATCGGCATGCACATCGACCGGACGCATTTGGCCTATCAAGTGCAGCAGGGCATTCAAGGGAACCTGGTGCGTCTGCGTCAGCGATATATCGAAGGCGGCGGCACGGAAGAAGCGATGACCATGTTGTTGCCGCTCTCGTTGACCGCGTTGCTGCCTTGCTTGCGAGGTCTGCAACGGATTGCCGGACAGCCGGCCTTGTTTCAGTCCGATGCGTTGCTCGCGGGAATTCGAACGATGACGGGACTCGATCTTGCCGGATTGACCGATGTGTTGGAATTGAAGCGAGGTATTATTTCGCCCGGTCCGGTGGAGGTGCCACGGTTGTTTGAACGGTATGCGGAAAATCTCGATGCGCTGATCGCGCTGATCCGCCCGGACGGGACGGTGGCGCCGCGATGAGTCGTCCATCCAGGATCAGCATCGCTTCCATTGTGGGGTTGGGCCTTCTGCTGCTGTTGGTCGCAGTGCCGGTCGGGTTTGCCCGTGAGCCTGTGCCGTCCTATGACCCGCAGGGCTACGTCAGCGACCATGCCGGAGTGATCGATGCGGAGTGGCGTGCCAGAATCCGGTCGGTCTGCCAGGATCTGGAGCGCAAGACCGGGGTGGAAATGGTGGTCGTGACCGTGCCTGCACTGAAACCCTATGGCTCAGCCAATGACTACGCGGTCGGTCTCTATCAGAAATGGGGCATTGGCTCGGCCCAGAATGAGCATGGTGTGCTGGTGCTCCTGTCGGTGCAGGAGCGGCAAGCGGCTGTGACCATGGGGCGGCGGATGTTGCCGGTGATGGGCGGAAATGTGGTCGGGAAGGTCGGGCATGAATATCTCGACCCCGCCATCAAGAACGGCCACTTCGGCGAAGGACTCTATCGAACCGTCGTGGGGTTGGCGTCGGTCTCCCAGGACATTCGTGTGTCGAACGTGCAAAAGGCGCACTTTCGCGGACTGGGCTTCTGGATCACCATCACCACGGCCAGCGGCGCGTTGTGGTTTCTCTGGTGGCTCAGCCGGCCTGATTTGCGCCATCCCTATGGGCGCATCAGAAAAGGCCACTATTGGGGGAGTGGACAGGGCGGGTTCGGGGGTAATTTCGGGGGCCACGGTGGCGGG
>WBZN01000398.1_pt1 | contig 36982 bp, 32 predicted proteins | sample 5204281 | NCBI WGS metagenome assembly WBZN01 (sample SAMN12344347, study PRJNA552823) | activated sludge metagenome | biome: Activated sludge suspended growth; feature: Nitrification reactor; material: Wastewater; isolation source: activated sludge from nitrification reactor of wastewater... | reverse complement strand
CGCTCGCGAAGATCCATCGAATAGGCCTTGCTCATTCCGACGGCCTCCAGCTTCCGCCAGAACGATGAATCAGATCATCCCCGATTCGGGAATCCCCCCCGATTCACCAAAATCCCATCCCGCTCTAAGCCGACGCTCTGACATCCGATCTCTGCCAATGAAGCCAGGAAAAACGTGGCGGCGAATCGCCTCGGCTAAGCTTATTGGCGATTGATGCCTCTGTCTCTGATTTCTTATGGCGGTTGCGCCATAATACCGAGAATGATCCCCGTCATGCGACGGCCGGCGCCCGGTCTCTTGCGCGCAAATGCTTGAGAAGCGCCGCGGCGGCCGCCGGCCTTTCGCGCCCGGCGACGCCGTAGAGCGCGACCTGCCGCATCAGTTCGAGATCCTCGACCGCGAGCCGCGTCAGGCCCGACGCCCCTTGCGCGCTTTGCGGCAGAATGGCGATTCCGAGCCCGCAGGCGACGAGCTGAACGAGATCCCCCTCGCAGATCATTTCATGCTGCCCGCTCCAGGAGACGCCGCGCTCGCGGCAATATTCGGCGAACGCCTCGGCCAATTCGCAATAGGGCGCCAGCAGCCGCTCGCAGGCAAGATCCTTGAGGGCGACCGTGCTCGCGGCGGCAAGCCCATGCGCCGGGCCGACGACGGCATGAAAGCCTTCCGTGAACAACGGCCAGACATCGAGCCGCTCCCACGTCTCGCCGAGCGGGCTGGCGATGGCGAGGGCGGCGTCTCCCCGTTTCAGATAGTCGGCGATCTCCTGCGCGTCGCCGCGCAGCAGGCGCAATTCGAGGCTCAGAAAAACCCGCATCAATTCGCGCAGCGGCTTGATCAGCAAAGCGAGGCTGATCGCGATGACGACGGTCTCGCCGTTCACGCTGAGCGTCTTGTTCACGGCCATTGGCGCCTCCCATGTAGCCGCCTAGCCGATCGAGAGCCTATCTGAAAACACGGCATGCGGCGAGCCCATCCGCCGATCCCTGTTGCAAGCATTTCTTGCAAAGGCTCCAAGCTCAGGCGGCGTCATGGAAAATGACGCCGGCCGCAAAGCGCTCCCCCGAGCGCAAGCGGCTGACGCCATGCCTGAGGTTGACGCGATAGACGCCGCGTGCGCCGACAACAGGACGTGTATGAGCGGCGAAAATCACGGCTTCCCCCTGACGCAGCGCGACGACCTCGGCGCGCGATTGCATGCGCGGGCGCTGTTCCGTCATGACGAATTCGCCGCCCATGAAATCGCGGCCGGGCTCGGACAGGAGGATCGTCGCCTGTAGCGGAAAGACATGCTCGCCGTAGAGATCCTAATGCAGGCAGTTGTAGTCGCCGGGCCTATACCGCAGCAGGAGGGGAGTTGGCCGCGTCTGGCCCGCCGCATGGCAACGGTTGAGAAATTCCGCATGCGTCGGAGGAAAGCGGATCGCCGCGCCCATCGCCTCACTCCAGCGATTGGCGACCGGCGTAAGCCGTTCGTAGAGCTGCGCTCTGAGGACCGCGACGGGCTTCGGGAGCGGATAGGCGAAATATTTGTACTCGCCCTCGCCGAAGCCGTGGAGCGCCATGTCGATTCGGCTGCGGAACGGCGCGTCCTCAGCGTAGAGTTCCCGCAGGATAGCGCATTCAGCCTTCGTGAGCAGCGGCCCCGCGGCAGCGCAGCCGAAGGCGTCGCAATCGGCTGCGATCCTGCGCCAGTCGAGCGCATCGACGCGACGGGAAAGCGTCTGCGTCGCATCCGTCTCCATCGCCTCCAAACCGCTCATTGTGCCGTCTCCTCGTGGGAGGCCCGCCGCTCGGAGCAGGATGCGAAAAAGCAGATCCGGGTTTTCGCATGAATGCCGCTCCCGTTCCGCGTGCATGATCGCGCGGCGGCAGGGGCCGTATCGGCGCGCGAATCTACATAGCGCTCGCCGCTCCAGTTTTCTGGAGCCGTCAGCCGTAGATTTGCCGCCATTCGAAATTTCGCCCGCGGCTCACGAGGAGGCGCGGGCGCGCTTCGTCAAAGCGTCAAGGGTCGGCCTCGACGCTTTTGTCTCATCATTTGTGGCCATGGCCACCCTTGTGGCTCTCCCCGGAGCGAGGGGAGCCGGACGAGCTGCTCTTCTGGCTTTCGCCGGATTTTCCGTGCTGCTCGCCGCTGCGGGAGGAGACGCCTCCACGCGCCTCTTCGCGCTCATGCTCACGGCCGCCGCCCTTCGACGATTCCGTGCTCTTGTGGCTCTGCTCGCCGGCTTTGGCATGCTGTTCGCGCGAGCCGCCTTTCTTCTGCTCACTGGCCATTGTGTCGCCCTTGCGTTGTTTCAAAAGGCCCGGCGTCCGCCGCCGGCCTTGGGCGAGAAAACCGGGCCCGGGCGGCTTCGGTTCCGCAGCGCAAGGATGATTTCGCAAAACCGACAAGAATTTCCGTCGTCAGTGGCAATGGGTCGTTCCGAGGATGATCAGCATCGGCGGAAAGCCGCGCAGGATTCCGCCGGCCTCGCGGCACCAGCGGCGCGGCAAGTCGCGTTCCGTCTTGTTGTCATAGTCGTGGATCGTGCAATCGAGATTGAGGTCGCCCGTCGCGAGGCGAAAATACTCCTTGCCGGGATCCGGCGCGCCGCTGTCCCACTGTGCGACATAGGCCTCGTCGTTGCAGCGCACGCCGAAAAGATAGATATTCGCGTGGGCCGCCGGAGCCGCCACAAGGGCCGGGGCCACAAAAAACGCGGCGGCCGCTATGAGACCCAAGGCGTCGGCCCTGCGAGCCATGGCTTTACTCCCTTGGCAAAAGCGCTCTCAGGCCCCTTCGAGGCCCTCGAGGTCGGCGATCAGCCCTTCGATCATCGAAAGCCCGATCTGCCAGAAGGACGGATCGCGCGCGTCGAGGCCGAAAGGCGCGAGCAATTCGCCGTAAGGCTTCGCGCCGCCGGCCGACAGCAAAGCGAAATAGCGCTCGGCAAAACCCTCGCTCGCATTTTGATAAACGCCATAAAGCGAATTGACGAGGCAATCGCCGAACGCATAGGCGTAGACATAGAAGGGCGAATGCACGAAATGCGGAATATAGGCCCAGTATGAGCGGTAATCCTCGGTGAATTCGATCGCTGGTCCGAGGCTTTCGGCCTGCTCCGCCATCCAGAAATCGCAGATCTGATCCGTTGTGAGCTCGCCCTTGCGGCGCTCCGTATGCACCTTGCGTTCGAAGGAGTAGAAAGCGATCTGCCGCACCACCGTGTTCAGCATGTCCTCGACTTTCGAGGCCAGCATGGCGCGCCGCTCCTTCACTGTCCCCGCCCGCGCGAGCAGGGCGCGGAAGGTCAGCATCTCGCCGAAAACGGAAGCAGTCTCGGCGAGCGTCAGCGGCGTCGGCGCCATCAATGCGCCGTTCGGCGCGGCGAGCACCTGATGCACGCCATGGCCGAGCTCATGGGCGAGCGTCATCACATCGCGCGGCTTGCCCTGGTAGTTCAACAGCACATAGGGATGCGCCGAGGGCACCGTCGGATGCGCGAAGGCGCCGGGGCTCTTGCCCGGCCGCACCGGCGCGTCGATCCAGCGCTCGTCGAAGAAACGCTGCGCGATCCCCGCCATTTTCGGCGAAAAGTCGCCGTAGGCGGCGAGCACCGCCTCCTTCGCCTCAACCCAGGCATAGGTCTGGGCCGGCGCGTCGGGCAAAGGCGCGTTGCGGTCCCAGAATTTCAGGGCCGCTTTGCCGAACCATTTCGCCTTCAGCGCATAATAGCGATGCGAGAGACGAGGATAGGCGGCGCGAACAGCCAGCACCAGCGCGTCGACCACCTCGCGCTCGACCCGGTTCGACAGATGGCGCGAATCGGCGACGTCCCTGAAGCTGCGCCAGCGGTCGGAAATCTCCTTATCCTTGGCGAGCGTGTTGGTGATCAGGGTGAACGCGCGAAGGTGATCGCCAAGGCCCGCGCCGAGGGCCTTGGCGGCCTTCTCGCGCGTTTCCTCGCTGCGGTCCTGCAGCAGATTGAGCACCGGCTCGATCGCCAGCTTCCGCCCGTCGACGTCAAAGCGCAGCGCGGTGATTGTCTCGTCAAAGAGGCGGTTCCAGGCGCTGTAGCTCGTCACCGACTTATCAAGGAAAAGCTGCTCCAGCCTGTCGTCGAGCTGATGCGGCCTGCCTTTGCGGATGTCCTCGATCCACGGCCGGTAACGCGCGAGCGGCCCGTCCGCCAGCGCCTCAGCGAGCGCATCGTCGTCCAGGCGATTCAATTCGAGCTCGAAGAACAGAAGATCGGAGGAGGCGGCGGTTATCTTTTCCTGCGTGTCGCCATAGAGTTTTGCGCGCGCCTGGTCCGAAGTGTCGGCGGCGTAGATCAGCCCGGCATAGGAGCCGATGCGCCCCAACAGCTCGTCGAGCGCCTCGTAATGCTTGACGGCCGACGCCAGCGCGGCGCCGGAGGCGTCCCGCGCAAGCTCGGCGATGCGGCCGCGATAGGCTTCCGCGAAGCCCTTGCATTCGGTCCCGGCCCGTTCGAGGTCGCCCAGGAATTCCGGCGAGTCGGGAGCGGGGTAGAGGTCGGCGAGATTCCACTCGGGCAGGGCGCCGAGGTCCACAGCGTCCTTCGGCGCCTCTTTCAGGGCAGCTTCGGCGGGGGCGCGGAGCATTGCGGGCGTCTCGAACATGATGCGGCCTGACTTTGGAGGAGCGGAAACCCGGCGTTAGGGGCAAACCAAGGCAAAATTCATATCCGCCCGCGCCGGAGAAGATCAACCTTTGCGACTCTGGCGCAAACGGCTGACGCGGCGCATCTTCGCCGCAAAGTCTTTTTTGAGATCAAGCCGAACGCGATTGTCGACAAGAGCGGTGTCAACAAGCGGCTTTCCCAAACGAGCGCGCACCGGCGGCTGCCGCCTGAGGCCCCGCCGGCGCGTCCCTCTTTCGAGCATCTTTCCCGCCCCGTTAACGCCGCATTTACCCTGATCCGCCAGCATGAGCCGCGCCGGGGCGCTTCGCCTCGGCCCTTCCGGCCGGCTGTCGCCAGGACGCCGGCGCCCCCGCGAGGCCTCATGTCCGCCAGAATTCTGATCGTCGACGATGAGCCCCTCCAGCGCGAATTGCTCGAACTCGCCGTCCGCCGCTGCGGCCATATCGCCGAGACGGCGGCGGGCGGCGAGGCGGCGCTGGCGCGGCTCGAAACCGCCCCTGCCGTCGATCTCATGCTGCTCGATCTCGTCATGCCGGATCTCGACGGGCTTGGCGTGCTCGGCCGCCTGCGGGCGAAAAAGCTCGGCGTCCCGGTGATCGCCCTTGTCAGCAGCGGCTCGATCGAATCGGCGCTCTCGGCGACTCGCGCCGGCGCCATCGATTTCGTCGTGAAGCCCGCCGCCGCCGAGCGGCTGCAACTCGCCGTCAAGAACGCGCTGCGCCTCACCCGGCTGGAGGACGAGATCCGCAGCCTCGGGCGGCGCGCCTGCGGCGCTTTGACCTTGAAGGAGGCCGCGGTGAGCCCGCCGATGGAGCGCGTGCTGCGGCTCGGCGAGCGGGCGGCGAAATCGGCGCTTCCAGTGCTTCTCGAAGGCGAGCCGGGCGTAGGCAAGGAATTGATCGCGCGCGCCATCCATGAGGCGTCGGACCGGCGCGGCCGGCCCTTTGTCGCGGTCAGATGCGCCGCGCTTGCGGGCGCGGAAGCCGAGCGGCTGCTGTTCGGGCAGGCCGAGGGCGCCGGCGCGGCGCCGGGCGACAAACGCCTGGGGAAATTCCTCGAAGCCCATAGCGGCGCGCTCTATCTCAACGAGATCGACGCTTTGCCGCTCGCCGCCCAGGTAAGGCTCCTGCGGGCAATAAGCGACGGCGAGGTCGCAGGCGTCGGCGCAAGACGTCCGCTCAAGGCCGACGTGCGCCTTTTTGCCTCCACGGGGCGAAATCTGATCGAGCTCGTCAAGACCGGCCGCTTCCGCGAGGATCTCTACTATCGCCTCAACGTGCATCCAATCGCCGTGCCGCCGCTGCGCCAGCGTCGCGGCGAGATCGAGGGCCTCGCCCTGGCTTTCTGCGCCCGATTCGGGACCGAGGAGGGACGACGCCTTCGCGGCATCGGCGCCGAGGCGCTCAACCTGCTCAACGCCTATGACTGGCCGGGCAATGTCCGGCAATTGGAGAATGCGGTCTTTCGCGCCGTGATTCTGTCCGAAGGCGACGAACTGACCGTCGCCGAGTTTCCGCAGATCGCCGCCGAGATCGACGGCTTCGACGTCCGCATTCCACCGCTCCCCTCCCGGACCGCGGCGGCTTTGCCCTATGAGCCGGAAGCGCCGCGGATCGAGGCGCAGGACCCGAACTTCCTTGCCCTGATCAACGAAAGCGGCGACATGCGCCGGCTCGATGAACTCGAGGCGGAGGCAATCCGTTTCGCGCTTATGCATTATCGCGGCCGCATGTCGACGATGGCGCGCAAGCTCGGCATCGGCCGCTCGACGCTCTATCGCAAGATGAAGGACTATGACCTTCCTCTTGCCGCTGCGACGATGGAGCCGGACGCCGACGGCCGCGCGGGCGAAAGCGCGGCGTGAGTGCGGCGGCGCACGGACCGATCGCGGAATGTTGACGAGACCTTGAGCGAGGGTTTTGGCGAAATACATGTTCTTCCGCCAATATCGAAGGTTCGGGCGACCCATTGTCGGCGCCCGACGGCAATTGAGAGGCTGTCTGAAAACATGCGCCCGCGCATTCTGAGAATCCGCCTGAACGGCGCGCCGGGCGCCGCCCTCTTGCTCGCGCTTTCGGCGTTGCCCGCCCATGCGCTGGAGGCGAACCCGGCCGCCCTGGGGGCCGCGGCGGCGCCTCTTGATCTGCATCAGGGCCAAAGCGCCGCAAAAGCTCCGGAGAAAATTTCGCATAAGAGTTCGAGGCCGGCCGCGCCGCATCCTCGCGCGCATGATGTCGCCGCGAAGCTCGCGCCGCCAACCCCCCCGGCCGTCGCGAAAAAATCGCCTCTCGCCAACATGGCCGCTCTGGCCGAGGTCAGGAAGCTCCCGCTCGTTCCGGCCGAGGATCCGGAAGCCGTCGGGCCGGGCGCCGGCGCCCCGGAGCTGCGAGGCGCGCCCGCCGACCCGATCACTGCGCCGCCGGCCCCGGAGCCTACGGCCGCGCCGCCTGCGCTTGCCGCGCCTTCCGCGACGCCCGAGGCAGCCGTCCCGGCGCTCGAACCGCTTAAGGCCGCCGTTAAGGCGGCGCTCGAAGCGCGGGGCAGGCTCGACCAGGATCATCCCCCCGGCGCGGAGCAGCGCAAGGAGCATGAAGCCGTCGCCGCTTTCTACGCAGCGCGCGATTTCGCTCCGCTCTGGTCGCATGACGGCGCCATCAATCCGGAGGTCAAGCCGGCCTTGGAGCGGCTCGCCAGGTCGGCCGAGGACGGCCTCGCGGTCAAACCGCCGGCATTTTCGGCGAGCGGAGCAGAGGACGCCGTCGCCAATGCCGACATTGCTCTAAGCGACGCTGTCGTCGCCTATGCGCGCCAGGCGAGCGGCGCGCGCGTCGACCCGCGCGCCATTTCTCCGCTCATCGCGGCACGGCCGGCAGTCGCGGACCCTTCCGTCGTTCTGGCCGTCGTCTCAATCGCCGGCGCCGGCGCCGGCGAGGCGCTCAAAGCATTCAATCCGCCGCAAAAGGAATATGAGGCGCTGCGGCAAAAACTCGCCGAGGCGCGGCGGACGCCGCCTGTGGTCGCGCGCGCAATCCCCGCAGGGCGGACGCTCAAGGTCGGTATGCGCGATCCGCGCGTTCCCCTGATCCGCGCCCGGCTCAGCCTCGACGGACGAAGCGACGAGGCGAAAGACCTCGTCTATGACACCCGCGTCGCAAGCGCCGTCGCCGATTTCCAAAAGGCCAACGGCCTGCCCGGCTCCGGCCAGCTCAACGCGCGCACCACCGCGCTTCTCTCGGGCGGCGCGGGTCCGCAGGCCGAGGCCGAGATCATCGCCAATATGGAACGCTGGCGCTGGATGCCGCGCGACATGGGCGACAGCCGCATCGAGGTCAATATCCCCGACTTCGAGGCCGTCGTCGTCGAGAATGGCGAGGTCGTGCAGCGGAACCGGGTCGTCGTCGGCAAGGAGGAGACGCCAACCCCGGTGTTCTCCAACACGATGCAGTTTCTGATCGTCAATCCCTATTGGAACGTGCCGCCGTCCATCATCCGCAAGGAGATGATGCCGAAGCTTGCGGCCGACCCGCATTATCTGCATCGCCTCGGCTATGAGACGACCTGGCGTGACGGCAGGCTGACCGTGCGCCAGCCGCCCGGCGAGCGTAATGCGCTTGGCCGCATCAAATTCATGTTCCCGAACGATTATGCGGTCTATCTGCACGATACGCCCTTGCGCACGCTATTCGCGTCCGAAAAGCGCGCCTTCAGTCACGGCTGCGTGCGCGTAGACGATCCCTTCCGCTTCGCCCAGACGGTGCTCGGAAAGGGCTGGACGGAAGCGCGCGTGGAAAAGCTCGTCGGCGGCAAGGAGCGCTATGTCCATCTCGCCAAGCCGCTGCCGATCCACCTCGAATATTTCACCGCGCGCGTCGATGAATTCGGCCGGCTGCAATTGCGCGACGATCTTTATGGCTATTCGCGCAAGGTGAAGGCGGCGCTCGGGCTCCCCGGCTAGGCGTTCAACCTATTGACACGGACCGCCGCTGTCTTCGCGCGATCCGGCGGCGCCAAAGCAATGGTTTCCCGTCCCTGCATTCGGATGTAGATTTCAGCGCCTCTGAGGCTTCCGACGAAGCTCCCTTTGCTCGAGGGCGAAATCATGTCAGACATTCATCGCCGCGCTATGCTAAAGGTTATGCTGGCCGCCGCCACGGTCGCGGCGGCGGGGTCGGTTTTGGCGCCAGGCCGCGCCCAATCTGCGCCGTTGCGCATCGATAAAGCTCTCGCTCCCAAAACGGAGGACCTCGAGACGCAAAGCGTCGTCGAGAATGCGGCCGTCGTCGTGCGCCGGCGTCCCCGCAGAGTGTGTTGGTGGCACAGGGGACGCCGCGTCTGCCGCTGGCGCTGAAGACCGGCGCCATCGCCCTGATCCCAACGGCCGACGCAATCGCGCCAGGGCACGCTCTCCGACTTTCCCGCTCTTCGCGCAAAGTGAAGGCGGGGCGGGGGGTTGCGCGCTGGTTTGGTCGCCAATATTTGGGTCAGCGCGGCCCAATCAAGACGTCCGCGCCGCCGCCTTCGAGGCGGATGCGGGCGTAGTCACAGGAGCCTCTGCGGCGCTGGAACGCGCTCACCGCGATGAGCCACACGCCGACGATGCGGGCGGGGTCCGGACCGCCGACCGCGCGGCGATAGTCGGCAAGGACCGATCTTTCCTCTTCCAGCCAGCGGCCAAGCTCCTCCTGGCCGGACCTGACGACGACATGCGTCTCGCGCTTGTCCCACCAGGGCAGCGGACAGCGGAAGCTCGTCTCGGGCGCAAGCACGCTGCTCCAGATATAGGTCAGGTCCTGGCCGTTCTCGAACTCGACGGCGATCGAGAGATAATCATGCGTCGGCGCCTGGTCTTCGGCGACGGGCGAGGGCAGCTCGTCGACGCGCCAGGCCCAGGCGAGCCTGGTCGCCTCGCCAAGCGGAAGATCGAGTGCATATTTGATGATGCCGGCGTCCTCGGCGCAGCGGCAAAGGATGCGCGCGGGCCCGCCGTTCTGCGGGGCGTCGCAAAAGATGCTGGTCTCGCCGACGCGCCAGAGCGGACGCCAGCCGGCGGGCGCCGGACGCGCCGCATCGAGCCGCTCAAGTTCGTCGCTGGCCAAGCCCGTCCCGTCTCGCAGCGCGAGTTTTTCGAGGCCCGCGCGCGCAGACGCCGCCCAGATGACGGCGCCGACGGAGAGTGCGCCGCCTCCCGCCTGATAGGAGGGGTCGAAATTGCCCTCGACGTCGTCCCACTGGCCGGCCAGATGGTTGATGAGCCAGAGCGGGCCGTCCTTGTCGGCGACAAATGTCGTCGTCGCGCCGAGCGCTTTGGCGATCGGGCCATCGCCCAGCCGATACCATAGGGCGAGCTTGCCCTGAACGCCCATGCCATGCTCGCGAGACAGCCAGAGCACGCCACGCGACAGCAAGGTCACCTCTTGCCCCGCCAGAACATGCAGGCCGGTCGCAAGCCAGGCGCCCGCGTCAGCGGGCAGCCGCACGACCGCGCTCGACCGCACGACGGAGGCCGCGCCTTCGAGCGCCTTGTTCAGCGCCGCTTCCGTCGCCGCGAAATCCTCCAGCTCCCGCAAATCCTGCATCGGCGTTTCTCCCCTGTCGGCCCGCGATCTGCGGCGCCGGATCGAAGGCGAAGGTAGAACCGGGGCTTGGCGCTTCTTGCCATTTCGCGCCATTTTGCCAACAATCTCGCGAGGGGTTCGGATGGCGCAGATCGGCCTTACCAAAGCGAGATCGATGGGGCCGGTCGCTGTGGCGGTGGAGCGGCAGGGGGGGTCTGTCGCGCGCGTCTTTCGCAACGCCGAACTGCCGCTTCGGCTGATCGAGGACCCCGACAGGCTCATTCTCCTGCGCGACCAGCTTCGCCTCGTCGAATGTGCGGCGCGTGAACTCGGCGACGTCGCGCTGCCGGTGCGGCTCTCGTCGGAAGCCGGCGTCGCGAGCCTCGGCCCCTATGGCGAGAGGGTTCTCGCGTCGCGCGATCTGGCCGAGGCGATCGCGCGCGGCAATGCGCTGATCGGCTCGATGCTGCAATCGTCGACGCGTCTGCAACTGAGAATCAGCGGACCTGTGGCGAAATGGAGCTATGCGGTTACCGAGAAGAGCGAAATCGGCAGGCAGAAGAACGAGTTTCTGGCGCTCGGCTTCCAGCTCGATCTGCTGCGCCATTTTCTCGGCCGCTCATGGACGCCCTTTCGCGCCAGCGTCTCGGGATCGACGATCCAGTCGAAATCGACGCTTGAACTGGCGCTGCGCTGCGACCTCGCGCTCGACCGGACGGCCGGGGTCGCCTTTCCGGCCGAGCTTCTTTTGACCGAAAATCCGAGGCCGCCGCGTCAGGCGCGAAGACCCGCCGGTCTCTCCGGCCCCGAACTGCCGGCTCCCGCCGATTTTGTCGGCTGCGTCGAACAGATTCTCCGTTTGGGACTGTTGGAGCAGCGCCCGCCGATCGACTGGGTTTGCGCCCGGCTCGGCATGACGCGGCGGACCTTTCAGCGCCGCCTCGCGGCCTGCGGCGCAAGTTTCGCCGGGGTCTTGCGCCAGGCACTCGAACGCGAGGCGCTGTCCCTCCTTTCGGGCGACGCGCAGATCGCGCAGATCGCTTTGGAGCTCGGCTATTCGGATCCCGCGCATTTCAGTCGCGCGTTCCATGGCTGGACCGGCATCTCTCCGCGCGTGTGGCGGCGGCGATTCGAGCAGCGGCCTCACCCTTCATAAAGCCGCTCGATGCGGCGGTCGGGGATGAACCACATAGCGGCGATGGCGACATAGATCGCTATCGAAATCGAGGGTTCGATGAAAGCGAGCGCAACCGCAACGAGATAGAACGCCAGCGAGGCCTTGCCTTTACGGTCCTCGCCGATCGCGGCGGCGAGAAAGGAATCCTGGCGATTGCAGGCGATGATTTCCGCCTGAAGCCATAAATAGCCGATCGCCGCCATGGCGAAGACGACGCCATAGGCCGCGGCCGGCAAGGCGGCGAGCCCGCTCTCGTCCATCCAGCGGATGACGAAAGGAACCAGCGACAGCCAGAACAGAAGAAACAGATTGGCCCACAGCGCGCGTCCGTTCACGCGCTCGACAGCCTGCATCATGTGGTGATGGTTGTTCCAATAAAGCCCGACATTGATGTAGCTGAGGACATAGGCGAGAAACACCGGCAGGCTCGCGGCGAGCGCCGCGACATCATGGCCGGCGGGAACCTTCAGCTCCAGCACCATGATGGTGATGATGATGGCGACGACGCCATCGGTGAAGGCCTCCATGCGCCCTTTGGGCATGTCTGGCCCAGGCTTTTTTTCTTCCGACATTCGGCTGGCTCGCTTGGCTTTCGATCCGGCGCCGGTCTTCGCTACTCAGTCGAACTCGAAGACCAACTCGCGTAGGACACATGCGGCGAATGCTCGACGACCCCGGCCACTGCGTCAAGTTCGGCGGGGTCGACGGCGGTGCTGATCAGCGTCGCGACGATCTCGCTGACTTCGGGCGAGCGCTCGAAGACCTCGATCTGGCGGACCGGATAGCTCGCCTGTTCCAGCGCTTCAGTCAGAAGATCGCGAACCTCGCCGACACTTTCAGGGCTTGTCGCGACATGCACTTCATAGGTCGCCTCCGACGACTGCTCGTCGAGCGGCGCGCGGTTGATGGCGTTAACGAGCGGCCGCAACAGCGTATTGCCGGCGAGGACCGCGGACGTCAGCGCGCAGGCCTCGGCCGCAAGCCCGACGCCACACAGAGCGCCGACGGCGGCTGAACACCAGAGCGTCGCGGCGGTGTTCAGTCCCGAAATCTGCGCGCCCTCCTTCATGATGACGCCAGCACCGAGAAAGCCAATGCCGGAGACGACATAGGCGGCGATCTGGGCGGCGCCGGGCGAGCCATTCATCCGCATGCCGAGGGTGACGAAGGCGGCGGCGCCGACCGCCACCAGCACATTCGTCCGCAATCCGGCATTCCTTTGCCGCCATTGCCGCTCGGCGCCGATCAGCGTCGCCAGCACGAAGGCGACGGCGAGCCCGACGCAGAGGTCGAGCAATTTATCTGCGTCGAAACCGCGAATGATGGACACGTCTCAACCTTCGAAACAGGCCGTCGCCGGACCGCAGGCTATAGGGGAATGTTATGAATCGCTAACCAGCGCGCTGGAAGCGTGTTTTTGGGGGTTGACAGGCCGCCTCAGAGAGATCATTTCCGATCTATCGCCTGGGCATTGTCCCAGCCGATTCTCCGAACCATTGAAAGAGACATGGGCAGTAGAAGCTCGGGCCATACGGCCGCGGCGCAGCGCCGTGGCGCGTCGTCCTACGACATTGTGAACGTCCGCGGGCCGGAATCCCGTGTGAGCGCCAAAACGGCCTGAGGCCGCCGCCCGCTCGCCCGTCCGGTCCCGGACAAAATCCAGGGATTGGAGGCGAGCCATGAAAAAGCTCCCCAACATCATTATCGCGTGCGCGACCCGTGACGTCGCCAAGGCGTCTGGCGCGTTCCGCCTGCCCGCCGCCGGCGCCGCGTCCCGGGGCGGTTCGATCGCGTCTGCAGCGTGGAAGTCGGTTAAGCCACGCGATCCCTCGCAGCATAGGAATTCGACATGAAAGACGGCTTAATTCAGCCCGCCGACGTCCTTTGCGAGGACCGCGGCGGGCGCTCCGATCACAACGTTGAAGTCAATCAAGATCGCCGTAAGGAACGCCGGAGCGTTTAGGCCGCGTGAGCGGTCGCCTCCGCGCCCGATCGGCCCGGAGGCAGTCATGACGATCTATGTCGCAAAGGATCAAGCCCGCGCCGCCGTCCTCGATGAGGCCCATGTCGGCCACATTCGCGGCGCCTTCGGCACAATTCTCCACCATGACACCGGGCCGCGGCGCGGCTGGCGGCGCCGACTGTCGACCCTGCTCGCGATCCTCGGTCCCGGCCTCATCGTGATGGTCGGCGACAATGACGCTGGGGCCTTCGGCACCTATACGCAGGCGGGCCAGAACTATGGCTCCTCGCTGCTGTGGACGCTGATCCTTCTCATTCCTGTTCTTTACGTCAATCAGGAGATGGTTCTGCGCCTTGGCGCGGTCACCGGCGTCGGCCACGCCCGCCTGATCTTCGAGCGGTTCGGCAAGTTCTGGGGCGCCTTCAGCGTCGTCGATCTTTTCATCCTGAACGGTCTGACGATCGTCACCGAATTCATCGGCGTCTCGCTGGGCCTTGGCTATCTTGGGCTTCCCAAGGAACTCGGCGTCGTTTTGGCGGCGGTCGCGGTGATGGGCGCGGCGGCCACGGGCGATTTCCGGCGCTTCGAGCGTTTCGCGATGGCGCTTGTCGCCGGCAGCCTCGTGCTCGCGCCGATTTTCTTCATGGTCCATCCGCCGTTTGGCGAGATCGCCAAAGGCATGTTCATTCCGCAGTTTCCGGCGGGCGGCAAGCTCAGCGACGTCATGCTGCTGGTGATCGCCATCGTCGGCACGACGATCGCGCCGTGGCAGCTGTTCTTTCAGCAGAGCTATGTCATCGACAAACGCATCACGCCGCGCTTCATCCGCTATGAGCGCGTCGATCTCTGGCTCGGCATCGCGCTTGTCGTCATTGGCGCGGCGGCGATGATGGCCTTCACGGCGGCGGCTTTCGCCGGCCGGCCTGAATTCGGCAATTTCACTGATGCCGCCGGCGTCGCCGCCGGTCTCGAAGCGCATGCGGGAAAAATCGCCGGCGTGCTGTTCGCCATTGGCCTCATCGACGCGAGCCTCATCGGCGCGGCGGCGGTTTCGCTCGCCACGGCCTACGCCATCGGCGATGTTTTTTCGATCCGGCACTCGCTGCACCGCAAAGTGACGGACGCGAAAGGGTTCTATGCTGTCTATTGTGCTTTGATCGTGATCGCGGCCGGGCTGGTCTTGACCCCGAACGCTCCGCTTGGCCTGTTGACCAATGCGGTGCAGACGCTGGCCGGCGTGCTTCTGCCGAGCGCGACGGTGTTTCTGCTGCTCCTCTGCAACGACCGGCAAGTTGTCGGTCCGTGGGCCAATACGCGCGGCGTGAACCTGTTCACGGGCGCGGTCATCGTGGTTCTGGTGCTGCTGTCGGTGATCCTGACCGCGTCGGTGCTGTTCCCCGACCAGACCAACGAGACGGTGATCCTGACGATTTTGGGTGTCGGATCGGCGCTGGCGCTCATCGCGGCGGCCACGTCGGGCGCTTTGAAGCGGCCGGCCGCGGCGTCTGAAGATTTGAAAGACTGGAACCGCGAGATGTGGCGGATGCCGCCGCTCTCAAAGCTCGGCCCGGCGCAAATGTCGCGCGCGAGCAAAATCTGGATGATCGTTCTGCGCGGCTACCTCGTCCTGGCTGGCGGCTTGGTCCTCGTCAGGATCGTAGGCCTAGCCATCGCCGATTGACGATCTGCGGCGGTTTCCGCGGGGACCCGCCGCAATGACTGACGCTCAGGCGGCCTTTTGTTTCGGCCGCACTTCGGCGGAATAGTCGTCGATCAGCGCGCGCGAGATCGCCGACGGGATGAATCGATAGGGGCCGATCTCGGACACCGGCGTGACTTCGGCGCCGGTGCCGCAGATGAAGCATTCCTCGAAGTTTTCGAGCTCCTCCGGCATGATCCGCCGCTCGATCACTTCGACGCCGCGCCGGCGCGCGAGATCGATGACGGTGCGGCGGGTGATGCCGTCGAGGAAGCAATCGGCGATCGGGGTATGCAGGACGCCTTGCGCGACGAAGAAAATGTTCGCGCCGGTGCATTCGGCGACGCGGCCCTGCCAGTCGAGCATCATTGCGTCGGCGTAGCCGCGCCGCTCGGCGCGATGTTTCGAAATGGTGCAGATCATGTAAAGCCCGGCCGCCTTGGCGAGCGAGGGCGCGGTCTGCGGGTCGGGACGGCGGTATTCGGCGATGTCGAGCTTGATCCCCTTCATCTTGGTCTCGATGTCGAACATGCTCGGCCAGTCCCAGACGGCGACGGCGACATGGATCTTCGAATTCTGCGCGGCGACCGCCATCATCTCGCTGCCGCGCCAGGCGACCGGGCGAACATAGCAGCTTTGAAAATTGTTCTTGGTCACGACAAGCTGCTTGATGGCGTCGAGCTCGGCGGCCGAATACGGAATTTCGAAGTCGAGCATCTGCGCCGAGGCCCTGAAGCGCTCGGAGTGCTCGGTCGATTTAAAGATGCGCCCGCCATAAGCCCGCTCGCCCTCGAAAACGCAGGAGGCGTAATGCAGCCCATGCGACAGAACATGCAGCTTGGCCTCCGTCCAGGCGACGAGTTGTCCGTCCAGCCAGATAAAGCCGTCGCGCTGATCGAAAGGCAAAACCGACATAGGTGGCTGTTCCTCTGCTTTGGCTCTGGCGAGCCTCTTGAAGCCCTGGGGAACGCTTGGGGTCCCTGGCGCTCCGGATTGTCGCGCTCCGGATGGCGCGCTCCTGACTGGCGCGATCCGGAGTCTGGCGCCTCAGCGCCGATGCGCCGGGCGGCATCGCGCCCGGCCGGCCTGAAGCTGGTCCAGCGCTGTATGTAAAGAACAGATTACCGCAAAATGCAATCTTGTGTAATTTAGCGTGATCTAGCTTGCACAGAGCTTGACGCGGCTCTGCGCGGCGGGGTTCCTCGCGCGCCGGCCGGCGACACCGCCGGCCGTGACCTATCGTGTTGACCTTCTTGGAGTTTTTTGGAATATTGCCGGAAATATCCGTCGAAGGTAGCAGCGTGGATTCGGCGCTCGAGAACAAGCCAGGCCCCCGGGGTGTGCGGCCGCCGTCCAGATCCCCAGGAGATCCGGCGGGCGAGGACGCCGACTTCGGCCTGATCGAGCTCATGTTTTTCGCCTACCGCGATTTCGTCGGCGACGCGGATCATCTCCTTGAAAATTTCGGCCTTGGCCGCGCCCATCACCGGGTCCTGCATTTCGTCAACCGCCGACCCGGCCTCACTATCGCCGAATTGCTCGATATATTGAAAATCACCAAGCAGAGCCTCAACCGCGTGCTGAAGGATCTGCTCGACCAGAACTATGTGGCGGCCTTTCCGGGCGAGCACGACCGGCGCCAACGCCGACTGTTCCCGACGGCGCAAGGAGAGGCCCTGGCCCTTGACGTCGCGCGCTTGCAATCGAAGCGCTTTGCCCGCATTTTCGCGCAATTGCCTCGAGGCGCCCGCCATGACGCGCGCGAATTCCTGCTCGCCATGGTCGATCCGGACGAGCAAGAGAAAGTGGCGACGCTCGTCGCTTCCGGCGGTCCGAAACGGCCGGCCAAGGACGCGGGGGAGATAGGCGCAGGGGAGATTGGCGCAGACGAGAGAGGCGCGGGCGAAAAGCATTGTGAGATGGACCCGTGAGTTCAACAGCTGAGGGCGCCACAACAGCGCCCGCCGACGACGCCGCGCATCTGCTTGTCGTCGATGACGACCGCCGGATTCGCGCGCTTCTTTTGCGCTTTCTCACCGATCAAGGCTATCGCGTCACGACCGCGGGTGATGCGGCGGAGGCGATGGCGCATTTAAAAAGCCTGTCCTTCGATCTCATCGTTCTCGACGTGATGATGCCAGGCGAGAACGGCTTCGATTTGGTGACGCGGTTGCGCCAGGACGCCACCGAGCTCGCCCGCGTGCCGATCCTGATGCTGACCGCCCGCACCGAGGCAGCCGATCGCGTGCAGGGTTTCGAGACCGGCGTCGACGATTATCTCGGCAAGCCCTACGAGCCGCGCGAACTCGCTCTGCGCATAGCCTCGATTCTGAGGCGGGCGCAGCCGCGCGCCGCGCCGGGGCCGGTGACGCAGGTCCGCTTCAGCGATTTCTGCTTCGATCTCGACCGCGGCGAATTGCGCCAGCGCGACGAGGTTGTGAGGCTCACCGACCGCGAACGCGAAATGCTGCGCCTTCTCGCCGAGCACGCCGGCGAGACAGTCCCGCGCGAGGCGCTCGCCGGCTCCGGGGCGGCGGGCAATGAGCGCACGGTCGATGTGCAGGTCAATCGGCTGCGCCGCAAGATCGAGCGCGACCCGGCCAATCCGCTGCATCTGCAAACCGCGCGCGGCGCCGGCTACCGTCTGCTCGTCGACCGTTGACCGCCTTGCCGGCCAAGGCGGTCGCGTGGGCGCAACGCAGCGCCGCGGCGGCGACGGGCCTTCTCTCCCGCAGCGGCCGCTTCAGCGCCTGGCTGGCCCGAAGCTTCGACCCGCCGCGCTCGCTGTGGCGCGGCTTCTGGCGCAAGATCGGCGTGATCCTGCCGCAAGGCCTCTATGCGCGCTCGGCGCTGATCGTCATCCTGCCGATGGTGATCCTGCAATGCGTTCTGACCTATGTCTTCATGGAGCGCCATTGGCAGCTCGTGACGAACCGGCTCTCGACCGCGTTGACGCAGGACATCGCCGCGCTCATCGACTTGCACCAGACCTTCCCCAATGGCGACGACAATCTGATGCGCATCGCGCAGGAGCGGCTCAGGGTCGACGCCGAATTTCTGCCGAAGGGACCGCTCCCCCCGGCGCTGCCAAAGCCGTTCTTCTCGATCGTCGACGTGGCGCTGTCGAACGAGATCCGCAAGCAGATCTCGCGTCCCTTCTGGCTCGACACGGTCGGTCGCTCGAATCTCATTGAGATCCGCATTCTGCTCGATGACGCGATTCTGCGCGTCGTCGCCTACCGCAGCGCGGCCTACGCCTCGAACTCCTATATTTTTCTGCTCTGGATGGTCGGCACTTCCTTTGTGCTGATCGTCGTCGCCACGCTTTTCCTGCGCAATCAGATCAAGCCCATTCTGTCGCTCGCGGGCGCCGCGGAGGAATTCGGCAAGGGCCGCGACCCCGAGTTCCGTCCGCGCGGGGCGCGCGAGGTCCGCCGCGCCGGCTTTGCCTTCATCGAGATGAAGCGGCGCATCGAACGCGCGATCGAACAGCGCACGACAATGCTGAACGGCGTCAGCCATGATCTGCGCACGGTTCTGACCCGCTTCAAGCTCTCGCTCGCATTGATGCGGGAAAGCGAGGAGACGGCCGAGCTGCAAAAGGACGTTGCTGAAATGCAGCGCATGCTCGAGGCTTATCTCGCCTTCGCGCGCGGCGCCGCCGGTGAAAATTCGGTGAAGATCGATATGATCGAATTTCTGGAGGAGCTGCGCTTCGACGCCGAGCGGGAAGGCTTCGACGTCAAGATCGTCTTCAGCGGCGATCCGCTCGTGACCTTGCGGCCCGACGCCTTCAAGCGCTTGCTTGCGAACCTCATCGGCAATGCGCAGAACCACGCCGAACATGTCGCCGTCGAGGCCGTTCGCGACAAGCGCTTCCTCACCATCCACATCGACGACGACGGGCCGGGCATCCCGCCCGCCATGCGCGAGGACGTGTTCCGGCCGTTCTTCCGCATCGACGAAGCGCGCAATCAGGATATCGGCGGCACCGGGCTTGGCCTTGCGATCGCGCTCGACATCGCGCGCTCGCATGGCGGCGACATCTCTTTGAGCGACAGCGCCATGGGCGGATTGCGCGCGACGGTGCGCGTGCCGGTGTAGGCGGCGGCGCTCAAAGGCCGCCGAGGCAGACATATTTGATCGTCAGATACTCCTCTATGCCATAGCGCGACCCTTCGCGGCCGACGCCCGACTGCTTGACGCCGCCGAAGGGCGCGACCTCATTCGAGATGAGGCCGGCGTTCACGCCGACCATGCCGGACTCGAGCTGTTCGGCGACGCGCCAGACCCGCTTCAGGTCGCGCCCATAGAGATAGGCCGCGAGGCCGAACTCGGTGTCATTGGCGCGCGCGACGGCCTCGGCGTCGGTCCGGAACCGGAACACCGGCGCGAGAGGCCCGAAGGTCTCTTCGCGGGCGACCAGCATCTCGGCGGTCGCGTCGGCGATCACCGTCGGCTGGAAGAACAAGCCGCCGCGAACATGCGCGCCGCCGCCGGTCAGCAGCCGCGCGCCTTTCGCGAGGGCGTCGGCGATATGCTCCTCGACCTTGGCGACGGCCCTGGCGTCGATCAGCGGTCCGATCTCCACGCCCGTCTCAAATCCATCGCCGACCACAAGCTCTTGCGCCGCCTGCGCCAGCCGCTCGGCAAAGGCGTCATGCACTCCGTCCTGGACATAGATACGATTGGCGCAGACGCATGTCTGGCCGGCGTTGCGGAATTTGGCCGCCATCGCGCCCTCGATGGCGGCGTCGAGATCGGCGTCGTCGAGGACGATGAAGGGCGCGTTGCCGCCAAGCTCCATCGAGACTTTCTTGACCGTTGCGGCGCTCTGCGCCATCAGAATGCGCCCCGTCTCCGTCGATCCTGTGAAGCTCAGCTTGCGGACGGAGGGATTGCGCGTCAGTTCGCCGCCGATCTCGCGCGCATTTCCGGTGATGACGGACAGGACGCCCGGCGGAACGCCGGCGCGCTCGGCGAGCGACGCCAGCGCCAGAGCCGTGAGCGGCGTCTCGGACGCGGGCTTGACGACCATCGTGCATCCCGCGGCAAGAGCCGCGCCGGCCTTGCGCGTGATCATCGCCGCCGGAAAATTCCACGGCGTGATGGCGGCGCAGACGCCGACCGGCTCCTTGAGAACGACAATGCGCTGATCGCTTCGCGGCGAGGGGATCACGTCCCCGTAGAGGCGCTTTCCCTCCTCGGCGAACCACTCGATGAAGGACGCGGCGTAGGCGATCTCGCCCTTCGCCTCGGCAAGGGGCTTGCCTTCCTCGGCGGTCATGATGCAGCCGAGGTCTTGCTGGTTCGCCATGATGAGGTCGAACCAGTTGCGGAGAATTCGTCCCCGCGCGGCGGCGGTCAGGGCTTTCCATTCGGGCAGCGCCGCCCCGGCCACCTCGATCGCGCGGCGCGCCGCCTCGGCGCCAAGATCGGGAACCCGGGCGATCTCGTCGCCGGTCGCCGGATTGTAAACGGCGATCATGCGGTCGCGGGCGACCCATTCGCCGCCGATGAGGCAGGTCTCGCGCAGAAGCGAGGGATCCGCCAGCTTCCGCCCTAGTGGCGGCGCTGGCTCGGTTGATCGCGGAAGAGCGCTCGTCATATTGCAAAGCTCCTGCGGCGCGCGATCCAAACAGGGCATAGGCGCATCCGCCGATTTGAAATGACCACATTTCCCGCTTTACATAGGCGCTCCGTCGCGGCGGCGACACTGATGAGGGGTGGGGCGGGGTCGGGACAGAGAGGATTTGAGTGAGGCCTTACGATATGCTGGCGCGACATCACCGCCCAAGGTCTGACGCTGCATGAACCAGTTCAATCTTTCGTTTGCGCCCATGCTGCCCTGGCCGGTCCTGATCGGCTTCGGCGTCCTTGCGCTTGCCGTCGTGGGCGTGAGCCTTGCCGCCCGCCGCCGCGGCGCGTGGTTGCGGGCGCTCGGCCTCGCCCTTCTTCTTCTCGCGCTGACCGACCCATCGCTGGTGCGCGAAGACCGCACGGGGCTGAAAGACGTCGTCGCCGTCGTCGTCGACAGGAGCGGCAGCCAGACGATCGGCGAACGGCAGGCGCAGACCGAAAAGGCGCGCGACGAGCTGCAAAAGAGCCTCGCCGCGCTGAGCAATGTCGAGGTCCGCGTCATCGAGGCGGGCGGCGGGGACGCCGAGGCCGACGGCACCCGCCTGTTTTCGGCGCTCAACGCCGGCCTCGCCGACGTGCCCTCGGAGCGCATCGGCGGCGTCTTCATGATCACCGACGGCCTGGTCGACGACATTCCGACCCCCGACGCCCTCGGCTTCAAGGCCCCGCTGCACGCCCTCATCACCGGCCATGAGGGCGAACGCGACCGCCGCATCGAACTTCTCGAGGCGCCGCGCTTCGGCATCGTCGGCAAGGATCAGACGATCGAGCTCAGGGTGCTCGACACCGCCGGCAAGAACGATCCTGTAGTGCTGAGGGTGCGCCGCGACGGCAATCCGGTGGCGACCATCATGGCGAGGCCCGACGAGCGGCTGCGCGTGCCCGTGCGCGTCGAACATGCCGGCCAGAACGTCGTCGAGCTCGAGGTCGAGGCGCTGCCCGACGAGCTGACGGCGATCAACAACAAGACCGTGGTGACGATCGAAGGCGTGCGCGACAAGCTGAAAGTGCTCCTCGTCTCGGGCGAGCCGCACAATGGCGAGCGCATGTGGCGCAACTTGCTGAAATCGGACGCCAATGTCGATCTCGTGCATTTCACCATCCTGCGGCCGCCGGAAAAGCAGGACGGCACCCCGATCAACGAGCTGTCGCTGATCGCCTTCCCGACCGCCGATCTATTCGGACGCAAGATCAAGGAATTCGATCTCATCGTCTTCGACCGCTATTCGAACCAGAGCGTGCTGCCGCTCGTCTATTTCGACAATATCGTGCGCTATGTGCGCGAGGGCGGCGCCTTGATGCTGGCGGCGGGTCCGGATTTTTCAGGCCCCGACGGGCTCTATTATTCGCCGCTCGGGCGAATCGCTCCGGCGCGCCCGAGCGGGGGAATCACCGAGAGCGCCTTCAGGCCGGCGATCTCGAAGGAGGGCGCAAAGCACCCCGTCACCCGCGGCCTGCCCGGCGCGAATGAGACGCCGCCCGCCTGGAGCCAATGGTTCCGCCAGGTCGACGCGGAAGTCACGCGCGGCGCGAGCGTGCTCGACGGCGCCAACCAGAAAGCGCTGCTCGTGCTCTCGCGCGAGGGCAAGGGCCGCGTCGCTCTCTTGCTCTCGGATCAGATGTGGCTGTGGGCGCGCGGCTTCGAGGGTGGCGGGCCGCATCTCGATCTTTTGCGCCGGCTCGCGCATTGGCTGATGAAAGAGCCGGAGCTGGAGGAAGAGGCGTTGCGCGCGACCGTGCGCGGCAAGAAAATCGAGATCGAACGCCAAAGCCTGTCGGCGGACGTTCCGCCGGCCAGGATCGTGGCGCCTTCGGGGGCGGAGACGACGGCCGCCCTGACCCCGGCCGTGCCCGGCCTCTCACGCGCGACCATCGAGGCCGGCGAGCTCGGACTTTACCGCATCAGCGACGGAACCCTGTCCGTGCTCGCCAATGTCGGGCCTGAAAATCCGCGCGAATTCCAGGAGGTGGTCTCGACGCCGGAGCGCCTGCGCCCGCTCGCCGAGGCGACCGGAGGCACGGTGCGGCGGATCGCTGCCGGCACGGCCGACGTTTCGTTGCCCCGCGTGGTCGCCATGCGCGAAAGTCCCGTCTATGGCGGCTCGGATTATGCGGCGATCAAGCGCAACGGCGCGAGCGAGGTCACGGGCGTCGGCGTGACGCCCCTCGCCATCGGCCTTCTCGGCCTCGCCGCGCTGCTTCTAAGCATTTTGTCCGGCTGGCTCTATGAGGGGCGGGGCGGGCGCGCGGCGCCGACAAAGGCCGGGTGACCCCCCTCGGCTCAATGCGAGCCGGCCGGATTGACAAGATCATGGGCCTCTTCATGCAAGGCGACATTCGGCGCGCGCGCCGCCGAATGGTCCGAATGCGCGAAGAGAAGGTCGGCCGCAAATTTGAGGAAAGGCGTAAGCGTGATGCCGCCGTGCCGATTGATGACCTCGGGCGACGCCTGCACCACCCAGAACGGGTTGTCCGTCTTCTTGTTTTTCGACACGGGCGGACGAAGCTCGTAATCGGGCTTTCCGTCCTCGGTCGCCCCGACGATGTCGTGGGTCTTCACCGAGGGATTGTGTCCGATCGTGTACCATCGCGCCTCTTTCTCGGGCGGTCCTTTCCAACTTTGCGTCGCGATGGAAAAGAGATTGCCGACAGGGAAGGCGCAGAGCGTCGCGAGATCGTTCTTCGCCGTGGCGCAGACGAAGACCGGCAATTGCGGGGCCGCGCCGCGGCGTTCGTCGAGGAGCGCCTTGATCGGCAAATAATTGATCGAGCCGATCGCCGGGTTGATGAGGAGAACGAGATCCGCGAAAGACGGCGCGATCTTGCCCGCGGGCGTCGAGGCGGCCTCGATGAGCGATTGCTCCAGCGCCGAATAGACGATCTTGCCGCCGAAGCTGTGGCCGACGATGGCGAGGACGGCCCGGTCGGTCTTCCTCCTCCTTTTGCGCCGGTAGTCGTGGGCGTGGCCGAAGAGCTCGCGCGCCGAGCCGGCGGAGACGCGCTGCGCCGCGGCCTGCCTGGTCCAGAAGGTCACATTCTCCAGCCAATGGCGCCAGTCGTCATAAAAGCTCAGGCCGCGCCAGGCCGCGAATATTCCGAGGACGGGTCTCGGCCGCTGCGGCGGCGTCTGCGTCTCGGCCTGTCCGATTTCATAATGGGCGAGCTGGGCGAGGATGCCCGCGAAGGTCTTGAGGTCGCTGTCGTCCGAGCGGGCGTCGTGCTTCCAGCCATGGACATAAACGACGATGATGGCGTCCTCGTCGGCGGCGGCGAGGGCGTCGAGCCGGTCAGCGACCCGGCGCATTTGCTCGCGATCATGGCAGAGGCCCTGGTCGTCGAACTCGACGACCGCGAGATCAAAGCCCGTGAAAGCGAAAATCGACTTGTCGCGCTGATGCGGCTCGTTCGGAACGAGCCCGATGAGGCTTTTCGGCTCGAGCGGGGCGAGCTGGCTTGCAAAATAATCTTTGCTCACGGCGGCCCTCCGGCGCATGGAGCGAAAGCGGAAGGATACGCTTTGGCTTGGCAAACGCAATCGCACCGTTCAATGCGCCCGCCGGCTTACCGCGCCCGCACCCGCCGCACCCTCGCGCCTGCCTCGTCCAAGGCGCCGTCGACGAGCTCGCAGTAGAGCAGGCGCTCCGGGTCGACCGGGCCGATGAAGGCGAGCTTGTCCGGCGGAACCCTGCAAAAGCCCATGCGCTCGTAATAGGGCAGATCGCCGACGAGCAGCACCAGCCTGTGGCCGGCGGACCGCGCCGCGTCGAGCGATTTCTGCACCAGAGCCTCGCCGATGCCGCCGGATCGAAACGCCGGATCGACGGTCAGCGGCCCAAGCAGCAGCGCCGGCGCGTCGCCGCAGCGGATCGCGGTAATCCTGTTTGCGCCGACGAGAAGCGTGCCGACCCGCGCGACGAAGGACAGGCTGTAGTCCGGCTCGACGCCTTCGCGCAGGCGATAGGCGGAGCGGGCGAAGCGGCCGGGACCGAAGGCGTGCTCCTCGAGCCGCTCGATCGCCGCGAAATCGCCCGGCGTCTGCTGGGCGAGCACAAGGGAGAGATCCGCCATCGGAGTCGCCGCGCGCTTTTGGCTCAAAAAAAGGGGGAACGTCGGCCGCGCACGTTAAGGCAACAGCAGAGGCAAGAAAACAGGCAGAACGCCGCTCGCCATGCCGCCGGAGCCTTTCACGACAAAAGCAAAGGCCGGCTGGCGCAAGGCGAGAACATGAATTAGAGTGATTCTAATATAGAGGAGCGACCGGCGTGAAGCGATTTTCCGACCTTACCGAGCGCGAAATCCTGGCCATCGCGGTCGCCTCGGAAGAGGAAGATAATCGCGTTTACCTGATGTTCGCCGAGGATCTGCGCGAGCGTTTCCCGGCGACGGCGCAGATTTTCGCCAAGATGGCGGAGGTCGAGGGCCACCATCGCGACAGGCTGAGCGCGCTCTACAAGGAGCGTTACGGCCCGAACCTCGTGCCCATCCGGCGGACGGACGTGCGCTCCTTCCTGTGGCGGCAGCCGGTCTGGCTCGCCCGCAATCTGCCGCTTTCGATCATCCGCAAGGAAGCCGAAGCGCGCGAGGCGGAATCACAGAGGTTCTATCTCAAGGCGGCCGCGCAGGCGCAGGATCCGCAGATCAAGACGCTGCTGTCCGATCTGGCGCGCGAGGAAAACGCGCATGAATCGATCGCCGCGAATCTGGGAGCGAAGGTCGAGGGCGGCGAGGCGGGGGCCGCCGAGGCGGCGAAGAGCCGGAAGATGTTCATCCTCGAATATGTCCAGCCCGGCCTCGTCGGCCTGATGGACGGCTCGGTCTCGACTTTGGCGCCGCTGTTCGCCGCGGCGTTCGCGACACACAACAATTGGCAGACCTTCCTCGTCGGCCTCGCCGCTTCGCTCGGCGCAGGGATCAGCATGGGCTTCGCCGAGGCGCTCGCCGATGACGGCGAGCTGAGCGGCCGCGGCTCGCCTCTTGTGAGGGGCGTCGTCTGCGGCCTGATGACGACGGTCGGCGGCCTTGGCCATTCGCTGCCCTATCTCGTGCCGGATTCGCTGCCCAACGCCTTCTTCGTCGCGACGGCCGTCGCCGGGGTGATTGTGTTCTTTGAGCTGTGGATCATCGCCTATGTGCGCGCCCGCTACATGAGCACGCCCTTTGTCAAGGCGGCGCTGCAGATCGTTCTCGGCGGCGCCATCGTCCTGGCGACGGGCATCCTCATCGGCGCGTCTTGACGGATGGGAGACGGCGCGGTTAGTGGCGGCCGTGAATTTTCGTCTCGCTCATCTGACCGATCCGCATATCGGTCCTCTGCCGCGGCTGCGCCGGCGCGACCTCCTCGGCAAGCGCGTCACCGGCTATCTCAACTGGACGGGCGGCCGATCGCGCGTCCACGACATGGCGACGTTGGCGCATATCGTCGCCGACATCAAGGCGCAAAGCCCCGACCATATCGCCATGACCGGCGACGTCGCCAATATCGGGCTGCCGGCCGAATTTCAACTGGCGCGCAAATGGCTGGAGACGCTTGGGCCGAGCGACGCGGTGAGCTTCACGCCCGGCAATCATGACGCGTATGTGCGCGGCTCGCTGTCGGACCTTGCCCGCGTTTTCGCGCCCTGGACGACAAGCGACGGCCAGGCCGGAGAGCGCTTTCCCTATCTTCGGGTGCGCGGCCAGGTGGCGCTGATCGGTCTGTCCTCGGCGGTCCCTACGCCGCTTTTCATCGCCTCCGGCCGGCTCGGCCGGCGCCAGATCGAACGCGCCGGCGAGCTGCTGGCCGAATGCGCGAAGCGGGATCTCGTTCGCGTCGTGATGCTGCATCACCCGCCGTGCTCCAACGCCGCGAGCCTTGCCCGCGGCCTGATCGACGCCCGCGATTTCGAGGAGATGATCGGCCGCCGCGGCGCCGAGCTCATTCTGCATGGCCACAACCACAAGCCGAGCGTCAGCCATATCAAAGGGCCGTCCCGTCCGGCGCCGGTCGTCGGGGCGCCGTCGGCGTCGGCCGCGCGGCCCACCTCGCGCCATCAGGCCGGCTATCACCTGTTCGAGATCGCCGGCAGCCTCAGCGACTATGAGATCAAGGCTTCCGCGCGCGGCCTGTCGCAAGGCGCGGCAGTGATCGGCGATCTCGGTCCGATTGCGCTTTGATCACAAGTCCCGCGCGCCGCGCTTTGTCGTCCTCTGCGCGTCGGACCGTCAAGCGGGCAAGGCGGCGAGCGCGCAGCGCGTCCCTATAGAGGACCGCCTCGAGCAAGGGCTCCGCATCGTCGCGCAAGGAGAGGAAAGCAATAGTTCATCGGATGAACGCTTTCTCTTATAGAGCCAGTCAATTTCTGAGACAGAAAGTTCACGCAAAGTTGCACTTGGGCTAGACGCCCAGCTGAGAGCTTTGTAACGCGTAGCGTTCCGGCAATGAATCCATAATGTTACATTGAACACTTCATATCACGACTTTCTTATCGAGCAAACGTGATGCCAATCTCTTGATTGGCTGGAATTTCATGGAAGATTTGACAAAACCGGCATGGATATAATGCCAACGTTACAAATAAGCTAGCGCAAACAGCAATGGGGGAACGTAATGTCCAAGCCTGAAAAGCTATGGCTGTACGGACGCTCGTGGACAAATTGGCTGCCGCGCGCGGTCAAAACAGCTCTGATGGCGGGCCTGCTCTTTGGCGTTGGCGCAGCGGCGCCGCCACAAGCAGTGTCGGCCGGTAAACCACTCGTCCACACCAAAGAAGGCCCGGTGCAAGGCTTCATAGTCAACGGCGTCGCCGAATTCCTCGGCATTCCTTACGCCGAGCCGCCCGTCGGCAATCTGCGCTGGAGGCCGCCGAAGCGACATGCGCCCTGGACAACAGTTAAGGAAGCGACAGCCTTCGGTCCTATCTGCGCGCAAATCACCACGCTCGGCGTGTTCGCCGGCCCGGCAAACAACAATGAGGACTGCCTTTTCCTCAATGTCTACACGCCGAACCTCGATCCCGACGCTGGGCTTCCCGTCATCGTCTGGATTCACGGCGGCGGCAATCTCGACGGCGAGACCCCCGGTTACGACGGCAGCAAGCTGGCCGCGCAGGGCCACACCGTCGTCGTCACCATCGAGTACCGCCTGAACCTGATGGGCTGGCTCGCGCATCCCGCGCTGGATAACGAAGGCCATCTCTTCGGCAACTACGGCACCCTCGACCAACTGCTCGCACTCAAATGGGTGAGACGCAACATCGCCCAATTCGGCGGCGACAATGACAACGTCACCCTCGGCGGCCAGTCCGCGGGCGCGGTCGACACCGGCATCGCAATGGTGTCGCCGCTATTCGCTGGCCTGTTCCACCGGGGAATCTGCGAAAGCTTCTGCCCGAGCTTCCCCTTGGCTACACTGGCGTCCGCCGAGAAGGCCGGCGTAGCCTTCGCGGTTGCGGCCGGCTGCGGCTCCGGTACGGACGCGGCGACCGCCAAATGTCTGCGCAGCCTGCCCGCTGCGAAGATCGAGGAGCTTGCAGGAACCGCGAGCGCCGCCAGCCAATTCGTAGTCGGCACGATGGTGGACGGCACAGTCATACCCGAGCAGCCGCTCACGGCCTTTATCAACGGCCATTTCAGCCATGTGCCCTTGATGAACGGGAACACGGAGGACGAGCAAACCTTTAGCCTCGCCATCATGGAATTTTTCTCCGGCCCGCCGCGCGTGCCGCCGACCGCGGCGCAATACATAGACTTCGTCAAGACGACCTATGTTCCGCCGGCTTACCTACCCGGGACGGCGGCGAAGGTTCTGGCCCTCTACCCGTTGAGCGCCTTCGCGACCCCGGAATTGGCTTGGAATAGAGCCGGGACAGACCCGGGAATATGCAGCGAACGGAGACTGGACAAAATCCTGGCTCCTGAGATACCGCTCTATACTTATGAATTCGACGACCAGACGGCGCCGTACTACTTCCCGAAAATGCCGGGGTTCCTCCCCCTCGCATCCCACACTTCCGATATCCAGTATCTGTTCCCGCTCTGGCATGGCGGACCGTCGCCGCCAAGCGTCATCCACACTCTGAACGACAAGCAAGAGGACCTCTCCGATCAGCTCGTCGCCGCCTGGGCGAACTTCGCCTGGACGGGAAACCCGAACGGGCTCGGCAACAGCCCCTGGCCTCGCTACAGGAACACGGCGAATAGGCCGGCCTGGCTGATCCAAGACCTCCCGGTCTTGTCGACCTTGACGGACGACCAGTACTCGGCGCTTCGCAACTGCGACTTCTGGGATTCGGTCTCGACAGTAACCCACTGAGGCGGTTTGAGTTTCTGTCGCACGGGTCAATTTTGAAAGCGAATGACGGCCATGGTCATGGCCGTCATTTTTTCTGCGTCCCCAGCCCACGAGAGCGACGGCGGATTGCCGCGCCGGCGGGCGAGATGCTCTTTCGGCGGAGCTGCATCGGCCGCTCCTCTCAGCCGCCGACCGGGTTCTTCGCGCCGGCGCGGCGATTGACGATCAGCGCCGCCACCGCGCAGGAGGCGATGCGGGTGCGCTCGGCGTCGGCCCGGCTCGTCAGAATGATCGGCACGCGAGCGCCGACCACGACTCCGGCGGCGTCGGCGCCGCCCAGAAACGTCAGCTGCTTCGCCAGCATGTTGCCGGCCTCGAGGTCCGGCGCGACGAGAATGTCGGCGCGGCCGGCGACCGCGGAGACGATGCCTTTTTCGGCCGCCGCCTCGAGGCTGACGGCGTTGTCGAACGCCAGCGGCCCATCGACAAGTCCGCCGGTGATCTGGCCACGATCGGCCATTTTGCAGAGCGCGGCGGCGTCGAGCGTCGAGCGCAGTTTCGGATTGATGGTCTCGACGGCGGAGAGGACCGCGACGCGAGGCGTCTCGATTCCCATGACCCTGGCGAGATCGATGGCGTTCTGCACGATGTCGCGCTTCTGATCGAGATCGGGCTCGATGTTGACCGCCGCGTCGGTGAGCAGCAGCGGACGCGGATAGCCCGGGGCGTCGATGAGATAGACATGGCTCAACCGACGCCCTGTCGCGAGGCCTGAATCGCGCGCGAGAACGGCGTGCAGCAGCTCGTCGGTGTGGAGCGAGCCTTTCATCAGGAGCGCCGCCTCGCCGCTGCGCACCAGCGCCACGGCGGCGGCCGCGGCGGCGACGCTATGCGGCGCGTCGACGAGCCGGAACGCGGCGATGTCGACGCCCGCGGCTTCCGTGGCCTTGAGGATTTTCGCCTTCGGCCCGACCAGGATCGGCGTGATGAGGCCGGCGCGCGCGGCTTCGATCGCAGCTCCGAGGGCGCTCGCGTCGCAAGGATGGGCGACCGCCGTCGGCTGCGGCTCGAATTGCGACGCTGCGGCGAGCAGCGCGTGGAAACGCTCGTGGCGGCTGAGGCGGACGTCGGGAAGCTCGACGCGCGGGCGGCGCACTTTTTCACGCGGGGCACGCACATGCGCGGTCCCGCTGATGACGACCTCGCCCCTCTGGTTGAGGCAGCGGCAGTCGAGCACGAGGCCGCCCTTGTCGGCGTGTTTCTCGCTCACCGTGACGGTCGCCGTGATGACGTCGCCGATGGCGACCGGACGCAGAAAGCGCAGGTCCTGGCCGAGATAGATCGCGCCCGGCCCGGGCAGCTTGGTGCCGAGGACGCTCGAGATCAGGCTCGCGCCAAGCATCCCATGGGCGATGACATGGTGAAACATGTCCGTCTCGGCATAGGCCGGATCCATATGGGCGGGATTGACGTCCCCGGAGACGACGGCGAAGAGGTCGATGTCCTGCTGCGTGACGGCGCGCGAGAGGCTGGCGCTCTCGCCGATCGAGATTTCGTCGAAGGTGCGGTTCTCGATGACCGCATGCGCGTCATGCGCCTCCCCTGCGCCTCCAGTCGTCATCGCGCTCTCCCGCTCGCTCAATTCTCGAGGATATAGCGCCCAGGCGCCGGCTCGATCGCCGGATGCAGCGCCGATCCCATCGGCGGCGGCGAGGCGCGCCACGTCGATTGCGCGCCGAGCCATTGCGACCAGGCGGGCCACCAGGAGCCCTCGCGCGGCAAGGCCCCGGCGAGCCAGTCGTCCGGCCCGAGATAGAGCGCGCCGGGCGCGCGATGGGCCATGCGAAAGCGCCTTTTCGAATGCCCCGGCTCGCTGACGACGCCGGCATTATGCCCGCCGGAGGTGAGCACGAAAGTGAGATCGGCGTCGTTCAGGAGGTGGATCTTGTGCACCGAGCGCCAGGGCGCGATGTGATCCGTCTCGGTCGCGACGACGAACAGGGGCGCCCTGACGTCGCTGACGGCGATCGGCTTGCCGCCAACGCAAAAACGCCCTTCGGCGAGCTCATTGTCGAGGAAAAGGCGGCGCAGATATTCGCCGTGCATGCGCGCCGGCATGCGCGTGCCGTCGGCGTTCCAGGACATCAGATCGTTCGGATGCTCGCGCTCGCCGAGGAGATAGGTGCGGATGAGGCGCGACCAGATGAGATCATTCGAGCGCAGGAGCCGGAAGGCGCCGGCCATCTGACGGCTGTCGAGATAGCCTTGCGCGCGCATCACGTCTTCGAGAAAAGCGAGCTGATCCTCGGTGATGAAGAGCTGCAGTTCGCCGGCTTCGGTAAAATCGGTCTGGGCGCAGAACAGGGTGACGCTGGCGAGACGGTCGTCGCCGTCGCGCGCCATCGCGGCCGCGGCGATCGACAGCATCGTGCCGCCGAGACAGTATCCGCAGGCGTGGATCTTGGACTGCGGGCAGATATCGGCGACGACGTCGAGCGCCGCCATCACGCCTTTGGCCCGATAGTCGTCGAGCGACTCATTTCTGAATTCCGCGCCGGGATTGCGCCAGGAGATCGCAAAGACCGTGTGGCCTTGCGCGACGAGATAGCGGATCAGCGAATTTTCCGGCGAGAGATCGAGGATGTAATATTTCATGATCCAGGCCGGGACGATCAGCACCGGCTCGCGCCAGACCTCGGCGGTCGCCGGCGCATATTGGATGAGCTCGATCAGCTCATTGCGGAAGACGACCTCGCCAGGCGTCGCCGCGAGATCGCGGCCGATGGCGAATTGATGCGCGCCGCAGGCGCGCCCCGACCCTTGCTCCTGAACATCGGTGAGGAAGTTCAAGGCGCCGGCGACGAAATTGGCGCCGCCGGTCTCTGTCGCCGCGCGGATGACCTCGGGATTGAGCCAGGGGACGTTCGAGGGCGAGAACGTGTCGAGCATCTGGCGCAGGCCAAAAGCGACGACGCGCTGATTGCCCCGGTTGACGCCGCGCGGCCCGCTCGCCGCCAGAGCCCACCACTCCTCGGCAAGCAGAAAACCTTGCGCAAGGGCGTCAAACGGCGGCTCGCGCCAGGCGGCGTCCTGAAAGCGGTGGTCGCTCGGCGGCGGCGCGATGACAGTCTCGCCGAAGGCCACCGCCCCAAAGCGCCGCCATTGCCGCGCGGCCGCTCTTGCGAGTTCGGCGCGGCGGAAAGGCGCGTTGGCGAGGTGGACGGCCCAGTCGAGAAAGGCGAGCCCCTGGGCGATGAGCGACAGGCCGCCGGAGGCTTGCGCCTCGGCCGCATGCAAGAGCCCGTCGAGCTCCGCCGAGGGGACGACGCGCCGATCGAGGCAGTCTGCCGCCGGCGCGGCGACGCCAGGCGGCGGCGAGAAAAGCGGCTTGTTCATCAAATCATCCGCGCTGCGTATGACGCCCGGGCGGTTTTTTTAAGCATGCATAAGGAGCGGCGCGGGTTTCGGAAGATCATCAGATTGAGCCATGCGTCTTAACAGGATGCGAACAAGCCGAATGCTGCCTTTGGCGCCCTGCCGTCAATTCCTTTCAACCGATCGCGTCGATATGGACAGCCAAAATCAACGTGATCGAGCGCGGCGCGACGCGCATGACGCGTCAAAATGAACACGCTTTTTGCTTCAATTCTGTGACGAAGATTGCGACAGACTGCCTCAGGCCCGAGCTGACGCGGCGGCGGCCCGCTCTTAAGAACCCATTCGCTGCAAGAGCACGCGATCCGTCACCCGAACGCGGCGCGCCGACTGCAGCGCGATCACGTCATCGCGCTCGAGCTGCGACAGCGTCCGCGACACCGTCTCGATCGTCAGGCCGAGATAATCGGCGATGTCCTGCCGCGCCATCGGGAGATCGATGAATTCTCCGTGGCCGCCTCTTGCGGCCATATCGGCGAGGAAAGCCGCGACCTTCTCGGCGGCGCTGCGCCGGCCGAGCAGCAGAGCGTGGTCTTGCGCGCGCCGCAGGCCCTGCATCGCCTGGGACAGGAACTGCCGCGCCAGACGGCTGTCGGCCGAGCACAGAGCGTCGACGCCGCGCCAGCGATAGGCGATGACGACGCATTCCGAGATCGCCTCGGCCGAGTGCCTGTGCTGACTGCCCTCTTCAAAGCCGAAAATGTCGCCCGACAGATAAAAGGCGTCGATCTGCCGGCGCCCGTCGCTGCGGAACTTGCATGTCCGCACGACGCCGCTCTTGATCTTGTAGAAGGAGGAGTTTTCGCAGCCGTCGGCGTAGATCTCTTCATCGGCCGCGAAATGCAAAATCTGTCCAGCCTGTCCGAAGCCGGCTCCGTCGCGGCGCTCGGGCGAGGCCGGCCAGATCTTTTGTGGCGGCGCGGCGTCAAACGCCGCATAGGCATGATCGAAGGCGATCGACGGAGAGGCCGGCATCGGAGGCTCCTGGACTGCGAAGCGCGGCTGATTGTCGCGAAAGCCGCGCGTCAAGCCATAGCAAGAGAGCCTTTGCGAAAATATCGGGATTCCTACTAAGGGATCTTACGTATTGATCGGCATTTTGCTCTGACGGCCGAGCAGAATGCGCCCCTGAATCGCATTTTGCTCGTAGCGCATCATCCAACCGCAAGACGCCGCAGGAAAAGCATGTCAGCTTTCCCGACGCCTTTCTTCAGCGAATATTGGACTCCGCCGCGCCGCGGTGAAAGATCCCGAGGATGCTGTCGACGAGGACGTTGTCGAGGAGGGGTTTCTCGAGCACCAGCCTCACGCCCGCCGCGCCGGCGCGGGCGCGCAGCCCTTCTGTCGCATGATTGGTGAGGAGGATCGCGGGCAGGCTGATGTTGCGGGCCTGCAGGCGACGCAGCAGTTCGAGGCCGTCGAGGTGCGGCATGCCGTCGTCGAAGACGACGCAGCCGGCATTCGGCAGATCGGCGTCGGCCAGAAGCTCGGCGCCGCCGCGGTGGGCGTGGACATCAAACCCCTCGAGCTTGAGCGCAAATTGCAGCGCATCGCGCACACCGGGATCCTCGTCGGCGATGAGGACGAGACGCTCACAAGGCGGCATAAATGGACTCCGGCGTCCGTCACGCGAGATCGCGCGGATACGCGATCGGCCGGATGTTAGTTGAGTCGCCGCCCCGGGCGCCTTGATTCAGCGCAACTTGCCCATCCGCCGCCACAAATCCGCAAGGCGCGATGCGCATGTGCATCACCGATCGGCGCCGGAACGAACAAGAAAAGCCATGCGCACCAGTTCCGACAAGCTCGAGGCGTCCATTTTGGTCATCAGATTGGCGCGATGCACTTCGACGGTGCGGGCGCTGATCTTGAGATCATAGGCGATCGTCTTGTTCGGCTTGCCGGCGACGAGGCCGTCGAGGACTTCGCGTTCGCGTGGCGAAAGATTTTCGAGCTTCGCCCGCACGGCGGCGACTTCGCCGTCACGGCGCGCGTCGCAGGTCTGTCGCTCGAGCGCGATGCGGACCGAGGAGAGGAGGAGGTCGTCATCGAACGGCTTTTCGAGAAAATCGACGGCGCCCGCTTTCATCGCCTCGACCGCGAGCGGCACGTCGGCATGGCCGGTCATGACGATGACCGGCAGGCCGGGACGACGCGCCTTCAGCTGGCGCTGCAGCTCCAGCCCGTCGAGGCCCGGCATGCGCACGTCGGTGACGATGCAGCCCGGCTGCGCCGTCGCGACGGCGTCGAGGAAGGCCTGAGCCGAATCATAAACCCGCACGGCGAAGCCCGACGCCGTGAGCAGGAAGGCGAGAGCCTGACGCACGGCGTCGTCGTCGTCGATCAGATGGACCACGGCGTCAATCACCATTGTTCAGATCCTCGCCGCTCAACACCTTTATCGTCAGGCGGAAGGTCGCGCCGCCTGCGGGATTGCGCTCGACCCAGAGCCGTCCGCCATGCGCTTCGATGATGGTGCGCGAGATCGAGAGGCCGATGCCCATGCCGTCCGCTTTGGTCGTGACGAAGGGCTGGAAGAGCTGCGGCGCGATCTCCGCCGCAATGCCCGGCCCGGTGTCGGCGACGCCGATCTCGACCATGTCGGGGTCGAGCTGGGTGGTCGATATGGTGAGTTCGCGACGCGAGGTTTCCTGCATCGCCTCGATCGCGTTCCGCATGAGATTCAAGATCACCTGCTGGATTTGGATCTTGTCGACGAGCACGAAAGAGACGCGCGGATCGAAGGAGAAGGCGACGCGCACGCCGGTTTCCTTGACGCCGACGAGAGCGAGCGCGCTCGCCTCCTCGATCAGCTTGGCGAGGCTTGCGACCTGCCGCTCGCTTTCTCCGCGCGTCACGAATTGCCGCAGCCTTCGGATGATCTGGCCGGCCCGGAGCGCCTGATCGGCGGCGCGCTCGATCCCGTCGCGGATCACGCCGGCCTTGTCGTCGCTCGCGTCGATCAGTCGGCGACAGCCGTTGAGATAGCTCGCGATGGCGGTCAAGGGCTGATTGAGCTCATGGGCGAGCGTCGAGGCCATTTCGCCCATCGCGCTGAAGCGCGAAATATGGACGAGCGCCGCCTGCAGATCCTGCAGACGCTGCTGCGTTTCCTGCCTTTCGGTCAGATCGCGCACGAAGCCCGTGAAGAAACGACGGTCGCCCGTTCGCGCCTCGCCAACCCATAGCTCCATCGGAAAGGTCGAGCCATCTCTGCGCAGGCCGACAACGATCCGACTGAGCCCGATAATTCGCCTTTCCCCCGTTTGGTAGTAACGTTCGAGATAGGAGTCGTGCTGCTCCCGATAGGGCGCAGGCATCAAAACGTTAACGTTGCGCCCGACGATCTCCCGCTCGGAATAGCCGAACAGGCGTTCGGCCGCCGCGCTGAAGGACTGGATGATCCCGCGGCTGTCTATGACCACCATCGCGTCGGGAACCGTGTCGAGCACCGAGCGCAGATGCGCCTCGCGCTCCATCAGCGCCGTCTGCGCCCGCTTCGCGGCGGTGACGTCGCGTGCGACCTTGGCGAGGCCGAGCACGTGTCCAGCGGCGTCTAAAACCGGCGAGACGGTCAGCGACACGTCGATGATTTCGCCGTCCTTGCGCCGGCGGCGCGTCTCGAAATGCTCGATGTGCTCGCCGCCGGCGATGCGCTTCAGGATCTCCTCTCCCTCGTAGCGGCGCTCTTCCGGAAGAAGGACATCGACTGTCGCGCCGATCATCTCCGCGGCCGTATAGCCGAAGATCGCTTCTGCGCCCTTGTTCCAGTCGGTCACGCCGCCGCCGATCGCCTCGCCGATGATGGCTTCGTCGGAAGAAATCACGATGGCCGCGAGGCGGTCGTTCGCCGCTTCCGCCGATTTCCGCCGCGCAGCGTCGATGAGGACGCCAAAGGCTTCGGCCGGGCCGGCGGCGGTTTTTACAAGGCGCCCCCGCACGCGCACCCAGCGCCCCGCAGCCGCCACACGGAAGTCGAAATCGCAGGCTGCCTCGGCGGCGGCCGCTTTTCTCAACGCCGCATCCGCCGCCGCTCTGTCGTCCGCATGCACGAATCCGAGAAAGCCGGCATAATCGAGCGGCGCGCCGAGGGGAGCGCCGAGCAGCGCCGCCGCGTCCGCGGAGAGGATCACCGCGCCGCTCTTGGGGTTCCAGCGCCAGAGGCCGATGCCCGCCGCCGCGAGCGCCCGCCGCGCGTCCTCTACGCACCACGCCGCGCCTCCAGAATCGGGATCGTTGGAGCTCATGACGGTCTCGGGCCCGCCGGGAGGGCGCGCCCCTCCTGCCAGCGGATCATGTTTGGACCATAGCGGCGCGCTTCGGGCAAATCGAGCGGGCGCGCCTGAAATCTCGCACGCCGTGTTTGCGCCGCGGCCTTGCGCGAAGGCAATGCGAGAGTAGGCTTGCTCTGGCGTGATGCCGGCGCAGTTCGGCGGGCGGCGCGGTCGATCGTCTATTCAGCTCTCTAGGGTCGGGACTCATAACCAGTAGCTGACAGTTGCTGCGAGGCAGACGGCGGCGAGGTAGTTGGCCGCGAGGCGGTCATAACGCGTGGCGATGCGCCTGAAGTCCTTGAGGCGGCAGAACATGCG
>WBZN01000397.1_pt1 | contig 36984 bp, 27 predicted proteins | sample 5204281 | NCBI WGS metagenome assembly WBZN01 (sample SAMN12344347, study PRJNA552823) | activated sludge metagenome | biome: Activated sludge suspended growth; feature: Nitrification reactor; material: Wastewater; isolation source: activated sludge from nitrification reactor of wastewater... | reverse complement strand
GGGTCGGACTGGGCGGCGGCCGCACTGGGGAGGAGGAGCGCGACGGCGAGGAGCGCGGCGGTGGCGGTAGGGCGGTAGGGCGGTACGGCGGTAGCCGTGCCCAGCCAGTTCCAGGTCATCGGGTTGCTCCATGCGTAGTCGAACCGTCCAACCGCCGAACCGCCGTTCCGCCGTTCCGCCCGCCCGCCGACCCTCCCAGCCGCAGCGCCAGCCCGAGCACGACCCCGGTCTCATCGGAGACGCGGGTGCCCTTGAGGGCGGCGTCGGCCTCCAAGGTAGCGCGGAGGGCGGCGCGGAGCCGTGCGCCGGACCACGTCTCGGCCCAGCGGCTCCAGTGGCGGGCGACGAGCTTCCAGTCGCCGATGCCGAAGGGGCGCACGGTGCGGAAGCGGTCGAACAGCACCCGCTCCAGCGCGCCGCCGCGGCTGCCCTTGTCGTAGTGGGCGCGGGCCAGCCGGACCCCGACCAGCGCGGTGCCGAGGGCGGTCATCATCTTGACGCCGGTCATGCCGGCCTGCTCCAGCACCTGGCGGCCGAGGGGGATGGCGCGGGGGGTGTCGTCGTTGAGCACCGCCTCGACCCAGTCTTCGAGGGTCTCGCCGTGGCGGATGCCGACGAGCTCGCCGACGGTCTCTCGGCTCACCGGGCCCTGGTCGGCGATGCTGGAGAACTTCTCCAGCTCGGCCCGCAGGGTGCCGAGGTCGTAGCCGACGGCCAGCGCCAGGTGCTCGGCGGCGCCCTCGCCGAAGGTGAGCCCCATGCCCTTGGCGTGCCAGGCGAGCCAGCGGGCCACGCGATCGGGGGGGAGCGGGTCCATCTGCACCGCGAAGCTCCGCGCGGCGATCGCCGGGTCGGGCTCCCAGTTGCGGTCCTTCTCGGGGTTGGGCGCCCCCTCGACCAGGATGAGCACCGTCTCGGCGGCGGGGTTGGCGAGGTACTGCTGCAGCACCTCGTGGACCGCCGCCTTCTTCTTCCACGCCTCGATATCGCGGATCACCACCACCCGCCGGCTGGCGAGCATGGGCAGGGTGTTCACGAGGGCGTGGAGGTCCTCGGGGGCGAGGCCCTGGGCGGCGCGCTGGTCGAGGTTGAAGTCGCGTTCGTGCGGCTCGAGGGCCCGGTCCACGATGGCGCGGACGGCCTCATCCTTGAGGATGTCCTCGGACCCGCAGAGGTAGTAGACGGGGGCCAGCTCGCCCTTACCCAGTGCGCGGAGGAGGTCATCGTGGGCACGGGCGGACATGGGGGAATTGTACCGGGACGGCGGGGTGGGCGGGAGGGGACGGAGCGCTCGACGGCTCGACGGCTCGACGGCTCGACGGCTCGGCAACGTTGCTAGGGGCGAACGCGCTCGTAGATGACGAAGGGCATGGCGGGGATGACCCGGGGCTGGGCCACGACCATGGGCTGGACTTCGGCGGCGACGGGCTCGGGGAGGACGGTGAAGTTGCGGGCGTTCATCGCGACGAGGACGGCGAGGAGCAGCACCGCGGCGGTGGCGGCCCAGGGGGAGACCCGGGGCGGCAGCGGCTCGGGGACGACCTCCCCGCTCCGGATGCGCGCCTCGAGGCCGGCCAGGAAGGCGGGGGATGGGACGATGTCGGCGCCGCGAAGGACCTCGGTGCCCTCGCGAACGGCGCGGTCGAGGGCCGCGCAGCGCGCGCAGACCTCGAGGTGATCGTCCATGTCGGCGGCGAGCTCCGGGTCGTGACCATCACGATAGGCGGAGTAGCGCCGCCGGAAGTCCCGGCAGTCCATGAGGCTCGAATGTCGCAGTTAGCAATGCGTCGCCGCGGGGCAACTGGCGCCACGTCTTGCCCTTATACCGCCGACGCCGTCCAATGTTCCGGGATCGGGCGGTGCCCGGAGATCGGTCGCTTCGGGGGGCCGGCGCCCGGCCGTCAGTCGAGGTGGGGCGAGATCAGCTCCGCGAAGCTCTGCCGGGCCCGGTTGAGCCGGCTCTTCACGGTGCCGAGGTTGCAGTGCATGATCTCGGCGATCTCCTCGTAGCTCTTCCCCTCGAGTTCCCGCAGCACGAACACCTCGCGGTGGTGGCTGGAGAGCCGGGCCACCGTCTGGTCCACGAGGGCGCGGAGGTGGCGCTGCTCGTAGAGCTGGTCGGGGCGGCTGGCGGCGTCCTCGTACTCGATGACCCGCGGCTCCTCGTCCTCGGCGGTGCGGCCCTGGTCGAACGCGATGAGGGGGGAGCGGCTGCGATTGCGGAGCTCGTTCTTGGCCAGGTTGCTGGCGATGGTGTAGACCCAGGTGCTGAACTTCCGGGTCCGGTCGAAGCGGTCGAGGTGGCGGTACACCCGGAGGAAGGCCTCCTGCACCAGGTCCTCGGCACGCTCCCGGTCGCCGATCATGCGGTAGACGAAGTTGAGCAGGCGGACCTGGTACCGGTTCACGATCTGCCCGAAGGCGCGCGGGTCCCCGGCGAGATGCGCCTCGATCAGCGCGTTGATCTCGGGCTGGGGACCGGGTGGCGTGACCGGGACCGCCGCGGGGAGGCGGCGGCCGCCGGTCAGGGCAGACTTCAGGAACCGAAGCAGCGCCATCGCGTTACCTCGTCTGGCCGCGCCCGGGGGCGCGGAAGGCCTGCAGGTACAGCAGCGAGACCAGGGTCTTGCCGTCCTGGATCTCGCCCCGCTCGATCAGGCCGAGCACCTCGGACCAGCGGGTGGGCCGGAGCTCGAGGAACTCATCGTGCTCCCGCTGGTGCTGGCCCTCCTCCAATCCGCCGGCCACGAACAGGTGGATCCGTTCGTCGGTGAAGCCGGGGGTGGTGTAGATGGTGGTGAGCCGCTCCAGCCGGCTCGCCCGCATCCCCGTCTCCTCCAGCAGCTCCCGCCGGGCGCACTGCTCCGGCTGCTCGCCGGGATCGAGCCGCCCCGCCGGGACCTCCCAGATGACGCCCCCCGCCGCGTGGCGGAACTGCCGGATGAGGAGCACCCGGGGGTCCGGGTCCGTGGGATCATCCAGCATGGGGACGACGGCCGCGGCTCCGGGATGACGGATCATCTCCAGCTGGCCGGTGCTGCCGTCGGGGAACCGCACGGTGTCGAGGTCGAGGTGGATCACCCGCCCCGCGTACTTCCGCTCCGAGCCGATCAGCGTCATGGGCGGAACATGGGTGCCCCGCCCCGGGGTCACAAGAGTACGCCCGGGGAAGGGGAGAGGCAATGTTGGGTATAGGAAGGTTGGACAAGAGGGCGATCAGGTGGTTGGGCGGTTGGGCGGTAAGTGTACCGCCCTACCGCCCTACCGCCCTACCGCCTTACCGCTCCGTGCCGTCCAACCCCACGGCCACCACCGGCCCCAGGTTCAGGGCCTCGAGGCCGGGTCGGATCTTGGCGGCGTCGCCGACCACGACGACGTGGAGCCGTTCGGGGTCGTAGCTGGCGCGGGCCACCCGCTGCACGTCGGCGGCGGTGACGGCCAGGACCTGCTTCACGTACCGGTCGAACCAGGTGACGGGGAGGCCGTAGGTGAGCAGCTCCCCGACCTGGTCGCCCATCTGGCTCGCGGTCTCGAACTCGCCCGGGAGGCCGAAGGCGATGTAGTTGCGGGCCCGCGCCAGCTCGGCGTCGCTCACCGGCGTATCGCGGATGGCGTTGAGTTCCTTGAAGAACTCCACCAGCGAACTGTCGGTGACGTCGCTGCGCACGGCCGAACGGGCCGTGAAGGGACCGGGGAGCGGCCGCCAGGCGAAGCCGGAGCCGGCGCCGTAGGTGTAGCCCTTCGTCTCGCGCAGGTTCTGGTTGAGGCGGGAGGAGAACGAGCCGCCGAGGATGGTGTTCATCACCTCGATGGCGGCGTAGTCGGGGGTGAGGCGGTCGAGGCCGGGGCGGCCGATCATGATGACCGACTGCGCGGCGCCGGGCTTGTCCACCAGGTAGATGGTGCGGCCGCTGGGGGGCACGGCGGCGGGGGCCACCGGGGCCGCAAGCGGCGCCATGCGGCCGGCGCGCCAGGCGCCGAAGCGCTTCCCGATCTCGGCGCGGGCCTCGGCGAGGGAGATGTCCCCGGTGATGATGAACTCGGACTGGTCGGGGCGGACCACCCGCTGGTAGAAGCCGCGCACGGTGGCGGAGTCGAGCCGGGCGGTGCCGGCGGAGTCGCCGTTGATGGGGCGGTGGTAGGGATGCGCTGCCGGGAAGACGATGGCGCCGAAGGCGAGGCCCGCCATGCCGTTGGGCTGGTCGCGTGAGGCCAGGATGGCGGCGAGGCGGAGGTCGCGCTCGCGGCTGATGTCCGCGCTCCGGAAGGCGGGGCGCAGGGCCACGTCGGCGAGGAGGTCGAGTGCCGGGCCGAGGGTGCGGCGCGGGGTGTTGAGGCTGAGGTAGAGGTAGTCCCAGTCGGCGGCGACGGAGAGGTCGGCGCCGAGGAAGGCGGCTTCGGCGGCGATGCCGAGGCCGTCGCGGCTGCCGGCGGCCTCGTCGAGCATGCCGGCGGTGAAGGTGGCGAGGCCGGGGAGGTCGCCGTCGAGGCGGCCGCCCCCCTTCACGCGGAGGGTGACCTGCACCAGCGGCACCTCGCGCATGGGGACCACGCGCAGGGAGGCGCCGTTGGGGAGCCGCGCCTGCTGGATGGCCGGCAGCGTGAGGCTGGCGGGCGGCGTCACCGCGGGGGCCTGGGTGCGGTCGAAGGCCTGGGCGCGGGCGCCGGTGGCGAGCAGCAGCGCGGCGGCCAGCCCGGCGAGGGGTCGGGTGATCGGCATCATGGCGTCCCCTCCACCGGCCTGGCGGCGAGTTCGGGCTTGCCCTGCGGCACCACGCTCAGGGTGACGCGGGGCAGGGTGAGGTAGCGCGTGGCGACGCGCTGGATGTCGGCGGCGGTGACGGCGCGGTAGCGGGCCAGGTCGGCGGCGAAGCCGTCGGCCTGCCCGGTGCGCACGAAGTACCCGTTGAGCATGTCGGCCTTCCCGTTGACCGTCTCGATACGGCGGAGGAACGAGGCCTCGAGGGCGTTGATGGCCTGCTCCAGCTCGCGGGCGGTCGGCCCCTCGGCGGCCAGCCGGCGCAGCTCCCGGTCGATCGCGGGCTGCAGCGCGGTGAGGGCCAGCTCCGGCTTGGCGGTGGCCACCACCCAGAAGTCGCCGCCGACGCGCTTGCCGTCCTGGTAGGCCCAGACGCTGGAGGCGGTCTGGTCGTTGTGCACCAGGGCTTCGGTGAGGCGGCTGTTCTTCTCGCCGGCGAGCAGGTAGGCGAGCAGCTCGAGCGGGGCGTCGTCGGGGGTGAGCCCGGCGACGGTGGGCCACACGTAGTAGAGCCGCGCCAGCTGCACCCGGTCCTCGAGCACCGCGGCGGTGTCGCGGGCGAGGGTCACGGGGGCGGCGGTGGTGCGCTCGATGGCCGGCCCGCGCGGGATCTCGCGGAAGTACTGCCGGGCCAGGCGGAGCACCTCCGCCGGCTGCACGTCGCCGGCGACGACGAGCGAGGCGTTGTTGGGGGCGTAGTAGCGGCGGAAGAAGTCCTTCACGTCTTCCAGCGACGCCGCGGAGAGGTCGGCCATGGAACCGATGACGGGCCAGGAGTAGGGGTGGCCCGCGGGGTAGAGCATGCCGAGGATGGTCTCGGTGGAGAGGCCGTAGGGCTGGTTCTCGTAGCTCTGGCGGCGCTCGTTCTTCACCACGTCGCGCTGCAGGTCCACCTTCTCGCCGGTCATGGTGGGGAGCAGCCAGCCCATGCGGTCGGCCTCGAGCCAGAGCATCAGCGGGAGGGCGGTGGCGGGGCCCCACTCGTAGTAGTTGGTGCGGTCCTCGGTGGTGGAGCCGTTGTTGTTGGCGCCGGCGCCCTCGAGGAGGCGGTCGAAGGCGGGGTACTCGGCGTTCTGGGAGCCCATGAACATCAGGTGCTCGAACAGGTGCGCGAACCCGGTGCGGCCGGCCTTTTCATCGCCCGAACCGACGTGGTACCAGAGGTTCACGGCCACGGTGGGCACCGAGTGGTCCTCGTGGACGATCACCGTGAGCCCGTTGGGCAGGGTGTCCACGGTGACGGGCACCCGGAGGGCCGGCGCCTGGGCCGCGGCCGGGGGGGCGAGCAGGGCCGCCAGCAGCAGGGCGCGGGCGGGGTGGCGGAGCAGCATGGGATCAACTCTCCTGGTGGAATGTGGCGGGGTGCTGGCGTGAAACCCGCCATGGGCCGAGAATAGTAGCAGGACCGGCTCCCCTCCGGTCCGGGCAAGGATGGTCCATGGCGGCAATGGCGGACGCAGGCACCCCCGGGCAGCCGCGCGGCGCGGCGGCACGCTGGCTGGCGGCGGCGGTGGCGGTGTGGGGCGGGTGGGCGCTGTTCGCGCTGCTCGGGCCGTTCTCCGCCTGGGGTACCCCGTGGCGCTACGCCGGCTTCGGGGTGTCGACCGCGGCCGAGGGCGCGCTGTTCTGGCTGGCGGCGCGGCGCCCCGACCTGGGCCCGCGGCTCCGGCTGGCGCTCGGGATCTCCGCCGCTGCGTTCGCGCTGAGCACCTTTTCCTACCTGTACAGCATGGCGGCCGAGCTCGGGGCCGTCCCGCCGTTTGCCACCTGGCTCGACGACGTCATCACCTTCGCGACCTACGGGGTCGCGGTGGTGGGGCTGCTGTGCTGGCCCCGGGCGCCGCTGCCCCGGGGCCGCTGGTGGCTCTTCGGGCTCGACGCCACCATCGGCATCGCGGGGATGGGGCTCTTCTTCTGGGTGCTGTCGACTCTGCCCGGGGACCCGGTGGGCGACCCCTCGCAGCGCGGATTCCTGCTGGCGCTGAGCGCGGCGCAGCTGCTCGACCTGGTGGCGCTCAACGTGGTGCTGGTGCGGGGGCTGCCGCTCCCCACCCCGCGCGCCTTCCGCTGCTACATGGCCGCGCTGGGCCTCGAGATCGTCAGCCTGGTGGTGATCCAGTACTTCGCCGCCACGCTGCCCCCCAACACCGTGAGCCGCTACGACGACGCGCTCTATATCGTGGTCCAGCTGCTGTACGTCTGCGCCGGCCTCCTGATGCGGTTCGACCCGGTGGAGGAGCCGGCGCCCTCCCCGCTCCCGCCGTGGCTGCTCACCTTCAACCCGCTGCCGCTGCTGGCCATCATGGGGGTGGCCGCGCTGTTCCTGTCCGAGGTGACCCGGGGCGACGGCGCGATCGAGAACGTCCTGGCGCTCGGCCTGGTGGGGCTGGTGGCGCTGCAGACGATCCGGCTGCTGGCGACGGTCTGGGAGAATGCGCGACTGGTGCGGCATGAGGCGGCGCTGCAGGCGGAGAAGCTCGAGGCGCTGCGCCGGATCTCGGGCGGCATCTCGCACGAATTCAACAACATGCTCACCGCGGTCATCGGCCACGCGGAGCTGGGCCTCTCGGAGGTGGAGCCGAGCAGCCGGGTGTGGCGGGACCTCGAGGGCATCCGCGCCGCGGCGGAGCGCGCCTCGGTGCTCACCCGGGAGCTGCTGGCGTACAGCGGGGGCCAGTTCACCGGCCGGCAGGGGCTGGACCTGGCGGCGGAGCTGCGGCGGCAGGCCCCGCGCATCCGGCAGGCGGCGGGGAGCCGGGTGACGGTGATCCTGCACCTGCCGGCGGAGCCGGCGTGGATGATCGGTGACGGGCCCCAGCTCACCGAGATGATCCTGGCGCTGGCGCGGAACGCCGAGCGCCGGATGCCGTCCCGGGGCACGCTGACGCTGGAGCTGCAGCGGGCGCGGCTGGAGCGGCCGGTCGGCCTGGCGACCGGTGCCCTGCCCCCCGGCGACTATCTCCGGCTCGCGGTGGCCGACACCGGGCCCACGATTCCACGGCCGGCGCTGGAGCGGCTCTTCGAGCCCTTCTCCGCCGCCGCCGACGGCGGTGTCCCCGCGCTCGGCCTGGCGGCGGTGCAGGGGGTGGTGGCGGCGCACGGTGGCGGCATCGTGGCCGTGAGCGAGCCGGAGCAGGGGCTGGAGCTCACGCTCTACCTCCCCGAGGCGGTGCCGGCCAGGGGCGGCGCCGCCTGACTCGACCGGTCCCGGCGCCAGGCAATCGGGACTCCGGCCTGGGGGCATTGCCAGGCGCCGGGCCCGGCCGCCCTCCTTCTGCAACGGCCTCCGCGCGATAGATTCCCCCGCACTCCGGACCACCCCGAACGCAGCGCATGCCGTCGCCCCAACCGACGCCGATGATCAACGCCATCGCCCGAGCCTCGCTCCATCCCGCGCCCCCCAGGGGCACCGCCGGCGTGCCGGCGTGGCTGTGGGCCGGCGGCGCGTTCCTGGTGCTGGCCGGCGTGGGCCTGGCGCTGCCGCGCTGGTCGGAGCCGCCGGACCTTGGCCTGCTGGCGGTGTTCGAGGTGCGGCTGCTGATCGAGGGAGCGGCCTACCTCTGGGCGGCGGGGCGCCGGGAGCTGCCGCACGCGCTGCGCCGCGTGCTGCTGCTGACGGGCGGGATCTCGATCGTCTCGCTGCTCACCAACCTGCCGCTGTTCTGGGTCGGGGGGGAGTTGCCCGGATGGCTCGGGAGCGCCCTCGGCGGCTGGCTGTTCCTTTCGTACATGCTGTCGGCGCTGGCGCTGCTGCTGTGGCCGCGCATCCCGACGCGGCGCTGGGACGCCCTCACGCTGCTGCTCGACCTGGTCATCACCGCGGGCGCCATGGGCGCGCTGGTGCTGATCGAGGTGACCTTCCCGCTGTCCGACGCCACCCCCGGGCCGGCCGAGTCCCGGTGGTCGCTGATCTACGGACTGGCGCAGGTGGCCGCGCTGGCGGGGCTCTCGGTGATGGTGGTGCGGGGCCGGCCGGTCCCCTCGCGACGGGCGTTCTGGTGGTTCGTGGGGGCGCAGGCGGCGTACCTCCCGGCGCTGCTCCTCTCCCAGCTTGGCATGGCGGAGGTGATCACCCAGGTGGCGGGGCGGGTGCTCTACGTCCTGGGCGTGCTGCCGGCGCTGGTGGCGGTGGTCTGCATCCGGCGCGACCCGGTGCACCTGGAGCCCGGGATGGCGGGCCCGCCGTGGCTCCGTGACCTGAGCCCGCTCCCGCTGGTGACGCCGGTGCTGGTGGTGGTGGCGCTGCTCAGCGCGCTGACCTCCGGCCCCCCGAGCCGGGTGCAGCCGCTGGTCATGATGCTGATCGTCACCACGCTGCTGCTGGTGATCCGGGTGCTGCTCTCGGCCAGCGAGAGCGCGGCGCGGTTCCGGGAGGAGACCGAACGCGAGCGGCGGCTGCAGCGCGAAAAGCTGGCGACGGTCGGGCGGCTGGCCGGGGGCCTGGCGCACGAGTTCAACAACATGATGACGGTGGTGGCGGGCCATGCCGAGTTCGCCGAGCAGGCGGTGCCGGCGGGGCACGCGGCGCAGGCAGACCTGGCGGTCATCCGGGAGCAGTCGGAGCGGGCCGCGCGCCTGACGCGGCAGCTTTTGTCCTTCAGCGGGCAGCAGGTGTTCCAGCTGGAGGCGGTGCCGGTGGGACGGCTGCTGGCCGAGCTGCGCGCGCCGCTGGAGCCGTCGCTGGCGCTGGAGCCGGCCCCGGGGGTGGAGTTCCTCTCGATCCGGGCCGACCTGCCGCTGCTGCTCTCGGCGGTGCAGCAGCTGGCGCGCAACGCGATGGAGTCGGGGGGCGCCACCCCGCCGTCGCTGCGGCTGGTGCCGGTGGCGTTCGCGACGGCGCTCGAGAGCCCCTACCTGCCGGTGCCCGCGGGGCGGTACCTGGCGCTCTCGGTGGGTGACACGGGGTGCGGGATCGCGCCGGAGGACCTGTCGCGGCTGTTTGACCCGTTCTTCACCCGCAAGCCGGCGCACCGCGCGGGAGGCCTCGGCCTGGCCGAGGTGTACGGGGTGGCGGTGGGGCACCACGGCGGGATCACGGTGGCGAGCACGGTGGGGCAGGGCACCACGGTGACGCTGTACCTGCCGCTGGCCTAGCGTTCCGCGCGCACGCCGAGCAGCACCACCGGGATCTTCCACGCCTCCTGCGCAAAGAAGAACAGCTCCGAACTGGGCCGCTGCGAGATCGGGCTGGTGCGGGTGGGCGAGGGGTACGCGGTGAGGCCGGCGCGGCTGGCCTCGATGCGCAGCCGCAGCATGTGGAAGGGATCGCTCACCAGCAGGACCCGCGGCGTCTCGCGGGCCAGGGCCCAGTCGGCCACCGAGCGGACCGAGGTCTGGGTGGAGCGGCCCTCGGGGCGCACCACCACCGCCGTCTCGGGCACGCCGTGCCCCACCAGGTACTGCTGTCCCACCGTCGCCTCGCTCACCCGGTCGCCCTCCCCGATGCCCCCGGTCACCACCACCGTCGGCGCGAGCCCCTCGCGGTAGAGCGTGAGGGCGTGCTCGAGCCGGGCGCGGAGGACGGGGGAGGGCTTGCCGTTGTACTGCGCCGCGCCGAGGACCACGATGGCATCGACCACGCGGCGCTGGTCCTCGCGGCTGACGAGGTAGACGGCGAGGAGCGAGACGAGGTAGAGGACGGCCGGCGTGAGGACGGCGGCGAGCAGCAGGCGGCGGGACCGAGGCACGGGGATCAAGTAAGCGCGGCCGGCCGGGTCCGCGCAACCGTCGCGGTGCGCGCCAACCGGAGACGGGCCGACGCGCGCGCGACCTACGACAGCTCGAAGCTCTCGCCCTGCGCCGGCACATCCACCTGGCGCACCCCCTCCTCCTTGAGCAGCTGCGCCATGGCCAGGGTGGCCTCGCGCTCGCCGTGGACCACGAAGGCGCGCTTGATGGGGCCGCCGAGCTTGCGGAGCCAGCCGCGCAGCTCCTGGCGGTCGGCGTGGGCGGAGTAGCCGCCGATGGTCTCGATGGCGGCGCGCACCGGGAATTCCTCGCCGAAGACCTTGATGACCCTGGCGCCGTCCTGGAGGCGGCGGCCGAGGGTGTGCTCCCCCTGGAAGCCGACGAAGAGGACCAGGGTCTTGTGGTCGCCGACGTGGTTGGCCAGGTGGTGCAGGATGCGGCCCGACTCGGCCATGCCGCTCGCGGCGATGATGATCGCGGGGCCGGGCATGCCGTTGAGCTTCTTGGAGTCGCCGACGTCGCGGACGTACTGCACCAGGGGGAAGTCGAACAGCGCCGTGGTGCGCTCGATCAGGTGCTCGTCGCGGTCGAAGAGGTCGGGATGCAGCCGGAACACCGCCGTGGCGTCCACCGCGAGCGGACTGTCCACGAAGATCGGGATGCCGGGAATTTGGCCGCTGCGGAAGAGCTGGTGCAGGCTGTACACCAGCTCCTGGGTGCGACCGACGGCAAAGGACGGGATCAGGATCTTCCCGCCGCGGCCGGCCACCTGGCGCACGATGTCGCCCAGGCGCGTCTCGGCATCGGTGACCGTCTCGTGGGTGCGGTTGGCGTAGGTGGACTCGATGATCAGCGTGTCCACCGGGCCCGCCGGCGGGTCGGGGTCGCGGATGATGGGCAGCCCCGGGCGGCCGATGTCGCCGGAGAAGACCAGCCGGTGGGTGGCGCCCTCGGTGATGCGGAGGTCCACCGAGGCGGAGCCGAGGATGTGGCCGGCGTCGGTGAACTCGAAGGCGATATGCTTGCGCAGGTGCTGCACCCGGCGGTAGGGCAGCCCCACCATGAGGTCCTGCACCGCCACCGCGTCGGCGAGGGTGTAGAGCGGCTCGCTTTCCGGCCCCACCTTCTTCCGCCGCGCCAGGAACTCGGCGTCCTTCTCCTGGATGTGGGCCGCGTCGGGGAGCATCACCGCGGAGAGGTCCCGGGTGGCGGCGGTGGCGTAGATCGGACCGTGGAAGCCGCGCCGCACCAGCAGCGGCAGCCGCCCCGCGTGGTCGATGTGGGCGTGGGAGAGGATCACGCCGTCGAGGGTGCGGGGGTCGATGGGGAGGTTGGCGTTGCGCGCGTGCGACTCCGCCCGCCGCCCCTGGAACAGCCCCGCGTCGAGCAGGAAGCGCGCGCCGGCGGCCTCGAGGAGGTGCATCGAGCCGGTGACCTGGCCGGCGGCGCCGTGGAAGGTGAGGCGGAGGGGCATGGGGACTTGGGCGGTTGGGCGGTTGGGCGGTTAGGCGGTTGGATGATTGGGTGATTGGGCGATTCGGCGATTGGGCGATTAGGTCCGGGTGCCTAGCGGGCCGCCGCCTGCACCCAATCTGGCACCTCGGGCTCGCCACGAAAGGTGCTGCCGGGGAGGCCCCGGGTGATGGCCCAGCGGTGCAGCCAGCTCATGCCGGCGGGCCCGGTGTAGCGGTCCGCCGAGCGATAGACCGGGTCGGCGAGCGCCTCCGACAGCGGGATGGCCGTGTAGCCCCGGCCCGCGAGCATGGTCGCGATGCGGGGGAAGGTCGCGGCGTTGAGCGCATTGGCGTGCAGCAGCAGCACCTGGGGGATCTCCCGCCCCGTGATCGCCACCGACTGCTGCTCCCAGAAGCCCACCAGCCGCTCCATGTAGGAGAGATACTCGGCGGCGATGCGGCCGGCGGCGGCGTCGTCGCCGCGGTCCTGCGCCAGGTCGAAGGCGCGGGCGTAGAGCCAGTCGCTGTTGTCCATCGTCACCGGCGCCACCTGGTAGCCGTGCGCCTCCAGGAAGGCGAGCAGGCCGTCGCGCACCTCGAGGGAGCGCCCGGTGTGCAGGTACGGGTGGCGGAAGTAGCGGGGCGCCGCGCCGCGCGCGGCGAGCATGGGCCGGAGCACCGCCTCGCCGGCGAGGAGGTTCGCCTCGAATTCCTGGAGCGGCGCCTCGTGCAGGTCGAGGTGGCCGGCGGTATGGTTGCCGAGCTCGAGGCCGGCGTCGAGCCAGCGGGTGAGCAGCGCCACGCGGCGGGGATCCACCGCGCGGTCGTCGCCGCGCAGCTTCCCCTCGTTGACGAAGCCGATGGCGGGGATGCGCGCCGCGGTGATCGCCGCGAGCAGCGCGACGGTGAGCGACTCCTGCATGGCCACCGGGATGGTGGTGCGGTTGAGCGGGAGGTCGTCGAAGGTGATGGCGATGCGGCGGCCGGTGTCGGCCGGGCCGAGGAGGGAGGCCGCCAGGAGCGTGGCGGCGAGCATCACCGGGTCCCGAACAGGCGGTCGCCGGCGTCGCCAAGCCCGGGGACGATGTAGCCGTGCTCGTTGAGCCCGCGATCGAGGGCGGCGGCGAAGACGCGGACGTCGGGATGGCCCTCGAGCATCCGGCGCACCCCCTCGGGGGCGGCCACGATGCACAGCAGCCGGATGCGCCGGGCGCCGGCGGTCTTGAGGGTGGTGGCCGCCGCGGTGGCGGAGCCGCCGGTGGCGAGCATCGGGTCGAGGATGAAGAACTCGCGCTCGTGCGCCATGCCGGCCAGCGCCGCGGAGCCCTCGCGCTCGTCGCCCGGGATCTTGGCGTAGTAGTGATGCGGCTCGAGGCTCTGCTCGTCGCGCGCCACGCCGATGTGCCCGACCCGCGCGGTGGGGAGCAGCTGCGACACGCCGTCGACCATGCCGAGCCCCGCGCGGAGGATCGGCACCAGGGTGAGCTTCTTGTCGGAGACCATCCGCCCCGTCATGTGCTCCAGCGGGGTGTCGATCTCGTGGGACTCGGTGGGGAGGTCCTTGGTGGCCTCGTAGGCCATGAGCATCGCGATCTCGCTGACCAGCTGCTTGAAGTCGCGGGTGCTGGTGGCCCGGTCACGCAGCAGGGTCAGCTTGTGCTGGATGAGCGGGTGCTCGAGGACCGTGAGGTTCGGGTGGCTGGGGTGGGGCATGCCTCAAGATGGGGCGGGGGGCGTGGGGGCGGTAGGGCGGCGACTCGGGCGCGAGGGAGTGGGCGGCACGGCGGTAGGGCGGTAAGGCGGTAAGGCGGTAGGAGTGGGCGGTCAGGGGATGGCGAAGATCACCGGGCGGCAGACGTACTCGCCGCTGGGGCACACCGACGCCACGATGCGGCCCGCGGTGGGGCCCCGCACCAGCGCCACGGGGGGCTCGGCAAAGTAGGCCGAATCGGGGGTGAGCGCCGCGGCGTCGAAGTGCACCACGCTGCTGTCCGCGCGCTGGAGGGCGGGTGGCTGCTGGGCGTTGATGCGGGCCCCGGCCACCGGCACCAGGCGGAGCCGGGTGCCCTCGGGCACCGGCTCGCGCTCCACCGCCAGGTAGGGGTTGGGCGGGGGGGCACAGCCGGCCAGCAGGGCCAGGAGCAGGAGGGGGCGGCGCATGGCGCGGAGGATAGCCAGCCGGGGCGCCGGCCGGGAGGCGTGGTCCCGTAAGGGTTTGCGGGGGCGGGGTTTCCGGGCCGGGCGGGGCCCCTTTCACCGCCCCCCTCCGATCCTTATATTCCCGCCCCTCGCGGCTGGGTAGCTCAGTTGGTAGAGCAGCGGACTGAAAATCCGCGTGTCGGGGGTTCGATTCCCTCTCCAGCCATGTCGTGACCGACGCCGCCCCGTGTGGGGCGGCGTCGGTCGTTTGGGGGGGCGGTGGACAGCGGGGCTACGCACCGCTCCACAGGCGCCCCGGCTCTGCGGGCGAACTGCACCCAGACTAGCCGCGATTCTCTATCCACCCCAGAAGCCGGTGCGCCACGTCTTCCAGGTACTGGGCGCCATGATCGGCCCGGTCGAAGTCCACGGCGGCCACGACCTGGTTGCGCAGGAACGCCGCAGCGTGGCGGCCCAGTATCTCACGAGCCTCCACGTCCCGCGCGTACGCGCTGACCGACCGACGGTCTAGCTCTTCCAGCCAGGTGAGCAGAGCGATCAGCAGGAGATACCGCTCCCGCCAATGACCCCATCCCGGATCCTGAACGCTGACCCTCAGCAGCGGCGCCCAGGCCCCGGGGGCCGCCTGGTACAGCCGCTGGATCCCACGATCACTCTCAGATGCTCCTGGCACGCGGATAAACCGGGCGGCGGCGAGGTCATCCGCCACGCGCCGGATTGCCGCGGGCGTGTAGCCAACCGCCTCGGCAATCGTCGTTACGCTCGACCACTCCGCCTGCGTGCTCGTACCCAGCAAGAATGTGAGCGTGTCGGCCTTCGCGCCGACGCCCATGCCACGCCGGAGCTGCAGCAGGAGGGTGGACCAGGCGCCGAAGCGGGCTTCCAGGCTCCTGGTCTTGTTGGCGCGCGCTTCGAGTGGCGAGGTTCCCCGCTTCCTGAGTGATTCCCAGCGACTGTCCTTCGCCTCCTCAACACCCACCTCGGCCAGCGCGGCCAGCGCGCCCGACACCGACTTGGGAAACTGCGGTCGGAGGTTTCGCAGGCGCTGAATGCTCACCAGCGATGAGTTGACCTTGACCCACGATCTCGCGACATCGCCCAGGCGTTGCTCGTGTTCGAGCATCCAGAGCGACATGAGGATCAGGGCCTCCGGATCGACGATCGCCGTGGCTTGCCGGGAGGTCGTCGCGGTCGCCCCGATGGCCTGCCACTGGCGCCAGAGGTGGGAGAGTGCCGCCTCTCGGACCTGATTAGCGAGATCTGTTGCCATGGCTTCGGGCATGTTCCACCACCGCTGCAATCACGTTGGCAAAATCAGGTGAGGGGTCCTGCGCCTGGACCCATGCGGCCGCCGCCTCGAGTTCGCCCGCCGTCGGCCGTAGTGCCACGAGGTCCTGGAAGTGTACGCTCCGGACCCCGATGTCATCCGCCGCGGCGTACAGCTTGAAGAACACCAGGTCATAGCGGTCCACCAGGCCGACGGTCAGGCCGCCGTACTCTCTCCAGTGTACCCGCGTGTCAAGGCCGGGCGGCAGGCCGGTCCGCCATTGGGATGCGGGTCCGGTATTGAGCCAACGGGGGTCGAGGCCGAGATCCTCAGCCACGATGCTGGCCGCGTCCTGGAGGGGACGAGGGAGCGGCTCATCGGGGGGGCCCAGATGCCTGGCACCGTCCTGGGTGCGGGTGGCGAACGCCAGGATGTCGACATCCGTGGTGGCCCGGGCCACCAGGCCCAGCAGGTTCACCGCGGCACCTCCGATGACCACGATCTGAAACTGCTCGCCGCGGGCCTTCAGGAGTTCGCCCACCATTTGGAGTGCCTGTTCAATGTCGCCGCGACCGCCCATGTGGTTAGGCATAGTGCTTTCGATGATATATTACGTTGCTCTGCAAGTTCAATTTATGCATTCAAAGAATACATAATGTATCTTTCGGCGCATAATAATAGTCCTACATCGCTGGCTTTATCAACCCCCTGAGCGGAGAGTGCTGGTGGGTAGGTAGGTACGTTCAGGCGAATCGGTGCCCCGCGGGGTTCGTGTTGAGGCGCAGCTGTGGTAAAGCCACGTATCTTATTATTCTACAAAACTTTATGCGCTGTAGCCTGGTGGGTTCGAGTGGGGCAACTACCCCACGAACGCCTGATGCCACTTGCCCGAGGAGCCGAAGGTGCCCTCGAGCGTACGGTCATCGGCGGCGAGGAAGAGCAGGGAATCTCCTATCGCGACCCGGTAGCTCCGGTCCTCAGGCGTGGTTGGGTTGGCGATCACCCGCTGCTGCAACGCAAATGCACCGGTCGCGGAAACCCGGCTCGCGCGCTCCACGGGTGTGAGCGCCCCAGGGGCGCCATCCTGATGGATGGCGACCAGCATCGCACCCGTGGCCCTGAACTCGAGCAGGATCTCGTCGAACGTCTGGCCCACCACGACCGGACGTTCACGGCCCGTGACGGGCACCTCGAAGACGTCGTTGCCCTTCGCGGCATCGAGAATCTCGTCCAGGAAACTCGTGAGCCCAGGGTTGATCACGCTGTTGCTGAGGAGCTTTGCGTCGAAATCAGCAGAGCAGACCACGACATCGGCATATGCCTCGCGAAACAGCTGGGCGTGTTCCGGGTTGCGAACCTCGACGATGCTCCGGAGGTCATGCCTCCGCAGCTCGAGCTTTCGCTCCCGGATGGCGTTCTTCTCCACGGTCACGAGGGTGAGGAGCGCCCGGCCGTCGTTCTCATTCGGCGGGTCTTCGGCGAGGATGACCACGGTGTGCGCACGGGTGATACCGGCCCGCTCGAGCACTGCGTAGTTGGTCGGGTCTCCCTCCACGTGCACCACTACCTCCTCGAGGTCCTCGCGGGTGTCCTCGCCACCAGATCCCTCGTGGATTCCAAGGTTGGCCAGGAAGCCACGCGGCTGGGTGCAGACCAGCGCCACTTTCTGCTGCCGGAGCTGCAGCGCTTCCTGGGTCAGCGCCCTCAGCAGGCTCGCAGCACCGCGGTTCCAGCCACAGACGATGACATGATCGGTCAGGTTCTCGGGGTGTGATTGCAGGCGCATCTTCATTTTCCGTGCGATGGTGTCCGACGTGAGCATGCCGACCAGCAGGAAGACACTTCCAACACAGACCCAGTTCATCAGCGCGGACGTGATCTTGCCCACGGGCGACTTCGGGAATCGTCCATCCTCGAAGCCCGAGGCGGTGAACACGAGCATCCAGACGAGGTTGCTGTTGAGGCCGATGTCCTCGAAGTCACTGTGCACGTTGTGCGCCTGGGAGTAGGCCCGCTCCGAGTGCTGGACCACGAACGCACTCAGGAGGAGCACGCCCAGCAGCAGCACTGGAATCAGGATCAGGCGATAGCGGTGGGTCACGCCCTTGGCGCCGAACAGGGACCCGAACATCCGCGGGGCCACACGGAGCAGGAACGTCCGGAACGGCGCGCTCTTCCAGACGAGGAGGGGTGGGACCACCAGCAGGACCGCGAGCAGCCCGAGCCAGCCAACCGAGGTACCGCAGCCGTGAACTTCCAGTTCACAGTAGACCTGCTGCGCCCCCTCGTGCAGGCCGATGGCGTGGATGGTTGCGGCATTCGATGGCAGGATCTGGGTGCCCCGCGAGTGGGCCGCGCGCAGCACGCCCAGGTTCGCGATGGAAGCACGTACCAGCATCGCGACCTGCTCCGCCGGAACGCTGCTCGACGCCACCAGGAGAGCCCGGATCCGGACGGTGTTGATCCCCTGCCCCCCGAATGTGAGCGTCGTGGGTTCGTAGTAGGGCCTGGTCTCCAGCAGGTCCTCGACGACCTCCGTGCCGAGCGAAACGACCTCAGCGTTACTGGCCTCGATGCGGGAGAACAGGGAGTCGTCGGCGCCGGCGGTCAGGAACACGATGTCCACGGAGTCCTGCCCGAGGAGGGCGATCGACTGCCGGGGCTCGGCGAAGACGGGTGTCACCTGTGCGAGTGGCAAGCCGATGGCGCCGAGGACTCGCTGTGCGTTCGAATAGGTGCCGCTCTCCCGGGCGCCGACCACAATGCGTAGCCCCGGGCGGATCCCCGCGGCCGATCGCAGGTGCAGGCCCTTCCGCGCGATCACCAGCACATCCTCGTAATACAGGCCCATGACGGCCTGGACGTTCCGGATGCTCCTGGTGGTGAAGGGCTCTTCGCCGCGCCAGGCTGCGTGGGCCACGTCACTCTGGACGATGGCGAGGTCCGCCTCATGGGCACTCAGGGCGTAGATGCTGTTGACGGAGCCGGTGCTCGGGGTGGCCACGAGGCGGAAGGGCAGTTGGGCCTCGGCCGCGATCTGGGCGAGTGCCTGACCAAACCGGTGGTAGGTGCCCCGCTCGGTGCCGGTCAGGAGGATCAGTTCTGCCTGCTCCTGGGCCCCGAGGGGCATGCCAGCGCCGGCAATGACCGAGACGAACGCAAGGGCGATGATCCGTCTGGGAGGTGGCATGAGCTGCACCTTCTGATGACGCGGCCGGGACCCGGCTGGCCCATGGCAATTGGGAGGAGGGGCCCACCAGTATCGGTGTCGGCCGTCAGGAGGATGTCATGTCCATGATTTGCTTGAGGTTACACGGGGCATGTTCGTCCTGATCGGATCAGGGTCAGGCAACAGGGGCTCAGCGCAGCCGCCTTGACCCTACCATGCTGTGCTGGATCACGGTCCGTGGCCGGGTTTCCCCATGCGGGACCGTGAACACCAGGCGCCGGGTCCAGCCGAGATCGAGTTCCACGACGGTGGCCGTGGCGTCCCGGGCCGCCTTCCAGCCCCTGGCCTTGGGGGGGGCCCCGCCATTGGCTTCAAGTCCGGCATGAATCAGGTCGTCGGGGGGATCGGCCAGGTCCTCCAGCCTGCCGCAGGTCGTGCAGCGCCGGCCGTCGAGTTCGCTGACGCAGACTTGGCGAGCACAGTGGGTGCACACCGACCGGTGCGCGTCACAGGTCGGCCGACCACAGACAGGGCAAGGTCGGGTACCGGTGACCGAGTAGGACACCCGATCCACGTGGCAGGTGGTCCGGTGCGCCTCACACGCCCGCATGCCCGGCTGGTCGGCGAGGGGAGCCAGGTGGCTGGCGCAGTGCCGGGCACCGTCCGCGGCGCAGCTGCCGCCGTGGGTATCGCAGACCGGGCGGCTGCAGGTGCCGCACGGCGCCACCTCGTCGCTGGCCAGGATCGCGCCCGGTTCGTCCGCGCACGCGGCGCGGTGGTGCTCGCACGCCAGCCGCCCGCTCCGGTCGGAGCGCCGCAGGTGGCGGGAACAGTGGGGCGCGCCATCGACCGCGCAGGCCACCCGGTGGGTCTCACAGATGTACCGCGCACAGGCGCTGCACCGCACCGCCTCGTCGAGCCCGACCGGTTCGTTGGTCCCGCCCTCACAGTGTACGGTACAGCCGGCGCACAGCCAGCGTGACCCCTTCGGCGCACCGGGCGCGCTCCGGGTGGCGTGGGCGCGGCAGAGGGCCATGCTGCACTGGGCGCAGGCAACGGCGCAGTCCGGGCAGACCAGGTGGTCGGTGGCCGCGCACCGGGCCGCGTGGCCGGTGCAGTGGGTCCCCTGGCAGGAACCGCAGGTCTGGCGGTGCTCGGCGCAGACCGGATGGTGGCCGGGCCCGCACTCCGCAAGCCCATGGGACCGGCAGGCGGCCTCCCCGCACACCCCGCATCGATCGCTGCAGTCGGGGCAGCTGATATGCCCTTCCCGGCAGACGCGGATCAGCCCCGGGCAGTTGCCGCACGCGGGGCAGGCCACCTTCCACTGCGCTGGCCCGGACAGGAGGCGGGAGGCAGAAAGGGTGGCTTCGCGGCCCCCTGGGGTGCGGACCGGCCAGCTTGCCTGCTGCGCGAGGACCTGCCAGTCGATGAGCTGGAGCGGATGGACGATCACCTTGATCCGATGGCGCTGCTCCTCCTCGTCGCGGCGGCGCTCCAGCTCTGCCCGAATGGCGCGCTTGGCTTCGCGGGCCTCTTCCGCGTCCGCGCCAGGTTCGACCTCCTCCAGCATGGCGGCGTAGTACCGCTCAAGCCGGTCCACTTCGGTCCGCAGTGCCAGGCTTGCCTCGGCTCCGAGCCGCTGGAGGTCAGGGGCCAGCTCGGCTTCGAGCTCGTCGAACAGGAGTGGGAGCAACTCCTCCAGCGCCCTGGCCGGGACCGCCACCGCGGCGGCCGGTGGCTGCACCGGCGTACCCCCCGACCGGGAGTGGAGCAGCGCGGAGAGGTCGGGCGGGAGGCGCGCCCCGGTCGAGAGGTCCACCGGAGGCGATTCGACCAGCCGCTCCTCCAGCCGCGCTCCCGCGTGGATCGCCACGCGGGCCAGCAGCCGCCCCACCGGAACGAGGGTGAGCGTAACCTGGCATTCCCCGGCGGTCGCACCGTCGAGCTCGAGCGGGACCACGAGGGACACCGGCGAGGGGTCCTCCGTCGGGGGGACAAGGCCGCGCTGGTCGTGGTGTCCTCGGGCTCGTACCGCGGCGATGAGCCGCTCGAACAGCGGGCTGCCAATGCTGAGCAGCTCGGCCGTCGGATCATCATCGAGCGCTTCGGGGGCGAGTGCCGCCCGAATCTGACGTTCCCGGCCCCAGTGCTTGCGCTCGGCTGGCGGAACCTCGAACTCGAGCAGCCCCTCCGCCGTTTCCAGGAGGAGCACGCCGGTCAGGGATGCGTACTGCTCCAGGAGCTGGCGGGGCCTGGGGTCGACAGCGGCCGCAGCGGGCGGCTCTGGCGTGGCGTCGCTCATGCGGCGAGCGGGGCGGCGGGGTCACCGCCGATCTCGATGAGCGTCATCGGCAGGCGGTCGGCCTGGGCGAGCAGGGTGATCGCCCGGCCGCGGGAGGTGACGCCGGTGATCCGGGTCATCGGCCCGTAGTCTGGGTGGTGGCCGGCCCCGACAACCTGGGGACTCCCGGCGAGCATCTCGAGCAGCTCGGCGACATGCAACCCGAGCTGCGCGCGGGCGCTCTCGACCCCAGGCGCCGCACGGACATGCACCGTGCCATAGCCCAGCCGTAGCCGACCGGGGACGGAGAGGGCCTGGAACTCCTGCTCCAGGCATCCTGCGGGGTCCGCCGCCGCGATGGCGCTGGCGGCCTGCTCCTCCGCAAGGGACGCGGTCCGCGCCGCGGCCACCCGGTCCCCGACCTCCTCCACCTGCTGCTCGAATACCTCGTCGGACTCGGCCTCGAGCCACAGCGAGCCGAGGAGGCCTTCCAGGCTGTCGCCCTCCTCGTCCCCCATGCGTTCGAGGATCAGGTCGAGCTCCCCCACCACCAGCTCGAACAGCCTGATCTTGGTGTGGAGCAGGCGGAGGATGTGGCGCTCGACGGTCCCCTTCGCCGCATAATTGTGCAGGTGCACTTCGCGGGTCTGGCCGAAGCGATGCACCCGTCCGATCCGCTGCTCCACGACCATCGGGTTCCAGGGGAGTTCATAGTTCACGAGCTGGTGGCAGAACTGGAGGTTGAGCCCCTCGGTGCCGGCCCGGGTGCTGACGAGCACCCCCTGGTCCGCCGCCCGAAACCGCCGGAGCGCGTCGCGGCGCTGCAGTCGGTTGAGACTCCCGGTGAAGGTGATCGGCGGCCGGCCCAGGTCGCGCACCCGCCCCGCGATCAGGTCGATGGTCGGCAGGTGCTCGCTGAAGACCACGACCCGGTCCGGTGACGCGGCGAGGAGGCGGGTGAGCTCCTCCAGCTTGGCATGGCTCGTGACCTCCCCCGCCTCCTGGGCCAGGGCACGGACGCGCTGGCGGAAGGCGGGGAGTATCAGCTCGCCCTCGGCCATGGCGGTGAGCGAGCTGGCCAGCGCCGGGGCCGAGGAACAGAGGCGCTGGGTGAGGCGGAGGCATTCCAGGAAGTAGATCCCGCGGCCGGTCCGGGCCCGGCGGCGGCGGCGGTCCTGGACCTCCTCCTCCTCGGAGGTCTCGCGGAAGCCCTCCCGGTAGAGGTCGCGAAGGAGGCGGGCCGTGCCGGCATAGAGCCTGGCCTCCGGCGCGGTCAACTCCAGGTCCGGGTGGCAGGGCCGGCGGGCCGGAAGCGACATGACGTGCGCCACGCTGGCCCGCCGGGTGCGGACCATGACCCTGCTGGTGAGATCGCGCAGCGCCTCGGCCTGGCGCACTTCCTTCGTGTTTCCCGACACCACGTACTGCCGCTGGAACTCCCGCCAGGTGCCGAAGTGTCCGGGGCGCAGCAGCGTCACCAGATTGAAGAGGTCGCGCAGGTCGTTCTGGATCGGCGTCGCGGTCAGCAGCAGGAGGTAGTTCCGCTGGATCTCGGCGATGAGCCGGTAGCGCGCGGTCGTGTGGTGCTTGCACTTGTGGGCCTCGTCGACGATCACCAGGTCCCACCGGTGCCGAAGCAGCTGGCCGCGGTGGTTCTCGTGCCGGGCGCGGTCGTAGGAGGCGATGGCCCGGGTGGCCGTGCGCCACTGCTCTGGGGACTCGATGGGCGTGAAGGTCTCCATGAACTTGTCCTCGAGCTCATCGATCCACTGGGTGACGAGGCTGGCGGGCGTGAGGATCAAGATCCGCCGAGCCAGGCCGCGGACCGCCAGCTCCTTGAGGATGATGCCCGCCTCGTTGGTCTTGCCGAGCCCGACCTCATCGGCAAGGATGGCCCGGCCGCTCATCGGGGGCTGGAGCACCTGCTGGGCCACCCGGATCTGGTGCGGCAGTTCGTCGATCCGATTCATGTCGAGCGTAATGAGCCGGTCGAAGGCTGGCAGCAGTGCCAGCTCCTCGGCGGCCCGGCGGAGCCGGAGCCAGGCGGCCCCCGAGGGGGGCTCCCGGAGCCCGGCCGTGAGGGCGGCAAGGGAGTCGGGGTCGAGCGACCAGGCGGGGGCACTCATGAGCTACTCAAAGCAGGTGCACTCCACGACGGCGTTACGGACGGGGGGAGGCGCCGCACACTGCTGAGCATCGCCGCTCACTGCCCGGCCTCCGGCGGGGTCAGGAAGCAGAGCGGGAAGTCCGAGGGCGGGTATGGGAAGAGCTCGACCCGCATCTCCACGCAACTCTCGGAAGTCCTCAGCAACGCCCGGTCGCTAAAGAGGTAGGATACATCCTCTGTCCCTGACCCCTTCCTCCACCCGGACTCTCCGATCAAGTGCCAACTTGGTTCGGACACGTTGCCCAGGACCTGCGAGGAGTCTGTAAACGCGCGTACGCCAGTGATTGTCACGCATCCCGGGTCGCCTCCGGCTCGCTTCTGGGCAACCTCCCAGCACTCACCACTTCTGAGCCACCTTATCAGAATGGTCGGGCAGTAGCGATGGTCTTCATTGAGGCACCTCCCGGCACGCCACGCGTCAAGCCAGACCCCGACCTCGAATGGGCGGCGCTTGAGAGTGATCACTCCCTTGGTGGACACCACCGCTCCGTCCTGACGCACGCGAAGGCGCGACCGAAGGTCCGGGGCCTGGGCCGACAGGCTGGTAGCCAGGAGGAGGAGGAGCAACAACAACCGTGCGGCTGCCCCGAGGCCAGCATTCTTCTGACCGATGCCGTCGGCAGGCTGCACCGGCACAGGTGGCGCGGCCCCAGCACCTTGATGGACGCTGGGAGCGAGGTCCGGCACAGTATAGACCATCGCTCCTCTGTCATCCACCGCCGAGCTGACCAGCCCGCGCTCCTCGAGTTCCGTCAGGAGGCCGGCCACGGAGGTAAGGGGATGCTTGCCCAGGAGGGCAATCTCCGCCGAGGTTGTCTGGCCATCCGCGCGCGCCGCCAGGGATACCAGGTCCCGCTCGATCCCGGATGACCGGAGGTGGCGCACGATGCGCTCCACTTGACCCTGAAACCACTCAAACGACGCGCCAATGCAGGTCCAGCCGGCAAGCTGGATCAGCAGGCCGAGCTTCTCGACTTCCACGACGAGCTCGACATCCATGTCGTACCCTAGTAGATCGAAGAACCGCCCCGATCCGAGAAGGAGTCCGACCCCGACGAAAAACAGGAGCCGCGGCACCAGTAGGTTGCGCTTCATGACATCTCTCCCGCTCTTAGTCGAGACCGTGTGCCCGCCTCAGTGAAACACCGACAACGCCGCAATCCATCTCATGCCAACCCATCCCGGCACATCTCCTGACCTGCTGAACTGTGGAGCCGCGGTGGAGCCCGAAAGCGAGACCCGACCCCACTGCTGCAGGCACAGCGCCGGCCGGTACGTCCACGAGACCGACCGTGACTGCCACCGCTGCCGCAAGCAACGGGATGACGAAGCGTGGATGCCCATGTGATGGTCGCCGCGTCTACGGCAAGCCGGAATCCGAACACGAATCGGGTCATCCGCTGCCTCCTCCCCATAGCCCCTGCTACCATCGAATCGACGGCATTCTACCCGGCGACTGCGCGTAGTACCGCGCCATCACCCGTCCCCACGCGGGCGCCACGACTGAGCCGGCGCTCCCGTTGCGGACAACCGGTTCGGGTGTCGCATGCCCCACCCAGACCAGGCTGACGATGCGTCCACTGATGCCGACGAAGACCAGTTCGGTATTCCCGGTTGCAGTCCCCGTCTTGCCGGCGGCCGGCTCGTCGATCAGGTAGCGCCGCACTCCACGCCCGGTGCCATGCTCGACGGTTGCCTCGAGCAGTTCCATGGTGGTCCGGGAGGCCGCGGGGCTGAACATCTGGTCACCGGGCGCCGGGGCGCTGACACGCTGGTACGAGACCTCGCGCCACTGGCCGCCACCGGCGATCGCCCCGAAGGCCTGCAGCAGGTCCAACGGGGCAACCGGCTGGATTCCCAGGCCGTCCATGGGGCGCCAGGCCGCCGGGCTCAGCAGGCCGTGGGCAGCCAGCGCGCGAATAGCCGAATCCGGGAGTGCATCAAGCGCGCATGGTCCAAGGTCATTGGCGCTGGGCGGCAGCGCCTGCGCCAGGGACCACGAGGAGTTCCCGCGTCCGCGCATCCCTCGGGTCCACGGATCCAGCCAGATCCCGGGGCAGCGCTCGCGCTCGACGTCCTTCAGCCGTTCGTCAGGCTGCCACCCGTGATCGAAGGCCGCCGTCAGGAGGATGGCCTTGAGTGCGCTTGATGGCAGGACCCGCGCCACCTGGATCCAGTCGGGACCCACGGAAGCACCGGGCCGCCGGCCGACGTAGGCCAGCAGTTCCCCGGTTTCTGCGTCCATCGCCACGAAAATCCCGAGGAGCGGCCCAGTCCGGCCCGCGCCGGCCCGTTCGAGGGCTGCGAGCGTGTACTCGAGTTCTCGCTGGGCAGCCTCCTGCAGGCGCATGTCCACCGCCAGGTGGAGCGTATCACCACCAGCGGGGGCGGTGGCTGTCGCAGCGGTGATCAGGTCGCGAATTGGCGTCATCAGCGGGATGCCAGGCGCGAAGCGCACCGGGCGCCGGAACCCGCTCACGTCAACCGCCTGCGAGTCCACGAGTGCCAGGGCGCGCGCAAGCACCTGCGTGCGCCGCGCCGCCAACGCATCGGGTCCGACGCCATCCGGCGCGATGCCTGCCGGATAGAAGATCCATCCCGCGAGGTGCAGTGACTCCGCTTGCGTGAGGTCCTCTGCGTGCTTCCCGAAGTACTCGTCCGCGGCGGCGTCGATGCCACGGCGGCCGTGGCCGAGGAACACCGAGTTGAGATAGAGCTCCAGCACCAGACGCTTCCCGAGCCGATGCACCAGTTCGAGCGCGAGCGCCGTCTCGGCGAGCTTTCCCGACCAGGTGTGGTCGGGTGGCATCTCGGGCCCGCAGAGCGCGCGGGCAACCTGCATGGCGATGGAGCTCGCCCCGCGGCGCTCGCCCTTGGCCAGGTTTCCGTAGGCGGCCGCCACGACGCCCACCGGGTCGACTCCCGTGTGGTACCAGCGAAAGAACCGATGGTCCTCGGCGGCGACGAAGGACTCGGGCACTCCGGGGCGCAGGGCCTCGAGCGGGACATACCGTCCGCGTCCCTGCTCGGTCGTGCCCATGTACCGGCCATCACGGTCGACTACCACAACGGGGTGCTGCAGCACGTCCAGCCGGTCCTCGAGGGGGCAGGTCCGCTGGGTGTACGGCCAGGCCATCCAACGAGTCACCACCAGCAGCGCGGCAATCGCCGCGGCCAGCGCCGTACCGAGGGTCAGGCGCCGCAGGACGGACACCCCCGTCCCGGGCCAGAGGCAGCGGGCGGCCGTCACGGCGAGCGCTATGACCAGGACGGCGGCCAGCAGCATGATGGCGAACAGGATCGACACGCGGTCCTCCCTCAGGCAGCCGGGCGTCCGCGCGGCTGTTCAGGCCGACGGCGTGCTGCCTCACGCCGCCGGTGCACCTCTGCACGATGACTGACGATGGCTTCGAGAAACACCTCGGACACCTTCCAGCACGCGTTCAGGGAGCCGGCGAGAATCCCGGCCGCCACCTGGCCCAGCTGCGGCACGATCCCGGCCAGCAGGCAGGCCAGCGCCATGAGCAGCTTGACCAGGCGGGGGATGACGGTGCTTGCCACGCCGGCGGTCACCGTGGCGACGACAGCGAGCCCGACCAGGAACAGCCGCTGACTCACGAGCAGGTCATCGAAGGAGACCGCTGAGTCCACCGCCCCGTCCGCCGGGCCGACGACGTTCAGCACCAGGACCTGGTCGCGGTAGACGGCGGCCGTCACCACGAGCGCGATGCTGCCAATCGTCATGACCGAGGCGAGCACCCAGAAGGCCTTCGCCCGCCTTCCCGTCCTGGGCCACACCATGAATCCGCGAGGGGCCCAGTCCAGCCCGTCGAGCGCAACCATGCTCCAGAAGAACACCGAACTGACCGTGGCAGCCGCCATGAGGCGCAGGGCGCGCACGTCGGCGTCCTCGGGCAGCGGCATCTGCAGCATGGTTGCCACCGTGAGCACCGCGAGCCCGGCATCGGCGGCCAGCGCCACGACAGCGACCGTACTGAGCAGGAGCGTCCCCACCGCCCGATTCACGATCCGAAGGCCATGGGGCGTGGCCTCCTCCGGCTCAGCCCCTGCATCGCTCCCCACCAGGTGCCCCGCCGCCTCGAGGCATGCGCTGGCCCAGCCGGAAAACGCCGCGTCGGCGGCTTGCGCCGCCTCTTCGGTGCTGTGGCGCAGACCCTGGAGCGCCTTGAGTGCGGCCTCAGGGAAGATCAAGGACAGTGCACCTGTCGCCACGCCCAGCAGCAGGAAGGTGAGGATCATGGCGGGCCCCTGAGCGCATCGAGGGGAAGGGGCATTCCCGGGGGCACGACCAGCACCGTGTCGGCGTTCATCGACGTGAACAGGTTCGCCCACCGTTCCACCCGCCGCTGCAGTTCGCTGACGCTGCCGGTGCTGGATTCCGGAGCAAACAGCACGACGGTCACACCCGCCAGGTCAAAGCCGACACGCCCTGCCGCGACGTTCTCGTCGAGGTCGCTCGCAATCACCATGATACGGCGGATGCCCCCGGGCGCGGTTTTGAGGCTTCCGGATGCGGCGAGGACCGCGCCAGAGACGTCGGTGCGGGCCGCGCGGGGGCGGTTCCGGAGCCCGGCAATGGCGGCACACCCCCCCTGCCAGCCCGCGGCCGCTTGCCCGGCGGCGCGCGCCTTCGCGGCCAGGAAGGGGTTCTGCAACCGGCTCGCGTTGGCGACGACCGGCCGGGACACCCTCGTGACGACCGAAGCGGCCGAATAGGAGCGGTCAGTGATCCAGCGAACCGTCAGTTGATCCCCCGGCTCGAGCGCCAGGCAGACCCGCTCGGCCTCAGCTGCAACGAACGGGAGTGCCCTGGCGTAGGAGCCCGTCCCGTCGACGCTGAGGTCGATGGACAGGGCCGTCCGGGCCGGCGTAGACTGCCCTGCGCCCGCTGCGGCCTCGGTCAGCATCCAGATTCCGGTCCCGAGGGCGCAAATCCAGCGCCGCAGTCTGGCCGGGGTCCCGAAGCGTGGCGCAGGCAACGACTTGAGCATGCCAGCCTCCCGTGATGACTCCTTCGTACATGCCAGATGGAAGTACCAGGGCCGGCGTGTCCAGGCGCCCTACTAGCTAGGACTGAACCGGCACGACTTTGCGTCTTGGCGAGGGCCGGGTCTCGGTGAGAGATTGCCGACTCCCACAGTGCTCATCCAGGCTCCTGCCGGCTCTCCAGGTGTCTGTCGCGAGCTCCCTCCCACCGGTTCTTGAGCCCGCACCTGCCCGGTCTTCCCTAGGGCCACCGGCGAATCCGGCAGTCCGTACAACCCAGCGTCTGGCAGTGCATTCATTCCGAAGGGGCCCGGGCGCGCCGCTTGATCACGGTCAGCCGGGGCTCCACGTGCACCACCAGATCGTGCTGGTTGGACGCGTCGACGAGAATCGTGAGGCGATACCCTGTACCAGGCGCTCGAGAACTCACAAGTCTCGTCAGTCGCGGCAGTACATCGAACCAGGCTCGCGTGAAGGCCTCCCCATCCGGTCCCGTGTCCCCTAGGACGGGGACGAGGCCACGCAGCATCGTCACTCCTTCCCGCAGTAGCCATTCCTGGGCATCAGCTTGCTCTGCCGGAAGGCGTGGGGCCCCAGCCCCGTTGCCAGCCCGGGTTTCAGACGCGCTCGCGTCCGACATCTGCAACTCCTGGTTAGGAAGTGATGAAGGGCATGGCTGGACCATCATCACACGCGAACAAGGCATCCACCTCGCTCAGCATTCACCCGTGCAGCACCAGGCCGGAGTATCTGGACGCGGTCATTTGGAAGGTTGACGAAGTCTCATTCAAGGGGTACGCTTGCGAGGCATCCAATCCCTCCCCGGTGGAGCCCGCGCCTGGTCACCACTCTTCGGCTTGCCGCTGTCCCTGACAGCACCGACACCCGGCTGGCGTACCTGCTTGGCGGGGACATCGGCGCGGCCGTGTTCAGCGCCACCGACCAGGCGCTTCGGCTTCTTGCGGCACAGCCGGACGACGCGAACCACTGGCTCGCGCTCGGCGCTCGATTCGATCCCGCGGCCAGCGACCCGTCCGGACGCCTTGAATTCCGCTATCAAGCCTCGGAGTCCTGGCTGCTGGCGCCGATCCGGGCCGGACTCGGGCGTGTATTGCGCCCTGACAGTGCTACCTCCCCGGCCTTCAATGGGAATCGATACACGGTCGAGCGTCGCCGTACTCTCCATCGGCCGCCAAGGGAGTTCCAGCATGTAAGTCCGTACGTCCCAGACGTGTACGTCCTGCCCAGGCCCTTCGAAGGGGACTCACCTGGGAACTGGTCCCTGGTTGACCTCCTGCTCGCCGAGCTGAACCGTCCGGTGGAGATCCGCATCCAGGCGCGAGCCACTGAAGGGGAGCCGCTGCGGCGTGCCTTGGCGGAGTACGAGCGGCAGCTCGCCCTCGCAGGCGGGATGGGACGGGAGCTCGATCCGCGCGCGGCGCTTGCTGAGGAAGAGCGGGGAGTGCGGTTCAGGGACATGATGGCGGACGAGGTCCGTAGGGCTCTGTCCAAGCTGCGGGACAGCCTCGAGAGCCCCCTCCTCCAGTTCTGCATCGAGGTGACGTCGCCCGATACAGAGGCAGGCGAGGCGATGGCACATGCCGTCGCGCAGGTGGGCTTTGGGGAAGGACAGTACCAGGTTCGCTTCCCGGAAAGTGCTGACGACGTCGGGGACTCTGCACCCAGGTCAGGGTCTTCGGTGGATTGGGCTGCCACACTCAAGGAGGCGTACACCTGCGCCACGGTGAGTGAACTGGTCCCGTTCCTCACCCCCCCGCTGGCCGACCAGCGCCGGCGCTTCCGGACCATCCGGCGGACCTCCGACACCGCGGTGCGGGCGGCCGATGGCGTGACCCTCGGGGAGGACGCCGAACTGCAGGAGCCGTTGCAGCTCCGGGTCACGGAGGTGGCGGAGCTGCAACCAGCGGCCATGGCCAAACGCATGCCTGCCGGGCCGGTCGAGATCTCGCTCGTGGACCTTACCAAGCACCTCTTCGTGACCGGCATGCCGGGGAGCGGCAAGACCAACCTGATGAAGTCGCTCCTGCTGCAGCTTCGCGGGCGGCAGCACCCCGTTCCTTTCCTCGTCATCGAGTCGGCCAAGACGGAATACCGGGACCTCCAATCACAACTCGACGGCTGCCGGGTCATCTCCGTCGGGCGCCCGGATTCGCGGCTGCTGCGGTTCAATCCGTTGGCCAGTGTGCCCGGTGTGTCTGTTGAGGAACAGATCCTTTCGCTGATCAGCTGCTTCCAGGCCGCGTTCCCCGAGGAACCGGTGGTCCTCATGGTCCTGGAACAGGCGCTGCGACAGGTCTTCAATGCCGTGCCGGAAGCGCTCGGGGAGCCCTGTCTCAGTGACCTGTATCAGGTTGCGAGCGCGCTGATCGAGTCGTTCGGTTACGGCACCGAAATCACCAGCAATCTCCGCGGCGCGATCGCCAATCGCCTCGGGTTTCTCACCCAGGGCCTGGTCGGCGCCACGTTTGACTGCCGGACGGACTTCCCGTCCCGGACAGAACTCTTCACGACGCCCACGATCCTCGAACTCGACGCGCTGACTCCGGAGCGGGGGTGTCTGGTCTCGCTGCTGCTCCTGAATGGGCTGCGGCAGTTCTGGAAAGGCAGGCTGCGCCAGGAGAGGGAGCCGATCCTACGCCACCTCACGGTGATCGAGGAAGCCCACAATGTCGTGGGCGGGCCCCCGAGCCGCTCCGCCGAGGGGGCACAGACTGAGGGCGCCTCGGCGGAATTCGTCGCGCGGATGCTGGCGGAGGTCCGGGCCCTGGGCCTGGGGCTCGTGATCGTTGACCAGCTGCCGTCGGCCGTTGCAGATGGGGTGGTGAAGAACACCGGGACCAAGATCGCCGGGCGCCTGGACAGCACCCAGGACCGCGAGATCCTCGCCGGAGCCATGCTGCTGGGGGATGCGGAGGAACGGGAGCTGGCGCGACTAGACCCCGGGTTCGTGTTTGCGTTCAAGGTGGGCATGCATCGCGGGAGACGAGTGAGGATTCCCGAGCTCCTGCTCAAGCCTGCCGGAAGACCGGTTCTCAAGAGGCGAGGCGTCGCCGAGGAGTCCAGATTTGCCATCGCGGAGCTGCAGCGCGAGGCGCATGTATTCAATAGCGCCCTGGACGGTCTAAAGCAGGAGCTTAAGGGGCTCCATTTGCGCCGGATTCGCTACGAGGCGCGGGCTGCTGCAATCCGCGACCTGCATCGGCGCCTGAGTGCCACTGTGGGTGGGACCAGGCGACTGCTGGAATCCGTCCCTTACATCGGGGCGCTGAACGGGCGGTTGGTGGCAATGCTCATGCTCGATAGGATCCCGTTGGCACTTGCCTGGCTTGAGCATTCTTCGGCTCTCCTCTTCACCACATCCCCGGGGCCGAATGGCCGGCGGGGGGATGACCTCAGGCAAGGAGCATGCTGGCGAGCCCTGCGGAGGAAGGTCGTGAAGCAGCTGGGAGTCTCCTGCGACTGGAGTTCTGGGTGGCTGGAGGGGGCAACGAAACACGGAGCCCGCTTTTTGGAATGTATTCCCGACGGGTCGAGCGACCCGGTCATGACACGTGCGTGTGCGATGCAGTATGAAGGCCCAGTAGGCTGGCGCCAATTGCTGGCTGCCTTCAAAGGCGTTGACTGGGTGAATCGCGAGCAAGCTGCTGGCTTGACGAAGTTGGTTGAGGAGTTTGCCGCTGCTCTCCCTCGGCGCCGGCTGGCGGCTGAACAAGAGGAGGAGCAGAGGCGCAGAAGGCTGGTGTCCTTTCATCGCGGGCAGACTGGTACGGGGGGGGGGCATGGGGAGATTGAGCAAGGTGCGGGATAGGGGCCCGGTCACAGAGGGGGAGCTTGGCGAGATCCAGGAAGGCGCGTCGGAGATCCATGGAGACCTCTCGGACGCAGAGGCGAAGGCCAACGAGGACCTCGCTGGTTTCGTGGAGGTATCAGAGGCGGCTGAACCGGCCTGGGACTCCGCAATGGAGGAGGACCTCGTGGCCGGTCAGGAGATCGGAGAGGATGTAGAGAACCTCAGTACCCAGGAGACGGAGCATCTCACCGCCGAGTCCGAGACTGCCGAAGACGAGATGCTCGAGAACGCGGCGACACTCGAGGCGCGGGCTGCTGAGGTAAGAGAAGCAGCGGGAGCAATCCGGCCGGTGGGGGGCTTTGTCGCCCAAGGTGAGGGTGTCAAGGCAGCCCTGGAGAAGTCTGGCGACACGCAGGGCCAGGCTGCGGGTGAGTTGACCGGGACCGCAAAGATTCGCAGGGACACCAACGCGGACGCCACCCGAACGGCTGATGCGGCGCGCGCTGGCATCCGGAAAAACCTGAAGCGCTAGGGCGCCGAAACCAAGTCAAGCGGGCTGCGCGCCCGGCTGTGGAGGACGAGGCACGTTGCGCGATGGTGATCGGCTGTATCACGAGGGCAGGCGGTTGCTGGCGAGCTCCAGCGGGCTGCAGGCACGGCTCGGCGCGTGTCGGCAGGCGCTCGATTCCGCCGAGCGCCACGCCGCCGGGGCAGTAGATGCGGCCTCGAGCGGCTCGGACGCCGAGCATGAGCAGCTCGCAGCTCGTGTGGCACGGGCCCGGGCGGAATGGGACCGGGCGAAGGGGGCCGCCGCCACCTGGCTCGGGGAGGCCCGCAGCCTGGCATCCGAGCTTGGACGGCTGGAAGGCACACTCGACGCAGCAAGCAAGGATGCCGGGGCAGCAGCACGTGGCGCCCACCGCGCCAAAGGAACGGGCATAGCTGATGTACTGGCCAGCGGCGCAGAGCGGTTCCGAAAACTGAAAAGCGACCTCGAGGGAGCCATCCTGGCCATCGAGGCCGCCCTCGCGCTCGGGAATAGGGACACTTCTCGCCGGGCAGTTGTCCGGGTCGGGACGGAACACAGCGAATCGGACATGGCCGAAGATTCGCTCGGCGACCTCGTCAGGGGTGGGGCGAAGACCGCCGGTTTCGTCGTGAGGGCCGCGGGGAGCATCCTGAGCTTCGCCGGCCGGCTGGCCTTCTCACTGAGTCTGAGCGCGCTCGGGGCCGCCACGCGGGCCGCTGGAGGGCGGGGCGGAGCCCGTGCGGGCACCGGAAGGGACTACGCATCCGGGGGCGGCTCGCCAGTGGGCCGCGGGGGAGGGTCGCGAGCCTCGTTCCCCGCTCCGACATCAATCCGCAAGCCAGGCGGCCCCGTCCGGGTTCCCGCGACGGCGGAGCCTCGGATCACCCCCCCGGCACCGCGGATCAGCCCCGAGGAGGAGTGGTGGTACTACCGCTCCAGGGCTGACAGCCCGGGCCCTGGAGGGGACACGGCGGGGTACGGCGGTTCCTATGGTCGCGAGAGGGGTGGGTATCGGATGTCAACTGGCTATGAGGGCCGGCGCGGCCGAAGTCGTCGGGTCTCCCCGGGTGGACTGGAGCGCCAGGCTTCCGAGGCTGGCGAGGGGGACGGTCTGGAGGCGCGGCTCAACCGCCTGCTGGAAGATTGAACCAATGGCGAGGCGCAACGACTCGTACCACCAATACCTGAACCCGCCCCAACCGGTGATCCGGGTGATCTCCGGTACGGGGCGGAGTCCGGCGATCGACCGGGTTGAGGTGCTGACGTTTGCGGGAGGCGAGGACCCGCCTGGGGTGGACGATGTCGGCGAGTATTGGACTCTCACCTCGCGGCCGCCAATCCGGGTCCTGGATGCGGTGGGGTCGGTGGCGGAAGACGGCCCGCCGGATCGATTGGATCTGCTGGTCGCCGAAGGGCCCGACCAGTCCATCTTTCTTGCCAGAAGCTGCCGCGAAGGGAAGCAGTGGCGCTGGAAGACGGTGCGCCTCAAGCCATGGGGGAAGAAGGGACAGCAACCGCCGCGGGTGCGCCTGTTTCTGGACCGGGATCCCCGCCGCATGACCGTCGGCGTGTGCGAGCCCGGGATCGCTTCGGATGCCTTCGTCGACCTTCAGTCGGACACGCTCGCCGAACCCTGGACGGAGCTGCGGACCATCTGGGGCAGTACCCAGGATGGCTGGTGGATCCGTCAGCGCGAAGACCTGACCACCCTGACCTGTCATTGGCCGGAGGGGGTAACCGCGCCGCTCGAGGCGGACGGGTGCCTGCGCCAATGTGCCTGGGATCCGCTGCTGCGAGAGTTCTACCTGCTTCTGGAAGACGGGCGGCTGCAACGGGTGGGTGCCTCTTCGGGTGCGTTGGTGTGTGCAAATGGAGTCTCCCATTTCTGCCTCACCGGAAGGCTGGCATGCTGCCTTCTGGCGGATGGTTCCCTCGAGTGGAAGCCCCTGGGCGCCTTGGACGCTGACAAGCCATCGCGCTTGGAGGGGCCGTTCTGTTCCATCGCGCCGGTCGGCACCGCCGCGCTCCTGGCGGTTGCCAGGGAGACCGGCGCGCTCGTGAAACTCGATCTCTCACTCACGCCGGCGGAAGAAACACCCCTCCGACGAGCCGACGGCGAGGCTGCGCTCCACGAGCTAGAAGGCGGGAGGCTGTGGCGGTCGCGAGAGGAAGAGGACGAGCTGCTGCGCGAGACCCTGGACCCGGACCTCGATGTCTGGGACCGCCTGGACCTCGGGGTCGAGGGCCGGCTGGTGGCAGCCGACACCGACCGTCAGGCGCTGGACGCCCGCGGGATGCTCCGCCACTATGTGGAGGCGATCGAGCTGGCCCGGGGGCGGGGGGATCGGGCCAAGGAATCGCTGGCGCTCGTGGCCTACGCGCACATCCTCCTGGCTGTCGGCCTGGTGGACGAGGCGGGGCGGGCGCTGGCCCGCGCGGCGGGCCTCGAGGGAGCTGGAGCGGTGCGTGCCGATGCGTTGCTGCTCGACCTTCCGGCCGTCACCGCGGCTGGTCCGGATGCCCCGATCCTGCTGGACCACCCGGGGACGTTCGACTTCGCCCTTGATGTCCGGCTGGCGGTGGCGAATCATGGAAGGGACACCTGGACCCACCCCGTCCAGGTGGCCTCGACAGGCCCCGATCCGGACCGGGGCCCGGAGTTCGGAGCGCTCGGCCTGGTGGACCGGCTCGCGGCTGCGGGGAACTTGCCGAAATTGGTGTACGCCTCGCTGGCCGAAGGCGCGGGCGGGGAGCGGGAGCGGGTGCTGCGGCCACTCGGTCACCCGGCGGCGGGGGTGTGCCCGGACGGTATCACGGTGCAGGCTCGGCTGGTCGAGCCGCCGGAGCGGGGTTGGGCGCTCTCCCTGGTCCTCGTCCCGGATGCAGCCGGAGTCCCGACTGCGGTGCTCCGAGAGTGGTGGAGATCCGGTCAGGGTGAGACGCTCCGCGCATGGCACCAGGGCTTGTGCCGTGCGCTGGAAAACCTGCTGAGCTCAGAGGCTCGGCAGCGAAGCGGGGCGTAGAGGATCTCTGGAAACTGTCTCTGCGGGCGCCAGAACAGCCCATTCATGACTGCGAGGTCTAGCCGTGCCTGATCTGCAGAGCCTTGCACCGCACGAATTCGGGGATGTGAAAGTAGCCCGGACCGACTTTCCCGGGCCCGATGATGAGGAAGTGCTTCGCATCGTGCTCCATGGTGATGACGCTCAGTTCAATGCGATCGCCAACTTCTATAAGAAGTTGCGAAAGTGGCCAGAGGCCAATTCGATCGTCGAGGCTTCGCTCGTCAGGATGACGAATGTTGAGGTCAAGACAGCTTCCGCTCACTCAGGTGAGGGCACTGTCGAATTGGAACTGGAGGTGCTGTCGGGAGAACAGCCCCTGTGGTTTCTCGAGGAGCTGACTCCGCTCAGGAAGTGCGATATCCTGATCACATTGGGCGGCATTCTCGAACAGTGGCGCAATCGCTGCTGCTACCACCACGCCCTGACTCCATGGAATATCTGGGTGAGCGAACTGGATGGAGAGCAAAGGATACGACTGTTCGGCGCATATGTTAGCTCTGAGTATGGTCTTGGCACGCCGAACCCGAATTGGTCAGCGCCAGAGGTGAGAAACTACAAGGAGTCGAGTCACTCCAAGCCTGACCAGTGGGCTGATTCGTTCTCATTCGGACTCATCGCTTGGTATCTTATTTTCGGGGTAAATCCTTGGACAGTACCGGATGCAGATCAGGGTCACGAACATGCTGATGTTCGTGACCGGACGTTTGATCAACTGCAGGCTCTTGTGAATGGCAATCAGTACGCGCTGGGCGACGAGTATGGCGTTTCACGGAGCAGGCTGCACCGAGCCCTGCAGCAGCTGCTCTGTGCTAAGGGTCGGGATACCAGACGTGAACCGTTCGACGAGTTGATGAGCGCCCTGCGGGCCGTGTCGGCGTCTCTCAGTGATGGAGAGACGCCGGAGAAGAAGCTCACTCGCGCCATCGCCAACGCGGACTTCACGCTCCTGGAGGACCTGCCGAACGAGCCCAACTTGGCTTCCGATCTCGCCCTCAGGATCAAGCAGGCTCTGGAGACCGCAAGAAAGCAGAGAAGAACCTTCTCTTGTTTGGACCCGGCACGTGTGAACTGGACGGAGGTCGGGCCTTGGGTGGACATCACGGCAATTCCCGGCCCGGGAGCGCTGGACCACTCGATCAAGAACAAGAAGCTTCACGATCTGCAACTGCTTAGGGACACACATAGGAAAGGTCTCAGAAAGCTCATCGAGACGGAGAACCAACAACGCTTCCTCGAGTGTGTCGCGAGTGACTGGGTGGACGCGGTCCGGTTGCTCTTTCCGTTACTCGATCCCCCTCCAGCGGCTGATGCGAAGCACTGGAAACGGATCTTCGGAGCCATCAGGTCGCTGGCGATGTGGAATCTGTTGAATGAGCAGTGGTTGCCTGCGTCTGAGCTATCGATGTCGGAGCAGGCCAAGGCAGTGCTGGAGGGGGATCGGGCGGTGACGCCCGAGGTCGTCGAGCTACTGGAGCAGCGGCTCAAGGCATCCGCGGCCGGAGCCCTCGAAGATAATGAGCTGCTGGTGAATGTGGTCGCTCGGTGCAAAGATCAGAACTCCTGCGGGAGATTGCTCGAGCTGGCAGGCGACGCCGCGGGCAGTCCTCAAGTGCGGCTGGCCCTC
>WBZN01000250.1_pt2 | contig 37035 bp, 31 predicted proteins | sample 5204281 | NCBI WGS metagenome assembly WBZN01 (sample SAMN12344347, study PRJNA552823) | activated sludge metagenome | biome: Activated sludge suspended growth; feature: Nitrification reactor; material: Wastewater; isolation source: activated sludge from nitrification reactor of wastewater... | reverse complement strand
GGCGACTGACTCGTTTACCGATCGTGGCTCCGGCGAGTGCCCCGCAACGAACTGATCCGCGAGAACGCCGGCCGAAGAAAGGACTCCCATGGAAATGAAACTGGCAACCAAAGCCGACCTCTCCCTCGTGGCCGAGTGTCATGTCTTGGCGTTCCCAGACACGCTGTCCGCTCAGCTCGGGACGAAGTTTGTCGCGAAGTCGCTCGAGTGCTTCGTCACCCACGAGAACAAGTTTCTGCTCTTCATCCCCGAGGGCGGAGTCTGCGCTGGGTATGTCAATGGCATCCTGACGTACGAGAACACGCTGGGCTCCGCGTCATCGATGCTTCAGTCGGGCTTCAACGCGGGCATCGTCGCCTTGCTGACCCGCCCCAAGTTGTTGCTCCATCCAGAGCTGAGGGAGAAGTGGCCGCTGGTCTGGAAGAACGTCATCCATCGGTTTTTCGGCGACCCGACCATGAACCACAGGACCGCGGAGAAGCGGCCCGAAGGTTATCGCTCGGTCGGCCTGCCAGGGATGTGCGTGCACCCGAACCACCGCCGCAAGGGATACGCGACCAAGCTGATGCTTGCGGCCGAGAAATACGCACACGAGCGCGGCTTCAAGCACCTGCACTGCACCGTCGCGACCACGAACACGGCGACGACGGACTGCCATACGAAGCTCGGTTACAAGGTCACGCAGACCAAGCCCAAGTCCGTCACGATGGAAAAAGATCTGACCTACTAGGAACCCACCGCGCGGGCGGCGCCGATCAATGCTCGTGCGTGTCGCTGCCGGTCCCGAGCACCGCGGTGGCGAGCCACTGCGTGTAGCGCCGGACGGCGTCGTCACCCACGATGTGATCCACGTTCTCCATCTGATCAGCGGAGAATGTCAGCGGAGCCCGAACGAGGACGCGGACCCTAGAGGACGCGAGCGTCGACTGGATCTGCTCCTGAAGGAGGCCGACGTGCTTCTGGATCGACGGATCGTTCCACAACCCATCGTAGATCGGCGCCGGAGCGATCACGACGTCCAGCTTGTACTGGGTCGCGATCTCCCCGAGACGGATCAGTGCCTTGCGGTTGATCTCGCTCAGGGCAGCGACTGGATTCGAGATCGCTCCGAGTTGCCGGCGATGGAGCGCGGCGTCCTGGAGGACCCTGGCCGGCATCGGCGTGGTCACGCGCATGAACCCCGCGTCATCGAGCTCGAAGCTCGGCGGGGCGCCTTCCAGGGGCATCTTGGCGAGCCGAGCCAAGCTCGTGCTCTCACCGTAGAGCGGGAACCAGCGGCTGATCGCGACCTCCTCCAGCTCCGAGGCGTCGAGATCGACGGGCGGATCCATCCGGTTCCAGAAGCCCCACGGCCGCTCGATCTTCCCGAGGAGCTGCGCAAACACCAGCTCCTGGGTGCGGCTCCATGCATCGTAGACATGGACGATGATCACGCGCTTGGGAGCGCCGTGCAGCCGGAGATACTCGGTCAGCATCCAGACATCGCCGACGAGCAGCATGTTGCCGATCGTGCAGAAGTTGCGCGAGCGGGTCGCGAGCGCTCGATCCAGGACCGCAGGGTTCACGCCCTGGCTGCAGCTCGAGTCGCCGAGCACCAGGGTCTCCGCCGGCGCGCTGCGGTCCAACAGCCGCCACTTCTCCCGGACCAACCAGTTGCTGCGGTTCACCGGGTGGCGCTCGAGGGCCACCCGCGCTGCCCCATTAGCGAGGACAACGAAACCCAACATCCCGAGGACCAACGTGAGCACGCGGCGTCTTCCGAACGCACCGACATGTTCGGGCGTGATCGGGCTTTGACGTTCGAGGACGTTGTCGGACATGGTCATTTCGGGACTGGAATCAGAACTGGAAATAGATGAACTCGGTGCTGCCGCGAACGCCATAGAGGACGAGCAGCGCGAGCAGCAGGATGTAGAACGCGAGCAGCCACCAGGTCCCGATCTTCGACGGCGCCAGGAGGTCATGGCTGGCGTACTGCCAGAGCTCGATGACGAGCAGCGGCAGCCAGAGCACGCCCAGGATCGCGGCGAAGCCGAACGAAGACGACGAGGTGCGGACGCCGATCGAGCCCACCATCTCGAAGATCTGCGTCATCGAACGGGCACGAAACAGCAGCCAGCCGAGCGCCGTCAGGCAGAACATCAAGCCGATCCGGGGCAGCACCCGGCGCGCAGACCATTGCGGCGAGCCCGGCCGCGGATGGGTGTCACGCTGCAGCGTGACCCGGGCATGGTAGCGATACGCGATCAGGATCACGCCGTGGAACGCCCCCCAGACGACGAAGTTCCACGAAGCTCCGTGCCACAGCCCTCCGAGTAACATCGTGAGGAACAGGTTGCGATAGGTCCTGAGCTCGGACCCGCGATTGCCCCCGAGGGGGATGTATAGATAGTCTCGCAGCCACGTGGACAGCGACACGTGCCATCGCTGCCAGAAGTCGCTTGGACTGATCGCGAAGTACGGGAGACGGAAGTTGAGCATCAAGTCGAAGCCCATCAGCTTCGAGACCCCGCGCGCGATGTCCGAGTACCCCGAGAAGTCGCCATAGATCTGCAACGTGAAGGCGAGTGTCCCGAGGACGATATCAACACCATGGTAATGAGCATGATTGTTGAAGACCTCATTCGCGATCACGGCCGCCCTGTCGGCGATCAAGACCTTCTTGAAGTATCCCCAGATGATCAGGAACACCCCGGCATGCACCTGCGGCCACAGGATCGTGCGTCGATTCACGACCTGTGACAGCAAGTTCGAAGCTCGCTGGATCGGCCCCGCGACCATGTGCGGAAAGAACGCGACGAACAGCGCGTAGTCGAGGTAATTGCGAAGAGGCTCGAGCTCTCGGCGATAGACGTCGATCGCATAGCCCATCGACTGGAAGGTGTAGAAGCTGAGCCCCACGGGCAGCAGGATCTCGATGGTCGGTACGTCGAGCTCGATCCCGACGGCATGAAACACCGCCACGAGGTTGGCTGCGAAGAATCCGAAGTACTTGAAGAAGCTGAGGATCGCCAGGTTCGTGATCAGGGTGACCACGAGCCAGCGGCGGCGATACCGGTCGTCGGTGGTGCCCCGGATCTTGAGCGCGGTCACGAAATCGATCGAGCTCGACAGGATCAGCAGACCGAGAAACCGCCAGTCCCAGTACCCGTAGAACAACCAGCTCGCCAGCAGCAGCCAGGTATTCTGGGCGCGGAGGTTGCCCCGGATCAGGAGATAGACGCTGTAAAACCCAGCGAAGAAGCCCACGAACGCGAACGAGTTGAAGAGCATGGGCGCGAGACGCGCGGATGCTACTCAGGGCGGCCAGCCGGGTCAAAGCAGCAAGAATCCGAACGCATCTGATCCGCTCGGCGCCGGTCGCCCATGCCGCCGCCGCGTGTAAGTGGCTGACAAGACATGAGCTCCTCGGCGCGCCGGACGTGAACGTCCGGGGTCTCGCGGGCAACTCACTGCACGCTGACCGTGCCGTTTCCGGCGCTAGCAATGTCTCGAAAACATGGGATAGGCTGCGCCGCTCTTTCCTCTACCTTCAGCCCCAGGACCACCATGTCGTCTCGAGAGTTGATCATCGATGGCCGCCGTATCGACGACGCGACCGATTGCTGGGTGATCGCGGAGGTTGGCCACAACCACCAAGGCGATCTCGAGAAGTGCAAGCGCATCTTCGATGCCGCCAAGGAAGCGGGGGCCGACGCCGTCAAGCTCCAGAAGCGCGACAACCGCGGGTTGTTCACGAAGGCGGCCTATGACAAGCCGTACGAGAACGAGAACAGCTTCGGCGCCACCTATGGCGAGCACCGCGAGGCCCTGGAGTTTGGCTTCAAGGAGTACCAGGAGCTCCAGTCCTACTGCCGGCACATCGGGATCACGTTCTTCGCCACCGCGTTCGATCATGCGAGCGCGGATTTCCTCGGCAAGCTCGAAGTTCCCGCCTTCAAGCTCGCGTCTGGCGATCTCAAGAACGTCCCGCTGCTGAAGCACGTGGCCGCGTTCGGAAAGCCGATGATCGTCAGCACGGGCGGCGGCTCGATGGACGACGTTCAGCGCGCGTACGACGCGGTGATGCCGATCAATCGCCAGCTCTCGATTCTCCAGTGCACCGCCAGCTACCCCACCCCACCCGAGGAGATGAACCTCCGGACGATCGCGACGTTCCGCGACGCGTTCCCCGACATCGTGGTCGGCCTGTCGGATCACTCGAACGGCATCGCGATGACCGTGGCGTCCTATGTCCTGGGCGCGCGCATCATCGAGAAGCACTTCACGCTGAACCACACGTGGAAGGGCACGGACCACGCGATGTCCCTCGAGCCCGAGGGCATGCGCAAGATGATCCGTGACCTCAAGCGCGCGCGGGTCGGGCTCGGCGATGGCGTCAAGCGGACGCAGAAGTCGGAGGAGTCGGCGCTGCTCAAGATGGGGAAGAAGCTCGTGGCCGCTCGCGATCTGCCGGCCGGGCACACGGTCGCGATGAAGGACGTCGCGATCAAGTCGCCCGGCGATGGCCTCGCGCCGTTCGAGATCGAGCGCCTTATCGGCAAGAAGATCAGCCGCGCGATCAAGGAGGATGAGAACTTCAAGCTCGCGGACGTGACGTGAGAGGGATCCAGCCATCTCTGGTCGCAGACATGGCGGCGATCCGGTTCATCGCGTTCGATTTCGACGGCGTGTTCACCGACAATCGCGTGTTCGTGTCCCAAGACGGGTCCGAGATGGTGAGTTGCTGGCGTGGCGATGGGATCGGCCTGCGCGCGCTCGAAAGCATCGGCATCGGCGCGGCGATCATCTCGACCGAGACGAACCCGGTCGTGACCGCGCGCAGCCGCAAGCTGAAGATCGAGTGCATCCAGAGCTGTGATGACAAGCTCGCCGCGCTCGACGAGCTCGGCAAGCGCCATGGGCTCGGGCGCTCGGACATGGCGTTCGTCGGCAACGACATCAACGATCGCAGCTGCCTCGAAGTCGTGCGGCTTCCCATCGTGGTGCGCGATGCACATCAGGACGTGCTATCGCTCGCCCGGTATCGAACGGAAGCCCTCGGCGGCCGGGGCGCGGTTCGCGAGATCTGCGATCTCTTCCTTCGGCAACGCAGCACATGACCCAGGACGTCTTCGAGATCCGGGACCGAGTCGTCGTGATCACCGGAGGGCTCGGCCAGCTCGGCCGGCAGTTCTCCGCGGAGCTCGTGAAGCGCCATGCCAAGGTGGCGCTGCTCGATGCCGCGGCGCCCGAGGGCGCAGGCGCCGCGAACCCGTGGCCGATCGCTTGTGACATCACGAAGCCAGACTCGATCGAGCGCGCGCTGCGCCGGATCGAGGATACGTGGGGAACTCCTCACGCGTTGATCAACAACGCCGCCCTCGATTCCCCCCCGAACGCACCGGCGCACGAGAACGCGGCGTTCGAGCAGTACTCCCTCGAGACGTGGAACCGTGTCATGGACGTCAACCTGACCGGCACGTTCCTCAGCTGCCAGATCATCGGGGCCGCGATGGCACGCGCCGGCCGCGGCTCGATCATCAACATCTCGTCGATCTACGGGATGCTGTCGCCCGATCAGCGGATCTACGAGTACCGCCGCGACGACGGATCCCCGTTCTGTAAACCGATCGCGTACTCCGCGTCCAAGGCGGGCATTCTCAACCTCTCGCGCTATCTCGCGACGTACTGGGCGAAACAAGGGGTGCGCGTGAACACGCTGACGTTCGGCGGCGTGCATAACCATCAAGATCCGAGGTTCATGACCGGCTACACCGCACGCGTCCCGCTCGAGCGCATGGCGAAGGCGGACGAATACAATGGCGCGGTCGTGTTCCTGATCTCCGATGCTGCCTCGTACATGACGGGCAGCAACATGGTGATCGATGGTGGGTGGAGCGCGTGGTAACGGAGATCGGTAACTGGATCGAGGGCCGCGAACAGCCGGCTCGTTCGGGCCGATGGTTTGCCAAAGCCTCCCCGGCGACGGGCCGCGAGCTCGCGCGCGTGGCGCGTTCTGATGAGCACGATGTCGACCTCGCGGTGGAGGTGGCGCAGCGTGCCTCCGCGGCGTGGGCAGCGACGACCGCGGTCCGGCGTGGCGAGATCCTGTTCGACGTCGCGCGCGCGCTGCAAACCCATCGCGACCGCGTCGCCCGGATGGTCGCCGAGGAGACGGGGAAATCGCTCAAGGACGCCCTCGGCGAGACCGACGGCGCGATCGCGCAGGGCTTGTTCATGGCGGGCGAAGGCCGGCGCCTGCACGGGCACACGCTCACCAGCGCCGTGGCCAACCGCACGGCGATGACCCTGCGCCAGCCGGTTGGCGTCGCTGGCTTGATCATCGCGGCCAACACGCCGATCGCGAACGTCGCGTGGAAGGTGTTCCCGGCGCTGATCTGCGGAAACACGGTCGTGCTCAAGGCCTCGGAGGATGGCCCCGGCACCGCGATGTTGTTCGCCAAGCTCGCCCACGACGCGGGGCTGCCGGCGGGCACGCTCAACGTCGTCCAGGGGCTCGGACGGGAGGCCGGCGCGCCGCTGGTCGCGCACCGTGGGATCGATGTCATCAGCTTCACGGGCTCCACGGCGGTCGGGCGCGAGATCGCGAAGGTCGCGGGGGAGCGACTCGCCAAGGTCTTCCTCGAGCTCGGGGGCAAGAATCCGTTCGTCGTCTGTGAGGACGCCGATCTCGAGCTAGCGGCGCGCTGGGCCGTGCTCTCGGCATACAGCAACGCTGGCCAGCGCTGCGCCGCCGGCAGCCGGATCATCGTGTGCGCGCCGGTCTACGAGGCCTTCCGCGAGCGCGTGATCGCGCGAACCTCCGCCCTGAAGATCGGACCGGGTGACGACGATGACCTCGGCCCGGTGATCAGCCTGCGGCAGCTCGATCAGATGCTGAGCGCGGTGACGCGCGCGGGGACGAGCGGCGCGCGCATCCTGTGCGGAGGTCACCGGCTCGATCGCGAGGGCTTCTACATGGCGCCCACGCTGATCGAAGCGGTTACACCGGAAGCCGAGATCTCGCAGACCGAGCTGTTCGGCCCCATCACGTGCCTGTATCGCGCGGCCGACTTCGAGGACGCCATTCGCCTGGCCAATCAGTCGTCGTATGGACTCACGTCCGCGATCCACACGACGAGCGTTCATCGTGCGTTCGAGTTCGTGCGCCGGATCCAGGCTGGCGTCGTCGCCGTGAACGCGGGGACGTATGGCAGCGAGCCGCATTTCCCGTTCGGTGGCGTGAAGAGCTCGGGCAACGGGCTTCGCGAACCAGGGACCGAGGCGCTCGATGTCTACAGCGAGTGGAAGACGGTCCACTTCAACGTCGATCCGTCGAGGGCCTGATGGCGCCGCCGAGCGCAGTTGGGCTGATCCCGTCACGTTCGGGATCGAAGCGGGTACCGGGCAAGAACACGCGCCGGCTCGGGGCCCACCCGATGATCGCGTACACGATCGCCGCGGCCAAGGAGAGCGGCATCTTCCGCGAGGTCGTGGTCTCGACCGACTCGGAGCAGACCGCCGCGATCGCCCGTCACTACGGGGCCGAGGTCGTGATGCGGCCCGAGGCGTTGGCCGGCGATCTGTCGCCCGACATCGACTGGGTCGAGCACGTCCTGCGCGTGCTCGCCGACGAGGCCCGGACCTACGAGGCGTTCTCGATCTTGAGGCCAACCAATCCGTTCCGGACGGCCGCGACGATCCGGCGGGCGTGGGACGAGCTCGTGGCCGAGCCAGGGGTCGACTCGCTTCGCGCGGTCGAGAAGTGCAAGCAACATCCTGGAAAGATGTGGGTTGTCCGAGGGCGCCGGATGACGCCGCTCCTTCCCTTGCAACCCGAACGCCCGCCATGGCATTCCAGCCAGTATCAGGCGCTCCCAGATGTCTACGTCCAGACGGCGGCGCTCGAGATCGCGTGGACTCGCGTCGTCTGGGACACCCGGACCATCGCAGGAATCTCCGTGATGCCCTTCTTCATGACCGGAAACGACGGGTTGGATATCAATGACCCCTCCGATTGGGATCGGGCCGAGCAGCTCGTCCGCGGTGGCGCGCCGTTACCGATCATCTCGACTTCCTCTTTCCCGATGAGCTGACGTGACACGTATCCAATTCATTCGTCGTCCCGAATTTGCACGCGTCTGGGCCGCCTCGATCGACAGCAGTCTGAAGCTGCCGTTGATCGCGGACATGTGCCGGGCCAACACCTTGGCGGCCGTGAAGCGCGCCGGCTCGGGTCACCTCGGCTCGAGCTTCAGCGCGATGGACATCGTCACCTGGCTCTACTATCGCGAGCTCAACACCGCGCGCGTCGGGATCGGCCATCCCGATCGTGACATCTACTTCTCGTCGAAGGGGCACGACGTCCCCGGGCTGTACTCCGTGCTCTATTCGCTCGGACTCCTCGAGGAGTCCCGGTTCATGAAGCTACGGCGCCACGGTGGGGTCGACGGACATCCCGATGTCGGCGTCCCCGGGATCGAAGCCAACTCGGGCTCGCTCGGCATGGGCACGTCGAAGGCCAAAGGCATGGTGTGGGCCAAGCGGTTCCTCGGGCGCAAGGGCCGCGTCGTCGTGATGCTCGGAGATGGCGAGCTCCAGGAAGGCCAGAACTACGAGGCCTTTCAGACCGCGGCGCATCAGCAGATCCCGGTCACGGTGGTGATCGATCATAACAAGCTACAATCCGACAAGCCGCTCGACGAGATCATCACGCTCGGCGATCTCGAAGCAAAGCTGCGCGCGTTCGGGTGGAAGGTCGTACGTACCCAGGGGCACGACTTCTCGGCGATCGAGCACGCGTTTCGATCGATCGAAAGCGAGCCCGGGCCGCGCGCCATCATCGCCGATACGATCAAGGGGCGCGGCGTGAGCTTCATGGAGCACCCCGAGGCGCTCCGCGCGAACGCAGGCAAGTACCGGTGGCACGCCGGGGCGCCCGACGATGCCTCGTTCATCGCCGCCTATGCCGAGCTCCGGCAGCGCCTCGATGCTCGGCTGAGCGAGGTCTCCCTCGATCCGATCCATTCGCACGAGGCGATGGAGGACGGCACGTTCGTCGCCAACGTCCCCGGTGACGTCGCGCTGGGGGAGGATGGGGTCGCCCCGCCGCGCCTCGGTGCCGCGGCCGAGTACGTCGCCCAGGCGTTCGGCGATGCGCTGGTCGATCTCGCCGCGACCGTTCCGCCCCTCGTGGTGCTGGACGGCGATCTCGCCGTCGACTGCCGCGTCCGCAAGTTCGAGGAGCTGTTCCCGACGCGGTTCATCGAGAACGGGATCTCCGAACAGGACATGGTCTCGATGGCCGGTGGACTCGCGCGGCAGGGCCTGATCCCCGTCGTGAATTCGTTCGCCTCGTTCCTGGCGTCTCGCGCGAACGAGCAGATCTACAACAACGCGACCGAGCGCTCGAAGGTCATCTATGCATGCCACTACGCGGGGCTGATCCCCGCGGGTCCCGGCAAGTCACACCAGAGCATCCGCGACGTATCGCTGCTCGCGGCCCTTCCCAACATGGTCGTGGTCCAGCCCGTCAACAGCGTCGAGACCCGAGCGGCGGTCGAATGGGCGGTCCGCGAGGCGAGCGACAACGTCGCGATGCGACTCGTGATCGGCCCGTCGCCGCGCGTGATCACCCTCCCCGCGGGCTATCAGCTTCGGGTGGGCACCGGCTGCGTGTTGCATCCGGGCCATGATGCCGTGCTGTTCGCGTATGGCCCCGTGATGATCCACGAGGCGTTGACGGCTGCGGAGAAGCTGGCTGCCCAGGGCTTCTCGCTCAAGGTGGTCAACCTGCCGTGGCTCAACCGGACCGACGCGAACTGGCTCGGCGAGGTGATCAGCGGGATCGAGAACCTGTTCGTTCTCGAGGATCATGCGCCCGTCGGAGCGCTCGGAGATCAGCTGCTGCGTACGCTCACGGTGAGCGGCCACGGCAGGCGGCACCGCGTGCAGGTGTTCGGCGTCGAGGGCTTTCCGGTGTGCGGCAACCCGGCCGAGGCCCTGCGCGCGCACCAGCTCGATGGCGCGTCGCTCGCGGAGCGCATCGTGCACCAGGCCCGGACCTCCTAGATGGCCACGCCCGCGCACGACATACCGCCGACGACATCGGCGTCTTCGGGCGCGGCGACTCCACGCGAGCTGCCCGCGGCGAGCGAGATCCGGATGATCCGGATCCAGCCGTCACGTGGCTGGGTCAGCCTCGGGCTCGCGGAGCTGTGGGCATATCGCGAGCTCGTCGTCTTTCTCACCTGGCGTGACATCAAGGTTCGCTACAAGCAGACCCTCCTCGGCGCCGGCTGGGCGATCATCCAGCCGGTCTTCGGGATGGTCGTGTTCACGGTCTTCTTCGGACGGCTGGCCAAGATGCCTTCGGACGGGATCCCATATCCCGTCTTCAGCTTCGCCGCGCTCGTCCCGTGGACGTTCTTCGCCAACGGCCTGTCCCAGGCCTCCGCCGTGCTCGTCGGCAGCACGAACCTGGTGACCAAGGTCTACTTTCCACGGCTGGCGATGCCGATCGCGAGCGTGCTGTCGGGCGTGGTGGATCTGCTGATCGCGATGGCCGTGCTCGTCGGCTTGATGCTCTATTACGGGATCACGCCGGGGCTCGATCTCCTGTGGTTACCTGCCTTCGTGGCCCTGGGGGTCGCGACCGCGCTCGGCATCGGGACCTGGCTCGCGGCGATGAACGTGCGGTTTCGCGACGTGCGGTACGTCGTCCCGTTCATGATCCAGCTCTGGATGTTCGTGACGCCGGTCGTGTATCCGAGCAGCCTCGTCAAGGAGCCCTGGCGCACGATCTACGGGCTCAACCCGATGGCCGGCGTGATCGATGGCTTCCGCTGGGCGCTCCTCGGCACACCGGCTCCGCCCACCTCGATGCTGGCGGTGTCGACCCTGACGGCATCCGCCTTGATGATGAGCGGCCTGTATTACTTCCGGCGAATGGAATCGTCGTTCGCGGATCTCGTCTGATGACGTCGCTCGCGATCAAGGTCGAAGGGCTGGGGAAGTCGTACCGGATCGGCCGGGTCCAGGAGCGCTACAGCACGGTTCGCGAGGCGATCGTGCGCTCGGTCAGCTCACCCTTCCGGAGGATCGGCGCCGCGCTGCGTGGCAACCCTGGGAACGATCACGGCGAGACGTTGTGGGCGCTCCGCGGTGCCACCTTCGAGGTGCGCCCCGGGGAGGTGCTCGGCGTCATCGGTCGCAACGGCGCGGGCAAGAGCACGCTGCTCAAGATCCTGTCGCGGGTCACCCACCCGACGGAAGGCTACGCCGAGATCCACGGCCGCGTCGGATCGCTCCTCGAAGTCGGGACCGGGTTTCACCCGGAGCTCACCGGCCGAGAGAACGTGTTTCTCAACGGCGCGATCCTCGGGATGAAGCGGACGGAGATCCATCGCAAGTTCGACGAGATCGTGGCGTTCGCCGAGGTCGACAAGTTCATCGACACACCGGTGAAGCGCTATTCGAGCGGCATGTACCTGCGGCTCGCGTTCGCCGTGGCGGCGCACCTCGAGCCCGAGGTCCTGGTGGTCGACGAGGTGCTCGCCGTCGGCGACGCTTCGTTTCAGAAGAAGTGCCTCGGCAAGATGGAGACGGTCGCCGGGGAAGGCCGCACGATCCTGTTCGTCAGTCACAACCTCGCCGCGATCACGAGCTTGTGCTCTCGCGCCGTGCTGCTTCATAAGGGAGAGGTCAAGGCATCCGGCGCCGCCACGGAGATCGTCGCGTCCTATCTCTCCGACGTCACGGGGGCGGCCGCGAGCGTCGTGTGGAAGACGCTCGAGGAGAGCCCCGGGACCGAGGGGGTGAAGGTGACGGCCGTCCAGCTCGTCGACCAGGATGGAGCGCCCGCCAGCACGGTGAACATCGAGCAACCGGTCATCCTGAGGGTGTCGTATCACCTGGATGCACCGCGCGCGTTCCGCTTGGCTGCCGCGTTCTTCACGCAGGGCAGCTGCGCGTTCCAGTCCATGGACCAGGCCGAAACACCCCGGTCCGTGGCCGGGCACTACGAGTCGTCGATCGTGATCCCCGGCAACTTCTTCGCGGAAGGCGATTACCTGGTGAGTGTGTCGGGCTTCGTCTCGCGCGGGAAGAAGGTACATCTGTTCAAGCTCGACGGTTGCATCGCGTTTCAGGTCTATGACCCCCTGACCGGCGATTCGGCTCGTGGCGACTATCGAGAAGGCTTTGGAGGACTCATGCGACCGAAGTTGCCGTGGAAGACGCGCCCCGTCCTCGACACGACGAAGGAGGACTAGCCATGGGCGCGCCCGAACCTTCGGTTCCCGATCTGCCGCTTACCACGCGACTGGGTCGTGCCGCGACGAAGCTCCTCAAAGCTGCCATCGAACGCCAGGGGTTCGACGTCAACCGGCGGCGATCAGATTTTCATTACGCGCCCGACTACTACGGGCGGTCGTTCGCGCAGCGCGCGGACATCCGCCGAACGCCCGTGTTCGGCGAGCTCGCGAGCACGACCATCTCCGAAGGACGGTCGTGCCTCTACTACGATCGCCTCTACGTCCTGTACGAGACGCTGGTCAATCTCGCGCGGTATGCATCGAGCACGCGGCCGTTTCGCATCGTCGAGGTCGGCGTCTACAAGGGAGGCACCAGCTCGTACCTCGCTTCCGTCGCGGCGGCGCTGGGCATCGTGGGTGCCGAGCTTCACTCGTTCGACACCTTCGAGGGTCATGCCGACGTGGACGTGAACCAAACGATCGATCCGGTTCACAAGCCCGGTGACTTCCACGACACCAGCTTCGAGGCCGTGTCCGAGTACTTGAAGGCGCACGCCAACATCAAGCTGTACAAGGGCCGGTTCGAGGACCGCTGCGCGGCGCTCGGCGATTCGCCGATCTGCATGATGCATCTCGATGTCGATCTGTATGGCCCCACCTTGCATGCGCTGAACTTCCTCGACCATCGCCTCGTCGAGGGCGGGGTCTGCATCGTGGATGACTACGAGGTGACGAGCTGCCCGGGGGTCAAGGCCGCCGTCGAGGAGTTCCTGTCGACCCATCCTCATTACTTTGCGATCCATCCGATGACCGAGCAGTGCGTGCTGGTCAAGCAGTCGCGTGTCCGTGGGGGCGGCGGATGAACGTCCGGAGCACCGCGCTGCGGCTGTTGCGCGGAATCAAGCATCGGTTGTCGCCGCCCGACGACGGCTACATGGACTGGACGACCGTGCTCGACCGCGATCGACAGGCCTGGAACGAGGCGCGCGCCGCGGCGAACGGCCCCCACGTCCTGCTCGGCACGACGATCGGGCGGTTCAAGTGGGAGGTGAACTTCGATTCCTCGCTCGCCGTTGCCCTGACGCTCCGGGGCGCGCGCGTCCATCTGCTCGTCTGTGACCATCAGCTCCCCGCGTGCTCGCCATGGGTGCGCCAGAGCATGCCCGCAGACTTTCGCGCCGAGCTGCACGGCCCGCAGCGCACCCTGTGCGAGGGCTGTCTCGAGCCAACGACCGAGGTGCTGGGACCGCTCTCGCTGCCGCTCCATCGCTACAGCGAGCTGATCTCGAGCACCGAGCTCGCGGCGACCACCGCAGGCACCGAGGCGTTCACGCTCGATCAGATCCGATCGTACCAGCTCGACGGAGTCGCGGTCGGTGAACACTCGATCGCAGGTGCGATCCGGTTCTTTGCCTGCGCGCGGCTCGAGGACGAGCAGGATCATCTCGAGGTCACCCGGCGTTATCTGCGCGCCGCGATCATGACGACGCTCGCGTCTCGGCGCCTCCTGCGATCGTTCCCGTTCACCGTCGTCTGCGGATCACACGGGATCTATGTCCCGCAGGGGCTGGTCTCGGAGGTCGCGCGGAGCCTGAAGGTTCGGGTCGTCAACTGGCATCAAGCGTACCGTCAACAATGCGTGCTGTTCAGCCACGGGGACACCTACCACAAGACGCTGCTCGACGAGCCCGTCTCGGAGTGGGACCCACCGAACTGGGGTCCCGAGCTCGAACGCGAGATCGCGAGCTATCTCGATAGTCGTCAGTTCGGAAAGCAGGACTGGATCTCGTTCAATCGAACGCCAGATTCCCAGTCCCTCGAGGCGGTCGAGAAGATGGGCGTGGACTTCGACAAGCCCTGCATCGGCCTGTTGACGAACGTGGCCTGGGACGCGGCGCTGCATTATGGCGCGACCCCGTTCACGGACATGATGGCGTGGCTCGTCGAGACGATCCGGTACTTCGCGTCCCGTCCTGACCTCCAGCTCTTGATCCGCATCCATCCGGCGGAGGTCAAGGGCTACATCCGGACCCGGCAACCCGCGCTGGCTGCGATCCTGCGCGCGTTCCCGACGCTGCCACCGAACGTGTTCGTGATCCCAGCCGAGAGCACGATCAGCACGTACGAGACGATGGAGCGCTGCAACGCCGTCATCATCTACGCCACGAAGACGGGGATCGAGCTGAGCGCGCGCGGCATCCCCGTGATCGTCGCCGGCGAGGCGTGGATCAAGAACAAGGGGTTCGCGCTCGACGCGAGCTCGAAGCAGGACTACTTCCGGCTCCTCCAGGGCCTCCCGCTGTCCGGCCGCCTGAGCGAGGACGAGACCCAGCGCGCCCGGAAGTACGCCTACCATTTCTTCATGCGGCGGATGATCCCGATTCGCTACCTCGACGACAAGTTGCGGCCGAACGTGCGGTCGCTCGCCGAGCTCGGGCCAGGCCAGGATCCGGGCATGGATGTGCTGTGCAAGGGCGTCCTCGAGGGTACCCACTTCGTGTTCACCGGAGCCAACTCCCCGTGACCCTCCGGCGGCACGTCGCCGCGCTCCGATCGGTGCTCCGGTCGATGAAGCAGGAGTACCTGCGCCACGAACAAGTGGTTCGCTGGCGCGACGAGCAGGTCTACGTCTCGCCGGAGGCGTTGATCTTGCTCGACGAAGGCTCCGAGCTCGTGATCGGAAAGGGAGCGAGCATCGGGCGAAATACCATCATCAATGCCCGGGCCCACATGAGCGACCCACAGCACCGCAAGTCCGAGCTCGTGATCGGTGAGCGAACCGCGATCCTCGAGTTCAACAACATCCGTGCGGGTGGCGGACGTGTCCAGATCGGCGACGACTGCCTGATCTCGCAGTACGTCACGATCGTGGCCACCAATCACCTGGTAGATACCGACGTTCCAGCACGTCACGCCCCCTGGGACTACAGTCGCTCCGGCGTCACGATCGGCGATGCGGTGTGGATCGGTGCGGGAGCCGCGATCATGCCGGGGCTCAAGATCGGCGACGGTGCCGTCATCAGCGCCGGCGCCGTCGTCACCCACGACGTGCCCGCCCGGGCGATCGTGGCCGGGGTGCCCGCCAAGCTGCTCAGATATCGCAAGGTCGAGTCCCGAACCACGAAGGACCACGTCGACCCGTAGTCGACCGAACCTCGCGATGTGTGGACTTGTTGGTGTCGTTGCGTTCTCGGACAGGACCGAGGACGAGCTCGTGGTGCCGATGCGCGCGCGGAGGTCGCGCATGGTCCGGCGGGGACCTGATGACGAAGGCGAGTGGACCGACCACCGGCGATGCGCGCTCGGCTTCAGGCGGCTCTCGATCCTCGACCTGAGTCCTTCCGGTCATCAGCCGATGACGACCCCCGACGGGCGGTACGTCCTGGTCTTCAACGGAGAGATCTATAATTTTCGCGAGCTGCGGGGCGAGCTCGAAGCGCGTGGGCGAGTCATTCGTTCGACGGGCGACGCCGAGACCCTGTTGTGGGCGCTGGTCGAGTGGGGCGCCGCCGCGCTCCAGCGGTTGAACGGGATGTTCGCGCTGGCGCTCTATGATTCGGTGGAGCAGCGGCTGTTGCTCGCGCGCGATCACGCCGGGATCAAGCCGCTACACTATGCCCTCACCGCCCAGGGCATCGTCTTCGGTTCCCAGTACGATCAAGTCATCGCGCATCCCTGGATCGACACCTCGATGCCCGATCGCGGTGGTCTCGGGCTGTATCTTCGGTTCGGGTTCGTGCCCGCCCCCTACGGACTGCACACCAACACGCACCAGGTCGAGGCCGGTACGTGGCTCGAGCTCGATCCGCGCGGTGCGATCAAGCAGGGGCGATTCTTCGAGCTGCCGCGATGGCAAGCGCCGACGCTCGAGGGCGACGAGGCGGTCGACGCGTTCGATGACGCGTTCGCGCGCGCCGTGCGCCGTCACCTGACCTCCGACGTTCCGGTCGGCGTGCTGTTGTCGGGCGGCATCGATTCGCCGCTGGTCGCCGCCGAGGCTCGTCGCCAGCACCCCGGCAGGCTTCAGGCCTTCACGATCGAGGTCGATGACCCGGAGCACGACGAGGCCGCCGATGCACGCCTGTATGCACGCGAGCTCGAGCTCGATCAGGTGGTCGAGCGAGTCACCGAGGCAGACGCCCTCGCCCTCGTCGAAGACGTCACGATCGCGTGCACCGAGCCCATGGCCGATCACTCCGTGTTCCCCACGCTCATGGTGAGCCGGCTCGCACGACGACACGTCAAGGTCGTGCTCTCCGGCGATGGGGGCGACGAGTTGTTCTGGGGCTACCCGAGTCGGTTCGGTAGCTCCATCGCCCAGGCGCGCTACTTCGGGTGGCCGCGAGCGGCGAGGCTCGCCGCGATCTTCGCCCGCCGGACCATGCGACGTGGAGCCGCGACGCGCGACGTGCTCGACTATCCGACCCTCGGACGGCTCTACCAGCGCAAGCACACGTTGTTCAAGGAGCGGGATCTCGAGAACGTGTTCCCCCAGCTCCCTGCGTTGCCACCGGACTTCCACGCGTTCCAGTACGAAGGTACCGCCGAGGACGACACCGCGCAGTGGGTCCGCTGGAACGAGTTCCACATCCATCTCGCGCGCGTGCTCGCGAAGGTGGACCGCGCGAGCATGCATCACTCACTGGAGGTTCGCGTGCCCCTGCTCGATCGCGAGGTGATCGAGGTCGCGTGGCGCACGAACTGGCGTTCGTGCCTCGATCTCGAGACCCGCGCCGGGAAGCGGGTCCTGCGTCAGGCGTTGGCGCGTCGGGTCCGGCATCAAACGACCGGCAAGCGCGGGTTCTCGATCCCGATGCACGCCTGGCTCCTCGGTCCGTTGCGGCCGCTGCTGCGCGAGCTCGTCCTCCAGCGCGACGAGTTCCTCGGCCTCCCCGTCGATCGCGCGGCGCTCGGTGCGCTGGAGTCGCGGCTGCGCGCCGGAGATCGAAACACCGCGTGGGGGCTGTGGTCCCTGTTGTCGCTCGCGCTCTGGTGTCGGACGCACGCCGCGAGGAGCGCCTCGTGAGGCTCGCGATCGTCGCCAACAGCTTTCCGACGGTCTCGGAGACGTTCATCTACAACCACGCCGCGGGCATGCGCGCCGCGGGCGTGGAGGTGACCGTGTTCGCTTCGCGCGCATCGAGCGACGCGGCGATGTTCGCCGACTTCGATGGGCTGAAGTACGACGGTCCGATCGAGCACCTCGCGTTGCAACGATCCGCGCTCGCCACGACGCGTGAGGTCGCGTCGCTCCTGGCGCGCAGCTCGCGGCACGCGATGGCGCTGTGGAACGCGGCCCGGCGGCGCTACGGCGCCACCCGCCGCGCGATGCGGGCGTGGACCCTCGCGTTGCCGTTCCAGGGCTTCGACATCGTTCACCTCGAGTACAGCGGCCTGGCGGTGTCCTGGCTCGACGCACTTCCGCTGCTCGCACCGGCACGCGTGGTCGTGAGCTGTCGAGGCGCCGCCGAACAGATCACGCCGCTGCTCGACCCACGACGTGCGGAGCTCCTCGCGGCGGCGTTCACGCGCTGTGATCGCGTGCACTGCGTGTCGAGCGATATGCAGCGGACGTGTGAGAGCTACGGGCTCGATCCCGCGAAGGCGTTCGTGAATCGCCCCGCGATCGACGTTCGGCGGTTCCGGCGAGCGGCGCCCTACCACATCCGAACGCGCGGCCCGTATCGGTTGCTCTCCACGGGCCGGCTACACTGGAAGAAGGGACTCGAGTTCGCCCTGATGGCGGTGCGCACGTTGCTCGATGAGGGTCACGAGGTTCACTACGAGATCCTCGGCGGCGGCGTGGACGAGGAGCGGTTGCGGTTTGCCGTCCACGACCTGCAGCTCGGCGGCCACGTCACGTTCCGGGGGAAGCGTTCGTCGACCGAGGTCCGTGCCGCGCTGCAAGCCGCGGACATCTACCTGCTGCCGAGCCTGAGCGAAGGCATCAGCAACGCGGCCCTCGAGGCGATGACGATGGAGCTGCCCGTCGTCACCACCACCGCGGGCGGGATGGCGGAGGCGATCACGGATGGGATCGAGGGCATGGTGGTGCCACCGCGTTCGCCGGCGGCCATGGCGGAACGGATCGGGCAGCTGCTCGGGGCGGGTGAACGCCGCGCCGCGATGGGCCGCGCCGCACGACAACGTGTCGAGCGTGAGTTCTCGCTGGAACGACAGATCTCCGTGTACATGACAGAGTACAACTCGCTGCTGGAACGCCGGAACGGAGCAGTCGTGTGACCATGCTAGCTACCAAACGCCTGCGCTCGCTCGGCAGGAAGATCCGGCGACGCGCCGAACGCGTGCTGTACGCGACGGGCAAGGCGGTGACCTGCCCGTACTGCGGCTGGACCGGTTGGCGGTTTCTTGCCGCCGGAGAACGACGCCAGCCGAACCGGCTGTGCCCGAGGTGCGGATCCCTCGAACGCTACCGGATGCTGGCACTGTTGTTCGAGCGCGAGCTCGCCGGCAAGCGCAACATCTCCGTGCTGGAGCTCGCACCGAAACGCTGCTTCAAGCCGTTCTGCGTCCAGCGATCGTGGGAGTACCTGAGCAGCGACCTCAGCGATCCGAACGCGATGGTGCTCGCCGATCTCCGATCGATGCCGATGGACGACGACAGCTTCGACGCGCTCGTGTGTTTCCACGTCATGGAGCACATCGAGCAAGATCACGTCGCGTTCTCGGAGATCGCCCGGTTGCTCAAGCCGGATGGGTTTGGCGTGATCTGTGTCCCGCTCGCCGGTGCGCAGACCCAGGAAGGTGCGCCCCAGGCCCAGCGGGAGCACCTCTATGGTCAATACGACCACGTGAGGCTCTATGGGATGGACATCGTCGAGCGCATGAGCGCGGCCGGGCTCGCCGTTCAGGCGATCGACACGCTCCGCTACTTCACCGAGGAGCAGCTGACCAGACACGGTCTGCGGGGTGACGATCGGTTTCTGTTCCTGGTCCGCAAGGTGGTGACGTCGTGACGATCGACCTGTTGCTCGTGGGGCTGCCAGACGCCGCGATCCCGGCGCTGCCTGGATGGACGGAAGGTCGAGTCCTCCACGCAGGATCGACCCTGGAACACCTGGTGGGCGCGCTGTCGCGATGGCGGAGCGACGCCACCGCGGACGGGTTGTTGTGCTGGGATCTGCGGGTCGGCGCTCCCGATCCGGCGCTCGCGCGCGAGCTTCTCGAGGGTCGAGGGGACGTGTGGCATGCCGGGCTCACCCTCGGCACCGGAGGCCAACCCGGACTGATCGACTTCGTGATGCCGAACTGGATGCTGAACTGCGATCCGCCGGTGGACCGCGAGGCGACCTCGTGGCGCGTGTCCCTGGCGGCGTGTCTGCTCAGGACCGAGGTGTTGCGGCAGATGGGCCTGCCGTGTGGCGACTTCGAGACCATCGAGGGCGCGGTGCTCGAATGGTCACATCGCTGCATCAGCCGTGGCGTGATGATGCGGCACGTGCCCGCGCTGGCCCCGCGCGCGACTCGGTTCCGGACGGCCTCGCCGAGCTTGTCCGACGAGGTTCGGTTCCTGGCGTACCGGGCCGGTCGAGCGTGGGCGCGATGGTCGATCGCACGTGCCAGCATGACCGGCTATGGCTCACCGGTGGAGCTCGTCAGGAGCTTTCGCGCCGTCCCGAGCCGTCGGCCCTACGACGAACCCGCCCCCTATCGGGACGGACGATCGCTGGGGACACCCGACCTGTCGCGGGCGCGTGTCACGGTGCTGATTCCCACCTTGAATCGATACAAGTATCTCCATGTGGTCCTCGACCAGCTGCGTGCCCAGACGGTGCGGCCGCTCGAGATCATCATCGTGGACCAGACGGCGAAGGATCAGCGTGACCTGAGCATCGGCACCAAGTTTGCCGATCTGCCGCTGCGCTTGATGTACCAGGACGAACCCGGCCAGTGCGCGTCGCGCAACGCCGGGCTGCAGATCTCGACGGGTGACTACATCCTGTTCATCGACGACGATGACGAGGTCCCACCGACCTTGATCGAGCGCCATCTGCGCAACTTGTTCCGGTTCGATGCGGACGTGTCGTCCGGTGTCGCGCAGGAAGTCGGGACCGCGCCGCTTCCGCCGGACGAGAGCTTCGTGCGCGCGAGCAACGTGTTCCCGACGAACAACACGCTGGCGCGGCGTGACGTCCTGAAGCGCTCTGGCCTGTTCGACCTGGCCTTCAATCGTGCGCCCCGCGCGGACGGGGATCTCGGGATGCGGATCTACCTGAGCGGCGCGTTCATGGTGATCGATCAGAGCATCGCGGTGCTGCACCACCATGCCTCCGAGGGAGGGCTGCGGGTTCACCGCGCGCGCGTGATCACCTATCGCATGAGCCGCGAGATGCTCACGCGACGGCACCTGCCGCACATCTCCGAGATCTACTTGACGTCGCGCTACTTCACCCCGCGCCAGCAGCGCGAGATGCTGTGGCTGCGAACGTTCGGTACCTTGAGTGGCCGAGGCACCGCCGCGCAGCGACTCTCCAAGATGATCTTCGGTGGCCTCATGTTGCCCGACACCGTGAAGCAGACATGGACCCGGAAGCACCAGGCGCGCGAATGGCTCGAGCGGTTTCCGCAGATCGACGCGCTCGACAATCCCTAGCGGATCACGGCCCGGATTCGATCGCGTACACGTCGCCGCTCGTCGTCGTCAGGTACAGTTCGCCACGGGCATCCGCGTGCAGGCTCGCCGGGCTCGCCGGCCACAGGCCGACTGGCTGAGGGAGCTCGACGATCTCGAGCGTCTTGTCGGGATTGCGGCGCGCCTTGACGAGGCGGGCCTTGTTGTTGTCATCGTAGAAGTACCACCCCTGGAGATCGGGAAAGCAGGCCCCTCGATAGACCTGGCCACCGATGATGGCGCGCCACCCAGTCGCGTGGGCCCGCTCCTCGACGGGCATGGTCATCCCCTCGGGGCTGCAGGGCTGCGCCGGCTGATAGCACGCCGAACCTTCGTAGAGATTCCAGCCCAGGTTCTTGCCGGCCTGCTGCCCCGCCTCGAGGACATCGATCTCCTCCAGCGCCCCTTGCCCGACATCGCCGATCCACATGTCTCCGGTGGCGCGATCGAAGCTCCAGCGCCACGGGTTCCGCAGGCCGATGATGAACACCTCCGGGGCGCCGTCGACGCCGTTCGCAAAGGGGTTGTCGCCCGGGATGCCATATGGCCTCCCGTTGCTCGGATGGTCGACGTCGATCCGGAGCATCTTGCCCAGGAGCGTGCGCGGGTTCTGGCCATTGTGATCCGGATCGCCGCCGCCGCCGCCATCGCCGGTGCTGACGTACAGATACCCATCGCCGCCGAACTCCAGCATCCCGCCGTTGTGGTTCGACGCGTAGTCCGGGATCGTCAAGATCGTCGTCGCGCTCGCGAGGTCGGCGACGCTCGGATCGGTCGCACTCGAGGTGTAGCGCACGACGGTGTCGATATAGGGGTTGTGAGGGTCGCTGGGCTGATCGGGGTTGCGCGCGGTGTAATAGACGTAGAACTGCCGGTTCACGGCGTAGTTCGGATGGAACGCGAGACCGAGCAGGCCTTGTTCGCCACCCGCGAGCACCGGACCGCCCGCGTCCGCGCTGAGATCGAGGAACGGCGCGGCCGCGAGCTGTTCCTGTTCGAAGATCCTGAGCGCGCCCGTCTGCTCGACCACGAACAGCCGACCGTCCCCGGGCGGAGACGTCGCGAGCATCGCGCCGGCGGCGACCGTCCCGATCTTTCGCACCGTCACGTTCGAGCCGGCGCGAGGTGTGCACGCGATCAGCGGCGGGGCATCGGCGGGGGGCGTGGCGAGGTCGACCACGACAGCGTCGTCGTGCGTCACAGGCGCCGGCTTCTTGTCCTTGCAACCACCCGCGACCACGCACGCGACGAGCAGACAGCGGCGCATGGCAGCGATGTTACTCCACCGCACGACCTGAGGGCGGATGAACACCTCCAGGGACCAAGCCCAGCCTGCGCAACTCGGCGATCAGGAACCGGGTGTAGATCTCGCGCCCGTCGCTATTCAGATGAAGATCGTCATCATAGTGGCGTGCGCGGTCGAGCGAGGGCATCCGCCGCAGGTCCAGGAAGGTCATCCCTGCCGCCTCGATCTCGGCAGGGATCTGCGGTGGGATGTCGTAAGGAAGCTCCCCGGGGCTCCCGGCTCTGGTCGGGAACGCGACGATCAGGACCTGGGTGTGGTTCTCCCGAGCCCGGGCGACGAACCTCCTCAGCGTCGTCCACGACCGGGGCGCGGCGACCTTCGAGCTCGTGGCACGGTCCACCGCCGCGTTGACCTGATTTTCGACCTGGATGTAGCCCGCGTACCCCGGAAGCAGCCCGAGGATCCGCTCCTTGAGGCGATCGCGAACCGCGAACGTCGCCCACGCGGACGACACCACGAACGCCACGCGCTGCGAGAGCGTCACGGTCTCGTGCTCGAACAGCTCGGGCCAATCCTCCCGATCCGTGAAGAACTGCGCGAGCCGGCCGATCTCGAGACGCTCACCGTCCTCGAGGCTCTGCCGGTTGAAGTGAAGGATGACGAGCTCGGGCGACAGCTGACGCTTCCAGAACTCCGCGTTCATCATCCAGATCCAGGTGTTGATGTGCGACGAATCCGCCGAGAACACGTCCGCCGAGACGCCGAGCGTCCTGGCCACGAGCGGCGCGTCGATGCCGCGCTCGGTGATGGAGTTGCCGAGGAAGACGATGTGCGGGCCAGGAGCTGCCATCAGCTGCCGCGCACGCGCCGGATAGCTGGAGAACCGCTTCAGATCCTTGGAGGACGCAAACAGCAGCGTACGTGTCGCGACCTCGAGGCCACCGAACATGGCGACGATGATCAGCGCGATCGCGAGGCCGCGTCTAAAATTGGAAGTAGATGAATTCATACGCCCGGCCCGAATCGAAGATGAAGATCATCACGAGCAGATACGTGTACACGGCGCTCTGCACCAAGACCGGCGCTTCCATCAAGCGCCGCAGCCGATGTTCCCCATCGGTGAACAGCTCGAGCACGAACATCACGGCCGCGTAGAACAGGAGGATGAGCAAGGGCGTCACCGCCATCATCGTCGGATGAAAGTTGCCGCACATGATCGAGAGCGCACGCCCCACCGCGCCGAAGCTGTCCGCGCGAAACAGCAGCCATCCCAGGCAGGTGACGTGAAACATGACGATCACGCGCAGCAGCCAGCCGAACCGGCCGTCACGCGGTGCGATGTCGCGCACGCGGAGCAGCCGAAATCCACAGAGGATGAGGCCGTGATAGGCGCCCCACGCCACGAACGTCCAGCTCGCGCCGTGCCACAGGCCGCCGAGGAGCATGGTGACCATCAGGTTCCGGTAGGTGAAGAGCTTCGAGCCCCGGTTCCCGCCCAGCGGGATGTAGAGGTAGTCGCGCAGCCAGCTCGACAGGGAGATGTGCCACCGCCGCCAGAAGTCGCTCGGGCTGACCGCGAGGTACGGCTGGCGAAAGTTGATGACGAGCTCGAAGCCCAGCCACTTGGAGATCCCGCGCGCGATGCTGGAGTAGCCGGAGAAATCGCCGTAGATCTGGACCGCGAACGCGTAGATCCCGACGAGGATCTCGGCGCCCGTCAGCTCCGAGGTCTGGCCGCTCGCGAGGCGGCTGAACACCGAGTTCGAGATCGGCGCCACGCTGTCCGAGAGCGCGACCTTCTTGAACAGACCGATCAGGATCAGCAGCAAGCCCTCCTCGAGATCCCCCGGCTTGCGGCTGCGCTTGTTCAGGACCTGCGGCAGGAGCTCGTGGGCTCGCATGATCGGCCCGGCGACCAGGTGCGGAAAGAAACACACGAACAGCGCGAAGTCCCCGAACCGATCGGTCGGCTCGAGCTCGCCACGATAGATGTCGATCGTGTAGCTCATCGCCTGGAACGTGTAGAAGCTGATCCCTGCCGGCAAGAGGATGCCGAGGATCGGCGCCGGACCGCTCGTGACGCCGAACGAGACGAGCAGCTCGTTGCAGCTGTGGATGAAGAAGTCGCAGTACTTGAAGAAGGCCAAGATCCCGAGGTTGGCCACCATGCTGATGACGAGGAACGTCTTGCGCCGACGCTGCTCGGGAAGCGCGTAGAGCACCTTGAGCAGCGGGCTGTATGAGAGGACGAGCACGAGCACGGCCAACGTGATCTGGAGATCGGCCAGACGCGGCAGCGCACCGAGGAGGTCGCCGCCGGTCGTCCACGCATGCCAGAGCCCGCGGTAGTTGATCCCCGTCGTGAGCAGCAGCGCAGCACCGACGATCGTCCCGCCGAGCCCGAACAAGGCCCGTCGCGAGAGCGTCTTGCCCGCGACCCCGAGCCCGCCGATGAAATCGATGATCGTCGAGATCAGGATCAGGAACAGGAACCGGTAGTCCCAGAACCCGTAGAAGATGTAGCTAGCGACGAGCAGCAGCCGATTCTGGCCGCGATGCGAGAGCCACCAGTACGGCAGCAGCAGGCACAGGAACAGCAACCAGAACTGGAGCTGGTTGTAATTCACAGTCGAGCGACCTGATCGGGCATCTATTCGGATCCGGTCGAACCTGATTGCTAGGCCAGCACCGACTCGACGTCCTTCCGCGTCTCGCGCTCGGCTCGAGCCACACCATCGGCTCGCACGGATACGTCGCGGTCGTTGGTTGTCGGTGAACGTCTGAGCACGCCCGCCACGGTGAACCGACTCGCCGGCTCGTCGATCAAGACAGGATGGTTGTCGATGTACGGGTAGCTGGGTCCGGGCTCGTCCAGCACCGATGCGAGCTCGCGGCGAGGAGTGCCAGGATCGCGGACCCGCGGGGAATGAAAAGGGTTCGGCATCTTGTCCGACACGCTCGAGGCCGGCGAGTAGTAACACAGGCGGTCACGAAGGACGATGACCTCTGCTCGGCGGCGCGACCGCGCGCGTTCGGCATCGTCGGACCGTGCTCGACATCGTGGACGTTCACCGGAAAACGCGATCTTGCCCCCTGCCCCCTCGGGACGTCTTCAGGTAGGTTGCGACGGATGGCGCTCCCCGCCCATCCGCTCCATGTCCTGCACGTGATCGATGGGATCGGTCTCGGGGGTGCCGAGCGGATGCTCGTCGACATCGCTAACCGGACGATCGCGGACGGCCATCGCGTGTCGGTGTGCGTGACCCGAAGCAACGTGATGCTCGCCCCGGAGCTCGATCGACGGATCCACCTGATGGTCCTGGATCGTCGAGCTCGGTTCTCACCACCCGCGCTGTGGCGGCTGGCGCGCTTCATCCGCTCGCAGCACGTCGACGTCATCCACGTGCACCTGCGATCGAACCTCGCGTTCGTCTTGCAGCTTCGGGTCTCGCGGCTGATCTGCACGCCGATCGTGTTTCATGATCATTACGGCACCATCGAGGTGGATACCGCGACACCGTTGTGGTTTCGGATTGGACATCACTACGTTGCCCATTATGTTGGGGTGTACGACAAGTTGCGTGAGTGGGCACAACGAGCCGGGATCAAGGCCGAGCAAACCTCCACGATCCCCAACTCGCTCGATCTCGAGCGTCTCACGGGCGTGCCCCCCGCGAACATCCGCCGCGAGCTCGGCATCGAGGACTCGGTTCCGATCGTGGTGATGGTCGCGACGCTGCGTCGTGACAAGGGCGTGGAGGTGCTGCTCGACGCCCTCGCGAGGTCACATCACCGCGCTCGCATCCGGGTGCTCATCGCGGGCGGCGACGGTGAGCCAGCCTACGCGGCACGATGTCGTTCTCGATGCACCGAGCTTGGCCTCGACCCGACCGTGGTGTTCCTCGGAGGACGAACCGACGTCCCCCAGCTGTTGCCAGCGGCAGACATCGCCCTGCTGACCTCCCACACCGAGTCAGGCCCCCTCGTCCTGATCGAGTACCTGGCCGCCGGGCTCCCGATCGTCTCGACGCTCGTCGGTGACATCGGCCGGCGCCTCGCGCACGTGGGGGTCCCCGGCTTCGTCGCGGCCGGGGATGCCGTAGGCCTCGCGCGCGAGCTCGACGCGCTCCTCGACCTGTCCCCGACCGAGCGCAGGGATCGCGGTGAGCTCGGGCGACGCAAGCTCGGCGAGGGCTGGGATATCCGCCGCGCGATGCCGCGCTGGTACGAGGTCTATCGCACGGCCATCCGTGGTGCCGCGTGAGGCTCCTGATCATCTCCAACATGCCGCATCACCTGCGCGCCGATGGTCGCGTGGTCGGGTGGGGGCCGACCGTTCAGGAGATCGATCACCTCGCGACGAGGTTCGACGAGGTTCGTCACATCGCCTGTCTCCACGACGGCGAACCGTCGGCGAGCTTTCTGCCGTACGCCGATGATCGGGTTCAGCTGATCGGGATGTCTCCGACAGGAGGTGACCGGCTGCGCGACAAGCTCCACGTCGTGATGGCGGCGCCTCGCTATGCATCCACGATGTTACGCGAGCTCGCACGCGCGGACATGGTGCACCTCCGATGCGCGGCCAATCTCCCGATGATCGGCGTGTCGCTGCTTCCGTTCGTTCGTCGACCTTCCGCGCGCTGGATCAAGTACGCCGGGAACTGGCGACCTGATCGGCACGACAGCATCGCCTTTGCGTTTCAGCGGTGGTTCCTCGCGCGCGCATGGCATCGCGGCACGGTGACCGTCAACGGTCACTGGCCCGACCAGCCGGCCCACATCAAGAGCTTCTACAATCCATCGCTGACCGCCGAGGAGATCGAGTCGGCGCGAGCGCTCGTGATCGAGAAGCAGCTGACCTCCCCGGTTCGCCTGCTGTTCGTCGGAAGACTGGAGCCCGCCAAGGGCTGCGCGCTCGCGCTCGAGACGCTGGCACAGCTCGTCGCCGATGGTGTCGCCGCAACCCTCGACTTGATCGGCGATGGTCCCGATCGCGAAGCGTACGAGCGCCAGGCCGAGGGGCTCGGGATCCGCTCCCTCGTCTCGTTCCATGGCTGGCTGCCGCGCACGGCGCTCGCCGAGCACTATGGCGCCGCGCACCTGATGTTGCTTCCGAGCGTGAGCGAAGGGTGGCCCAAGGTGCTGAGCGAAGGCATGGCCTACGGCGTGGTCCCCATCGCCTCGGCTGTCGGCGCGATCGCCGAGTATCTCGATCGATTCGGCGTCGGCCGCGCGATCGCGCCGGGCGGCGCGAACGCCGCCGCGTACGCCAACGCGGTCGCCGCATACGCGCGCCATCCCGACCGCTGGCTCGCCGAATCACGGCGCGGCCTCGTGGAGGTGGAGAAGTTCTCCTACGCCTACTATCTTCGCGCGATCGACGAGATGCTCGCGACGATGGCGGTCCAGCCGAGCGCGTCGCCGGGCGCAGGTCCCCGCGTGTCATGAGCTACGCCGTACGCGCGAGAGAGCTGGCGGCGGTGGGGCTGCTCTGGAACGACGGGCTGTTCAGGACCCTCGACGCCGTGATCGGCCGCTTGCGCGGAGGACCGAGCCTCGCGTTCCACGGTCCGTACAGCGGCCTCGAGAGCATCGGCACGCTCGCGCCGCGCCTGGTCGCGAAGTACGACGACTCCGGGGTCACCATGGCGCGTGGACGGATCGGACGCCAGCCAGTCTCGCGATTGCCGCGGGTTCCGATCTACACGCGAGAGACCGGGCACGTCGCACGGCTCGAGGCACTCGTCGCTTGAAGACGGCGGGCATCTCGACGGCTCTCGCGCCTGGAGCACATCCGGCGTCCGCGTACCGCGAGGACATCGAAGGGCTGCGAGGTCTCGCGATCCTGCTGGTGATCGCGTTTCACGTCGGCGTGCCTGGCCTCACCGGTGGGTACATCGGCGTGGATGTCTTCTTCGTGGTCTCGGGTTACCTGATCACCGGCCTCATCGCCGCCGAGATCGAGCACACCGGCAGGCTCAGCCTGCTCCAGTTCTACGCGCGTCGGACTCGCCGCCTGCTACCGGCGGCCGCGCTGGTGCTGGCCGTCACGTTGGTCCTTGCGGCGGTGGTGTATTCGCCGATCGAGATGCAACAACTCGCACGCACCGCCCAGAGCGTCGCGCTCTATCTGAGCAACGTGCGATTCGCCTGGGCGTCGGTCGATTACCTGGGCTCCGACTCGAGCCCGGACGCGTTTCTTCACACCTGGTCTCTCGGGGTGGAAGAACAGTTCTATGTCGTCTGGCCGCTGCTCGTGGCCGTCCTCATGTGGGCGGGCGCGCGCATGCTCGGGGTTCGCCGGATGCTGATCGCGGGCATGCTCGCGGTCACCCTCGGCACGTTCGTGCTCTGCGTCTATCTCACGCACGAGGTCCAGCCCTGGGCGTTCTATCTGTCCCCGCCGCGGTTCTGGGAGTTCGGCGTGGGCGGGCTCGCGACCATCCTCCCGCTGCGCGCTTGCCGGCCCGCGGTGACGCGCTGGAGCGCCGCCATCTGCATGACGCTCGTGCTGGTGCCAGCGCTCGCGTTCAACGCCCACACCCAGTTCCCAGGACTTCCGGCGGCGGTTCCGGTTCTCGGGACCGCGGGGCTGCTGCGCGCCGCGGCGGCAGCCCCGAACGGGCTGGTGATCGGGGCGCTGACGCGACCCTCGATGCTGTGGTTCGGCCGCCACTCGTATGCTTGGTACCTCTGGCACTGGCCTTTGCTGGTGCTGTCCGCCGTGGTGTGGCCACACCCCTCCCTGATCGTGAGGCTCGGGACGGGCCTCGTCGCGCTGGCGTGCTCGGTCGTGACGTACAAGTGGCTGGAGGCGCCGGTGCGAATGAGCCGCTCGCTGCGAGCACGTCCGCGGGTCTCGATCGCGCTCGGGTTCGGCCTCGCCTTGCTCGGACTCGGCTGCGGACAGCTGCTGCATCGGTACGCGGGACGGCTCCTGAAGCGGCCCGCGCAGGAGCGGTTTGCGCACGCGAAACGCGACGTGCCCCTCATCTATGTCCAGGGCTGTACCTCCGAGTTCCTCGAGGTCGCGCCGAAGCGCGCGTGTGTGTTTGGAGATGTCGACTCCAGTCAGACGGTCGTGTTGTTCGGCGATTCGCATGCCGCCCAGTGGTTCCCGGCGATCGACGTTGTCGCCCGGGAGAAGCACTGGCGGTTGATCGTCAAGGTCAAGGACGCGTGTCCACCGCCGTCCCTCCGAGCGCTCTATTCCGAACGGCTCCGGCGGGTGTACTCGGAGTGTTCGCGCTGGCGCCAGGAGACCCTCGCCGAGATCATCGCCATGCGCCCCGTCCTCACGATCATGTCCAGCGCGACCTCCTATATCGGTGAGGCCGACGATCCAGAGCGGGTGACGACGGACGAGTGGAAGCGTGGCAGCGGCGAGACCATCTCCGCTCTCGAGCAGGCCCACGTCAGACAGCTCTGGATCGCGGACACGCCGCGGCCGGGGTTCTCCGTTCCAGAGTGTCTGTCCCGTGCAGACGTGGGGCTGGTCGGCGGCGGTGATTGCACGTTCGAGCGCGCGACCGGCTTCCTACCACACGCACGCGACCTGCAGTCAGCGGTGATCGCTCGCTCGCAAGGGCGCCTGCTGGACCTCACCGACCAGATCTGTCCGGGGCCGCGCTGCGTCGTGGAGCGGGACGGGATCGTGATGTACAGCGATTCCAACCATCTCTCGGCGAGCTTCGTGGCATCGCTTGCCAAGACGCTGCTCCAGCGCCTGGATGACTGAACCGGATCGCGGTCGCGACGCCACCCGTACACCAGCACGAGTTCGGCATACAGAAATTCCATGTCGTCGACGACGTGGCGCCTCGCGAGGCTGCGAGCGCTGCTACGTTGATTAGATGTTCGCAGGTGCACCGAAACCATCGCGTAACCTCCCGTGAACGCTCGACGTTGTCAGGGCATCCAAACAGAGAACATGATTGCTAACTCCGCGATATTGCGATAGCTATGCGGCACGATCCCCTACCTGGATGACCGCTCTTACCGACATAGCGTCAGCCAGCGTCCACGAGCCCGTTTCCTCCGAACCGGTCGTATCTCCACCGGAGCCCGGCCGCTCGATCTCACGGCAGGGCACCAGGTTGATCGTGGCCTTCCTCGTGGGTCACGCCGCGCTCGCGCTCGCGATGTGGGTCGTGCCAGCGGTCTCCACGCTCCATGCGCTGGTCTGCTTGGGAGTCGGAGTCGGAGTCGCCGCGACCACCCGCCGGCCACGGAACATCGCGATCGTCGTCGCGTACATCGTCGGTTCGGAGGTGCTATGGCGGATGACCCGCTTCGGGTTGTTCCACGAGTTTGGCAAGTATGCCATCTCTCTGATCCTGGTCATCGCGCTCGCGCGCATGCGCGCTCGCCGCAATCGGCTCCTGGCACTCGGTTACTTTGTCCTGTTACTGCCGTCCGTTCTGCTCACGCTGACGTCGGATCTCGGCTTCGACGAGATCCGGAAGCAGCTGAGTTTCAACCTCTCCGGCCCGCTGTCCCTCAGCTTGTGCGTGATCTTCTTCTCCAGCCTACGGCTGACGAGAGATGACATTCAGCGGGTGTTCTTCGCCGTGATCGGACCGGCCGTCGGGATCGCCGCCGTCACCGCGTTCGCGACGGCGGCCGTCCAGGAGATCGAGTTCACGGGCGCGTCGAACTTCGCCACGAGTGGCGGGTTCGGACCGAACCAGGTGTCCTCCGCGATGGGCCTGGGGCTACTGTTGTGCCTGCTCCTGCTCCTGGAACGCGGCCAGCCGTGGCGCTTGCGGCTTCCGCTCCTGGCAGTGTCCACGGCGCTGGCAGCGCAGGCCGCGTTGACGTTCTCGCGTGGCGGACTGATCCTCGCGTTGGCCGGCATGCTCGTGGCGGTGGTCTATCTGGTTCGCGACAGCCGAACCCGCGTGACGTTGATGCTGGTCGGCTCGCTGTTGTTCGGCGTCGGAAAGTACGTGGTCATCCCGCAGCTCGAGGTCTTCACCCAAGGGAAGCTCAGCGAACGGTACTCGTCGATCGATCCGAGCGGTCGCGGCAAGCTAGCGGGCTTCGATCTCGAGATCTTCAGCGATGCCCCGCTGCTCGGCGTGGGACCGGGGGTCGCCCCGGAGATGCGCAAGGAGATGGGGCACTTCGGTGCTGCGCATACCGAGTTCACGCGGTTACTCGCGGAGCACGGATTTCTCGGCGGACTCGCGATCCTGATCCTGATCGCGCTCGGTGTGCGCACCGTCCGGGACGCGAAGACCCTGCGCGCGCGCGCGTTCGTCATGGCCATGTTGGTATGGGTGACGTTGTTTCTGGCCGTGAACGCGATGCGCATGGTCGCTCCCTCGTTCATGTTCGGGCTCGCATGCGCGCTCAGCTATTCATCCCTTCCGCTCGCCAAGAACCCGAGGGTACGGTGACAAGGTCAGCCACCCGCCGGCACTTCGACAAAGTCGCGGCCGAGTACTACGAACGCAACTACGACACGCCCCGGACCCGGCACGCGCGCGCGCTCGCGCTGCGTCAACAGATCTGTCTCGAGCTCCTCGCCGGAACGGGGAACCGGGTGCTCGACCTCGGATGCGGCCCGGGCGCCCTTGCGGTCCCGCTCGCACGCGAGGGTCGCTTCGTGATCGCGTACGATCTCTCGCCGCGGATGGTCGCGGAGGCGCGGCGGTTGATCGGCGCCACGGAGCGCGGCGGGTTCTGTGTGGGCGATGTGGCGTCCTTGCCGTTCGCCTCGGCGGCGTTCGACGCGGTCGTGACCACCGGGGTCCTCGAGTACGTGCCGGATGTGACGCGGGCGCTCGGCGAGATCGTGCGGGTTCTTCGTCCGGGCGGCACCTTGGTCGCGACCGTGACGTTACCTCGACGACTCGAGCGAGTCGTCACGCGGGTCGTCGGCCCGCTCCTGATGCGGTTCAAGGGCGGCGCAACGATCGGCGGCGACGTATACCAGAAAGGCTTCACCAGCTCCGAATTCGACCGCCTGATCGGCGACGCGAACCTGGTGATCGACGTTCGCCGCTTCAGCTGCTTCGCACCCTTTCCATTCGATGCGCTGTTCCCGCCGCTGGTCACCGCCCTGGATCGCAAGCTCGGGACGTGGCTCGAAGGAGTCGAGATGGCGACCGCGCGCGCGAAGACCTACGTGATCAGGGCGACCCGGCCATGAGCCGCACGCCCAGCGTCCTGTTCGTCAGCAACTTCCTGTCGCGGGCGGCGCTCAATCTCGGGTACTCGGAAGACCTCGCGAATCGGATCGAAGCCCGCGGCTGGCGCGTGATCCGGACCTCGTCCCAGCCCGGCCGAGCGATGCGCCTCGTCGACATGTTGCGAACGGCCTGGATGGAGCGCCATGCCTATGAGGTCGCGCACGTCGATGTGTTCTCGGGCCCGTCGTTCCTCTGGGCAGAGGCGGTGTGCTTCGAGCTGCGGCGCCTCCGCAAGCCCTACGTGCTCACGTTACGAGGCGGGAACTTGCCCGACTTCGCGAGGCGCTGGCCGGGGCGAACACGTCACCTCCTCCAGTCGGCGGCGCTCGTGACGGTGCCATCGGACTACCTCGGCGATCAGATGAGCGCGTACCGGCGTGACCTGGTGGTCATTCGCAACGCGATCGACACGGCCGCGTACCCGTACACGCCGCGCTTGCGCCCGATGCCGCGGCTGACGTGGATCCGAGCCTTTCACTCGATCTACAATCCGGTGCTCGCGATCGACGTGCTCGCGCGGCTGGCTCGGCGCGCCCCTGGTGCCCGGCTGACGATGCTCGGTCCAGACAAGGACGGTTCGCGCACGGAGGTCGAGCGCCGCGCCGACGAGCTCGGTGTTCGAGACCAGCTCACCATCGTCGGCCAGGTGCCCAAGTCCGAGATCGCGCGGCATCTGGCCGAGGCCGATCTGTTCATCAACACGACAAACATCGACAACACGCCGATCTCCGTGCTCGAGGCGATGGCCGCGGGGCTGTGCGTGGTGAGCACCTCCGTCGGCGGGATTCCCTTCATGCTGGAACATGATCGCACCGCCCTGCTTGTCCCTCCACGCGATGCCGCGGCGATGAGCGCCGCGGTGGAGCGCGTGCTGGACGAGGACGGGCTCGCCGGTCAGCTGTCTCGCGGCGCCCATGACTTCGCGCGCCGCTGCGACTGGAGCCTCGTGCTGGGTCAGTGGGAGCGCACCTTCGATGGAGTCCGCGCCCGTGGCTAGCTTCAAGCGCGTGCTCGATGTCGCGCTCTCCGGTGTGGTGCTCGTCGCCGCCGCCCCGGTGATGCTCGCGCTCGCCGTCGCCGTGAAGCTCGACTCGCCTGGCCCGGCGCTGTTCTTCCAGACACGCGTGGGCCGCGGCCGCCGGCCGATCCGCGTCGCGAAGCTGCGGACGATGGTCGTGAACGCCGAGCGCGTCGGCCTCACGGTGACGGCGGCGCGTGACCCACGCGTGACGCGCGTCGGGGCGCTCCTCCGCAAGACCAAGCTCGACGAGCTCCCACAGCTGTGGAACGTGCTCCGGGGCGACATGAGCATCGTCGGCCCGCGGCCGGAGGTGGCGCACTTCGTCGAGCGCTATCGACCCGAGTGGGAGCCGCTGCTCCGCGTCCGGCCCGGGCTCACCGATCTGGCGTCGCTCGCGTTTCGCGACGAAGAACGGCTGCTGGCCACGGCGACCGATCGCGAGCGCGCGTACGCCGAGATCGTGATGCCGCTGAAGCTGAAACTGGCGCTCGAGGGGCTCCAGCGCGATTCGGTGCTCGATGATCTGTTCGTGATCGTCCACACGGCCTGGGCGGTGCTCCGCGCTGGGGATGCACCCCCGCATCCGGTCGTGCGCGAGGCGCATCGGCGGATCGAGCTACTCAATACGATGAGGGATGTATGAAGGTTCCGTTTTTTCGTCCGACGATCGGCGAGGACGAGGTCGAGGCGGTGGTCGCCTGTCTGCGCTCCGGGTGGCTGACGACCGGTGCCGTCACCCGAGACTTCGAGCGTGAGTTCGCGAGCTACGTCGGCGCGAAGCACGCCGTCGCGCTCAACTCGTGCACCGCGGCGCTCCATCTCGCACTCGAGGCCATCGGCCTTTCGCGAGGTGAGCTCGTGATCGTCCCGACGATGACGTTCGCGGCGACCGCCGAGGTCGTGCGCTACTTCGACGCCGTTCCGGTGTTCGTCGATTGCGATCCGCAGACGCAGTGCATCGACGTCGCAGCGGCGACCAGGACGCTCCAGCAGCTCCGCGACAACGTCCCGGTCGCCGGCCTCGCGCCGCCCTATGGCCGAGTCCGCGCGATCATCCCGATGCACTACGGGGGGCAGATGGCCGACGTCGATGGTGTGCGCGCGCTGGCCAGCGCCTACGACCTCGCGGTCATCGAAGACGCCGCGCACACGCTGCCCGCGTTCACGCGCGCCGGCCCGTCCGCGCCCTGGCGATCCGTGGGGACCACCGCCGACATCACCTGCTTCTCGTTCTACGCCAACAAGTGCATCACCACGGGTGAAGGCGGCATGGCGGTCACCGACGATGACGCGCTCGCCGATCGCATGCGCCTGATGTCGCTGCACGGGATGTCGAAGGACGCGTGGAAGCGATACACCTCGGCCGGATCCTGGTTCTACGAGGTGGTGGCACCGGGCTTCAAATACAACCTCACCGACATCGCGGCGGCGCTCGGTCGGGTTCAGCTCAAGCGTGCGGAGGAGCTCTGGCGAGGCCGGTGTCGGGTCGTCGCTCACTATCACGAGGCGCTCGGTGACATCGCAGGGATCGAGCTCCCCATCGAGTCAGCGGATCGTCGTCACTCGTGGCATCTGTTCTCGATCAGGCTCGATCTGACCGTCTGGAAGCACGGCCGGGATGCGTTCATCGAGGGCTTGAAGAGCCGCGGGATCGCGGCCTCGGTGCACTGGCTGCCGCTCCACATGCAGCCCTACTACAAGGCCACCTATGGGCTGCAGACCGACGAGTTCCCGGTCGCGGCGAGCCTGTGGCCGCGGCTGGTCAGCTTGCCGCTGTTTCCCGGGATGACCGCGGATGATGTTCACCTGGTCGCAGACGCGATCCGGTCGCTCCACCCGCGTTGAACTCGGGGGAGCCGCGCGGTCACCAGAAGATTGCGCCTGACGGTTCATCCCGAGGATGACCCGGGAGGTCCCATTGTTCGAGCCGCTCAGCTGGCGCTCCGGGATCCGGTGCGGACTGGCGAGATGTACGAGCTGTTGACGGCGCCACCGTCTTGATCTGCGACGCTCAGTTCGAGATCGAGAACGGTCCGCTGTGGCCCGCGACCGTCGCGAGCTCGGGCTCGCGCCTGGGACCTTGCTCCACCTCGACCTCGGTCGTGCTGACGACCACCTTGTTAGAGCCGGTCGGTCGCAACGGCCTCGCGGTCCGATACTCGGGGACGATGTCGCCGAGCGACGCGCGAACGCGCTCGAAATCGGCGCCTTCCGCCGAGCTGAGCACCGCACCCACGCCGGCGACCACGCTGTCCCATTCGTGAGGCTTGATCCGACCGATGAACACCTTCGGGTGCTTCGTCTTGTCGGCATGCTCGACATCGGTCGAGAGCTCTTCCATCAGCTTCTCCCCGGGTCGCACCCCGCTGAAGCGGATCTCGATATCATCGGATGGGCGAAGGCCCGAGAGCGCGATCAGGTCGCGAGCGAGATCGAGGATGCGCACGGGATCGCCCATGTCGAGGATGAAGATCTCACCGCCTTGGCCCATCGCCCCCGCCTGCAGCACGAGCTGACTTGCCTCGGGGATCGTCATGAAGTACCGGAACATGTCCGGGTGGGTGACCGTGACGGGCCCACCGCGCGCGATCTGATCGCGGAAGATCGGGATCACGCTCCCGGCCGAGCCGAGGACGTTGCCAAACCTCACCGTGACGAACCGCGTGCTCGAGCGCTGCGACAGCGCCTGCAGGTAGATCTCGGCGACCCGCTTCGTCGCTCCCATCACCGAGGACGGATTGACAGCCTTATCAGTCGAGATCAACACGAAGCGCTCGACCCCAAACCGATCCGCAAGATCCGCGATCGTCCGAGTACCACCGATGTTGTTCTTGACGGCCTCGCCGGGATTCCACTCCATCATCGGAACGTGCTTGTGCGCCGCGGCATGAAACACCACCGCCGGCTTGCTCGCCTCGAACAGCTGCTCCATGCGGCTACGGTCGCAGACGTCACCGACGCGCGGCTCGATCGGCACGTGCGGGAACGCCGAGGCTAGCTCGCGATGGATCTCGAACAACGCGTTCTCGAACCGCTCGACCAGGACGAGCCGCTCGGGACCGAACCGACATACCTGGCGACACAGCTCGGAGCCGATGCTACCGCCCGCTCCCGTGATCAAGACCACCCGGCTACGGATCGTACTGCCGATGATCTCTTCGTCGAGGTTGACCGGCTCGCGGCCGAGCAAGTCCTCGATCGCGATCTCGCGAATCCGCGACAGGTTCACCTTCTCGCCCACGATCTCGTAGATGCCAGGGATGATCTTCGTCTCGAGCCCCGCGACCCGGCAGAGCTCCGTGATGCGACGGATCTCCTGGCCAGACGCATTCGCGATCGTGATCAACGCGCGCTTGGCGCGCTTGCGCTCCGCGATCTCTCGCAGATCTTGCGTGCGCCCGAGCACCTGGAGGCCGCCGATGCTGGTCCCGATCTTGTGTCGATTGTCATCGATGAACCCGACGGGTTGCAGCCCGAGGTCCGGACGATTGGCGATCTCCCTCGCCACGAGCACGCCGGCCTCACCCGCGCCGATCAACAGAACGCGGTGACGGACGCCCTCGACCGCACGCTTGCGACGATCGCGAACTTCTCCTCGCAGTCGCCATGCGGCCCGCACCCCGACCAGGCCCAGGAACCCGAGCGCGAAGTCCATCGCGAGCACACCGAGCGGAATGATCGGCAGGACCTCGATCCCCGCGAGC
>WBZN01000267.1_pt2 | contig 37044 bp, 38 predicted proteins | sample 5204281 | NCBI WGS metagenome assembly WBZN01 (sample SAMN12344347, study PRJNA552823) | activated sludge metagenome | biome: Activated sludge suspended growth; feature: Nitrification reactor; material: Wastewater; isolation source: activated sludge from nitrification reactor of wastewater... | reverse complement strand
CGTGATCGCCACGAGCTCGTCGAAGCCGGCCGGGCCCTGCCACTCGAGCACCGCCTTCACCAGCATCAGGTCGAACTGGTCGAAGAACGCGGTCGACGCCTCGTAGCCGAGGTGCTCGAAGAAGCGGGTGCACGCCTCGTCGAAGTACGTGAGCCAGTGGGCGTTGAACACCACGCCCTGCTGGTCGACCTCGGCATACCGGGGCCGGACCGTGTGGGCGAACATCAGCCCCGCAGCTCGCCGCGGTGCTCGCGCACGACCGCGTCGATGCACTTGCGACGCACCTTCGCCAGGGCCTTCTCGCCGAGCGTGCGGTCCGGTGCGCGGAAGCGGACCGCGATCGCGAGGCTCCGCTTGCCCGCACCGAGCGCGTCGGCGCGGTACTCGTCGAACACGCGGGCGTCCTCCACCAGGTCGCCGCCGGCTCGCCGCACGGTCGCGACGAGCGCGGCGGCGGGCACGGACTCGTCGAGCACGAAGGCGAGGTCCATCGTCGCGGCCGGATAGGTGGACAGCGCGGTGAACGCGAGGTCCCGCCGCTCCGCCTCGAGCAGCGGGGTGAGGTCGAGCTCGAAGCCGACCCCGGGTACGCCGATCCCGAACGACGCGAGCACGTCGGGCGCCAGCTCGCCCATCGCGCCGACGGTCGCGCCGTCGACGACGATCGCGGCGCTCCGGCCGGGCGTGTGCTCGGCGTGGTCCTCCGCGCGGGTCTCGACGCCGGCGAGCTTCAGCGCCTCGACGACCGCGTCGAGCACGTCGACCGCGTCGTACACGTCGACGCCGCGATCGGCCTCGACGGGCGCGCGTCGGACCGATCCGGTGAGCACGACGCCGAGCCGGTCGCGCTCGTCCGGCAGCAGCTGACCGGCGGGTGGCGCCGTGAACACGTGGCCCATCTCGAACAGCGCGAGGTCGGTGAGGCCGTAGTTCACGTTGCGGGCGACCGACTTGAGCATCCCGGGCAGGAGCGTGGGCCGCAGCACCGGCTCCTCGGCGTTCAGCGCGTTGGTGGCCCGGACCGTGTCGTCGAGGCCGCGGCCGGTGCGGGTGACGTCGTGCTCCGCGACGAGCGAGATGGTCATGGCCTCGCTGAGGCCGAGCCCGACGAGCGCGTCGGCGACGAGCCGCCGGGCGCGCTGCCGCGCGGTGAGCCCGCCGCGCTGGGCGGTGGTGTGCGGCAGGGTGCGCGGGATCGAGTCGAGGCCGATCCGGCGACCGACCTCCTCGACGATGTCGATCTCACGGGCCAGGTCGGGCCGGAACGTGGGCGGGACCGCGACGAACGAGTCCGGCTCCCCCGTCTCCTCGATGCCGATCTCGAGCGGCCGGAGCGCGTCCCGCACCCGGTCGCCGTCGAGATCGAGACCGAGGATCGCACCCACGCGCGCCGGGCGGACCCGGATGCGCTCGCGCTCGACGGGCGTCGGGTAGTCGTCGATCGGCGGTGCGGGCCGACCGCCGCACACCTCGACGAACAGCTCGCACAGCCGGTCCGACGCGCGCAGCACACCCTCGGGGTCGACGCCCCGCTCGAAGCGCGCGCTGGCCTCGGAGCGCAGCCCGAGCCGCTTCGACGTCCGGGAGATCTCCATCGGCGTGAAGTACGCCGCCTCGAGGAGGATCTCCGTGGTGCCGGCGTGGACCTCGGCCTCGGCGCCGCCCATGATCCCGGCGATCGCCTGCGGGCGGCGCTCGGCGTCGCAGATCAGCAGGTCGCTCGGCAGCAGCGTCCGCTCGACGCCGTCGAGGGTCACGAGCGTCTCGCCCTCCCGCGCCAGCCGGACGACGAGACCGCGACCGCGCAGCCGTCCGAGGTCGAACGCGTGCGACGGTTGGCCGCGCTCGAGCATCACGTAGTTGGTGACGTCGACGACGTTCGAGATCGGTCGCATGCCAGCGAGCGTGAGCCGGCGCCGCATCCAGTCGGGCGACTCGCCCATCGTGACCTCGACGCGGCGCACCGTGAACCGGGGCGCCCGTTCGGGGGCGTCGACCACCAGGCTGACGTCGCCGACCGCGCCCGGCGCGCCGTGCAGGGGCTCGGGCACGTGGAACGGCAGCCCGAAGTGCGCGGCCAGGTCCCGTGCGACCCCGGCGATCGACATCGCGTCGGACCGGTTCGGGGTGACCGAGAGGTCGAACACGACGTCGTGGAGGTCGAGCACGTCGCGGACGTCGGCGCCGAGCTCGGTGTCCTCCGGCAGCGGGAGGATGCCGTCGTGGTCGTCGCCGAGGCCGAGCTCCCGCGCGGAGCAGAGCATGCCGTCGCTCAGGACGCCACGGATCTTCCGCTGCTCGAGGGTGAACCCTCCCGGCAGCGTGGCCCCCGACGGTGCGTAGGCCACGACCATGCCGGCGACCACGTTCGGCGCGCCGCACACCACCGTGACCTCACCGGCGCCGAACGTGATGTCGCAGAGCTGCAGCTTGTCGGCGTCGGGATGAGGACGGACCGCGTCGATGCGCGCCGCCTCGACGCCGGTGATCTCCTCGCCGAGGGCGTCGATGCCCTCCACCTCGAGGCCGAGCCGGTCCAGCGCCTCCGCGATCTCGGGGGGCGATGCCGTGAGCGGCACGAAGTCGATGAGCCAGGAGAGTGGCGCGCGCATCGGTGGTCAGTACCGGGAGAGGAAGCGGTCGTCGTTGTCGAAGAAGGTCTTGATGGGCTCGACGCCGTAGCGGAGCATCGGCATGCGCTCGAGCCCGAAGCCGAAGGCGAACCCGGTGTACTCCTCGGGGTCGATGCCGACGGCGAGGAACACGTTGGGGTCGACCATCCCGCAGCCGCCGAGCTCGATCCAGCCGGTCTGCGAGCAGACGCGGCAGCCCGAGCCGTCGCAGAACACGCACGTGATCGCGAACTCGGCCGACGGCTCGGTGAACGGGAAGAAGCTCGGCAGCAGCCGCGACCTCAGCTGCTTGCCGAAGTACGCGCTGGTGAACGCCTCGAGCGTGCCGGCGAGATCACCGAACGTGAGGCCCCGGTCGACCGCGAGCCCCTCGATCTGGTGGAACACCGCCGAGTGGCGGGCGTCGACGGTCTCGTTCCGGTAGGTGCGGCCCGGGATCACCGCGAAGATCGGCGGCTCCTGGCTCTCCATCAACCGGATCTGCACCGGCGACGTGTGCGTGCGCAGCAGCACTTGCTCGGGCTCGCCGAGGTCGACGTAGAGCGTGTCCTGCATCGCGCGGGCCGGGTGGCCGGGCGGGAAGTTGAGCGCCTCGAAGTTGTGCCAGTCGTCCTCGACCTCGGGTCCCTCGGCGACGACGTACCCGAGGCTGACGAAGACGTCCTCGAGCTCGCGCTGGCACTGGGTGACGAGGTTGAGGTGGCCCCGCTGCCGGCCGTGGCCCCCGAGGGTCAGGTCGAGCGGCGGCTCGCTCGGCGGGGCCGGGCCGAGCGCGGTCTCGGCGTCGGCGAGCAGGGACTCGACCGCCTTCGTGTACTCGGTGACCGCCTTGCCGAGCACCGGGCGCTCGGCCGGCTCGACCGTCTTAATCGACTCCCGGGCCCGGGCCGCGATGCTGCCCTTGCCCACGAACCGCTTGCGCAGCTCGGCCAGCTCGTCGACGGTCGCCGCCGCCGTGATGGCGGCCCGCGCCGCGTCGAGATCGAGGTCCGAGACGTCCATGAGTGCGCCGGAGTCTAGGAAAACGACCCCTGCTCCCCCGGACCATTGCCGCCGCACCGGTTCTTGATTCAATCAATGTATTGACATATTCATCGGGAACCGCGAAGCTGGGCGCATGCTGATGGAGACGTTGGTGGTGCTCGCACTGGTCGCGCTGGGCGCCACGTTCCTGTTCCTCGCGTTCGCGGGCAACCTCCCGAGCGCCGAGCGGTTCGTCGCGGTCAACGGGCTCGACGGGTCGGAGGCGACCCGAACCCGGGTGGCCGCGGTCCTCGCCCGCAGCCGGCGGTCCCGCCGGGCCGGCGCGCTCACCGGCGGCGCGCTCGGCTTCGCGACGAGCGTCGCCAACGGCTGGGTCTTCGGCCTCGGCGGGGTGGTGTTCGGCCTGCTCGCCGGGTCGCTCGCCGGCATCGCGGCCGCCGCGGTGCCCCACGACGACTCCCCCGCCGCGCCCGTCCGGGCCGGGCTCGAGCCGCGGGACCCGACCGACTACGGACCGGCGCACGGTGCCCGCACGATCGGAGTCCTCGCGTGTGCCGTGGCCGTCACCGTCGGGGTCACGATCGTCTCGGCCCCGAACGGACTCGGCGTCACGTTCGTGCTCCTCGTCGCGGCCGCCGCCACGCTCCTCGCGATCCCGTACGGCCGGAGGGCGCGCCGTCGGGCGATCGAGGCCCGGCGCGACGATCTGGATCCGGTATCGGTCCGCGTCGACGACGCGCTGCGCGGGTGCACCGCGCGCGGCATCCACCACGCGACGGTCGGACTGCTCTTCTGCGGGCTCCTCCTGGCGAGCTACGCCCTCGTCGCCACGCAGACCGCGCCCGACCTCGTCGTCGACGGGCGCAGCGTCCTCGACCTCCCACCGCTCACCACCGACACCCTCACCACCCCGGCACCGCTCCTCCAGGCCGAGCCGGTGCGGTGGCGCGCGGAGTGGACCCCGCCCGCGAACCGCACCGAGTCGCGCATCGTCCACGGTCGTTCGGTCCAGATCGTCTCGCAGGGCTCGGACGGGCTCCTCGGGGTCGGGTTCTGGCTCGGCCTCGCCGCCCTCGGGGGCGCCCTCTTCCAGTACGGCGAGGCGGCGAAGGCCTGGCGCCGACCGCAACGCACGCCGTCGGCCTCGCCGACCCCGGGGGCGCCGGCGTGAACGTCACCGTCGATCCGGGCGCGGCGACCCCGCCCTACGAGCAGCTGCGCGCGCAGATCGCGCGCCTCGTCGGCAGCGGCCAGCTCGCGCCCGGCGCGCGCCTGCCGACGATCCAGCAGCTCGCCAACGACCTCGCGCTCGCGCCCGGCACGGTCGCCCGCGCGTACAAGGAGCTCGAGCGCGACGGCGTGGTGGTCAGCCGTCGCCGCCGGGGCACCACCGTGGCCGACGCCCCGCCCCGAGTGCCGACCCGGGAGATCCGCGAGGAGCTCGACGCCGAGGTCGAGCGGTTCGCACTGGCGATCCGTCAGCTCGGCGCGGACCCCGACGACACCCTCGCCCGGGTCCGCCGCCTCCTCACCACGTGACTCCATTTGTCGCCCGTTCCCAGGCCTCTGACCCCTGGAATGGGCGAGGAATCGAGTCTCAGACCGCGCGCTGGCGGGCGGCCTCGAAGAGCAGCACGCTCGCGGCGACGCCTGCGTTGAGGCTCTCGACCGCGCCGGCCATCGGGATGCGTACCGTCGCGTCGAGCCCGGCCCGGACCGCGTCCGGGAGACCGTGGGCCTCGTTGCCGACGACGAGCGCGACGGCGCCGGTCAGATCGACGTCGGCGTAGGACGACCCGGCCTCCCCCGCGGCGCCGACCGTCCGCCACCCTCGGGCCCGGAGCGCGGCCAGCGCGGGAACGGGTTCGTCGACGTCGACGATCGGGACGCCGAGCACCGATCCGGCCGACGACCGCACCACCTTGGGGTTCCACGGGTCGACCCCGCCGGCGGCCACCACTGCGACCGCGCCCGCGGCCTCGGCACTGCGCACGATCGTGCCGAGGTTCCCCGGATCCGCGACCCCGGCGGTCAGCACCACCAGTCCGGGCGCGAGCGCGTCGAGCGCGGGCGACGACGGGATCGGCGCGACCGCGAGCACCGGCTGGGGCGTCCGCGTGGTCATCAGCTTCTCGAGGACGCCGTCCTTCAGGTCGCGCAGCGGCACCCCGGCCCGCTCGACCCCGGCGACGAGGTCCGCGAACGCGCGCCGGGCGTTCAGCCCGAAGTAGACCGCGTCGAGCGGTGCCGACCGGGCGAGCGCGTCGGCGACGAGCCGCGGGCCCTCCAGCACGAAGCGACCCTCGGCCCGGCGGGCCGAGGGGTCGCGGAGCAGCGTCCGGAGACGCCTCGTGTCGGGGTGGCGCGCGCCGATCGCCTCGGGCGCGGCCATGTCGGTGGGATCAGGCGGCTTCGAGCGCGCCGCGGGCCGCGGTGACCAGGGCGCCGAACGCGGCCTTGTCGGTCACGGCGAGGTCGGCGAGCACCTTGCGGTCGACCTCGATGTCGGCGGCCTTCAGCCCGGCGATGAACCGCGAGTAGCTGATGTCCTGCTCGCGGCAGGCCGCGTTGATGCGCATGATCCAGAGCTTGCGGAACTCACCCTTGCGCGCCCGCCGGTCGCGGAACGCGTACTGGCCCGACTTCATGACCTGCTCGTTGGCCGCCCGCAGGTGCCGGCTGCGCGAGCCGGTGTATCCCTCGGCGCGGGTGAGGATGGCGCGGCGGTGCTTCTTGCTCTGGACGGACCGCTTCACGCGAGCCATGGTGGTGCTCCTTCTTCGGGTCCGGCGGCGGGTCGGTGGCGGCCGGAGTGCGGGCGGGGGGCGAGGGGACTACGCGCGACCGAGCAGGCGCTCGACGTGCTTCTTGTCGCCGCCGGTCACCTCGGCGCCGCGGGCGAGCCGCCGCGTGCGCTTCGTGGGCTTGTGCTCGAGCAGGTGCGCGCGGAACGCCTTGCGCCTGCGGATCTTGCCGCTGCCGGTGACCTTGAAGCGCTTGGCGGCACCGCGGTGGGTCTTGACCTTGGGCATGTCTCTCAGGCTCCTGCTGCTGCGGTGGCCGGTGGCTCCGCCGGGGGTTCGGCCGGCGTCGCGGCCTCGGCGCCGCCGGTGGGTTCGGGCTTCTTCACGGGCTTGGGCTTCTTGGCCGGGTTGAGGACCATGGTCATGTTCCGGCCGTCCTGGCGGGGCGCCGCCTCGACCATCGCGATCTCGGACACGTCCTCGGCGATCCGGTCGAGGATCTTGCGACCGAGCTCCGGGTGGGCCATCTCCCGCCCGCGGAACATGATCGTGACCTTGACCTTGTGCCCCTCGCCGAGGAACTGCGTGACCTTCTTCGTCTTGGTCGTGTAGTCGCCGCCGCCGATCTTCGGGCGGTACTTCATCTCCTTGACCACGACGTTGGTCGCCTTCTTGCGCGACTCCTTGCGTCGTTGCTGCTGCTCGTACTGCCAGCGCCGGTAGTCCATGATCTTGCACACCGGCGGGTTGGAGTTCGCTCCGACCTCGACCAGATCCAGCTCCGCCTCGCGGGCGATGGCGAGCGCCTGCGGGAGCGGCTTGACGCCGAGCTTCTCACCGTTCTCCCCGATGAGCAGCACCTCGCGGGCGCGGATGCGGTCGTTGATCCGTGCTTCGTCTACAGCAGCGATGTTGGCATCACCTCGTGGAATCGGGACCCGCCGGGAGCACCGACGGCTTCGCTTCGCGAGAAGCTCCACCGGACGGTGCTCGACCTGGACACAGGTCGGAACCGAATCGTTGGACGAACCCGGTCCGACCGGCTCCCGGAGCGATCCGGGGGCTCGTTCGGCCGGGTGGGGACCGGCGCCTGGGCGATGGTCCCACTTCCCGACTGGATTGTCGTGGCACCATACCAGGCCGATGAGCAGCCTCTGGACTCCGTACGGTGAGCAACCGGTCGAACCGGACCGGCCGGGTGGTGGGCCGGATCCCGCCGGCGGGCCCGGGGGTCCCGGCGCGCCCCCCGAGGGCTACGACGAGATCCCCGAGGACCTCGACCCCGAGCAGATGCGCGAGATGCTCGCCCGGCTGGCCGCCACCCCCGTGGAGCTGATCGTCGCCCAGTTCGCGGTCCAGCTCCAGGAGCTGGGCGTGCTGCACATGAGCCTCGCCGGCGAGCGGCCCGAGTCCCTGGCCCAGGCGGCGCTCGCCATCGACGCGCTCGGCACGCTCGTCGAGGGCCTGGGCGCGCGGCTCGCACCCAACGACGAGCCGCTCCGCCAGGTGCTCCAGCAGCTCCGGCTCGCGTACGTCGAGGTCGCGAACGGACCACCCGCCGGGGAACCGCCGAGCGGGGACTGACCCGCGGTGACGGCGCTGCGGCGCGCGTTCCGCTACGCCGCGCTCGCGCTCTTCGTCGCGATCCTGCTCGCCGCGATCCTCGGCGGGCGGCTGCTCGGGCTCCAGAAGTCGTTCTCGCTCCCACGCGTGGCGGTCGAGGCCGACCTCGATCCCGACGGGACGATGCACGTCGTCGAGCACATCACGTACGACTTCACCGGCAACTTCCATTACGGCACCCGGCCGATCCCGGTCGGCAACTACGAGATCACCGACATGGCCGTGACCGAGCACGGGCAGCCGGTCACGTCCGTGGGCGCGCCGTACAACCTGACCTTCTACTTCGACGCGACCGACGAGACCCGCACGTTCGACATCGCGTACACGGTGCACCGGGCCGTCACCGCGGGCAGCGACGTCAGCCTCCTCTACTGGAAGTGGATCGGCGAGAGTCATCCGACGATCGGCGTCGCGAGCGCGGTGCTGCACGTCCCGCCCGGCGCCGGCGACCTGCGGGCGTGGGGCCACGGTCCGCTGAACGGCGTCGTGCGGGTCGGGACCGACACCGTGCGGTGGCGGACGACGGACCTCCCCCAGGGGTCCTACCTCGAGGGTCGGGTGGCGATGCCCACCGCCCGCCTCCCCCAGCTGCCGCCGGGCCCGACCGCGCTGCTCCCCCAGGTCCTCGCCGAGGAGGGCTCGTGGGCGCGCGCCGCGAACGACGCGCGTCGCCAGGCCGCGCAGGAGGCCGAGCGCGACCGCCGGATCCACGACGGGCTGCTCGTCGCCGCCCCCTTCGTCGCGCTGTTCGGCGCGGTGCTGTTCCTGTGGCTGTGGAAGCGGTACGGCCGGGAGCCCAAGGTCGACCCCTCGATCGGCGAGTACGTGCGGGACCTCCCCGACGACCCGCCCGCCGTGGTCGCCTCGCTGCTGCACTGGGGTGCGCACCGCAACGAGGGCTTCTCCGCGACGGTGCTCGACCTCGCGCGCCGCGGCTACCTCACCATCCGGGAGATCCACGAGGAGCGGCCCTTCCTCCCCGATCGCCACGACTTCGAGCTCACCGCGGCGAAGCCGCCCGACGAGGAGCTGAAGGAGTTCGAGAAGAAGACGCTCGAGCTCGTGTTCCACGGGCGTCCGCAGGTGCTGCACTCCGAGATCGGGAAGCTCGCACGCGAGCACCAGACCGAGTCGCTCGCGAACTGGAACGCGTACAAGACGAGCGTGAGCGCGAGCCTGCGCGCCCGGAAGTACATCAACGGCCACCGCTCGAAGCCGTTCTTCCTCAACGCCGTCGCCGCGATCGTCGTCGGGGTCGTCGGTGGGTTCGCCATCGCGTACGGGGCGCTGGTCGTCGGGGTGATCGTGCTCGCGTGGGGCGCGGTACAGCTGTTCCTCACGCCGCTGCTCCGCCAGCGCAGCCCGGCGGGCCAGAACCGCTACCACCAGTGGCTCGGGGTGCAGCGGTACCTGCGCGACTTCTCCCAGCTCGCCGACGCGCCCGCCGGGCACCTGATCCTCTGGGAGCAGTACCTCGTCTACGCGGTCGCCCTCGAGGTGAGCGAGCAGCTCGCCGCCGGCCTCGCGGCCAAACTGCCGCCCGAGGAGCAGCCGACGTTCGCGCCGTGGTACGTCGGGTACCACCCGGCCGGCTCGTCGTCGTTCGGCTCGATCGGCGACTTCGCTTCCGGCATCGGCGCGTCGACCGGTTCGTTCAGCCCGCCGTCGAGCAGCTCCGGCGGGGGCGGCGGCTTCTCCGGCGGCGGTGGCGGAGGCGGCGGCGGTGGCGGGATCGGCGCCGGCTGACCGTCAGCGGCGGCGGCTGCGGTCCACCGCGGCGAGCAGCGCCGGCGCCAGGTCCGCGACGGGGAGCGGCGAGGCCCCGACCGACCCGAGGTCGAACCCGTACAGCTCCGCCGCGTTCGCACCGAGGATCCGGGCCTTGGCCGCGTCCGTCAGCGGCGGGTAGCCGAACTCGGCCTGCATCCGCTCCGGGATCGTGAACGCCCGGAACGCGTCGATGAGCGGCTGGGGCGACCCGTACCAGGTGGAGTCGGTGCCCCAGAGGATCCGCTCCGGCCCGAAGTGCGCCAGCAGCTTGCCGAGCACGTGCGCCGCCTCGACCGGTCGGCGCAGCACGAGGAACCACGTGCTGCCGAGCTCGGCGTAGACGTTCCCGCCGCGCCCGATGCCGTGCGCTGCGCACGACGCGACGAGCCGGTCGACCCCGCGCGGGTCGATCGGGTCGTACCGGCCCTCGGCACCGTGCGGGTCCCGCTCGTAGCCCGAGTGGTAGACGACGAAGCGCAGGTCCGGATGGGCCGCGGCCGCGGGACCGATGTCGCGCGGCGACGCCGCCGCAACCGAGGCCTCCGGGATCGGACCGCCGAGGCCCTTGTGCGCGCAGACGATCCGAGGCCCCACGGCGCGCACGCGCTCCAGGAACGGCAGACCGACCTCCGGGTCGTCGAGGAACCAGCCACCGGTCGGCGACGCCGCCGTGGGCGGCCCGGCGAGCGTGTACACCTTCCACGCCGCTGGTCGCAGCGTCTCGGACCAGCCCGCCATCCGGTCCAGCTCCGCCGGACCGAGGTTCGGGTGCACGATCGTGTGCGTGAGGACCCGACCCGAACCCGCGTAGCGGTCGGTGACGTCGCGCACCGCGCCGATCTGCGCGTTCTCGAGGACGTTCCGACCGGGTACCCCCGGCGTCGAGGTGAGCAGCGCGACCCGGGTCTCGCTGGCGCCGAACACGAGCGTCGCCCACGCGGCCGCGTCGATCCGACGAGGATCGATCGGGTCGGCCCACCGGTCCGGGTCCGCGAGCCGGAGGAACCCACCGAGGGCCTCGGCGTGCGGGCCCGACCACGCGGCGGCGTCGACCAGGTGCGTCTGCACGTCGACGACGGGCACCGGCGGCATGTCGGGGGCGACGAACGCGGTGTCGGCGTCGACGGCGTAAAAGCGGTCGCCGTGTGTCGCGTTCAGCGCCGCGAGCGCGAGCGCGGTGGCCCGGCGGTCGTGTGCGTACTCGACCGGGTCGGCCGCGACCGACGTCGCGATCCGGGTCAGGCGCTCGGCCACCGCGTCGGTCGCCGCGGCGAGTGCCGGGTGCGGCGGGACCGGCAGGTACTCGTCCGAGTGCCGCGGCCGGAGCACCGGGGGCAGCAACCGCGACGCCACGGTCAGACCCCGCCCGCCCCGGCGCTCACTCGCCGTCGACCTTCTCGATCTCGGCCGCCTCCCAGTCGCCGCGGCGGCCGGGCACCAGCCGGTACCCGACCCGCTGACCCACGCGCACGGTGCGGGTGCCGTCGACGAGCTGCGTGCAGTGGAACGTGTGCTCGCCGCCCTCGCCCCGGATCGTGCCGAGGCCGCGCCGCTCGTCGAACGCGGTCACGGTGCCGGTCTCGGCCATCGCCGTCAGTGGACGATCTTCGACAGCGGCAGCTCGACGATGTCGGTCGCGCCGGCGTCCTTGAGCGCGGGGATCAGCGTGTTGATCTCCGACTTCGCGACGACGGTCTCGACCGCGAAGGCCTCCTCGCCGTAGAGCTGGGACACCGTCGGCGACTTCAGCGCGGGCAGGAGCCCGATCACCGTGCCGAGGCTCGCCTTCTCCACGTTCAGCTTCACCATCACGCGCCCGCGTGCCTCGAGCGCGCCGGTCAGCAGCGTCATCAGCTGCTCCATCGCCTTACGCTTCGCCGGGTCCTCGTAGCTCGCCGGGTTCGCGATCAGCTCGGTGTACGACGTCACGATCTGGTCGATCACCTTGAGCCCGGCGGCGCGCAACGCGCGACCGGTCTCGGTGATCTCCACGACCGCATCGGCGATCTCCGGGATCTTCGCCTCGGTGGCGCCGTACGAGAGCGTGATCTCGGCCTGCACGCCCGCGGCCTCGAAGAAGCGGCGGGTGAGCTCCGGGTACTCGGTCTGCACCCGCACACCGTCGGGCAGGTCCTTGACCGACTCGACGGGCGAGTCGCCCGCGACCGCGAGCACCATGCGGATCGGTCGCGCAGTCGCCTTCGAGTAGTGCAGCTCCGAGAGGGTGACGACGTTCGCGTTCGTCTCCTCGACCCAGTCGCGGCCGGTGATCCCGAGGTCGAACATGCCCGACTCGACGTAGCGCGGGATCTCCTGCGGGCGCAGGACCATGACCTCGTTGATCCGCGGGTCGGCGACCGAACCCCGGTAGTCGACGTCCGAGCCGCGCGCGACGGCGAGATCGGCGTCCTCGAACAGCTGGAACGTCGCCTTCTCGAGCGACCCCTTGGGCAGCACCAGTCGCAGCATGAGGCCCCGTTTCTACTCGCTCACCGGGGGGAGAGCCCGAAGTAATGCGACCATCTCGAGCGCCGTCGCCGCGGCCTCCTCGCCCTTGTGCCCCTCCGCCCCGCCGATCCGGTCGACCGCCTGCGCGTGGGTGTTGACGGTCAGCACCCCGAACACGATCGGTACGCCGGTGGCCAGTGCCGCGGCCTGCAGCCCGCGTGCCGCCTCGCCCGCGACGTACTCGAAGTGCGGCGTGTCCCCCCGGATCACCGCGCCGAGGCACACCACCCCGTCGACGGTGCCACCCCGGGCGAGGTGCTGGGCGACGAGCGGCAGCTCGAACGCGCCGGGGACGGTCACGAGCGTGATCGCGTCCTCGGCCACACCCGCCGAGGCGAACGTGCGCCGCGCGCCCTCCAGCAGTGGCCCGGTGATGTCCTCGTTGAACCGGCTGACGACGAGGCCGAAGCGCATCCCCGACCCGTCGACCGATTCCGCCGGCGCGGCGTACTCACCCATCGTTCGCTTCCCACTCCTGCTTCGTGAGCCGGTACAGCACGTGCGGCAGCCCGGCGTGCTCGACGTCGGCCTCGTACGTGAACCCGAGCTTGTCCATCACCGCCTGCGACGCGCGGTTGTCGACCAGCGTGAACGTGACGAGATCGTCGCGGTCGAGGTCGGTGAACGCGATCCGCACCGCTTCGGCGGCCGCCTCGCTCGCGAGGCCCTCGCGCCAGCGGTCGGCCGCGGTCGACCAGCCCACCTCCACCCCGCCGGGGCCGCCGACGTCGGTGGCCGTCAGCATCGTCCAGCCGACCGGCGCACCGGAGGTCCGGTCCCGCAGGACCCACATGCCGTGGCCGTGCGTGTCCCAGTGCGCGACGAGCCGGTCCGTGATCGCGCGGACCTGCGCGCGATCGCGCGCCCCGCCGAGCGTCGCGACGACGCGCGGATCGGACCACATCGCGACCAGGAAGTCCTCGTCGGTGGCCGGGTCGATCCGGCGCGCGACGAGGCGGTCCGTGCCGAACTGCTCGGGAACGCGGGTGGTCACCCGGCGTCGACCCCCTCGGCCGCGTCGTCGCCGAGCCCGAGCAGGTGACCCATCTTCTGCTGCTTGGTGCGCAGGTAGGCGATGTTCTCCTCGTTCGGCGCGATCTCGAGCGGCACCCGCTCGGCGATCTCGAGCCCGAAGCCCTCCAGGCCGCCGTACTTCGCAGGGTTGTTGGTCATGACGCGCATCGTCGTGACCCCGAGGTCGACGAGGATCTGGGCGCCGATGCCGTACTCGCGCGAGTCCGCCGGGAAACCGAGCTCCTCGTTGGCCTCGACCGTGTCGCGGCCCTCGTCCTGGAGGTTGTACGCGCGGAGCTTGTGACCGAGGCCGATGCCCCGGCCCTCGTGGCCGCGCAGGTACACGACGACCCCGCGGCCCTCCTCGGCGATGCGCGCCATCGCGGCGTCGAGCTGCAGGCCGCAGTCGCACCGCATCGAGCCGAACACGTCACCGGTGAGGCACTCGCTGTGCACGCGCACGAGCACGTCGTCGTGCCCGCTGACGTCGCCCCGGGTGAAGGCCATGTGCTCGACCCCGTCGAGCAGGCTCTCGAAGACCACCGCGGTGAACTCGCCGTGGCGGGTCGGGATGCGCGCCTCGCTCACGCGCCGCACCAGCTTCTCGCGGTGCCGGCGGTAGCGGATCAGGTCCGCGATGGTGATGAGGTGCAGCCCGTGCTCGGCCGCGAACACCTCGAGCTGGGGACGACGCGCCATCGTGCCGTCGTCGTTCACGACCTCGGCGAGGATGCCGGCGTGCTGCAGCCCGGCGAGGCGGGCGAGGTCGACGGCCGCCTCGGTGTGGCCGGCCCGCTTGAGCACTCCACCCTCGCGGTAGCGCAGCGGGAAGATGTGGCCGGGCCGGGCGAAGTCGTCGGCCCGGGCCGTCGGGTCGAGCATCCGCAGCACCGTCGTGGTGCGGTCGGCTGCGGAGATGCCGGTGGTGACGTCGCGGACCGCGTCGACCGAGACGGTGAACGCGGTGCGTTGCGACTCCGTGTTGTTGCTCACCATGAGCGGGAGCTGGAGCGCGTCGAGCCGCTCCCCCATCATGGGCAGGCAGATCACGCCGCTCGTGTGCCGTACGAAGAAGCCCATCGCCTCGGGCGTGACCTTCTCCGCCGCCATGATGAGGTCGCCCTCGTTCTCGCGGTCCTCGTCGTCGACCACGACGACGATCTCGCCGTTGCGCACCGCTTCGATCGCGGCCTCGATGTGACTGAACACCGGAATCACCTCTCCTGGGGTCGGAGTAGACGTTCGACGTGTTTGGCGAGGACGTCGGCCTCGATGTTGACGGGATCGCCCGGTTGCTTGGGCCCGAGCGTGGTGACGGCGAGCGTGTGCGGGATCACCGCGACCTCGACCACGCCGGCGGCGTCGTCGATCGCCGCCACGGTGAGGCTGATCCCGTCGACGGTGATCGAGCCCTTCTCGACCACGTAGCGCAGCAGCGCGTCGGGGATCGAGAAGCGCATGCGCGTGGAACCGTCGGGCAGCGGGTCGCGCGCCACGAGCCGGCCGACGCCGTCGACGTGGCCCTGCACGATGTGGCCACCGAGCCGGTCCTCGACCCGCACCGGGCGTTCGAGGTTCACCGGGCTGCCGGCGACGAGCGATCCGAGCGACGTGCGGTCCAGCGTCTCGGTGACCGCGTCGGCGGCCCAGCGGTCCGCACCCAGCTCGACGACGGTGAGACAGCAGCCGTTGACCGCGATCGAGTCGCCGATCCGGGCGTCGCCCAGGACCTCGGACGCGGCGATGACGAGGCGCGCGCCGTCGGCGACCGGCGTGATGCTCACCACCGATCCCAGCTCCTCGACGATCCCCGTGAACATGTCAGTGGATCTCCCTGACCGGGTCGTAGGTGATGCGGACGTCGGCGCCGATCGGGGTGACGTCGGCGATGCGCCACCGGGAGGCGTCGGCGAGCGTGTCGGGACCCTCGTGCGCCAGGACGGCGCGGCCCCGCTCCCCCAGGATCACCGGCGCGACGTACGCGACGAGACGGTCGGCCCGGCCCTCGCCCACGAACGCGCCGTGCAGCTTCCCGCCACCTTCCACGAGCGCCTGGAACGCGTGGTACTCGTGCGCGAGCCCCTGCAGCACCGCGTCGAGGTCGACGCCGCGACCGGCGGGCCCGGGCCCGACGATCCGGACGTCGGCGCCGGTCTCCTTCCAGGCGACCTGGGTCTCGACGGGCATCCGGTCGGTCGCGTAGACGGTCGTCGGCGCGAGGGAGACGTCCGCGAGCGGGCCGTCGACCGGCACGCGGCCGCGGCCGTCGAGCAGCACCCGGCGCGGTGGTCCCCAGGGTCCGAGCTCGACGTCACGGGCGGTGAGCGACGGACGATCGGCGATCGCGGTCGCCGGTCCGACGACGATCGCGTGCGACTCGGCGCGCAGCCGGTGCACGTCGCGGCGCGAGTCCGCCCCCGTGATCCACTGGCTCGTGCCGTCGGCCGCCGCCGTACGGCCGTCGAGGCTCATCGCCGTCTTCAGGAGGGCGAACGCCCGGCCGGTCCGGCGCTGGTGCAGGTACGCGCGCAGGTACGCGTCGACGAGCGCGGAACCCGTCCCGACCTCGACGGCGACACCGGCCGCACGCAGCCGGGCGATCCCGGTGCCCGAGACCTTCGCGTCGGGGTCCTCGACCGCGACGACCACGCGCGCCACGCCCGCCGCGATCAGCGCCTCGGTGCACGGTGGGGTGTTGCCGTGGTGGTTGCAGGGCTCGAGCGTCACGTAGGCGGTGGCGCCCCGGGACCGCTCGCCGGCGACCCGCAGCGCGGCGACCTCGGCGTGGTCGCCGGTCGGCCGGGTGCCGGTCGCCCCGGTGGCCACCACCGCGCCGGCGTGCACGATGACGCAGCCGACCGAGGGCCACGGCGGGGCGGCGAGGCGCGCGTCGACCGCGGCGGTGACGGCCAGTGCCATCAGCTCCTCGTCACGGTCGGTCACGTCGGCCTCTCGGCGGGCTCGGCGCCCACGGGGTACGTCGACACGACGACCACCGCACCCGTGAGGGTGCGCGACCGACGGTTCGCCCTCTCTCATCCGGACTCTCACCGTCGGCCGAGGAATCTCACCTCGTCGGCCCGTGGCTGGCGGCCACGGGTTCGCGGGCTGCTGCGGCCGGAGCCGCAGGTCACCGCCGGTCGGGACTTGCACCCATACCCCGAGGGCAGTCTGAAACTGTCCGGCCAGGCTACCAGGGGCCCCGAGAAAATGGAACCTGTTCTATTTCGACGTGGCGGCGGTCACGTCGGTTCAGGTGGCGTTGCAGGGCCGCACGTCGACGCCGTACCAGGGCTGCACCGACGGGGTGGAGAACCCCGGGACGGTGCCGGTGCGGGTCAGCCGGGTGCCCTGCAGCGCGAAGGTACCGAGCCGGTACGCGTTCCCCTGCCGCACGTAGCCCACGACGTGGGTGGCGTCGATCCAGGTGGCGAGCATCGCCGTCCCGGTGAGCGCGCGGGCCGCCCCGGTCTTCACGTTCAGGGTCCACAGGTCGCCGCCGGTGCCGCTCAGCAGCGCGGTCCGGCCGTCCGGACCGAGGACCATGCGCACGACCGAGTCGTCGACGACGGAGATCTCCTCGAACGAGCCCGACAGCGGCTGGGCCGCCCAGGCCTGGATCTGGCCCTTCTTCCCGAGGTCGCCGGAGGTGGCGAGGTAGTAGACCGAGATGCCGTCGGGACTCCACGTGGGCGAGGCGAGGCGCAGGTCGCCCGCCATCCGCGCGCCGGCGCGGTCGTCGGCACCGGACGCGACCGTGACGACGCGGATCTCCCCGCTCGCCTGCTCCGGCTGGTTGCGCACGTACGCGACGGACCTGCCGTCCGGCGACCACGCCGGACCGCTCGCCTCGGGAGCGGCGAGGGTGCGCGGGTCGCCGCCTGCGACGGGCCGGACCGCGAGGTACAGGTCGGCCGCGGTCGAGCCCGACACCGCGGCGCCGTACGCGAGCTGCGTCCCGTCGGGCGAGAAGCTCGGCTGACCGCTGCGGCCGGTGGTCGTCACGGGCCGGGGGGCGCCGCCGCCGACGAGCACGACGGTCCCGGCGTCGGCGCTGCCACCCTGCACGGCGGCGTAGCGCGGTCCGCTGCAGGCGGGCGCGGTCGTCGACGACGGCTTCGCCGCCGAGGACGAGGAGCCGGAGTCGCACCCCGCCACCGCGGTCCCGAGGACCACGACGACGGCGACGAGCAGAGGGAGGGCTGGGCGCGGCACCGCCGGAGGCTACGCGGCGGAGCTCACCGGGCGGGATTCCCCACGACCGCCTCCGTGACGACCCGGGCCGCCTCGGCGGGCCCGAACGTCGGCGGCTGCGGGCGGGACTCGGCGGTCCCCATCCGTACCACCACGGTGCGTGTGCCCGGGTCGACCTGGACGACCTGGTTCCCCAGGCCGAGCGCCCAGAAGGTGTCGACGGGCGCGCCGGGCACGAGCCGGCCCCGGCCGACCGTCTGGTCCGCGGCGCCGCTCAGGCTGACGGCGGCGAGCGGCCCGGCGATCCGACCCGGCCGGTTGAGCCAGAACAGGAACCCGTAGGCGGCGTTGAGCGGCGTCGAGGACCGCCCGGTCGCCTGGTCGATCCAGCGTCGCGACACGACCTGCTCCCCGTTCCACCGGCCGTGGTTCAGCAGCAGCGAGCCGAACCGGAGCAGGTCGCGGCAGGTCGTGTTCAGCCCGGTGAACGTGAGCGCGTGACCGCTCGCGTCGGTGCTCAGGTGGCTGTGGGTCATGCCGATCGGGTCGAGCAGGCTGCGTTGCGCGCCGGCCACCACGTCGGGCCCGAGCGTCCCCGCGAGCACGCGCTCGAGCGTCTGGATCGCCGAGTTGTTGTACGCCCACGTCGTGCCGGGCGGCGACTCCTGGGTGAGACCGACCGCGAACGCGGTCTTGTCCGGCGCCCGGATCAGCTGCACGTAGTCCTGGGCGAGCGACCAGGAACGGCCCGAGTCGTTGCTCAGAAGGTCACGCACGGTGACCCCTGCCGACGGGGTGCCCCGCCACTCGGGGATCCACTTCGACGCCGGGTCGCCGATCCGCACCTTCCCGGCGTCGACCTGCTGGCCGACCAGTGTGCTGGTGAACGACTTCGTCACCGAGAACACGTCCTGGGTCGTGTCCGGGTCGGTGCCGTGGAAGTACCACTCGCCCGCGAGCTTCCCGTCCCGCGCGACGGCGAGGCAGTTCGACTTCCCCACCTCCGCCGTGTGGGCGATCGCGGCGAGCTTCCCGGCGTCGAGCCCGACCGCGGCCGGCTTCACCGTCGGCCAGTCGCCGGCCGGGGTCAGTGAGGCGGTGGCCGCCCCCCTGGTGGTCGACGTCGGACCCGACGCCTTCGAGCCGCTCCCCGACGAGCACGCGGCCACCGCCACCACGGCCGCGAGCCCGAGGACGACGAGCCGTCGCATCAGTGGGGCCGGCCGCCGGCGAGCAGGTCGAGGGCGTGGGGCACGACGGGCAGGATGACCGACAGGGCCTCGACGGCGCCACCGCTGCTGCCCGGCGTGTTGACGACGAGCGCCGTGCCCAGCGTGCCCGCGACCGCGCGGCTCAGCATGCCGAAGCCGCGTCCGTCCTCGTCGCTCACCCGGCGGACGGCCTCGACCAGGCCCGGCGCCTCCCGCTCGATGACCGCCCGGGTGCCCTCGGGCGTCAGGTCGCGCGGCCCGAAGCCGGTGCCGCCCGTGGTGACGATCAGGCCCGAGAAACCCTCGGCGAGGGACCGCAGCGCGGTGGCGACCTCCTCGGTCCCGTCGGCGGTCACCGCGCGTGCGACGACGGTGGCGCCCGCCGCCTCGAGCGCGGCCACGAGCGCGGCGCCGGACCGGTCCTCGCGAGTCCCGTCGACGACGCCGTCGGAGACGGTGAGGACCTTCGCGCCGAACGTCACCGGCTCAGACCCCCCAGGCGACGTCGCGGATCGCGCGGGCCGCCGCGGCGGTGTCGGACGCGCCGAACACGGCCGAGCCGGCGACGAGGATGTCGGCACCGGCGGCCGCCGCGAGGGGCGCGGTCTCGAGGTTGATGCCACCGTCGATCTCGAGCTCGACCGCGAGCGCGCGCTCGTCGACGATCGCGCGAGCGGCCCGCACCTTGTCGAGCACCTCGGGGATGAACGCCTGACCACCGAAGCCCGGGTGCACGCTCATGAACAGGAGGATGTCGATCTCGGTGAGGAACGGCACCACCGCGTCGAGCGGGGTGTCCGGGTTCAGCACCAGCCCCACCCGCATGCCGTGGGCGCGCATGCGGTCGAACAGCGGGCGCGGGTCGCCGAGCTCGACGTGCACCGTGCAGCTGTCGGCACCCGCCTTCGCGAAGTCGTCGAGGAAGTCGCCGGGGTTCTCGATCATGAGATGGCAGTCGAGGTACAGGTCGGTGGCCGGCCGCAGGCACTTCACGACCGGCGCGCCGATCGAGATGTTCGGCACGAAGTGGCCGTCCATCACGTCGACGTGCAGCAGGTCGGCCTCGGGGGCCACCTTCGCCACCTCGTCCGCGAGGTACGCGAAGTCGGCGGCGAGAATCGAGGGCGCGATCTTCTTGGTGGGGGCCATCGAGATCGGACCTTACCGGGGCGCCTCGAGCACCAGGCAGTACATGCCGTCGGTGTCGGCGGCCGACGACAGGAGGCGGGCGCCGCGTCCCACCGGTCGCCACGGCGGCGACGGTGCGTCGAGCGCCGTGAACCCTCCGAGCGCGTCCGCCGCCCACTCGTCGATCGCCACCGTCTCCGCGCGGCTCAGGGTGCACACCGAGTAGACGAGCCGCCCGCCGGGTCGCACCGACGTCGCGGCGGCGGCCAGCAGCGCCCGCTGCAGCTCGGCGAGCTCGGCGATCGTCCCCGGCTGCAGCCGCCACCGGGCCTCCGGACGGCGGCGCAGCACCCCCAGCCCGCTGCACGGCGCGTCGAGCAGCACCGCGTCGAACGCCGCCGGGCGCAGCGGCAGCGCCCGGCCGTCGGCCACGAGCGCCGCGACGCGGTCGAGCCCGAGCCGCCGCGCCGCCGTGCGCACCATCGCGGTGCGGGACGGGTGGACGTCGGCCGCGACCACGAGGCCGTCTCCGCCGGTCGCCTCGGCGAGTGCGGTCGCCTTCCCGCCCGGGGCGGCACCGATCTCGAGGATCCGCTCCCCCGGCCGGGCGCCGACGATCGTCGCCACCGCCTGGCTCGCCTGGTCCTGGGGTGTCGCGCGGCCCTCCCGGATGCACGCGAGCGTCCCGACGTCGCCGGTCCCCGTGACCCGCAGCGCGCCCGCGACGAGCTCCCCGCGCGTCACGTGCGCGCCCGCGTCGACGAGCTCGCGCTCGACTGCGTCCGCCGTCGCCCGGCACCGGTTCACGCGCAGCGTGACCGCGGCGGGCTCGTTGAACGTCTCCATCGTCGCGAGCGCGTCGGCCGGACCGAGGTCGGCCACGAGGAGCTCGACGATCCAGTCCGGCAGGGAGGTGCGCACGCCGATCGCGGCGACGTCGTCGCCGTCGGGCAGCGGCCACGGCAGCGGCTGCGCCGCGAGCTTCCGGAGGACCGCGTTCACGAAGCCCTTCGCGCGCGGTGCGACCCTCCCGACCGCGGTCACGGTCTCGCCGACCGCCGCGTGCGCGGGCACTCCGCTCCACAGCTGGTAGGCGCCGAGCCGCAGCGCGGCCCGGACCGGCGGGTCGAGCCGGCCGAGCGCCCGATCGACGTGCGGCGCGACGAAGTGGTCCAGCGTCCGCTGCCACCGCACGGTGCCGTAGACGAGGTCGGTGACCTGCGCGCGGGCACGCGGATCGAGGTCGGACTGCCGCAACGCCGCCGGCAGCGCGACGTTGGCGAACGCGCCGCCCTCGATGCGGACGAGCGCGCGGACGGCGACCGCGCGGGCGGTCACGGTGCGAACGGGTCGGCGCCGCGCGCTCCGGCGCGCCACGCAACGTACGACATCGCCCGCTTCCCGGCCGGCTGGACCTCGTCGGGCACGAACCGACCGTCCTCGACGTGCGCGCGCCAGACCTTGACGCGGGCGTCACCGTCGGCCAGCCAGGCCCCCGGCCGGGGGTTGCCCGCGCGCACGAGCCGGACGAGGTCGGCGGCCGGCGCGGCGAGGTCGAGCGCGAACTCGTCGACCGTCAGCTTCTCGGCGTAGGTCGGCTCACCGGCCTGCGGCTCGGGCGTGATCCCGTCGATCCCGCGCAGGGTGTCCACGAGCAGGCGCGCGCCGACCTCGGTGAGTCGCGCGTGCAGCTCGCCCGCGGTCTCGTCGGCGCCGATCGTGACCGCCTCTTGCGCGTAGACGGGTCCGGCGTCGAGCGCGAGCTCCACCCCCATGATGCAGACACCGGTCTCGCGGTCGCCGGCGAGCACCGCGCGCTCCACCGGCGCCGCGCCGCGCCAGCGCGGCAGCAGCGAGTAGTGGACGTTCAGCAGCCCGTCGGCGAACGCGTCGAGCACGGCCTGCGGCAGCAGCTGCCCGAACGCGACGACCACGCCGCGACGGGCGCCGGAGGCCGCGATCGCGCCGAGCGCCTCCTTCGCGCGCGCAGGGGTCACGACCGGGACGTCGTGGGCGAGCGCGGCCGCCTTCACCGGACTCGGGACGAGTGCGCCGCCCCGGCCGCGCCGGCGGTCGGGCTGGGTGACGACGAGCCCGATCTCGAACCCGGCCGCGAGCAGCGCCTCGAACGGGACGACCGCGGGGGCGGGGGTTCCGAAGAAGACGAGGGGGGTGCCGGTCACAGATCGCGGGCGTCGTCGAGCCGCTCGAGCCCGAGCCGCTCGAGGTCGACGTCCCGCAGCTCCCGCAGCGCCCGCTTGCGCTCGTCCGGGTCGAGCCGGTCGAGCATCAGGACGCCGTCGAGGTGGTCGAGCTCGTGCAGGAACACCCGGCCGAGCAGCTCGTCACCCTCGACCACGACCTCGTGGCCGTCGAGGTCGAGTCCGGTCATGGTGATCACCTTCGGCCGCACGATCTTGAAGTGGAAGCCCGGGATGGAGAGACACCCCTCCTCGTACTCCCACTCGCCCGTCGCCTCCGCGACCTGCGGGTTGATGAGGACCTGCGGGCCCTCGCCGACGTCGTAGGTGAACATCCGCTTCTGGACCCCGACCTGCGGCGCGGCGAGCCCCACCCCGGCGGCGTCGTACATCGTGTCGACCATCGTGTCGACGAAGCGCGCGAGCTTCCCGTCGAGCTCGGTGACCTCCTTGGCCGTCTGCTTGAGGACCGGGTCGCCGAAGACGCGGATCGGATAGGGGGTGCGGGACATCGGGTCCAGGGTACCCCGGGCCCTACTCGTACCTGCTGCCCAGCTCCCGCAGCATGCCGACGAGATGGACGGGCGCGTCCGGCGCGGGCTCGCCCGGCGCGTAGGTCGCGGCCCGGAGCGTTCCCGAGTACGGGAACGGCCCGAAGCGCTCGTAGAGATCCCAGCTCACCGGCGAGCGCCGGTCGATGCCGACGTCGATCCCCTCGAACGGTGCGATGCCGAAGAGCATCGGCAGTCCCTCGTGACGGACCCGCTCCTCACCGTCGACCGCGACCACCACGTCCCAGCGTCGATCGCCCGGCGCGGTGAACGCCAGCGTCACCTCGCGCGCCCCGTCGGGCATCGGACCGCCGCGCACGTGCGTCATGTGGCCGCGGCCGTCGTTGTGCGCGAGCACCAGCTCCCCGTCGAGCACGTACAGGACGTACCCGGAGCCCTGGTCGCCGTGCGCGACCAGCACCCCCTCGTCACCGGCGCGGTGCTCGAGCTCGACGGTCACGGTGAAGGCCCGGAACCAGATCAGCTGCACCGAACGCCAGCGCTCCAACGTCGGCGTGCCGCGCGGGATGCGCACCGGCTCGACGTAGACGAGGTCGCGCTCGGGCCGGGTCACGTACTTCACCGACGCGCCCTCGTCGAGTGGATAGATGCGGTTGGACCACGCCGCCCGCTCCCACGCGTCGGCGAGCTCCCGCAGCTTCTCGGGGTGCTCGGCCGCGAGGTCGTGCAGCTCGGTCGGGTCCGCCTCCAGGTCGTAGAGCTCCCACTCCTCGTCGGCGAACGGCGTGAGGCCGTGGTGCAGCGTCACCGCGTGCCACCCGTCGCGGTAGTAGCCGCGGTGCCCGTTCATCTCGACGACGTGCTCGCGGTGGGTGCTCGGCGCGTCGGCCGACGCCAGCACGCTCGTCATGCTCCAGCCCTGCAGCGGCGCGAGCTCGATCCCGTGGCGCGTCGCCGGGCGCTCCACCCCCACGATCTCGAGGAACGTCGGCAGCAGGTCGGTCACGTGCTGGTACTGGCGGCGCATCCCGTCGCGCTCGTCGAGCCCGTCGGGCCACGCCACGATGAAGGGCACCGAGTGCCCACCCTGGTGGGTGTTGATCTTGTAGAGGCGGAACGGCGTGTTCCCCGCCATGGCCCAGCCGCGCGGGTAGTGCGGGGTGGTCGTCGGCCCGCCGATCTCGTCGATGCGGGCGAGGTCCGCCTCGAGGTCGTCGCCCTGGAGCAGGTGCACGTAGTAGGCGGTCGTGCCGCACACCTCGCCCTCACGGGACGCGCCGTTGTCGGACGTGAAGACGAAGATCGTGTTGTCGAGCTCGCCGAGGTCGTCGAGCGCGTCGACCATGCGCCCGACGTTCCGGTCGATGCGGTCGACCATCCCGGCGAAGACCTCCATGTGCCGGGCGAAGAGCCGCTGCTCCTCGGCCGAGAGCTCGTCCCACGGCCGGACGTCGTGGTCCCGCTCGGTGTTGCGGGGGGCGAGCTCGACGCCCGGCGGCACGATGCCGAGCTCCTGCTGCCGGGCGAAACGCTCGGCGCGCAGCGCGTCCCAGCCCGCGTCGTACCGGCCGCGGTACTTCTCGACGTCCTCGGGACGCGCGTGCAGCGGCGCGTGCACCGCACCGTGCGCCATGTAGCAGAAGAACGGCCGCGCCGGGTTCGCGGTCTTCTGCGCGCGGATCATCGAGATCGCGTGGTCGGTGATGTCGTCGGTGAAGTAGTAACCGTCGGGATAGCGGTCGACGTCGACCTGGTGGTTGTCCTGGACCAGCCGGTGCGGGTGGTGCAGGTTCGTGAACGCGTCGATGACGCCGTAGTACTGGTCGAAGCCCCGCTGGCACGGCCAGCTCGTACGCGGACCCTCCGCGGCGTCGCTGTCCTTGGCGAGGTGCCACTTGCCGACGGCCATCGTGGCGTAGCCCGCCTCGTCCCGGAGGATCTCCGCGAGCGTCATCACGTCGGGCGCGAGCTCCGACGCGTAGCCGGGGAAGCCGGGGTCGACGTGCGCGACGGTGCCGAGCCCGGCCCGGTGCGGCTCGACGCCCGTGAGCAGCGCGGCGCGCGTCGGTGAGCACATCGGGGTCACGTGGAAGTTCGTCGCCCGCAGACCGCGCCGGGCGAGCGCGTCCAGGTTCGGGGTCTCGATCTCGCTGCCGTAGCAGCCGAGGTCGGCGTACCCGAGATCGTCCGCGAGCACGATCACGATGTTCGGCGCGCCGTCCCGCGCGGTCGGACGCTCCGGCCACGCACCCTCGGAGCCGGCGAACGTGCGCGTGACGGTGCCTTCGAATCCCGGGTAGCTCGGCATCTTCTCCGCTCTCGCCCCTCCGGGGCGGGCCGCTCGGGCCCCGCTCGGCCGGCGCGGTCACCGGACCGCGACGCCTACGGCCTCGCTCAGGTCCCGGATGCTGGCAGTCGCCGCGCGGACCCGGCAAGACCGCGGTCAGGCGAGCGTCGGTGCGCGGTGCGCCCGCAGCATCACCTCGAGCGCGACCGCACCGAGCAGGAGGTCGGCGCCGATCTCGAACAACGCCGCGAACCACGAGAACCCGGTGACGTGCGGTGCGGGCCGGGCGCCGCAGAACGAGTCGCTGACGGGTCCGAAGTCCGGGACGAGGTGCACGACGACGAACCCGACGGCGCTCGCGAACCCGATGAAGACCGCGAGCGGCAACGCGAGCCGGTGGCGCCGGACGACGAGCACCAGCGTGACGACGGCGACGAGCGACTGGAAGTTGCCCATCCAGAACACCGCCGGGCTGAGCACGTCCATCCCGCGCCGCAGGTGGTCGAACGCGTGCACGGCGAGCGCGACGGCGAAGACCACGGCGGCGACGTCGAATCGCCGGGGCCAGGGTGCGGTGCCGCGGACCGGAGCGGATGGGACGGTCGTCATCGGTGACTCCCCTCGGCGCCAACGCGCTGTCGCTAGATCGATCGATCCAGACGATAGGATGCGGCCCGTGCCCACCGCAACCCGCAGCACCCGGGACCGCCTCGTGGAGGCCGCCGCCACCCGCATGGCCCGGGACGGCTACGCCGCCACCGGGGTCAAGGCGATCCTCACCGACGCCGCGGCCCCGTACGGCTCGCTCTACCACCACTTCCCCGGCGGGAAGGCCGAGCTCGGCGCGGCGGCGCTGCGCCACAGCGGCGCCGGGTTCCGGGAGCTCGTCGAGCTGTACTTCCCCGAGGGGGTCGACCTCGTCGCCGCGGTGAGCGGCTTCTTCGCCGGGGCGGCGGCCCACCTCGAGGCCACCGACTACGCCGACGCCTGCCCCGTCGCCACGATCGCCCTCGAGACCGCGAGCGTCATCGAGCCGATGCGGGTGGCGGCCGCCGAGGTGTTCGAGTCCTGGCTCGCCGTCCTCGACCGGCGCCTCCGCGAGGCCGGCGTGGATCGCGACACGGCCCGTGACGTCGCGGTCGAGCTGTTCTGCGGGATCGAGGGCGCCTTCCTGCTCGCGCGCGCGACCCGGAGTGCCGCACCGCTGCACATCGCGGGGCGTGCCGGCGCGGCGCGGGTGCAGCACGCGCTCGGCGCCCGCTGACGAGCGCGAAGATCACCGCATCGCGATCGAGCACGAGCACAAGCTGCTGATCCCGGCCGGAGGTCGTGTGCCCCCGCCCGAGGACCTCCTCGCCGGCCTCGGGCCGGAGACCTTCGGGACGCGTGAGCTCGGCGCCCGCTACTTCGACACCGCCGACCTCCGCCTCACGCGCGCCGGGGTCAGCGCACGGCACCGTTCCGCCGACGGATGGACCGTGAAGCTCCCCGTCGGGCGCGACGGTGACGCGCTGGTGCGCGAGGAGATCGGAGTGGCCGGTCCTCCCGGCCCGCCGCCCGAACCGCTCACCGACCTGCTGACCGCCTGGACGCGCGGGGAGCCGCTCGTCGAGGTCGCCCGGCTCACGACCCAGCGCCGCCGCACCGTGCTGCGGGATCCGGCCGGCGCCGAGCAGCTCGAGCTCGTCGACGACGTCGTCGAGGGGGTGGCGGCGGCGGGCGGGCCCGTCGTGAGCTTCCACGAGATCGAGATCGAGGCACGCGACGCCGCCGGCCGGGAGGCCGCCGACCGGATCGCCCGGCAGCTCGTCGAGCTCGGCGCGATCGCGCGCGACCCGCGCCCGAAGGTGACGCGGGTCCTCGGCGCCGCGGCCGACGCACCCGCCGACGTCGAGGTGGAGCCGATCGGTCGCCGGGCCCGGGTGGACGAGACGGTGCGCGCCGCCGTCGCCGGCTCGGTGCGGCAGCTGCTCGTGCACGACGCGCCGGTGCGCCGGGGTGGGGATCCGGAGGCAGTCCACCGGATGCGCGTCGCGACCCGGCGGCTGCGCTCCGACCTCGCGACGTTCCGGCCCCTCCTCGACCGGACCTGGACCGAGCCCCTCCGCGCCGAGCTGGAGGTGCTCGGCGCCGCGCTCGGACAGGTGCGCGACGCCGATGTCGTGGGGGCGCGCCTCGCGGTGCTCGCCCGCTCCGTCCCCGACGTCGAGCCCCGGTCCCTCGCGGCGCTCACCGGCCTCGTGACCGCGTCGGCCGCGACCGACCGCGCCGCGCTCCTCACCCTGCTCCGGTCACGGCGCTACCCGGATCTGCTCGAGGACCTCGTCGCCGCGGCCGACGCGCCGCCGGTGGTCCGGCACCCCCACCGGCGCGCCCGGCCCGTGCTGGTCCCGCTCGCGCGGCGCTCGTGGCGTCGCCTCGACCGGTTCGTCCGCCGGCTGCCCGGGACCCCGACCGACGCCGAGCTGCACGAGGTGCGCAAGCGGGCCAAGCGCGCCCGCTACGCGTGCGAGGCGGTCGGCCCCGTCGCACCCAAGCGGATCCGCCGCGCGGCCAAGCGGCTCGCGGCGCTCCAGGACCTTCTCGGCGACCACCACGACGCGGTGGTCCTCGCCGACCGCCTCCATGCGATCGGCCGGCGCGCCGCCGACCCCGAGGTCGCGTTCCTCGCGGGCGAGCTCGCCGCCGCCTGCCGGGCCGACGCGGCCCGGAGGCGGGCCGCGTGGCCGGGAACCTGGCACGCCGTCCGCCACACCGTGCACGCGGCCTTCGCCTGACCCGTCGCATCCCGCCCCGGACCCCTTTCCGCGTCGGATACGCGACGAAAACGTCGCGTATTGCGCGCCGAAAGCGTGGAGGTCCGGGCGGGGTCAGACGCGCGGCGGGTCGACGGCGACGCGGAGGCGACCGGCGGCGCGCCCCGCCCGGGCCGCAGGGCCGAGCACGTCGGCCAGCGTGTCGGGGTCGGGGGCGAACACGAGGGCGCCAATCCCGGTGCCGTGGGTGGTCGGGCCCAGCACCTGCACGGCGTCCGACGCGGCGAGCGGGGTCAGGGTCGCGTGGACCGCGTCGGACTCCCCGCTGACCTCCGCGACCGCGCCGAAGGGCGGGTACGCGAGCTGCCGGCGGCGGGCGGCCTCGGCCCGCATGACGCCCGTCGGGTCGGCGTGGAGCACCCACTCGACCACCTCGTGGCCGGGGCGCCGGGTCTGGACCAGCAGCCGACCGCCGCGGTCGCGCCCGCCCACGGTGCGCGCGGCGCGGGCCACCAGCGTCGCGGCCTGCTGCGTGGCGCGCACCCGCTGGGCCATCAGCTCCTGGTCGAGATCGAGGAACGCCACGAGCCTCGGGGCCGCCCGGTGCAGCACCGCCTCGGTGCCGACGATCACCGGCGCATCGGGCAGGACGTCGACCCCGGCGTCCAGCCACGCGATCTCGGTACGCGGCAGCAGCGCCGCCAACGCGTCGCGCAGCTTCCGCACCCCGAGGCGCGACGCCTTCAGCCGGGTGCGATGGCACGCGAGGCAGATGGCGGGCCGGGTGGTGCCACAGCGGGGACAGACGAGCTCGCCCGACTCGCCCTCCACGACTGCGGCGCCGCACCGCTCGCACGCGGCCACCGTCGAGCACGCCGCGCACGTGAGCAGCCTCGCCCGCCCCTTCCGGTTGAGCACGCACACCGCCCGCTCCCCCGCGTCGACGGTCCGCCGCAGCGCACGCGCCAGCGCCTCGGTGAGCAGGCCGGTCCCCGGGGCCTCGGCCCGCAGGTCGACCACCTCGACGGCGGGCCAGCCCGCGCGCTCGTTCCCGGGGCCGGGCCGGACCACCGGTCGGTCGGTGAGCGCGACCGCCTCCGGCGTCGGCACCGGTCCGACGAGCGTGACGCGCGCGTCCGCGCGCCTCGCCCGCTCGACGACGACGTCGCGCGCGTGCCAGGTCGGCGTGCGCTCCTCCTGGTAGGCCTCGTCGGCCTCGTCGAGCACCACGACCGCAGCGAGGTCCGGGAGCGGGGCCCACACCGCGGTCCGCCCCCCGACGACCACCACGTCGCCGCGCCGGGCGAGCGACCAGGCCCGGGTGCGCTCGGCGTCGTCGAGCCCGGCCCGCAGGACGAGCACCCGACGGCCCCGCCGCTCGAGGTCGCGGACCAGCGTCCCGAGCCGGGTCCCCTCGGGCACCAGCACGAGCGCCGAGCCCCGCTCCGGGAGCCGCTCGGCGATCAGCTCCCGCCGATCCGCCGCGGGCGGGTACGCGACCACCTCGACCGCGAACCCGGGTCGGGGCGGCCCCGGCGGCGAGGCGGGCCAGGGCTCGCGCACCGCGTTCGGCGCCGACGCGGCCCGCAGCAGCGCGACATCGGTCCCGATCCACCGGTGCGCGGCCCAGCGCGCGAGGGCGACGAGCTCCGCCGGAGGTCCGGCCCCCACGACCTTGGCGATCGGCAGCAACCGGTCCGGATCGGTCCCGGGCAGCACATCGTCGGCGACGACCCAGCCGCGCACGCGCCGCCCGTGCAGCGGGACGCGCACGATCGTGCCGACGCGCACCGCGTCCGCCATCCCGTCCGGGACCGTGTAGTCGAACTCGCGTGCGACGCCGGCCACGTCGGGCCGGACGCGCGCGACGGGAACGTCCGCTCCTAGAGGTTCGCGGCCGCGGCGCGCAGGGCGTCGGCGGAGCTGGTGCTCTCCCAGGTGAACGCGGGGTCGTTGCGACCGAAGTGCCCGTAGGCCGCGGTCTTGCGGTAGATCGGGCGGCGCAGGTCGAGGCGCTCGATGATCGCGGCCGGCCGCAGGTCGAAGTGCTCCTGGACGAGGTCGGGCAGCTTCTCGGGGTCGACGGTCGCGGTCCCGAACGTGTCGACCATGAGCGACACGGGCCGGGCGACGCCGATCGCGTACGCGACCTGCACCTCGCAGCGCTTCGCGAGCCCGGCGGCGACGAGGTTCTTCGCCGCGTGCCGCGCCGCGTAGGCGGCCGACCGGTCCACCTTGGTGGGGTCCTTGCCGCTGAAGGCGCCACCACCGTGGCGCGCCATGCCGCCGTAGGTGTCGACGATGATCTTGCGGCCCGTGAGCCCGCAGTCGGCGTGCGGACCGCCGAGCTCGAAGACGCCCGTCGGGTTGACGTACACCTCGAAGTCGTCGTCCGCGAACTGCTCGGGGACGAGCGGCTTGATGACCTGCTCGATCAGGTCGGGCTTGATCATCGTGTCCCGGTCGATGCCCGGCGCGTGCTGGGTGGAGATGAGCACCGTCGAGAGGCGCTTCGGCACGCCGTCCTCGTACTCGATGGTGACCTGGGTCTTGCCGTCGGGGCGCAGGTACGGGAGCTGACCGGACTTGCGGACCTCGCTCAACCGGTGGGCGAGCCGGTGCGCGAGCCAGATCGGCATCGGCATCAGGTCCTCGGTCTCGTCGCAGGCGTAGCCGAACATCATCCCCTGGTCGCCGGCGCCGGTCTCGAGCATGCGGTCGGTGTCACCGGCCCGCTGCTCGGCCGCCTTGTCGACTCCCACCGCGATGTCGGGGCTCTGCTCGTCGATCGAGGTGATGACCCCGCAGGTGTTGCCGTCGAAGCCGTAGGACTCCCGGTCGTAGCCGATCGACCGCACGGTGTCGCGCACGACCCGCGGGATGTCGACGTAGGCCTGGGTGCTGATCTCGCCGGCCACGACCACGAGTCCGGTGGTCGCCATCGTCTCGCAGGCGACCCGGCTGTTCGGGTCCTCCTCGAAGATGGCGTCGAGCACCGAGTCCGAGATCTGGTCGCACATCTTGTCCGGGTGACCCTCGGTCACGGACTCCGACGTAAAGGTGAAGCTGCTCAACGCATCTCCTGGTGGTGGGTCAGGCGACGCCGCGCCCCAGGCGCGTCGCCACTCGGTCGAGGATCAGATCGGCCAGCGCGGCCTTCGAGAGCAAGGGAGTCTCGGTGATCGCGCCGGAGGATTCAAGCAGGATCGCCCGGTTCGTGTCGACCTCGAACCCCGCGTCCGGCTGCGAGACGTCGTTCGCGACCAGCAGGTCGGCGCCCTTGCGGGCCAGCTTCTCGGCGGCGTGGGCGGCGACGTCGGTGGTCTCGGCGGCGAAGCCCACCAGCACCTGACCGCGCTTCGCCCGGCCGAGGGCGGCGAGGATGTCGGGGGTCGGCTCGAGCACGATCTCGGGCGGCCCGTCGGCCTTCTTCAGCTTGTCGGCGGCCGCGGCCTTCGGGCGGAAGTCGGCGACGGCGGCGGCCATCACGACGACGTCGGTGGCCTCGAAGCGGTCCAGCACGGCGTCGTGCATCTCCTGGGCGGTGGCCACCGCCACGGTCTCGATCGCGTCCGGCACGTCGGCCGGCGTCGTGGTCACGAGCGTGACCGCGGCCCCACGCGCCGCTGCGGCCCGGGCCACCGCGTGGCCCTGCTTGCCCGAGGAGCGGTTCCCGATGAACCGGACCGGATCGATCGCCTCGCGGGTCCCACCGGCGGTCACGAGGACCCGGACGCCGGCGAGATCGTGCCCGCGCGCGAGCACGTCGCCGACGGCGGCGAGGATCCGCTCCGGGGCCGCGAGCCGGCCCTCGCCGTGGTCGCCCCCGGCCAGACGGCCGGACTCGGGCGGCACCACGTGCACGCCCCGGCGCGCCAGCGTGGCGAGGTTCTCCTGCACGGCGGCGTGCTCCCACATCTCGGTGTGCATCGCGGGACACACGACGACCGGTGCGCGGGTGGCGAGCAGCGTGGCGCTCAGCAGGTCGTCCGAGATGCCCGCCGCGTACTTGCCGAGGAGGCGGGCGGTGGCGGGCGCGACGACGATCACGTCCGCGCTCTGGCCGAGCCGGGTGTGCGGGATCGGGGTGTCCGGTGCGTCGAAGAGGCGCGTCTGCACCGGCTCGGAGGCGAGGGCCGAGAAGGTGACCGCGCCCACGAAGCGGGTCGCGTCCTCGGTGAGCACGGGCACGACGTGCGCGCCGGCGTCGACGAGGCGGCGGCAGAGCTCGACCGCCTTGTACGCGGCGATGCCGCCCGAGACCCCCAGGACCACGCGGCGACCGCGGAAGACGTCGGCCGCGGCCATCGGCGGGCTAGCTCGCGTCGTCGGCCGGGGCGTCGAGCGTCTCGAGCGCGGCGGCGTCCGCCGCGGCGGCCGCCTCGGCGGCGGCGATCTCCTCGGGGTCGGGCAGGTCCGCCTTGACGATCTTGCCGACCTCGATCTCCTCGAGCGCGATCGAGAGGGGCTTGCGCGACACGGAGGTCACCTGCGGCGGGACGATCTTGCCCAGTCCCTCGCCGAGGTGGTTGTAGTAGTCGTTGATCTCCCGGGCGCGGCGGGCGGCCAGCGTCACCAGCGTGAACTTCGAGTCCTCCTGCTCGAGGAGGTGCTCGATGCGGGGCTCGGTGAGGGACGCGCGACGTTCGGCCATGGGGTTCGTTACCGCTCCGGAAGGGATCAGGGGGATGCCGGCGGAGTGCCCGCCCGGCGGGCCTCCAGGATAGCAGCGACCTCCGCCACCGCCCGCTCGACCTCGTCGTTGACCACCACGGCGTCGAAGCGGTCCGCGAGGGCCTCCTCGCGCCGGGCGGTCTCGATCCGGGTGGCGAGCTGGTCCTCGTCGTCGGTCCCCCGCCGCCGCAGGCGCGCCTCCTGGACCTCGGCGTCCGGGGCCCGCAGGAACACGAGCAGGGCCTCGGGGAACTGCTCCTTGACCGCCAGGGCGCCCTGCACGTCGATCTCGAGCAGCAGGTCGCGGCCCCCGGCGACGGCCGCCTCGACCGGCGCGCGCGGCGTGCCCTTCAGCTGGCCGTACACCTCGAACCACTCGAGGAACCCACCCTCGGCGCGGGTGCGCTCGAACTCGGCGCGGGTGACGAAGTGGTAGTCGACCCCGTCGACCTCGCCGGCGCGGGGGGCGCGGGTGGTCGCGGACACCGACCAGGCGAGGTTGGGCTCCCGCGCCAGCAGCGCTCGCCCGACGGTGCCCTTGCCGACCCCCGAGGGGCCCGCGAGGACGAGCAGCACGCCCAGGGCTACTGACCGGCGAAGGTCTCGAGCAGCGCCGCGCGCTGCTTCGCCCCGAGCCCGCGCAGCCGGCGGCTCTCGCTGATGTCCAGGTCGCTCATGATCCGACGGGCGCGGACCTTGCCGACGCCGGGCAGCGACTCGAGCACGCTCACCACCTTCAGCTTGGCCACGATGTCGTCCGTGTCGCTCTCCGCGAACAGGTCCGAAAGGGACAGACGGTTGAGCTTGAGCCGTTGCTTGATCTCCGCCCGCACCCTCCGGGCCTCCGCGGCCTTCTCGAGCGCGGCGGCGCGCTGTTCGGGAGTGAGCGCGGGCGGGAGCGGCATGGGCGGGGACCTCCGGAGGCGCGGCGGCGAACGCGGCGCGTGGGCAAGGGGCGAACGGGCGGCGAGTATAGGAGCAGGTCCCGGCGGCGACCCCCCTCGGCAACCGTCTTGACGCATTCCTGACGTCACGCTCGGCGCGCGGCGCGACGCGTCATCTCAGCGCGCGTCGAGCACGCCCGAGACCTCCTCCGCGATCGTTGCGGCGGCGCGCGCGGGGTCGTCGGCGTGGGTGATCGGACGGCCGATCACCAGCCAGTCCGCGCCGGCCGCGATCGCATCGGCGGGCGTCGTCACCCGCGCCTGGTCGTCGGTCGCGGACCCGGCCGGCCGGATGCCCGGCACCATCGACCGGAGTCCGGCCGCGCGCACCGACGCGAGCTCGCGACCGCTGCACACCACGCCGTCGCACCCACCCTCGCGCGCGATCGCGAGACGCACGTCGAACGCGCTCGCGTCGGCGTCCGAGGTGAGGACCGTGACCGCGAGCGTGACCGGGCGCGCGACCTCGGCGTCGAGCGCACCCTGCGTGACCCCGGCGTTGAACGCGCGCAGCATCTCGACCCCGCCGGCCGCGTGCGCGTTGAGGAAGTCGACGCCGTGCCGGGTGAGCGCCGCCGCCCCGCGCTCGACGGTCGTGGGGATGTCGTGCAGCTTCAGGTCGCAGAAGATCCTCAGTCCGAGGTCGTGGAGCCGGGCGAACGCCTCGGGCCCGGCCTCGGCGTACAGCTCGTAGCCGACCTTGGCGATCCCGAACCACGGCGCCACCGTGCGCGCCATCGTGATCGCGGTCTCGAGATCGCCGACGTCGAGCGGCAGCGCCAGCCGGTCCCGCACGTCCACCGTGGTGTCGGTCATCGTCGTCCTCCCGTCATCGCAGTCCCCCCGTCAGCTCGGCGACCGTCGCGACCCCGCGTTCGGCGCACCACGCCGTCACCTCGTCGTGGATCCGGTTGACCGCCCCCGGCTCCCGGAAGCTCACGGTCCCCACCCCCACCGCGGTCGCGCCCGCCAGGAGCATCTCCACCGCGTCGGTGCCCGTCGACACCCCCCCGGTGCCGATCACCGGGACGCCGGGGAGCGCGCGCGTCACCTCGTGCACGATGCGCAGCGCGACCGGCTTGACGGGCGTGCCCGAGTACCCACCCGTGACGTTGCCGAGCACCGGCATACGGGTCTCCGCGTCGATCCCGAGGCCGAGCAGCGTGTTCACGAGCGTGAGCCCGTCGGCGCCCGCGTCGACGGCCGCGCGCGCGACGTCGACCACCTCGAAGGTGTTCGGCGAGAGCTTGGCGAAGGTCGGCAGGCCCAGCCCCTCCGCCTGCACCGCGCGCACCACCGCGGCCGTCGCCTCGGCCGAGTGGGCGAACATGCGCGACGCGTCCTCGAGGTTGGGACAGCTCACGTTGAGCTCGACCGCCGCGATCCGGTGCGTGTCGGCGCGCAGCATGCGGGCCGCTCGCGCGTAGTCGTCGACCGACCGGCCCCAGAGCGAGACGATCACCGCGACCCCGCTCGTCGCGAGCGGGGGCAGCTCGTGGGCGAGCCAGTGCTCGACCCCCGGGCCCTGCAGACCGACCGAGTTCAGCATCCCCCCGTGGGCGGCCGCGTGCAGTCGCGGCGCGGGGTTGCCCTCCCACGCGAACGCCGCGAGCGACTTCACCGTCACCGCGCCGAGCCGCCGCGGGTCGGTGAGGCGCAGGACCTCGTCGCCGTGGCCGAACGTGCCCGACGCGGCGACGACCGGGCTCGGCAGGCGCAGCGATCCGAGCGTGATCGCGGAGTCCACCACCGCGTGGTGCCGGCGCCGCACCCGCGTCACACCTCCAGCCGCAGCTGGTGGTCGCGGTGGTACTCCTGGAGCGACCGGACGGTCACGTCGGTGGTCCGGCTCTCGGCGATGCCCGCCGCGGCCGCGAGCGCGGCCGCCACCGTGGTGAGGCACGGGATCTTGTGCAGCACCGCGGCCCGGCGGATGTGCGCTCCGTCCGCGCGTGGGCCGCGGCCGCGCGGCGTGTTCACCACCAGGTCGACCTCACCGGAGGCGATCAGCTCGACCGCGTCCATCCCGGCCGCCTCCCCCACCTTGGCCACCGCGACCTTCACCGGGATCCCGCGCGCCTCGCAGGCGGCCGCGGTCCCGGCGGTGGCGACGATCGAGAACCCGAGGTCGGCGAAGCGGGCGGCCGCGGTGAGGCCCTGCTCCTTGTCGCGGTCGGCGAGCGACAGGAACACGGTGCCGGTCTCGGGGAGCCGGGCGCCGGCGGCGGCCTGGCTCTTCGCGAACGCGAGGCCGAACGAGCGGTCGATCCCCATCACCTCGCCGGTCGAGCGCATCTCGGGCCCGAGCAGCGTGTCCACCGTCGGGAACCGGTTGAACGGCAGCACCGCCTCCTTCACCGAGACGTGACCGCCCTCCGCCGGGTCCCGCAGCAGCCCCTCGTCGCGCAGCTCGGCGAGCGTGGCGCCGAGCATGACCCGCGCCGCGACCTTCGCGAGCGGCACGCCGGTGGCCTTGCTCACGAACGGCACGGTGCGGCTCGCGCGCGGGTTGGCCTCGATCACGAGCACCTGGCCGTCCTTCACCGCGTACTGGACGTTCAGCAGCCCGCGGACGTCGAGCGCGGTGGCGAGCCGGCGGGTGAACTCCTCGATCGTGGCGATCGTCGTGGCACCGAGCGTCGACGGCGGCAGCACGCACGCGCTGTCACCGGAGTGCACCCCGGCCTCCTCGATGTGCTCCATGACCCCGCCGATGACCACCTCGCCGGTGCGGTCGCGCAGCGCGTCGACGTCGACCTCGATCGCGTCCTCGAGGAAGCGGTCGATCAGCGCCGGCCGCTCGGCGGAGAGCCCTCCCTCCCGGCCGAGCGAGCCCTCGCTCGCGAGCTCGGCCATCGCCGAGCGCAGGTGGTCGGGGTCGAACACGATCTGCATCGCCCGGCCACCGAGCACGTAGGAGGGACGCACCAGCACCGGGAACCCGATCTCGCCGGCGATCGCCTGGGCGCCCTCGACGGTGGTCGCGGTGCCGCCGGCGGGCTGGGGGATGTCGAGCCGCTCGCACAGCGCGTTGAAGCGGTCGCGGTCCTCGGCGAGATCGATCGAGTCGGGGCTGGTGCCCACGATCGGGATGCCGGCGGCTTCGAGCGCGTGGGCGAGCTTCAACGGCGTCTGCCCGCCGAGGGCGACGATCACGCCGCGCAGCTCCCCCGCCGCCTGCAGCGTGTGGCACACGTTGCGCACGCCCTCGACGGACAGCGGCTCGAAGAACAGCCGGTCGCTCGTGTCGTAGTCGGTGGACACGGTCTCGGGGTTGCAGTTGACCATCACGGTCTCGAAACCCGCGTCGGAGAGCGCGAACGCCGCGTGCACGCAGCAATAGTCGAACTCGACGCCCTGCCCGATCCGGTTCGGGCCGCTGCCCAGGATGACGACGGCGGGCTTCGTGAGCGGGGCGACCTCGCTCGTGTCCTCGTAGGTGCCGTAGTGGTACGGCGTGCTCGCCGCGAACTCCGCGGCGCAGGTGTCGACGGTCTTGTAGGTCACGTCCACCCCGGCCGCCTGCCGGACGGCGCGCACCGCGTCGGCGTCGACGTCCCAGTGCGCCGCGAGCTGGGCGTCGCCGAAGCCGAGGCGCTTCGCCCACCGCCAGTCCCGGCGGTCGAGCGCGTCCGGGCCGGCAAGGGCGGCCAGCTCCGCGTCGGCCTCGACGATCTGGCTCATCTGGTCGAGGAACCACGGGTCGATCGCGGTGATCTCGTACAGCCGCTCGATCGAGAAGCCGCGACCGAGCGCCGCCAGGATCGCGCCCGCGCCGCGCACGTCGCCGAGGATGCCGATCGCGTGCGCGCCCATCTTCGCGCGCTCGTGGTCGGCGCCCTCGAGCCAGGAGACGAACGT
>WBZN01000396.1_pt1 | contig 37056 bp, 31 predicted proteins | sample 5204281 | NCBI WGS metagenome assembly WBZN01 (sample SAMN12344347, study PRJNA552823) | activated sludge metagenome | biome: Activated sludge suspended growth; feature: Nitrification reactor; material: Wastewater; isolation source: activated sludge from nitrification reactor of wastewater... | reverse complement strand
TTCGCTACGGTGCTCATGCACCATCCGAACTGCGCGTTCTTTTACTTCGGGGGAAAATTTATTCGATTTGTTCATAGCTCCATTTTCTCAGATATCGGAGCCTCCTCAAAACCCGGGGCGATTCAGTGCTCTAACATTACCAGAGAAGAGTTGGAATCAACATTAAAAAGTTTCCAGCTTGTTAATGAGAAAATCCGGTATTTATCCGGAGAACCCTGGAGTGATCGATATGGAGCAAATAGCCGAAATCAGGGGATGTTATTTTATAATACAGGTCTAAGACGTCAAGAAGCTGCAACGCTAAAATGGTCTGACATTGATTTGGATGATCGCTCTTTCACATTAACCGACACCAAAAATCGAGAGCCATTAACTTTACCGTTAACGGATTTTGTTTTCGATCTGCTGCAAAGCAGAAAAGCCGAGAGCTATTCCGAATATGTTTTTGCTGGAAATGGTAAAGCGGGATATTTAATTGAACCGCGTCGCCAAGTACAGAAAGTTATTCAACTATCCGGAGTATCGTTCACTCTCCACGATCTACGCCGCACTTTCATCACCATTGCTGAAAGCATTGATATATCGGCTTATGCACTCAAACGACTGGTAAATCATAAAATGACGAATGATGTAACAGCAGGTTATATAGTTAGCGACATCGAACGCTTGCGAAAACCCATGCAGCAAATCTCTTTCCAATTGATTCGATATTTCAAAATTGAAGACGATAAAAAAATATTGTCTTTTCCAGTACATCAGAACGCTTGAATATAATATTTTATAACTTACAATATGTGTAAACCCTACAGGTTATTGATACGTTCTCAAGCCAAAAAGAAATTACAAAACCTACCAAGAACAGATCGATTCAGAATTGCTGAAAAACTGGAACAGTTGGGCCGAAATCCTGATGATAATTCACTAGATATTAAGAAACTGGAGGGTGAACCGTATTTCAGGCTACGAGTTGGAAACTGGCGCATTATCTTTGAACGACATGATGTCGTAAAAATTATTGCGGTTGAAAAAATCAAGCCACGTGGAGATGCTTACAAATGACACTACAAAAAATCAAATCCATTCAAGGCAAAGACGAATATGTCTTGCTACCAATGGCAGTTTATCGCGTGCTGAAAGATCAAATCGAAAAAGAATTGGCAGCTTGCGAAGCCAATCAGAGTGACCAACAAACCTATGAACCGTTCGTTCTCGAGGATTATGTCGATAATCCCGTAGTGCTGGCGCGAATCAAGGCAGGCATTACGCAAGAACAATTGGCTCAATGTTTAGGTGTCAGTCAAGCTTATGTTAGCCAAATTGAGCGCCGCAACACCGTAACCAATAAGCTTCTTGAACGAGTACGCATTGCCATTCATAATACCAAATAAATAATTTTACCGACCAGGAAGCTTTCAGGATGAATGCAATTCTTCCCGGATCACCTGCCGTATCGTTTCTTCAATAGTCTTTTTCTGCATGGCTTCTCGCAAGGTAGCATTAATCAGCGTTTGATATCCTCTCCCCCCGGCTTGTTGCTTGAACCAAGCTACTATATCCAGATCAAGCGTGATATTGATTTTCTGCTTCTTTTGCGGCAGTGACTTCAATCCGACTCGATGTACCGCTTGCTTAAAATCATCGTCAGTCCAGACAGGTGCTTCATCCAAGTCATTAGAGGCTGGCAAAGTAGTTTTTTTGTTCATGGCGTTCAGCTTTTCGCATAGAAATAATATGAATCTCATCAGCGGTTTCAGTGTGCGCAATAACCACCACCTCAGCCCAAGTAAATCTATCGTGGAAAAACGGTTTTCTGTATAAGCAAAGCGTGTATCCGGTCTCGTTAGTGTGTAGCCTGAAAAAACCTTCTCAGAATCGGCAAAATCCAAACCGTGCTTTTTCAGATTAGTTTTGCGCTTCGCTTCATTCCACGTAAAGTTCATAGTCTATGATAATATAGATGAATATCTATATTATCAAGATACAATCCTCTCAAGTGTGCAAGCTATCAGCCGTCAATGAAAATTATTAAATGATCATTGTTAACAAATTAATATGTATCTTGATGACAATCCCGATTACAAAACTGTCTGGCAATTAGCTCATAATTGGGCGGGGCTTGATCCAGATAAAACCGATGCCAAAGTAATCCCGCCTGTGCTCAGAGAACACATCATTCGATTAGTACTCGCGATAAGAAATAGAGTTGTCACTGCCAGAACACGCGACGGGGTAATTTTTGAAAATAACTCCTTCATTTTTTTCTTTGTAGACATGTATCACTACTTTAAGACAATGGCTTGTTTAGCATGGGATAATTTTGATAAACCCTATCTGAATTCTGTGTATGTGAAACGTGAAGAAGTAATTAATCTGAGTATAAAAACTTACTGCGATTTTCCGCCATGCTGGACACCCAGGCATTTGCCTTACGAATCCATCACCACCAAAGAAACCAAAAACTACCGGCCAGCAAATGAAACGGAAGACCGAATTCGCTGTCAAGCCATCGCCAGCGCTTTATGGACACTTGATCCCGATATACATCCTGTCCATATGGTTCAATCATTAATAATACAGCGACTTGGCAATGGCAACGTCTATAGCGAAGAAACGATCAAAGATTGGATCAAAAGCGTTGATCCGTAAAAAAATCGCAAAAAAGGCGCTCCCCCGAAGCTTCAATATAAAATTGATCTGAAAAAAGAGCCTCAGCTTGAAGATTAGAAAAGCAATTAGTAGTTTTTTACTTCATTTCTAAATGCAATCAGTCCGCATCAATACTTATTTACTAAATCCATACCGGTCCTGAACAGCATTTTAATTACGCCTCAGTCGACTGACCCTTTTTTATTTCTCGGCAAGTTATAGCAGTATTAAATCCATTTCAACCACAAATGGATTTAATCATGCAAGACCTTTTACTCACTACTAAACAAGCCGCAAAAGTCTTAAGCGTCAGCATCGCATTCCTGGAAAGAGACCGCTGGGCAGGAGCGCGGGTGCCATTCGTTAAAATAGGCAGCCGAGCAGTTCGTTATCGCTATAGCGATCTGCTCGCCTATATCGAATCTTGCACGCATCATTCCACCAGCCAGTACTGAGGTGCGCATGCATACGTCAGTACATGATAGTCAGGAACTATTGAGTCCTGGTGAGCGCATTGCCGAAAGTATTTTAAGTTTACTCGATGAACCAGACGGCAGTGATAAACGATGGCGTGCACCGATATTCCGGCAATTACCCAAACGCTTCGCCAAAATCGCCGCGGATCTCTATCAAGAAACTTATATCTTCGACGGCAGGCAGCAAGCTAACCTGGGCTTGCTGGAGGCTTATGGGCCAATCACCAAAAACAGCATTCCACTCGATGCCAGCGATGACGATCTAAAAGATTTAGCCAAAAATATCGTCAGGGAAATGCAGCAAATTAGCCGCATTTACCGGAATCAGCAATATGCTGTTTCCAGAATGCTGTATCGAGCAAAAAAGTATGAAATCCATTTACCATCATTGAATGTTCCCAATATTTCGGTGACAGGCATCTATACCCGCCTAACCGATGAAATCTGGTGGTTGCACCGGTTGCGTAAAATTCATTCGCAAAAATTTGAAAAAGACGCTATTCGACTCGGTTTCGTGCATCAACGCGCTGGCCTCAATGTCAGTGATGAAACATTAACGAGACGAAAAGAACAGAAAAAACGCAATCGCCGTATCCTCGATGGATTATTGGCAACCAATGAACTCGGCCAATCTTTCACGCTGAGCGAACTGGCAGAACTAGGCATGGCCAATCCGCGCATTCGGCGCAGTGAATTGATGGTGCGCATCTTCGGTTTTGAATATATCGCCAACGAGCTAGGACATGTCGGCGAATTTTATACCATCACTTGCCCATCCAAAATGCATGCTCGATTATCAAAAAGCTGTGAACAAAATCCAAAATATGACGGCACCACGCCGGATCAAGCACAAAAGTATCTCAACAACGTTTGGGTAAGAATCCGCGCCAAGCTCAAACGAGACAAGCTTCCTGTTTACGGCTTTCGCATTGCTGAACCACAACATGACGGCACACCCCATTGGCATATATTGTTATTCATGCCACCCGAACAAGCTGAAAAAGTTGCAAAAATCATACGGCATTATGCGTTAGAAACTGACGGCGAAGAATCTGGCGCCAAAGAACACCGTTTTACCGCAATCACCATTGATAAAAGCAAAGGCACCGCCGTCGGTTATATTGCCAAATACATTTCAAAAAATATCGATGGTCACGGTTTAGAACACGATATCGATGGCACTCCGATACAGGAAGCGGCCGAACGAGTCGAAGCCTGGGCATCGACTTGGCGCATCCGACAATTTCAGCAAATCGGCGGCGCCCCTGTTTCAATCTGGCGCGAACTAAGAAGAATCAGCGATGCACCAGAAGGCATCCTAGAACAAGCGAGACTAGCGGCCGATCAAGGAAAATGGTGGCAATTCATTCAGTTGATGGGTAGCACTACCACCCAGCGAAAAGACAACCCGATCAAGTTAATGAAGATCGATTCGCAAGAACGAGGCAAGTACGGCGACCCGATTGGAAAGAAAATCTGCGGCGTTGAAACCGACACAATCCAATTATCGACACGATTGCATCAATGGCGGATTCAAAAAACCACAGTCAGTACAGAATCAACTGAGCGGCGAAGCGCAAAGCGCCTGAGTGGGAGCGATAGCGACCACGAAGCCGCATTTGCGGCGCAGCCGCCTTGGAGTTCTGTTAATAACTGTACGTAAGATAATGCATAATAGTAGAACATAGATAATTTTAATGAAACTATAAATGCAACCAATAATGAAAATCACAACATCAAGACTAATTAATGATTTTTTCGAATGTGATTTAAGAGAACTACAGAAGGATTACCCTTCTATTCGAGAAATTAATATTCCGAATAAAGCTTTCCTTTATCACCAAGGCGTTCAATGTTCAGATTTGTTCTGGATAAAAAGTGGTATCGGCAAGCTTTCTCATTTGACAGAGCAAGGGACTGAAATTGCAATTGCTCTTTTCGAGAAAGGAGATGTCATTGGTTGTTTGCAGAATAAACCTGTCGCTCAAGAAATAGGAGAAGCTGCCCAAGCACTGAGTGAAGTCAATTTCTATCGCATATCATACAACGATTTTAAGGCCATGATGGCTTATCAACCAGAATTGGCGTGGTATGTTTTTGAGAACATATATGCCCGAAAGCAGAAGGTCGAATGTAAGCTACGCACTACCTTGACACAACCCGTTGAAACACGGGTTATAGCTACTTTATTAGAATTAGCTGAGATGTTTGGAATAGAGTGTACTCATGGGTATGCATTGGAAATTCATTTAACCCAACAGGAAATGGCAGATTTGGTTGGAGCAAGTCGCTCAGTGGTAAGCACCATTTTGAATGATTTTAGAAACCGTGGAATGCTTGAATATACACGTGATCAGATTTGTATAAATCATGCAGCACTTATAGATCTTTGCTAATTTCACCTAACCTATGTATTGATTAACTGGAACTCAAAATATTTCTCGATTCAATTTCAATCATTAATTGCAAGATAGTCATGTGCCATATCAAATATTAATTTAAAACATTGAGTGTTTTGTAGATAACAGACATCAGTGATGAACTGAATTAATCTATTGAATGTGGTGACTACAGAGTGACCAAAAGTTAATATTTAATATAGGAGAATTCCCATGAAAGTAATTTCACCACGTACCCACGGCTACCTTGATTTTCTGACGGTTGGTATTTTTTTACTCGCACCGACACTATTAGGTTTAAGTCAAGTACCAGCCATACTGGCTTATAGTCTAGCTGTCGTTCATTTGATTGTTACACTGACATCTGATTTTCCCTTTGGTATATTCAAGCTCATTCCATTTACAGTTCATGGCTGGATTGAGCACCTGGTCGGACCTTCGCTAATTGCTTTACCTTTTATTATTGGATTTGCCAATGAAGATATCGCGAGAAATTTTTATATAGCAATGGGTGTCGTTATTATTTTGGTTGGCATACTCACTAATTATAAAGGGGAAGCAAAACAAGAAACGGAAATGAAAAAATGAGTACGCAGCATTAGCACAATCCCATTAAGCCTTTACCATAGTAGCCATTTGCCCTGATTTTAGTTAACTCGATAATTACCTAAATTAATATAAGAATTGTATATGGAAAAATTTTAAAGTCATTCGCTGACTCTATTGATGTATAAATTTCTAATCGAGAATCCGAGATTAACACATACCAATCAAAAATATAGTATTTAAATTCAGAAAATGTTTTACAGGAGATTACTTTTATTGTGCTGAATAGTCAGATTGTAGGTGGCGATGCAGTAACTCCTAAAATGGTGAATGCTTTGTCCAGATAAAAAGGATTAAAAGCAAACCTTTGTGTCAATTTTTTCGAGTTTTTGTCATTCCACCTGAGTGGTTTAAAGAAATATGATCGGTATTGAACCATATACTTACCAAAGGATGACTGGGTGCTGACTCAAAGAAACTGATTTTTATTGCCATTTCCTCATTAAATACACCCTCATTATTGTGAAGCAGCACATCATGCATTTTGTCTGTATATTGGTGTGCCCCAGAGCAAGTAGATAGCTTAAAATTTGACTTACTTCAGTGCCAGACTTTCTAAAACAAATTTTATATTTGCTTTTTATACCTTTTTTACTGTCTACATTGCATCTACATAATAAACAGAAGTTAATTTAATGATATATAACTCATTGATTTTATTGTACAGACAACAAGAATCGAACTCGGGACCCTCTGATTACAAATTTGATTTACTTCAGAGTCAAATTTTCTAAAGCGAATTTTTATTTGTCTTTTATCCCTACTTTACTGTCTACATAGCGTCTACATGAATCATGGGTTTTTTATATAATTTATTGTAACCTGTTGATTTATTGGTGCTGTTGAGAGGAGTCGAACCTCCGACCTACTGATTACGAAACGTAGCTATAAATTTTAGTCATATATAAATCAATTACTTGCAATGCTTGCCAGGCATAAAAACAGTGTCACACAACCTCAATCAGTGGAGTTTTTGGAGCAGTTTGGCACAAACTTGGCACAATGGTTTAGCGACCCATTTGCCCCCCGACCAGGACTCGAACCTAGGACCTGCGGATTAATATGGGCATTAACCAACTGTTTTTATTAATGTTAACCACGTCAGTGCTCGCCAACACTTGCCCATAATCGTCAGATTTGTCATATCTCAGGATTTTTAAGCTGTCTGCAATTGACAGTATTTCAATTAAGATTACCATTACACGAGAAATTTCTAAAAGAAATTCTTTTTATGGAATGGCCAATCAAACTGATTGATTAACTATTCTATAATTTAAGTGAGTAGAAGTTCATTACAACAAAATAATAAGTAGTGACAGGGGGAATCTTTTATGAATCATTCAGGTATAGGAGAGATAAATTCTAATGGTGATTTATTTTTACCAAGTGATATTTTATCTCCTTTATCTATCTCAACAGATACTCGAATCTGGGGGATGTACTACCCTTGTTCTAGTCATATTGAACCTGAGAGTCAGAAGCAAGTGAAATATGACTTTATGATTTCACCTATACCATTTGACCATTGGGGAAGAGTTGTTAGGATCAAAGTTAGGTTAAAACCTATTGAGAATGCACTAAAGAGAATCACAGAAATAATTATGAATTTAGGTGGTTCAATACTGCTATCTGAATTAAGTAGATCAGCACATCATTATGATACTGCGACTTTTATAATCACATTTACTGATTTAAGTGATGAGCAGGTTACTGAATATGGAATTGGATCAGTTCCTTCCACCAAAGTGAAAGCTAACTATCTACAAGATCAATTGAAACTCAAATGTCGCGATCTAATTTATGAAGAAAAGTGTGATGAAGAGAAGAAATGTGATAAAGAAAATTCCGAAGTAATTCGAATTTCATCATATCAAGCGTTGGCTTATTTTTACAATGTTGCTAAAAAAAAGTCAGATCGAAATTGTTCCTGTAAAGAAGAGTTTGGTGCTTTTGAAGTATTTACGCTTACGTGCACAGATCAAGGTTATCTTGTCTCTGAGGATGCCTTGTTTAATGATATTTTGCGACATATTAATAACAATGATAGCTTAACAATCCAGCCTTGTAATGTTTTTTGTGAGCTTGATACAAATGACATAAATATCCGTCTTGTATTGATACCAAAAGAAGAAGAAAAGAATTTCTTTCATGTCACAGCGAGTTATCGATCGTCAGGATCAGCTGATAAGAACTTTTCAAAAGGATTCATAAATCATGTTGTTTCTTCATTTCCAGAAAATTATGTTATTTGGCGTATGTCAAATTCAATAAAGAGATTAGAAACTAAGTATGATGAAGGAGTAACTAGATTTTTTATTAAAGATTCTCATGTTAAATCTCGATTAGATAGAAAAAATGATTTAGAACTTAGGATACAAACAAATATGCCCGATTATTTGGCACAACTCCATGATTTGAGAGTTGAGGTTAGTCCATTAAGACCTGCTCGACTTGGGAATAGATTAGAAAGCATGACATATAGAAAAGAATACGATGTTTTTATTAGTTTCTCAAACAAAGATAAAGTACTAGCTGAATATATATACGAGAGAATTTGTGCTATTAATTACAATTGTTTTCTTAGTAAAAAGGACATTATATCTGGCGATGAATTTGGTGATGAGATTAAAGATGCACTGAGAAGTTCAACTGAACTTGTATTATTAATCACGGAAAATTCCTTGAAGAGTGCATGGGTACAAAGGGAGTGTGGAGCAGCATGGGCTTTGGGTATGAAGATAGCCCCAATTTTATATAATATTAGTCTTAAGGTGTATAAATCTTCGTTTTTTCAGCACATTCAAGCTTGTGAGTATGAACAGCTTGACAAGTACTTGGATGAGCTCCAAGACAGATATTCACAGAAATAGACTTGCTGTGGTTTTAGTTTATTAGCTCATATCTTTAAGTACTAATTCTTCTATTTTTTCACGATTTTCAAGTGACGAAATTTGCAGGCATTCAATCAACAACCTAGTCATCAATAGATAACGCGTCAATTTGTTTGCTTGAGATTTTTTTATTTCAAATCTTGAATTGCCTAAATAATAAACTAGGTTTCTAGCGCGATAAACTGAATCCGAACGTCGTTCAGGAGGTATTACGCCAAGAGCACCTGCAATATCTAAAGCATATTCAAAAGGCAAGTGAAAGTTCTTGTTTCGTTTATTTTCTTCATAATAGCTAGATTTTTGCTTTGGCATTTTTGAGAATTCATTTTTGCTATTTGCCCGATAATTATCTGAAATGGATGGTCTTTGTTGAATATTTTTTATTAATTGTTCGATAAAAATGTCGTTTTTAACTATTTTCCATATTTGTTGAGCAAATATATAGAGTAGTTGGTATGCATTGCTTTGCATACTTGCGCACATAAGCATAACTTCACGCCAACGTACATCTTCTATCAGGCGGTTAACAAGTGACCCGAGAGATTCGCTTGCTACATTATCTGAGATATACTGAGCAGAGAAATACTCTTGTACAGTCAAATGAGAGAAAGAATAAATGTTTTGAGCACGTTCAACTAAAAGACCATGATGACTTTCTATAGATTTTAGTATCTGCTCCGAATCGACTTCTTGTTGATTGTCCCAATAGGGAAGACTGGAAATAAAATGCTTGATTTCTTCATTTATAACAATATTTCTTATCAGGTACTCTTCTCTAACAAAAGTGTTATATGCGATGAATGATAAAAGCTGTTTTTTTCTTACTGGTTCAAGAAACTTGTAAGCATCTCTTCTAACTATAGCTCTGCTGCTGTCCCACTTTTTTAGCAATGCATCTATAGCTTCAACATATAAATCAACACGTCGTCGTGAGAATTGAAGGGTTTCATCAAAGGCAAGACAAATCAATGCAAGAAGCAAAGGCGTTTTTCCTAATTCGCGGATTTTCTCATTTTCAGTTTTATTCCAGTTTGTCTTGAACATTTCCAATTTTTTTGGCTCAAGAGAGTACCATTTGCTAATGAATGTAGTTTGTTGATCTTCATTAAAGTCTGCAATTTCCAGATATGTAAATCGGTCAAAGGCATATTCATTGGCCGCGATGCGGCATGTTATACAAAAACGTGATTCAGAATGCTGATTTGTAAAATTAGTAATTTCCTGCAGCATTTTTCTGCGTTTCTCATCTGCATGATTAACTTCGTCTAGACCATCTAAAAGTACAAGCGCATTGCCGGTATTCAATATGTGTTTGACAAAGATTTCATCTGGAAAGCCGCAGATTTTGAATTGTTCACAAGCGAACTGGAATAAATCTAATTGTGAATCAGACCATTCTTTTAATGAGATATAAATAGGAGTAGCTTTAATACTTCCATGGCAAGCTGAAATCACCAGACTCTTTAAAAAAGTTGTTTTGCCTGCCCCTGGTTTTCCTATGATGTATGTACGTTTATGCTCTTTCACAATTTCAAGAGCAGAGAATCTCCGTGTGTTGCTTTCAAAAAGATCATAACTAATCGGCTTGCCTTGTATATCTTCAAAGTTAAAACGCTTCATTGCTGTTAATTTATCCAGTACATCAACATCGGTATATATATTCTCTATATATATTGGAGTTGAGTTCCCCAATAGTCGTACAGTACTAAGTTGGTCAAGTAGTTTTTTCCGATATTTATCTTCAGCACGCACCCAGTTAAAGATTCTCCATTTATTTGCTACTAAGTTTTTACTTTGATCGAAAATATTTTTTCCAATGGTTTCCCAAAACCACTTTGCCGCTGCATCTGCTGCTTCAATGTTCATTTAGCATACCTTTAAAGACTTTTTATAGCTCGATGTTAACAGAACGTATTTGCAATCTTATTTCATTATTGAAAAGTCTGCTTTTCTGGCTATTTAAATATGTGAAATTTTTAAAAATACTATGTTTTCCAAGCCGCTAAACATTGACAAATAAGGTATTTATTATTAATAGGTAATTGGTTTTTTGAGCAAACAGGAACAGTTTTGTTGCTATGATTTTATGAAGATAGCTAGTTTCTTTATTTACAGGAATTTAAAATCATGCCGTATTTATCAATAGCTGATTTTATTTTTAAATATAACTTCTTAGAAGAATCGAAATATGCCCTTGATTGCCGATGAATTGACCGTTTGGGATATATCTTTTCGTTGGGCAGGTTACGATCCTACAAAATTCTGGTTTCGCCTTCCTTTAGCTGTCAAAGATAACTCTCGTCTATTAATGCATGCCATTCTTCATGGCGAAGTGGTCTGTGAAACAATAACGCTTGCCAAACTTCCACCAGATTCAAAGGCAGATCCAAAATATTACATTAGAACCTATACCGATGAAATTTATGCTTGTATTCATGGAGTGCGTTATAACCGTAAGTTATTGAGATGGTCTGCTATAAATAGAATGGATTTCAATGAATGGTGTGAAAGACGAGGTATACCTCCTCCAGAATTTTGGTTCCCTCCTGGCTGGAAGCTTGATTTTGAGATGCCAGAATTTGGCACTGTTGCAATGTGGGCTACTCACATTGAACCTAAAAATGAAGGTGATTATGCTATTCGCTATGATCATCCCGATTTTGTAAGATATAGAGAAAATAGAGATGAGCAGAGAAATTCACCTGATAGCAAAACACAACGCGAAGAAACAAATCAAAGTGAACCTCCAGAAAGTGGAAAAATTCTGAGAATTAATCAGCAAATAAGAATTGCCTGTCAGCAAATTGCTAGGGAAATCTGGAAAAAAGAACCACATCGAACGATTGCCTCTGTCGTAGTAGATGAGCTAATCCAAGAATATGGTGGTGCAGCTCCGTATAATGAAGATACGGTGCGCGAATGGATCAAAGAAGTTGCGCCGCTTGAAGTAAGTAAACGTCGAGGCCGTCCCCGTAAAATAGGGATAAAGAACGTTAGTTAAATTTTAATTAATTTTTTGCAAAAGTCCTTGCTGCAAGCCATTTTAAAATACCCATACACCCATTTTCTTCAAATATTATTTTCTTTTAACCAGTTTTTTACTTATTTAAAAGATTTCATTCTAGGGGCTTCTTTTACAACTAAGGAGTCCAAAAATGAAGTCATTCAATCAAATCCAATCCGCTGAGCCGTCACGCGGCGGAACGAGCGTGAGCGAGGCCGCGCAGCGTGATAGTGAAGTGGAACAAGATTTAACGGATGCACTGCATCAGTCTGAATCATCCTCAAAGGGTACGCCGCCTAGTAACACAGTACCCTATAACTGCAACAATGAGTATTTCAAGCTTTTAAGGTTTGGGGTTGATAGTCTGTATTTGTCTTATCAAGGTGAATTATTCCCAGAAGTCAAAGAACGTTTGGTGAAACTTAAACAGTTAGCACAGCATCCTGAAATAGATCAGCAAGCACAAGCGCAATATGCCATTGCTGGCCATATCTTTGAAGTCAAGGATAAAGGTTCGTCCATATTCCCGTATGTGATGGAAGATGGAGCATTTCGTATTAGCTTATCCAGAACCAGCAAGAAAACACCAATGGCATATGTGAAGTTATCCTCCCGGTATCTATGCAGCATAAAACCCAGTGAAGCCGAAAAACACCTGCACCAGATTTTGAATGAGCTGGGCATATTACAGAGTTCCGCCCATGTCAGCCGTATCGATTTATGTGCTGATTTTATCTCCCATGAAAACATGGAATCCTGGGGTCGTGAAGCATGGATAACACGCGGTAAAAAGATAGATGCTCATGCAGTCAATGAGAAATTCACAGGCTGGTCGATTGGTTTGGGTGGCAAGATTTCTTGCCGTCTATATAACAAATTAATAGAAATTTATACCAGCGGTAGAACCGATCTTGTTCCTTTATGGAAAGAAACCGGATGGCAAGAGGATGAACCCGTCTGGCGCGTTGAATTTCAGTTAATGCGTGATGTGCTTGTAGAACATGGTTTGATCGACCTTGATAGCGTGTTGGCTAATTTGAATGGCTTATGGAGCTATGCTTCAACCGAATGGTTGCGTTTAACACTGCCCAATCCCGATGATCAAACGCGCTCACGTTGGCCGATTCATCCGCTCTGGGGATATATCTCATCAATAGATTGGGAAACAAACCTAAACACACTTTCCAGATCATTCCAAGCAACCCGTATACCTGAAGATAAACGAATACTAGCACTGGGGATCAGTTCAATGGCTTCCTTCATGGCGAAATATGGTATCACGGACTTTGATGAAGGTCTGGATCGTTATTTGCTGGCACTGCATCAGCATCTTTATTCCTGCGGTGAGTTTATTGGTTTGTCCGCTGAAAACTTCATCCTTGAGAAGGTGCGGTTGCGTGGCAAGGAATTCAACACCATTCTGAATATCGATGAAGCCGATCAAAATCGCTTGGAAGTTGAAAAAGCTATTTACGATTATAGAAAAGCTTCGGAGGGTGAATGAGAACCCTTAACTTAAAGGAAGCTGCCCTATTCCTTAAACTGCACCCCGAAGAAGTGCGCCGCCGCGCCAAAGCGGGAATTATTCCCGGTGTTAAATTGGGTAAATGCTGGGTATTTATTGAAGATGATCTTGTTGCCTACCTGCGCTCGTTATATGCTACTCCTCGGCAAGCGTTGCAAGTGGGACATGGAGAAAAACAATTATGTCACTCTTTAAACGCGGTAAGACGTGGTGGGTTAGTTTCACCACACCAAGCGGCGAGCGAATTAGATGCTCTGCTGCAACTGAAGATAAAACCCAGGCTCAGGAATTCCACGACAAGCTGAAAGCAGAATCTTGGCGAGTCATGAAACTGGGGGATAAGCCAAAGCGTACTTGGGATGAAGCAGCCTATAAATGGCTGATGGAAACACAGGATAAAAAGACACATCACGATGACGTGGCTAAAATAAACTGGCTCCAACAGTTCTTTAGAGGCAAATATCTCGATGAATTAACGCGCGATGTCATTGCAGAGATTGGCGGATTAAAGCGGAAAGAAACGAGTCCGGCGACAGCTAACCGTTTATTGGCTCTGATTCGCTCAATCCTGCGGCGTGCGGCTTTAGATTGGGAATGGATAGATAAACCCCCAGTCATTAAGCTGTATCGTGAAGCAAAGCGCCGGGTGCGTTATCTGAATGCAGATCAAGCAAGTATTCTGATTCAGGAATTGCCGCAGCATTTGGCCGATATGGTGACATTCTCATTGGTTACAGGTTTGAGACGTTCCAACGTTACAAATCTGGAATGGTCGCAAGTAGATATGCAAAGAAATGTTGCATGGATACATGGCGATCAAGCTAAGGCAGGAAAACCGATTCATGTGACGCTAAATGAAACGGCAATAGCGGTATTGACTAGGCAAATTGGCAAGCATCCCAGATCAGTATTTAGTTACAAGGGCAAGCCAATCACGCAAGTGAATACAAAGGCTTGGTATAAGGCGTTAAAACGTGCCGGCATTGAAGATTTCCGCTGGCATGATTTACGTCACACCTGGGCAAGCTGGCTAACGCAGAATGGCGTTCCGTTGAATGTCATTCAGGAAATGGGCGCATGGGAATCTGCTGAGATGGTGAGGCGTTATGCTCACCTTGCACCTGAGCAATTTGCCCAACATGCCCAGGTCTTGGATGATGTACTGAATGTCACAAATTTGGCACAATCGAACTGAAACAGATTCGGTTGCGTTTCTAAGTTGTTGATTATTGGTGCTGTTGAGAGGAGTCGAACCTCCGACCTACTGATTACGAATCAGTTGCTCTACCAACTGAGCTACAACAGCATCGGATGCAAATGAACGCGTCATTATAGTGATTCGTGCAATCGCCCGCAAATCAAAATCTGATTTTTGGGAAAATTTAATGATAATGGATTAAGTTCGGCGAAATTCGTTAAAAATATGTACATTTTGACTATAACGGTACATAATTAGCTGATGAATGAAAAAGAATATACAGCGACTAATATTTTAATTCTTCACGGACCGAATTTGAATTTGCTAGGTGCGCGCGAACCGGAAATTTATGGCGCTGTTACACTCCAAGATATTAACAGAAATTTGAGTAAATTAGCTGCAAATGCGGACATCAAGATTGATTTTTTTCAAAATAACGCTGAATCTGCGTTGATTGATAGAGTGCAGCTTTGCATGACCGATGGTACAGATTTTATTATTATCAATCCGGCCGCTTATACACATACCAGTGTTGCTTTGCGCGATGCGTTGGCTGCCGTGAAGATACCTTTTATTGAAGTACATATATCGAATATTTATTCTCGTGAATCGTTCCGCCAGCACTCTTATTTCTCAGATCTGGCGATCGGTGTCATTAGTGGTTTAGGCGTCAAAGGTTATGAACTGGCATTGCAATACGCTTTAGATCGAAATCAGCTACACAATTAAAGTACCTATTGAATTTAACTTACTGCTATTTAGAAGATAAGTAATTGCAGTTATTTAACTATTATTTTGAGTGACCATTTTGCAGGAAAATTGACATGGATTTGAGAAAGCTTAAGAAGCTCATTGAGTTAGTCGAAGAATCGAGCATTGCCGAACTGGAAATTACTGAGGGTGAAGAAAAAGTACGGATCAGTAAATCCGGCTCAGCTAACGCTATGCCAAATTACACTTTTATGCCTCCCATCATGCAGCAGCCCATGCAACAATCATCGGCACTGACAGCGGGCACTGCATCGCCACTCGATAATCAAAAATCTGCCAGCAACGAATCTTCGGATACTAATCGCATACCTGACGGCCATATGGTCAAATCGCCTATGGTAGGTACATTTTATCGCTCGGCTTCTCCAGGATCGAATCCATTTGTGGAAATCGGTCAAACGGTAAAAGTTGGCGATACGCTGTGCATTATCGAAGCAATGAAATTGCTCAACGAGATAGAAGCTGATAAAAATGGCGTCATTAAAGCGATCCTGCCGGATAACGGTCAGCCCGTGGAATATGGCGAACCTCTATTTGTGATCGAATGATGGATTCAATCACGAGCCAATAAAAATATTATGTTTGAGAAAATTCTGATCGCCAATCGTGGCGAAATTGCTTTACGGGTTCAACGTGCCTGTCGCACTATGGGTATCAAAACAGTTGCCGTACATTCCACCGCTGACGCCGAGGCAAAATATGTGAAACTTGCCGACGAATCAGTCTGTATCGGCCCTCCTCCTGCGGCGCAGAGTTATCTGAATATTCCGGCTATTATTAGCGCTGCTGAAGTCACCGATTCTCAGGCGATTCATCCCGGTTACGGTTTTTTATCTGAAAATGCTGATTTTGCCGAACGCGTAGAAAAAAGTGGTTTTGTATTTATCGGCCCACGCCCTGAAACGATCCGTTTGATGGGCGATAAAGTCAGCGCCAAAAATGCCATGAAAAAAGCGGGAGTGCCCTGTGTTCCTGGTTCAGATGGTGCATTACCTGAGGATATCGAAGAAATCCGGAAAATTGCAAAACAAATTGGTTATCCGATTATCATTAAAGCATCGGGTGGCGGTGGCGGTCGCGGTATGCGCGTGGTACATACCGAAGCGGCTTTATCGAATGCCGTGATCATGACCCGCAATGAAGCACAAGCTGCTTTTGGCAATCCAGTCGTGTACGCCGAAAAATTTCTGGAAAATCCTCGTCACATTGAATTTCAACTGTTAATCGATGAACACGGCAATGCGATTCATTTGGGCGAGAGAGACTGCTCTTTGCAACGCCGTCATCAGAAAATTTTGGAAGAAGCCCCTGCCCCAGGAATTACCGAAAAAATGCGCAACAAGATTGGCGAACGCTGTGCCGATGCGTGTCGTCGTATCAAGTACCGCGGGGTTGGCACTTTTGAATTTTTGTTTGAAAACGATGAATTTTATTTCATCGAAATGAACACTCGCTTGCAAGTCGAACACCCCATTACCGAAGCCATTACTGGCATTGATCTGGTTCAAGCGCAAATTAGAGTCGCGGCGGGAGAAGTATTAGCTGTTCGTCAAAAAGACGTGATCATCAAAGGTCATGCCATTGAGTGCCGCATCAACGCTGAAGATCCCTATAAACTCACGCCATCAGCCGGGCGCATCACGCAATATCATATTCCTGGCGGGCCAGGTGTGCGGTTTGATTCACATGCGTATCACAATTATATGGTGCCACCTCATTATGACTCGATGATCGGTAAGGTTATCGCTTATGGCGACACACGCGAACAAGCCATTGCGCGCATGCGCATTGCTTTGACCGAAACTGTGATCGAAGGCATTAAAACGAACATTCCATTGCATTTGGATTTGCTTGCTGATGCTACCTTCTTGCGCGGCGGTGTATCCATTCATTACTTGGAACAAAAGCTTGCTTTGCATAACAAAAGCAGTTAATCCCTTTTTCATTATCAATATCTAAAAAATCGGTATGGCTTGGATTTCACTGATTTTTAAGACCGATGCTGTCCGTGCAGAATTGCTGAGTGAAGCGCTTATGGAACAAGGCGCTTTATCCGTCGATATTCATGATGCGGCTGCTAATTCACACGATGAACAACCTCTTTTCGGCGAGCCTGGAAATCCTACCGGTGAAATTTGGCAAAATTCCGAAGTATCCGCGTTATTTAATGACAGCACTAATGTTTCTGATATCGTTGCGCATCTCACGCAATCCAACCTTATTAACATTCCACTCGATTATCGAATAGAAAAAATTGCAGATCAAGATTGGGTACGGCTGACACAATCGCAGTTCGCGCCGATTCAAATTTCAACTCGCATGTGGATTGTGCCAACTTGGCACACGCCGCCGGATCCTCATGCCATCAATCTATTACTCGATCCTGGCCTGGCTTTCGGAACAGGGAGTCATCCTACCACACAGCTTTGTCTTTGCTGGCTGGAACAAAACTTACAAGCAGGCAATACTGTCATTGACTATGGATGTGGTTCTGGGATTTTAGCTATTGCCGCGTTGAAACTTGGCGCTGCGCATGCAACCGGTATTGATATCGATGAACAAGCCATTATGGTCAGTCAAGAGAATGCCAAGCGTAATCAATGCAATCCAGCGCAATGCGTTTTTGCTACTTCACATCAGCCATCGAAACCCGTCGATATCGTCATTGCAAATATTCTCGCCAATCCACTGATGATTTTGGCGCCGCTACTGGCATCGTTGGTTAAACAAGACGGTCACATTGCATTATCGGGCATTCTGCATGAACAAACCGCAGAAGTAATCGATATCTATCAAGCATGGTTTGATATGAAATCCGTTCAGCAACAAGAAGATTGGGTGTTGTTAGTAGGCATTAAAAGGTGAATAATCTGCAATTTATTTTACCTGTTTGAGTAAAAAAGATTATTCCTTGACATGGCCTTAGTAACTTTCTGCCCTAGTTGCAATACAGCTTTTCGCGTCAATGCGACACAGTTGCAAACGCATAATGGCGACGTTCGCTGCGGATCTTGCCAACTCATATTCAATGGCTTTTCAACACTGATCACCATTCATGAATCAGCCATCGTATCGTCAAGCACAGCGGCAGAAATCAACACTGAAATTGCAGCGCCCTCCTCTACTGAGTTACCGAATTTACCCGTATTACCAACACAACCATCAGAATCAAGACTATCAAAGCAGTCACAATCCTTGCAGCAAGATTCTTTACCGTCGTTACAACCTCCTTTTCAACCGCGGTTACAAGCCGGATCTGAAGTAGATACTCTATTTCAAACGCAATCTCAAATGAAACATCAGTCGCAAACCTATTCATCTGCAACGATTGAAAACTCACAACAACAATCGGAATCGCCCATAGGAATTGATTCAACATCACAAACCGTGGCGCAAGTTCCTTTGTCACCAGAAGACTCAGAAAATCAGCCCTCGTTGACTGAATCTTTAGCCGATAATTTGTTGAGTGACAACAAGCAACCCCTTTCTTATGGATCGCAAGTTTTTTTTGGATTTGCCAATACTATGTTAGTGCTGCTGTTGGCAATGCAAATAACCTACCACTATCGCACTGAATTAACAATGCTTGCACCTGACAACAGGCCAATACTAGAGCGTTATTGTCAGGTGCTAGGGTGTTCGATACCCTATCCAAAAAAAATTGAACAACTCGGTATTGAAACTTCAGATTTACAAAAAAACGAAACCCGCCAACCCGTCATTTCGACTTTAACAGCGGTGATTCGTAATCACGCTGCATTCCCACAAGCCTTGCCCATATTGCAATTATCTCTGCTGAATGCCAAAGATCAGTTAACCGCGAGTCGCTTGTTTACCCCACAAGAATACTTATCAGAGGACAATCAAGCCAAGCAATTTATCGAAGCGCACGATGATTTGGAAATTCACCTTGATTTTGATAGTACTCAATTAGATGCCTTCGGCTATCGCTTGAATTTGTTGTACCTTTAATCGTTTCGCAGCGAATTCGCTTGGCAGTTACGATATAATCCACTGTTAATTCTTTTATTTGTCTGCTTCTCATGAATAATCCTTCACGCACACAATTACTTGAAAATTTGTTCACCCAACGTATTCTGATTTTAGATGGCGCAATGGGAACAATGATTCAAACATTCAAGTTACAAGAAAATGACTTTCGCGGTGAACGTTTTGCCAACTTTGCGCATGATTTGCGTGGCAATAATGATTTGTTGACCATTACACAACCGCACATTATCCGCTCAATTCATACCGGTTATTTGGAAGCTGGGGCGGATATCATCGAAACGAATACATTCAATTCCAATGCGGCATCGATGGCTGATTACCATATGCAAGACCTGGTCTATGAGTTGAATTGCTCCGCCGCAAAGTTGGCACGCGAAGCAGCGCAGGAATACGAAGCCAAAACACCCGACAAACCGCGCTTTGTTGCCGGCGTGATCGGCCCCACCACAAAAACCGCGTCGATTTCACCCGACGTTAATGATCCCGGATTTCGTGGCATTACCTACGATCAATTGGTAACAGACTATACCGAATCAATTCGCGGCTTAGTGGACGGTGGCGTTGATATTTTATTGGTTGAAACCATTTTTGATTCGCTCAATGCCAAAGCAGCATTATTTGCCATTGATCAATACTTTGAGGAACACAATATCCGTTTGCCGGTCATGATTTCTGTGACCATTACCGATGCTTCAGGGCGTACGCTATCAGGACAAACACCGGAAGCATTTTGGAATTCTGTCAGTCATACCCGGCCATTGTCGGTCGGCATCAACTGTGCTTTGGGCGCTGAATTAATGCGCCCGTATGTCGAGGAATTAGCCAAAGTCGCAAATGTTTATACCAGCGTCCATCCGAATGCAGGCTTACCTAATCCACTTTCGGAAACTGGTTACGATGAATCACCCGAGTATACCGCAGGACAAATCAAAAGCTTTGCCGAAGCGGGGTACGTCAATATTGTCGGCGGCTGTTGTGGTACTACCCCTGCACATATCAAAGCTATTGCTGAAGCTGTCAGTCAGATTTCGCCACGAAAAATACCCGATATCCCCAAAAAACTCCGTTTGTCAGGACTGGAACCACTCAACATTGGTGACGATTCGTTGTTCGTGAATGTCGGCGAACGTACCAACGTAACCGGTTCACGTGCGTTTGCACGATTAATTTTGAACGATGACTATGACGAAGCTTTGAATGTTGCACGCAGCCAGGTAGAAAATGGTGCGCAGATTATCGATATCAACATGGATGAAGCGATGCTGGATTCGCAAAAAGCCATGGTAACGTTTCTGAATTTGCTTGCGGCAGAACCGGATATTTGCAAAGTTCCGATCATGCTTGACTCCAGTAAATGGTCCGTCATCGAGGCTGGATTGAAATGCATTCAAGGCAAGCCAGTCATTAACTCAATCAGCATGAAAGAAGGCGAAGAAGAGTTTATTCATCACGCCAAGCTGGCACGGCGTTATGGCGCCGCAGTGATTGTCATGGCGTTCGACGAAAAAGGCCAGGCTGATACGTTGCAACGCAAAATCGATATTTGCACACGGAGCTATCATTTACTGGTCAGTATTGGATTTCCGCCGGAAGATATCATTTTTGACCCCAACATTTTTGCCATTGCCACCGGTATTGAAGAACACAATAACTACGGCGTTGACTTCATAGAGGCCGTGCGTTTAATTAAACAAACGCTTCCCTATGCCAAAGTTAGCGGCGGCGTTTCCAATGTATCCTTTTCTTTTCGCGGCAATGAACCTATTCGCGAAGCCATTCATACGGCCTTTTTGTATCACGCAATCAAAGCCGGCATGACGATGGGTATTGTCAATGCCGGGCAATTGGGTGTTTATTCGGATATTCCGCCCGAATTACTGCAAAAAGTTGAAGATGTCATTTTGAATCGAAAACCTGAAGCTACCGAGTCTTTGGTCGAGTTCGCGGAAAATTTCAAAGGCCTCAAAAAAGAACAAATCGAAGATTTGTCCTGGCGTGAGCAACCGTTACAACAACGTCTAACACATGCTTTGGTCAATGGAATTTCGACGTATATCGTCGAAGATACCGAAGCGGCGCGGTTAGAAATAGACAAACAAGGCGGCCGCCCGATTCAAGTCATTGAAGGTCCCTTAATGGAAGGCATGGGGGTTGTCGGTGACTTATTTGGCGCGGGCAAAATGTTTTTACCGCAAGTTGTTAAGTCAGCACGTGTTATGAAACAAGCGGTTGCACACTTATTGCCTTTTATCGAAGCCGAGAAAAAATTGTTGGGTGACAACAAACCGAAGGGAAAAATCGTCATCGCAACGGTCAAAGGAGATGTGCACGATATTGGCAAAAATATCGTAACCGTGGTACTGCAATGCAATAACTACGAAGTGATCAACATGGGCGTGATGGTGCCCAGCGCGCAAATCCTCGATATGGCAAAACGTGAAAATGCCGATATCATCGGCCTTTCGGGATTAATTACGCCTTCTTTGGAAGAAATGGCACATGTTGCCAAGGAAATGCAACGTGAAGGCTTTACCATTCCTCTACTGATTGGCGGGGCCACGACTTCCCGCGTGCATACCGCTGTTAAAATTGCGCCTCATTATGAAGGCCCAACTGTATGGGTACCCGATGCCAGTCGCGCAGTCGGTGTATGCAGTAATTTGCTATCACAAGATTTGCGGTCCAAATATGTGGAAGAAATCAAAGAAGAATATGAGAAGGTTCGCACCCAGCACAAAAATAAAAAAGGTCCATCCAAGTTACTGACGCTCACCGAAGCGCGTGCGAATCCATTTAAAACGGATTGGAAAAACTATCGACCGTATGCACCAGATTTTCTAGGCATACGCACACTGAACAATTATCCGTTGGAAAAAATTGTGCCCTATGTTGATTGGACACCATTTTTCCAAGCCTGGGAGTTGGTTGGACGCTACCCCAACATCTTGGAAGATGAAATCGTCGGTGAGACTGCTCGCCAGCTTTTTCACGACTCTCAAACGATGTTGAAGAAAATCATCGAACAAAAATGGCTCAGCGCAAATGCAGTGATTGGAATATTTCCTGCCAATGCCGTTAGCGATGACATCGAAATCTACACGGATTCGTCACGCAACAAATTGGCCATGACCTATCACTGTTTACGCCAGCAAGATCAAAAACCATCCGGAAAACCAAACCGCTGCTTGGCTGATTATATTGCTCCGAAAGAAACCGGCATTGAAGATTACATTGGCATGTTCGCGGTCGCCGCCGGATTCGGCATTGATGAACGTATCCAAGCCTTTGAAGCGCAAAATGATGATTACAGCGCGATTGTGCTTAAAGCCTTAGCCGACCGCTTGGCGGAAGGATTCGCCGAACACATGCACGCACGGATACGGCGTGAATTCTGGGGCTATGCCAAAGATGAAAATCTCACCAATGATCAATTGATCGATGAACAATACCTCGGTATTCGCCCAGCCCCAGGCTACCCTGCTTGTCCCGATCATACCGAAAAAGGCGAGTTATTCAGAGTACTCAATGCAACGGAAAACGCTGGCATCGTCATTACCGAATCATTCGCGATGGTACCAACAGCTGCAGTATCGGGATTCTATTTGGCACATCCTGAATCGAGTTTCTTCGCCGTTGGAAAAATTGGCAAGGATCAAGTTGAAGACTATGCGCAGCGTAAAGGCTGGACACTCGAATTTGCCGAGCAATGGCTAGCGCCTGTGCTGGCTTATGAAAGACAGTGACCGACTATTCATATGCCACAACTGAGATGGCGCAATGGATTTCTGGTCATTGGATTGGCAATGATATTTCTTTCTGGCTGCAAAACGAGCGGTAACGCGACGCTAATACCATCTAGCGATGAGGAAAAACAACATTTTTTAACCATTGCACAGGCCATTAAAGCCAAATACGATCAACACATCGATAAACTACCAACATATCTAGCCAGCCATTATGCTGCCAGGATTTACCGCATCAGTGGCGATACTTCTTATTTAAAATACAATCTGCGCGATTTGCAAGCAATGCACCAAGAAACGGAAGCACTACTGCAAACTGCCAAAGATCATAACGAAGCGCAATACTCACAAGCGCAACTCAAAAATTGGCCTTCACGAACCCGTTCAACACTGCGCCGCCAAACGCTTACCATTGCTCCCGAGTTTTTTTATTACTCAAATAGCCTAGCATTACTCAGACGCGCTCTGGAATATCGCGTCAACTCGCCGTCTTTCGATCAATTGAAACAACATGTCTTGGCACATGATTACACAGCTTATTTCAACAATTCTGAAATGATCAAAGCGTGGGCAGCGCAACTGGCCAATGTGATAGTTTGGCTCAAACAACTGGGGGGTAAAGATTATTCCGCATTGTTTATTCATACGTTGCAACAAACTTACCCGGATAACGAAGATCCATTACTTAGTAATAAGCAATTTGAAAATAAAATTTATGGCTTGACACACTTGGTGTTGGCACAAAGTCAATATTACCAATACCTACTCAACCGTTCCGAATTTGCATGGATTTTCGATTATTTTGACAGAAATATCGATACCATTCTCAAACGCGCCAAAGCCGATGTCGTCGCGGAAGTCGGCATTGCTTATTTGCTAACGCAACAAACCCAACATACTTCTCTAAAAAAAGCACAACACCATATCGCCAGCAGTTTCAATTCGACACATCACATGATCCCTAGCCCACGCGGTAAATTTGCTATCGCATCCGGCGCGCACCGCAATATTTTATCGATTATATTGCTGATGGCTCCAACCCAATGGTATCCGGGGCCGTGGTTGACTGTTTCGGGTGAGCCTGTTCATTAATTCATCATTATTTCAATTGGGACAAAGAAAAGTATGAGTTCTTCAGAATTTAATTTGACGCGCCGCACGCGGAAAAGGAATTTCTTGAAGCAAATTGGACCAGTTCAATGTAAGAAACCCCAGGTTATTTGCTCCGATATTGACAATTGGAATAAATTAACTTTATTAGACTGCGGGGAAATTTGGCGACTTTATCAAACTCGGTTGTGTAAGGTAACACTGCTGAAGCCAGTCGAAAATTGGCCAGGAAAAAAAGCGCTCAGTGTACTGAAGCGGCCGCACTTGATTGGACAATTTTTTCCATCATAAAAATGCTATTGATTAAACGCAATCATAGTATCCGATTAGCAGTTCTGATTACAACTGTGCAAAGGTCACAGAATAATATATTTGTCATCATAGTTTCATGATTGCTGTGCAGAATGAGCGTATTAATAGCTCGAATAAAACGGTATGACGATGAAACTAGTTGATATTAATTCTCATGAGACAGCAGAGCAAAGCTTAAAAAATCATTACCATTCTCTATTGAATGATTTGCAGGCGTTAGCTGCGCAGTTGCAGCTAACGGAATCACAGTACCGATCTAAAATCGAAACCGTACATTCCAATCATACGTTGAGTGCCAAGAATTTAGTGCATTATCTAACGTTGCGCCGGCAAGACTTACGTCCATTGCAACAACGGCTCAGTGACTTCGGTTTGTCATCGCTTGGCGGGTCGGATTGTTGCGTTGCGATGCGGTTGAAGGCCATGATTGTGTTGCTAGAGCAAGCACTGCATTTACCCGTCAATGAACAGATTGGCGATCTCGTTTCACAGCAATCACTCAGTTCAGGTTCATTATGTTTGCAGCAAAATGCGGAAGAAATTTTTGCGAGCACTCCTCAGCAGCGCACGGCAAGAATTTTGGTCACGCTACCAACTGAAGTCGCGCACAATGCCGCTTTGGCTAAAGACATGATACTCAGTGGAATGGATGCTGCCCGCATCAATTGCGCGCACGATGATATGGATACGTGGCTGAAGATGATTCAAAACGTGCGACAAGTGAGCCAAGAATTGAACAAGCCGTGTCCTATATTGATGGACTTACCCGGACCCAAGTTACGCACCGGAAACATCAGTTGCGATATCGCGGTATTAAAAATTAAACCGCAGCACAATGCATTTGGGTTAGTCACTGAACCAGCCCGAGTTTTGTTGGTGAATAACAGTGAATTTTTAGAATTACCGGAAAACATACAAAATTCACCTATTTTGCCCATCCAAGGTATTTGGTTAAAACATGTCGAAGTGGGTGATCTAATTGAATTTGAGGATACTCGCGGTAAAAAACGGGTGCTTCAAGTTACCGAAGCTACCGAGCATGGTATGTGGTGCAGCATCAATAAAACAGCTTATGTCACTGAAAACACTTGTCTGAAACTTATCCGAATTCGCAAAAGAAAATCCCCGATGCATTTTTCAAAACAAGGCTTGGTCGCGACAATTCCCGCATCACGGGCAGCCATTTTGGTGCGTCGCGGCGATACCATTATCCTGACCCGGGATCAAACGCCAGGGATACCTGCGCAAATCGATGAGCAAACCGGTCAGGTTATTGCACCGGCGAGAGTCCCTTGTTCATTGCCGGATGTATTTGCGATGGTAAAAGTTGGCGAAAAGATTTTGTTTGACGATGGACGTTTTGCTGGCGTAATTCAACAAAAACACGCGGACGAATTGCATGTGCTGATCACCCAAGCGCGCGATGAGGGTGATAAATTGATGGCGGATAAAGGCATAAATCTTCCGGATAGCCGCCTTAAACTCGCTGCATTATCAACAAGCGACATCGAATGCCTGGAATTTGTGGTTCAACACGCTGATATGGTAGGCCTATCGTTTGTCAATCAGGCAAAAGATATTAAGCTGTTGCAACAACACCTGAAGCGGTTGAATGCAGAAAACAAAACAATCATCGTCAAAATAGAAACTCGTGCCGGTTTTGAGCATCTTCCAGAAATAATTTTTGCATTAATGAAGTCTCCTAATATTGGACTCATGATTGCACGCGGTGATTTGGCCGTGGAGTGTGGTTTTGAACGCTTGGCGGAACTGCAAGAAGAAATTTTATCGATTTCCGATGCGGCGCATTTGCCTGTAATTTGGGCCACGCAAGTGTTGGAAACTGCGGCGAAAACAGGTACAGCGACGCGTGCTGAAATCAGTGACGCTGCCATGAGTGAACGTGCAGAATGTGTCATGCTCAATAAAGGGCCGCATATTCTAGTCGCAATCGATATGCTCGACGATATTCTAGTGCGTATGCAAGGTCATCAAAATAAAAAACGGGCTTTACTGCGACGACTGCATTGGTAACTGCAGCAGTCTTCCCAAATTACATCTTCCACTTGGATTAAAATAATCATGCTACATGAAAGTAATGGCATCCCCCGGGTTGCGTATTTTTCGATGGAAATTGCGCTGGATCACGACATTTCGACCTACTCCGGAGGGCTAGGTGTTTTGGCTGGAGATACCTTGCGTTCTGCCGCCGATGTTGGTTTACATATGGTCGCAGTCACCTTAGTCAGTCGTGCAGGATATTTTTATCAACAGATCGGGGTAGACGGCAATCAAATAGAAATTCCCCAATTTTGGAATCCGGAACAGCGCGGATTACGCGCCTGCCCTGCCAAAGTGTCCATCAATATCGAAGGGCGTACCGTGTGGATCGGTGGTTGGGAATATAAAATCCGTGGTCAGGGTGGAGAAACCGAATTACCGGTGATTTTGCTGGATACCGATTTGCCGGAAAATGCGCCGGAAGATCGCGAATTGTCATTGTATCTTTATGGCGGAGATGCAACCTACCGTTTCAAACAAGAAATGATATTGGGCATAGGCGGGACGCGGTTGTTGCAGGCGCTTGGATTCCATATCAATAAATATCATATGAATGAAGGGCATTCGGCGTTATTGACCATCGAATTGTTACAGCGTTACGCATACTCTTATCGAGATTTGCGGCCTGGAGAATCAGCTTTTAATCTTCCGTTGGTACGATCCAAATGTATTTTTACCACACATACTCCCGTGGAAGCAGGGCAAGACAAATTCGATTACAACATGGTTCAGCAAGTAGTGCGAGATGATTTTATCGATATCGCCGAATTAAAAAAACTGGCAGGTGAGGATTGTTTAAACATGACGCGCTTGGCGCTTAATTTGTCCGAATACATCAATGGTGTGGCCAAAGGCCACGCGGTTGTATCACGGCAAATGTTTCCCAGTTACCGAGTGCACGCCATCACCAATGGTGTGTATTCGCAAAAATGGGCTAGCCCGCAAATGGCCGCTTTGTATGATCAATTTCTTCCAGGCTGGCGCCATGAGCCCGAACAACTGCAGCGTATCGATCAAATCGATAAGGAGAAAATCCTGCAAGCACACCATCAAGCAAAAACCATTTTGTTCGATTTGGTGCAGAAATTGACAGGAAAAACACTGGATTTGTCCTTGCCGACCATTGGTTTTGCGCGCCGCATGACAGCGTACAAGCGGCCTGATTTGTTGTTTAGCGATAGGAAAAGATTACGGGCAATTGCTAAAAAACAGCCTTTTCAGTTAGTCCTGGCAGGTAAAGCACATCCATCAGATTATCGTGGCAAAGAATTGATCTCGGCGTTACATCGTTTTATCCAAGAGCTTGCGGACGATTTAACAATCGTTTATTTACCCGGATATGACACTCAAATGGCGTTGAGCCTCGTTTCAGGAGTCGATATTTGGCTGAATACACCATTGCGGCCTATGGAAGCCTCAGGAACTAGCGGTATGAAAGCGGCTTTCAATGGTGTGCCCAGTTTAAGCGTATTGGATGGTTGGTGGCTGGAAGGCTGCCAAGAAGGCGTAACGGGTTGGGCGGTTGGCGGTGTTGAAGTTGGAAATGAAGCGGAAGACATAGCAGATTTGTATCATAAATTAGAACACGTGGTATTGCCGGCTTATGCGGATCCACAACAATGGATTCAGTTAATGCGCGGCGCAATCGGTCATAACGCATCGGTATTTAATACCCATCGTATGATACGGCGGTATGCATCAGAAGCTTACAAGTTGTGATGGTGAAGAATTTATTAAGGAAGCACTGAACAATGAACGGCTTTCAGATTTTTTGAACACGAATTCTCTGCAATTCATTCTTTGACAGCGTTTTGCCGCCAGATTTCCCCTGTTTGTGCTTCATCGTCTGCCGTTGAGGCATTTTGAGCGAATTTCTCATCAAGTTGCGAACAGTCGCCTGTTCAGCAGGTACAAGTTGGCCAAGCCCATTAGCATGTTTACCTGGGCGGCATTCTTTATCAACCTGTGGTAGCTCTTGGTAGGACGTTGATGTCCGCTTCATTGGCTGCGGTAATTTCAACCGTATGCACCGCCCCTTAATCCACGTCTGCATCAACATGTACCTTCATGCCAAAGTACCATTGCACTCATTTCTTCATCTGGTGCATCTCAGGATCACGCGCCTGCTCCCGCTTCTTGGTCGAACTTGGGGCATGAATGAGTGTGGCGTCCACCATCATACCTTTGGAAATCAGCAACCCTTGAGCCTTAAGGAGAGCTTGATCACTTCCAGCAATATCGCCGTCAGTTTATGCTGCTCCAAACATTCTCAGCACCATCGCCTAGCTGCTCCGCCGTCCAGCCTTGGGATAATGCGACTCAAAGTACTACAGCAAAACCAGCCAGGGTATTACCCCTTCCATTTCGCTAAAAAAACCTCCCGGCACACGTCCGGCGTTTCTTGTGACGGTAGTCAAGATCTGCAAAGCTCGATTGATCTAAGCAATAAGTAGCACAAATCTTCATCAACTAAATCATCTTTGGAGAAAACATGTCTATTTGTAAGACTTCCCACTATGAGCAGCATGCAATTGTTTAGCAATGGCCAAACAATTTGTGTAAAATCCATCCGCCTAAGCTCAGTGGATTTTAAACCGAGTGTAAGATAATCAACCTTAAGGCTTATGATATGAATAAACTAATGAAGTTGTGTTTTCTTGGATTCGCATTACCAGCTATGTTCGTATTAATCGGTTGTCAAACTACCATACCTATTAGTATAAACAAGCAAGAAATTGTTAAGCCGGATACACAAACAGACTTGAAACTAACCATTCTTGCAAAGGCAAAAGATGCAAGGCTTCAAGCTCCTGATCAGGTAGGGCGTCATACAATCAGCTTACTCATGATCCCCGGGGGCATGGTCACAAGCGAGCCTGAAGAACATCTTGATGAAGCTATAGTAAATCGACTTACGGAATCCTTAACCCAAGTCGGTTACTCTGTAATGCATGTTGACAGAGCTAAAGACTCAATATCGCCTGTGCTAATTGTTCAGATTGATGATCTCCGTAATTACTTGTTCACATGGTTTTATCCACTAGGTATCGTATGGGGAAAAATGAATTTAAGCTTGCACTTAATGTCACCTAATGGCACAGAGATTTGGAAAGCCTATCTTAAAGGACACAGTGGAATTATGCCATCTCTGTTATATATGTCAGGTTTCCAAACACGCGTTACTAGTGATTTGACCGCGAATATCAATCAGGCTATCGAGGCTATCTCATCAGATGAGTTCCGGAATGCACTATTGACTAAATAAAATGGTATGACTACCACCATAGTTTTATGATAGAAATGAAGAAACAGTCCTAAATACCGCGCTTTTCCCGAAAACCTCATGAATTTTGGAGGTTGTTAGCTCATTGTATATAACATGTGAAATGTACAAAATACATCATTTTTTATTAAAACCAAAAATAGCTACTGCATATTTGACTGTGATTGTTGTATTGGGGACTACTGGTTGCATATATATGATGGATTTTGGCAAAGAGCCTCGTGAGACATGGAAAACATCGGAATTCAAAAAAACATCGACTCCTCCCAGAGTACAGACATCTCATCTTTCGTTGCCGACTAGCCGTCAGCGCTATGCATTAATAATCGGAAACGGTGAGTATCAGGAAATCGGAATATTATCTAATCCCAAGAACGATGCTTCAGCCATAGCCGAACGTTTGAGAAAATCGGGGTTTTCTATACTGCGTCCAGTGCGAGCTGATCAAGATGTGCAATCGGATTTGACTCGAGAGGAGATGATAATAGCAGATGAAGCTTTAAAACGGATATCAAAGAGTGCTGAAATTGTATTGTTATTCTATGCTGGACATGGATTACAACTTAATGGGAAACCATATATCGTACCTGTTAATGTGCAAAAAGAAGCAATTCAGAACCTATCGACTTCTAAAGGTCGAGAAGATTTTGGTCGGCAACTAGTAATGCTTGACGATTTAATTGACGGACTCGATAAAGAAGCAGCATTAGCGATCGCTATCTTCGATGCTTGTCGGGAAATTCCGGTATTGAAAACGCGTGGAATTTTCTTAGGATCTGGAAACTCCTTTCGCAGCGGTCTCACCAATCCAAAAAGCACGGGTAAACGTAGAGTATTGGCCTTTTCTGCTGGGTTTGGTGAACTGGCAGAGGATGGAACAGGACAGCATAGCCCATATGCTCAATCATTTTTAGATGAATTTGATAGAGATGCGAATCAGGAAGTTACAGATTTCTTCAGGCGAGTTCAAACAAGGATGATTGATAAAATAAAACAAGCGCCAGAATTAAGTATTCAAGGTAGGGTTCCACCAGGTATTTTCTTTTTTGGAAATGGCAATAGTCTGAGAGAGCGCTGAACAATTAGCGGCTTTCAGATTTCATTGCTTTCCCTTCTTCGTCTGATGCATCTCAGGATCACGCATCTGTTCCCGATTCTTGGTCGAACTTGGCGCATGAATGAGTGTGGTATTCACCATCGTACCTTTGGAAATCAGCAATCCTTGAGACTTAAGGTGGGCATGGATCACTTCCAGCAATATCACCGTCAGTTTATGTTGCTCGAAAAGATAACGGAAATTCAGTATCGTGGTCTCGTCCGGCAGGGCATCGGTTACCCGGGAAAATCCCGAAAATTTGCTCAGCGTTTCTTTAGGTGAAGTGCGAGCTACTCAATTTCTCTACCCAATAAGCAATTTCAGCTTCTTCATCGGCGGGAATCATCAATATAGGTTTGGAATGCTGGGTACTTAATACGGTGGAATGTTTTTCATTGGCTTGAGCGTCTAGTGCAAAATTCATAAAGCTAAGCGGTTCGATAATTTTTTTACGAATAATCGATGAATGTTCACCAATGCCAGCAGTAAAAACGATCGCATTTAACCCGCCTAGTTGTGCGGCATAAGCGCCGATTGCTGCACGAGCTTGAGCGCAAAAATACTGTACGGCAAAACGTGCATTGACGGAGTCACTTTTAAGTAACTCTGCGATATCACTACTTTCGCCTTGAGACAGAGCCAGTAATCCCATGCGGTGATAAGTCAGTTCGATCAGTTCATCGGCGCCGACTTTTTTCATCAATTCCAACATCACCCCAGGATCCAGATCGCCGCTGCGAGTTGCCATCGGAATACCACCGGCGGGGGTATAACCCATTGTCGTCGCAACGGATTGCAAGTTTTGCAAGCAACATAAACTGGCGCCGCTGCCCAAATGTGCGATCAATACATTGTTATAAGCAATTTCTCCTAATAAATCGGGGAGTTTGCGTGCAATATGCGCGTAATTCAAACCATGAAAACCAAAACGCCGTAATCCATATTCATTGGGTATCGGTAAACGCCAAGCACTTTCCGGAAGTGTGTGATGAAATGCCGTGTCAAAACAGGCAATCTGCGGAACTGCAAATGCACTTTGACAAAACCGCGCGCCGTGCAGATTACTCTCCATGTGCAAGGGCGCCAGATGCGCAATAGACTCCAATCGCTGAAATTCTTCTGCCGTCAATAAGCGAGCGGCATCTGGGCAATCTCCCCCATGCACGAAGCGATGACCTATCACGTCTATGCGAAGATGCGTTAGCTCATTTTTTAGCGAATTCAACGCGGCTGACAATCCACTTTCAACGGTATTAGGTGTTAACGGAAAGCGAAAATGCTGACGCTCACCGCCATCCAGAAACACGCAAGCTTTTAGGCTCGATGAGCCGCTGTTGACGGTGAGTATGTTCATACGGCTATTTTGTCTTATCTAACCGTTGTGTCGGGCCACACCCAGTTATCCAATTCAGGCATATCGATCCCGTATTCATGGGCATAGTTAACCGCGGCCTGTTGTTGATCATGTATTTTTGTTTTCACTGCAGTCGAGTTTTTTAGCGTAGGAATATATTTGAGCACGTCCATCACTAAACTAAAGCGATCGATCCGATTGAGTATGGCAAGTTCCAACGGGGTATTGATACTGCCTTTTTCCACATAGCCACGCACGTGGAGGTTCTTATGCCCATTGCGACGATACGCCAAGCGATGAATCAAGTAAGGATAGGCATGAAAATTAAATAGAATCGGCCGATCCGTCGTGAACAGTTCGTCAAATGCTTGATCACTCAAGCCATGCGAATGTTCTGCTTCAGGAGTTAAGCGATACAAGTCGATTACGTTGATATAGCGCACTTTTAATAAGGGAAAATGTTCGCGCAACATGACAATCGCAGCAAGCGCTTCTTTAGTGGCAACTTCGCCCGCGCTGGCAATGACAATATCGGGATTGCCATCATCGTTACTTGCCCATTCCCAAATCCCTAAACCTTTTTGGAAATGTGCTTCGGCTTCATCCATATTCAGATATTGCAAGTGTTTCTGCTTGTCACACACGATCACATTGATATCGTTTGTCGATTGTAGACAATGATTCACGGTTGCCAGCAAGGTATTCGCATCGGGTGGCAAATAAATTCGAGTCACAGTGCTTTTATTCACGACTAAATCCAGAAAACCAGGGTCCTGATGTGTAAAACCGTTGTGATCTTGCCGCCATACCGTTGATGTCAGCAATAGATTGAGTGACGAAATGGGTTGACGCCACGGTACATCATTGCACATGTTTAACCATTTGGCATGTTGATTAAACATCGAATCAATCACATGCACGAACGCTTCATAGGTTGAGAAAAAACCGTGACGTCCGGTTAATAAATATCCTTCCAGCCAGCCCTCTAACGTATGTTCGGACAGCATTTCCATCACTCGACCGTCTGGGGATAATTCGCCGCCATCAGCGTCTTCAGGCAAATAATCGGCGAGCCACGTTTTTTTACTGACCGGATAAATATCATCCAATTTATTCGATGAATTTTCATCGGGAGAAAATACACGGAAATTTTGTAAATTATTTTTCATCACCATCGCTAAAAACTTACCAACAGCGCGAGTGTTTTCCGCATATATCTGTGCAGGTTGCGGCAATGGTATTGCAAAATCACGATGATTAGGCAGAACCAAAGCTTTACGCAACGAACCCGATGTATGTGGATTCGCGCTCATGCGTTGATTACCCTGTGGTGCTAACGCTTTCAATTCCGGTTGCAGTGAGCCGTGCTCGTCGAATAAATTTTCTGGTGCATAGCTGCGTAACCAAGATTCCAGTTGTGCTAAATATTCTGGATTACTCTGAATGTTATTGAGCGGTACTTGATGCGAACGCCAGTAACCCTCGACTTTTTTGCCATTGACATTTTTGGGGCCGGTCCAACCCTTTGGCGAACGTAAAATAATCATCGACCAGTGTTGGCGTTGCGCTACGCCAGTTTGCCGCGCATCGTGCTGCAACGCATGGATCTGCTCGACGCAGCTATCCATTGCCTGTGCCATCGCCTGATGCATTTCCAAGGACTCCTCGCCCGAAACGAAATAAGGTGTCCAGCCATAGCCTTCGAATAACGCTTTGAGTTCTGCTTCTGAAATGCGTGACAAAAGGGTGGGATTGTTAATTTTGTATCCATTTAAATGCAGAATGGGCAGCACAGCACCATCGGTAATCGGATTTAAGAATTTGTTGGAATGCCATGAGGTCGCCAATGGGCCGGTTTCAGCTTCACCATCGCCTACCACTACGGCAACGATCAGATCAGGATTATCAAATGCCGCGCCAAAAGCATGACTCACACTATAACCAAGCTCTCCTCCTTCGTGAATCGAACCGGGTGTTTCCGGCGTACAGTGACTACCAATACCGCCTGGGAAGGAAAACTGCTTGAAAAATTTTTGTATTCCCGCGGCATCTTGGGTGATATCCGGATAAATTTCCGTGTATGTGTTTTCCAAATAAACCGGAGCCAGTACACCAGGCGCCCCGTGACCAGGGCCGGCCATAAAAATGCAATTCAGATCGTATTTATTGATGACGCGATTCAAATGCACATAAGCGAAACTTAGCCCCGGACTGCTTCCCCAATGCCCAATCAAACGTTGCTTGATGTGCTGAGGTTTTAACGGTTCTTTTAATAAAGGGTTATTGCACAAATAAATCATACCGGCGGCAAGATAATTACAAGCCTGCCAATATCGGTGAATCTCAGTGTATTCTTGCTTATCCATAATCAATCAATCCAATTGAGGCCATTAATATTAGCTGCCTAGAATATAAAAGGTATGTGACCGTTTGATTAAATTCGTAATAAACATGGTTGTACCGCATAAACTGAAGTAACAATGGATAGAAATTTCTAAAAGTGCGTACACGTCATTCTGTTGTCATATAAAACGTTTAAGCTGCCTCGAAATAAGTATATTTAAGGCGGATCGAAAAATGCTGGACGTGGATTCTTTACTAAAAGATTATTTTCAGAATAAAGAAGAAGATAAAAGCAAATTTCTCATGAAAGCAGCTTCTTCAGTATTAAAGAAGCTATTACATCAAGATGAAATCAATCATTTCATTGAAACCAACCAATATTTAGAAGGTTTGGAATTCAATGACGCGGTACTAGATCACTTCAATTTTAGCTTCCAAGTTTCTAATAAAGATCGCGCGCGCATTCCGGATCATCGCCGCGTTTTGATCGTCGCTAATCATCCGTTGGGTTCGTTGGATGGGCTTGCGTTACTCAAGTTGATTTCCGAGATCAGAACGGATGTAAAAATTGTCGCTACTTCGTTACTCAATTGTATCGATCCGTTACAAAGCTTGTTTCTTTCTGCTGATAATTTTTCAGGTGAGCAACGTAAAGGGATTAACCCGATCGTCGCAGCTTTAGAAGCAGATCAGGCAGTGATTTTATTTCCTACTGGAGATGTGTCGCGCATATCTCCTTTAGGTGTACGTGACGGAAAATGGAACACCGGCTTTTTATCGTTAGCGAAAATGACTCAAACGCCAATTCTCCCTATTTTTATAGACGGTAAAAATTCAACGCTTTTTTATGGCTTGTCGGGAATTTACAAGCCGCTGGGTACGCTGATGCTCGTCAATGAAATGTTTAATCAGAAAGGTAGTGAAATCATTTTCCGGATTGGCAAGCCGATTCCGTGGGAATCCATTGCGGCAATGGATTTATCTAAAAAAGCTATCGCTAAGATGATGCGAAAGCAAGTTTATTGGTTGGGCAAAAAGAAGAAAAAAGAGCTGTTCAAACCCATCGAAAATATTATTCATCCGGTGCGGACAAAGCTAATTCGCAAAGAACTTAAAGTATCAGAATTAATTGGTAAAACCCATGATGGGAAACACATTTACCTATTCGATTACCTTCCAAATTCGAGTGTGATGCGAGAAATTGGCCGTTTACGTGAACTTTCTTTCCGTCAGGTTCAAGAAGGCACGGGACGCGCTTTAGATATTGACCGTTATGATCGCTACTATCGCCATTTGATTTTGTGGGACGAGGAGGAGTTGGAAATCATTGGCTCCTATCGCATCGGCGAAGCATCAAAAATTCTAAAAAAATACGGTGAATCTGGTTTATACACACATAGCCTGTTTGAATTTACACCTGCTTTAATCAGCAAATTAGAACACGCCATTGAGTTAGGCAGAAGTTTTATTCAACCTCGCTATCAAGGCAAGCATGCGCTAGATTATCTCTGGTATGGAATTGGCGCGTACCTCTATCAACATCCTGAAGTACGATACATGCTGGGTCCGGTTTCGTTGAGCACTGCTTTACCTGAGTTAGTTCAAAAAAACATTGCTAGTTTCTATAGCCAGTTATTTGGCAGCAACGAAGTGTTGGCTATTCCAAGACTTCCTTTTGCATGGGAGGAATCTGAAAATGTAACTGACGCTCTGGAAGTTTCTAACGATGAGGAATACAAACAAGCTTATGCCTTATTAAAAGAAAAGGTGGGTCAAGCCGGCGCGAAAGTGCCGATACTGTATAAACAATATGTCGAATTATGCAACCTCGGAGGTTGTCAATTTTTAGGCTTTAACGTGGATCCAAACTTCTCCAACTGCGTCGATGGACTGATTCTGGTTCATATCGAAGCGATCAAAGAAAAGAAATACCAACGCTATATCCAAAGCCATGCGGCTATGACTAAGAATATCGTATCAATTTGAGTACAGTAAAGATTTCACAGCATTTTCACACGATACGATTCGAAGACAAAACCTTTAAGAGGTTGTTAATGGTCATAATACCTAAGAATTCCAACTTTGTTTCCATCACACTCCGTGAATCGCCCCGGGTTTTGAGGAGGCTGTTTAGTTAAAGTTATACCAGCGTAACGCTTTCCTTGACGAATTGCCGGTAGTAGTTTGCCTCAGCTTCTGCGGGAGGTATATAGCCTATAGACTCCAG
>WBZN01000307.1_pt2 | contig 37134 bp, 30 predicted proteins | sample 5204281 | NCBI WGS metagenome assembly WBZN01 (sample SAMN12344347, study PRJNA552823) | activated sludge metagenome | biome: Activated sludge suspended growth; feature: Nitrification reactor; material: Wastewater; isolation source: activated sludge from nitrification reactor of wastewater... | reverse complement strand
TACAGAGTATGGGCGGGTCGTTCATGCCGAGATGGAGGCGCTCCTGAGTTGTGCGAGAAATAATGTTAGCACTCGAGGAGGACAGTTATTTTGTACGACATTCCCTTGCCACAACTGTGCGAAACATATAGTTGCAGCCGGCATCAAGCGCGTGGTGTTTATTGAGCCATATCAGAAAAGTAAGGCTGCAGAGTTTCACTCGGACTCGATTAGCGTCGGATTCTCTCCTTCTCACAATACCGTTCACTTTGAACCGTTTGTTGGGATTGGTCCTAGAAGGTTTTTCGATCTCTTTTCGATTCGACTGGGCGCAGGTTATGAACTTAAACGCAAGAATAACGATGGCTTGGTCATTGATTGGAATTTGTCAAATTCCTCTAAGATGAGAGTGCAAATGCTGCCGGGCTCTTACCTCGACCTTGAGCAAGAGGCAAGAGAGCAGTTCGAGAAGCATCACCTCTGACGCCGAGCATTTAACGAAATAGCGAACCAGGAGTAGGGTTTCTACGTGGCTGGGATCGGGAAAGGTCTTTCTTTCTTACTAACGCCCTCACCTTTCTCTAGCACACACAGCCAAAACTCTGTAAGGAGGGTCAACAACTTGCCACAATTTAGAAGGAAAGCTAACAGAGCGATTTGCATTGCCCTCCTCACAGGGCTGTAACATTTTATTGATCATTAGTCGCTTCACTCCGGCGATTTCTAACGTGCCATTAACGCTATCCTCCAAGCTGGCGCAGGAGGGGGTAATGGCGTTTTGGTCGTTCGAAGTCTGGCTGGCTGCGCTCTCCTACTCCGATCGATAATGTTAAGCCAAATGGAGTTTGACCTTGAAAGGAAAGACATTTCCGGAAAGCGCTGCTGGTACTTGAGAGAGAAGATATCTCAATCTGTATACAGAATAGTTACGAGGGATGACTTTCTTACCAACTCCTTTTGGAATTTTTATCTGAAGGCTCCGTCTAGTTCTCCTACGTTTCTTTGATTTGTGCAATTTTGATCAATTCAACACAGTTCAGTTTAATGCGTGACGAGCTGATACCTTCAGAGACTTGGTATTTAGGACATGGGGCCAGCATGCGCGTCCGCGAAGAGAACCGGGAGAAAACGTTTGGGTCTTGCACTTTCTAATCCCAAACTTTTTGCCACATCTGCCGGGTGGTTCCCTCTTGCTTTGCACCGCACTGACGAGACGCTTCCTTGGCCTCTACTTCCATGAAGACGTGGAATGATCCGGCCTTCGTTCTGAATACGATATAATCGTTTCCATCCTTGCCGTTGAAAGCCTTCATCTCAAGACCAAATCCCGCTTTTTTATTTTTTACTGCCATTAATTTTCCTTTCGATCATGGTGCTGATCGCAATGAGCTGTGAACTTATCTGAGGTGCCTTTCCGACTCTTCACTAGAACACAAAAAGCTTTGAGTGCAAGAGCCTCAAGAAAAGACGGTATAAATGACTGTTGTGTTCAATTGTCTTTCATCATTGGTAAGCTCGTTGGCAACGTAAACGGAGTTCTTAAGTTTGAAACGTCAGACGAACACGAAAATAAAAAGGGGGCACCGGGTCCAATTGATGCCCCCTTTTATCGGCGTCGTGAGCCTGCCTGACTTAAATTAAATTTCGCTGGACCTCTTATGAAGGAGATCCAGTACAGCATCCTTATCCACCTTAGAAAGTGGCAGCATGTAGACCAGATAGGAAATCTCGTCATCTTCCGGGATGAGATCCCAGGTAGCATAGCCACGACTTTGAGGGAAAACTTTTCCGGTTTCCAGAGTAACCCATCGAGTCCCTATTCTGTTTGAATAGGTGTCTTCGTCCCGATATTTTCCGTATGCGACAACGTAGCCTCCATCCACCCTGAGCAAACGCTCAGGAGTGAACTTGGTGCTTTCAGGCATGTGGACAGGAGGATGTGTAAGTGTGAGCGACATGAGTCAAACTCCTTTGTTTAGGTGTGTAATGACTGACTCGTCAAGGCAGGCTCAACTGCCGACGGTGGAATGCTACGTTAGGTGAGATGGGATGTCAATGCTTGCCCAAGCACATTTAAGTTAAGGTGGTTTTGGCCGTTTTTCGTTCGTTGTATTCCGAAGTAATGCTCGGCAAGAATTGGATGCGCGCTGATAAATTCGTTCATCGAGCATTTTCAACAGTTGCACGCTTGACCAAGCTGGCTACTGTCCTATATAGGACAGCCTATTTGTAAGCCATTGTAAAACCGTGTAGCAGATTGGGATGTTGCAGCACGTAAGGCACTGATTTTACTTATCGCCTGGGGCCTTTTTAATGCAGGTCTATTTTAGGACTACCCTCAAGCTATTTCATCTCATCTTTTACAGAAGAGAAATACCCCCTTATCCTTTTATCTCCTTAGAGTCGAAAAGTTTTTCCTCAAAGGATGTGAGCGCCCGTTCACTGGCCCCCAAAAGTGTGACGATAGCAATAACCTCCAAGACTAGAATAAGTTTCAATGAGCTGTTCGGTGCGCTCTCGGAAAGGGTCATGATAATTTGGTGAAATGTGCCACCGGAGGGGAGACTAAGGGGGACCATGCCTGAGAGGAGAAAGCCGACGCCTACCATGCTTGCAGCAAACCCAGTGGCGAGCCTCCTAACAGCACTTCTGTGATAAGGGGCAGAATCGCCGGACACTATTACTCCTGGTATTTTAGATATGACACTTACGCAAGCTCCGGTAATGCCTGCAAATGCTATCCCCAGTGAAATGGGTCCATTGAATAGACAATATAGTGCCGCGACTAACGAGACCAGTATGCCGGTGGTGAGCCGCCAGGTAAGCCAACTCATCTCCTTGTTGTAGGTGTCTTGATATTCACTCCACTCATCATATTCCCTGAACATGGTGTACAGAGCGGCGCGAGCTTTCTGAGGATCGCTGGAATTGAGCTCCGGGACTACGTCCTTCCTTAATATTTCTAACGCAGTCGTTGGGAGAGTCCATTGCTCCATACTGCTTAAAATGCTTGCCCCTTGTAATGGAATCTCCGCTAATGGGCACATATAGGCTCGAAGACGGTAGAGACTTTCCGCCTCATCCTCAATTTGTCCCCATTCTGCCTCTGTAGCCGCTTTGTCGATTCTTGATTCAAGTTCAGCAAATTTCCCAATCACGACCCGGACAAAATCATCATCAAGAGCAGATCCAGCAGACCTGCTAACAGTAAGTGATAATTCAAATTGGTTTCGATACGAAATTACGCTGGTCGCAATTGTTGCTTGGCTTTCTTTTACATTTGGATCGTCCAATCGCTCCGTTATATTCATTTATTTCCCTCTTCGACAGGTAACACTCTCGATTCTACTAATGAAGATTTGCTCATGCTCAGCAGGTTCTAGCTGTTAAGCGTAATAGTCTAGATCTCAACAACTTCCAGAGCCGATATCGCTTCCTTGCCAGATGCACCATATAAGTAATTATGCTATATTGTTCGAGAGTGATGACTTCAAACCGAAGACCATGCTCTCTACCCGCATTTTAGTGAGGTGGATCCATTAGATTTGCCGAATACTTTGCCACCTAGCTTTCACCCTGCTGCCAGCATGCGCAAGGCGCGGATGCCGGGCAAAAAGAAATAACCGCCTCCCCGCACAGTAACGAAACGGGGTAGTGCGCTGGTGTGACGGGCCACGGGGAAACGGTTAACAGTCATGCCGGTCGTTTCGTCGTTCGCCCCTACGATTGGATCGTGCTCATTGCCGAGATTAATAAAGGCTGAGCTGTTAATCCACGCCTGCTGGAGAAACTCAAACTGACGTCCATAGCTAGCATTGATCATTAGGATCAGTACGCCTCGGTCCATACCGTCGGCCTCTATCACGCCTTCGGGGAGGCGAGGGCCGTAGGGCAGACCCCGCCGCATCAGGCGGTGCCGCTTAGTGTTAAGTGTGATATCATTCGGATTGCGAGGGTTGGTTCGACGGATGTGGGCACCCTGAGGACACTTGAATCCCTTTGGGTCGTTGTCATAGTTGAAATTGTTGTTGCGAGAAGTGTCAGCAGCGAGATCCACGTCATCCCGATCTGGAGAAAGCACTAGCGGTGCGCCACTGCGCCAGCGGCCCATCATTTTGGCTGCCATCGCTTCCTCGCTGCCGCTAAGATTGGCATTGTCCCGAAGGAATTTCCGAAAGCCCGCCACATTTTGATGTAATTTTCGAAGCGCCAGAAAACTGCCATTCCGCGCGATTCTTTCAGGAATCGCTGCGCCTGAAATCTCGCCTTTCTCGTCCGGGTAACCCAGGATGAACTCGCCAGGCTCAAGTGGTTCCTCTTGCCCTGGAATTGATTCCATACCGCTGCCCTTGATGATGGGTTGAGAGAGCCCATCTCGAAAGCCAAAGTGTTCTCGGAGATCCGGCGGGAGATCAAGATCTTGAAACGCGACGGTTAGGAAGTCACCGTGGGCTTGGGCGATACGGACGAGACGTTCGGTTTCGTTCTGCCGGATCTCGGCAGTCTGGGCGCTGAGCAAAAGCAGAACATGGCTGTCTTGGTCATTTATGCCGGGATCCCAATTCTGCGGGCTGCTTGCACCTACATCACCAAGTATTTTTGCGCGACTGGCGATGCCGTCTTGAAACTCTGCGGGGAAGGTTATCAACAAGTCTGGCGGCACTCCCATCGCAGCAAGACCTGCATGGGAGAAGCCGATATTGATGCAGAAGTCGGGCTTCCTGTCCCACGGTTTGGCCGTTGTAATCTCATCCACCAAATCCCCGAGCACTCGGCGTGCGCCCGCCTCCACGGGGATGCGCAAAAACACGCAACGACAGCAAGGCATCGCGTAGGGTCGAACGATCAGTCCCTGAATGTCCTCGATTTCGAGCATGAGAAGAGTTCTTTACTGAAGCGACTGGAGCAAGTCGACAAACTTATCACGGACGGCGATTGCTTTTAGCACGTCTTTATGCGTGTTTTTCGGATAGGCGCTGTAAAAGAGTTCTGCCTTGGTTTGATGGGAGCGCACCCATTCCTTGAATACTTGGCGGTCGATTGCGCCCTTTTCCGGGTACCCCTTACAGCAACCCCAGATTCGATCAAGACCAGCTCGCAGAGGCTCGTGATCCACGAAATCGTCAAGGTACTGATCCCAAGTACCGTCAAAGTTACTGTCGAAGAGCAGGCGAGTGTCGCTGTCGATGATCACCCAACGGGCGAAATGGATAGTACCGATCTCTTCTATCAAGCTGGGTTGGACCGCGGCCAACACCTGTCGAAGTATGAGAAGTTTTTCGGGGAGAATGTTGGTGATCAGCGTCATTTCGGTTTGAATCATGGTGTGCTCCATCTCTGATAAAGTTCGTGTACTCGTCAGTGTTGATGTTCGAACACTACGTTGTTCTAGGCAAAGGATGTGCCGATAGTGGGGCATCATCCGTGGAGCGCAATTCTTAATGTCCCTGTCGACCTTCTAAGCTAGCCGACAACTGCACCGCTTTATCTCCAACGGTCTACGCACCTATGAAGCGGCTTTACTTTTCCGCAGACCCTCATTCAAAGATTGTGTTGGTCTGAAACGACCGCTTTGGCCAAATAATTGATCAAGCGACGAGAGGGTGAGATAGGTATGAGATGTAATAGGAGTTACCCTCAGTACATTGATTTAGGAATGAGTTACTTAAATGTCCATCAGATTTGTGCTCAACATTCAAATTCGCATTTGCGTTAAGGCTGTATGTAAACAGATACACATTGTATCTAATTCGATAAATCCTCTGGGCCCTCCTTCTAGAATTTAGATTTCACCCCACGTGTCGCAATACGGTACATACGTAAAAGATTCCCGTGGCGCTGTTCGTGCATCGCCTGGCGATTGAGTTTAGAGTTCCAATCAAAACTTGCTTCGTGTGTCTTTGACTTTATTCACGGATAAAGAGGGAAGAACCATGCCTATCGTTTTTGTCCATGGGGTGAACAATAGAGATGGAAACGTGTACAGAGAAACACAGGTATCACGTGATGGCTTTCTCAGAGAAATAATTGCTCCAGCTCTTGGCTTGTCGCCTGACGGAGTGCATCTCTCAAGTCCATATTGGGGTGCAAAAGGGGCACAATTTGCCTGGGAGATGGCCGTACTGCCGGATGCAATGGCTAGGTTCGAGAATTTTGGCGGCGGTGAGGACGTTGAAGCGTTTGGAAGAGTTGAGACCGTACTCGCCACTTCCGCTTTAGCGGGTGGTGGTCCGATTATCGAAAACGCCCAACGAGATTTCGCAGGAGTCGTAGATGTTCTCTATGCCTCCGCGATGGCTGGTGCGAAGACAGAATCGCAAGCCCGAGATATTGCACGCTCCTACCTCGCCGCCTCTGCGTATGCCGAGAAAAATCCTGCGCCGGCGTGGCTCGCTAATAGTGTAGAAACTAACTTCGTAGACCAGCTCAACGATTACGCAGATGCAAGTAAGACGGAGTCGTTTGGGCCCGGCGGAATTCTAGATTCGTTGAAAGAGGGGTTTTCACGCCTCGTGAATGCACTGCCCGATGTAGCCAGTGGAGTCGCAACTCGCCTGGCAAGAAATCAATTAAACGCGACCGTCACGCGCTTCGCCGGGGATGCATTCACGTACCTTGCACGCCGAGGCACGAAAGAGGCGCCCGGTGAGATCATTAAAATTGTGATTAATGCACTCCGAGATGCCGTAGCAAAGAGAACAGCTCAGGATGACAAGCTAATCATTATTGCGCATAGCTTTGGCGGTGAAATTGTCTATGACATCCTTACATACTTTGACACTGGACTAGAGGTTGACTGCCTACTAACTGTTGGTTCACAGGTTGGACTGTTCGAAGAAATGAAATTGTACGTCGAGAGCAAGGCAACCGTACCCCAAGACCCTCCCAAGGGAAAAGTTCCGAGACCGCCTCAATTGAAGCGATGGTTGAACGTTTTCGACATGAACGATGTGCTGAGTTATCGGATCGAACCCGTGTTCGCCGGAACCTCGGACTTTCAATATGATACTGGCTACAGTTCATTGAGTGCTCATGGCGGGTACTTCATGCGTCCCAGCTTTTTCAAGCGCCTGGCCGTACGACTTCAAGAGTAAGGAGGGGATAGTGTCACTGGTTTTTGACTCAGGTCAGAACAATAATCCTGGCACGCATGTCCTTGCCATAGGCGTTGGACGATACCCTCATTTGTTAAGGGGAGATGGCCGCCTCGCCGCTAAGCCTCTCGGGCTTAGGCAGCTAGATTCGCCACCGGTATCCGTTCGTGCAATATCAGAATGGTTCTTGGCGCCGGTCACACAACCCAATAGTGTTGGGTTCATAAACTCCGCAGCACCAATTGCCACTCTGCATGCTCTAGCCTCGGCATCGGAGTCGGTTACGCTGGCGACTCCAAATGGCCCTGTGGCTCTCGAAGCTGCAACTAGGAGTAACATCGATGCGGCATTTGCCTCGTGGCTTAGGTGCCTGAAGCGTAATGATGGAAACGTCGGCGTCTTCTATTTCTGTGGTCATGGTCTTATGCTTTCCGATCACTATTTACTAGCGGAGGACTTTGGCGGAAACGATCTTCAACCGTGGGCAGCGGCATTCGACATATCCTCCACGATTCGAGCGGTTGAACGTGAAGTAAAAGGAGCCCTTTATTTCTTTCTTGATGCCTGCCGGGAGGTTTCCCAAGAAATTGCTTTGAGCGTGGGCGCAAATCCCTCCGCCCTGATGGCTGCTGATCTTAGACTAAAAGTGTCTCGATCGTCGTTGACCAGGATTTCGGCAACGGGCGAAGGTCAGTTAGCTTTTGCTGAGGCGGGAGGCCACGTTTCACGATTCACAAAAGCACTTATCCAATCTCTATCTGGATTTGCCGGCATCAAAGCTGCCGGCCAAGCAGCCTGGGATGTTGATGGAGAGACATTGGCATCCGCAATCCGGAAGATTCTTGAATATGATTGGGAGAAGGCAAAAGATGGAAAGGGGACGCAATTGCAGTTGTCTGAGCAGATTATCCATGGGCGAGCTGTGCCATTGATTCGTTTAAATTTCTCACCGAAGGTCGCCGTCGAAGTTACATATTCACCCGAAACGAAGCGCGCACTCTACGAGTTATACTTGCAGTCAGCTGTAATGCGCGTCGCTCAAACCCAACTCGACAAACCGTTTGAGGTGGATGTTCCAATGGGTATTTATAGCGTCGGCGCCGTCGACCCAGCCGGAATATTGGAGGCTGATGTACGCCCAAACGAAGACTTGCGTCCACCTAGATATAATGTAGTGCTTGGGACACCGTCATGAAGACCTTGCGCATATTCCTCAATTACGGCTACAGCTTGGCATTTCCCCAAGTGCCTCAGCGAGGCAGTGCACAGGGAGTAGCTTTGCCCGTTAAGGTACTTGACGATCAGGGCACCATTCTCGCTGATGGAATCGCTTCATCCCAGAAGCCAGCACAAATTGAGTTGGCGGACGAGAATCAACGTGTCTTTGCCAGATTGACTTGGCCATCTGGTCGAACGGAAACCCAAGAGCTTAACTTGTCTGGATCAGGCTCTTTTGACATTACTTTTTCAGATGCGGGAATCTCGAGAAACGAATGGTCCGCTTGGGCAATTCCCAGACTCAATAAGCGCACTCAATTGGCGAAAAGCGATAGATCATTCAATCTTGAAATCGGGCGGTATGCGAAGGTATGGCTGCGGATCTGGCGCTTCGAAGGCACTGAATGGAAGTCAACACAGATGGCTCCAAGCATGCAATACAAGAGTGATGCGGCCCGGCAGATTGATCTAAGCCTTGAAAGATACCCTCACCTACTACAAATCGGTGGTTCAGATGTGCCTTGGCGGTTTATTGCACTACCAGGTGGCGGGCCCTGTAGAGTTCTGTTGACTCCCAACGATTCAAATGACCCAAGAGCTGATCCTTTAAAAGTGGTAGTGACAAGCTTCCGCACCGATGTAGAGACACTTCTGGAATTTCTGGCACGAGACTCAATTCGCGAAGCAAGCACAATGGCGGGTTCAGAAGCAATCGCGTATGAATTATTCGAGGACAAGTTTAATGATCCCATTGCCGCAGTAGTCGGAGGATATTTCCTTTTGCGAGTTGAGAACTGGGAGCGAGTTCCGCTTTCGTGGTGGAACTACTTGAGCAGCTTCTCATGGGTTCCGGATACGGCAATACTACATTGTATCCGTCTCCTTCGAGCAGGTATTACGGGTGAGGACAGTCGACTGACAGCATTGCGTCTGTTCAAGGACTGCTTGGACCGAGGTTGGCCGGTTTACGAGGAAGGACTGCAACTTCTCCAAGAAGCAGGATCTCTACTGAAGCACATCGCCAATGCAGCAGACGCGCCGTATTTTTCACGTGTTGAGGCCCTCTCACTTGCAAAAACCTGGGCGGGGTCCTCTTTAAGTTTTTACGGTCGAGAACCAGCTAAGCCGAGTGCTGTGTTATGGGTTGGAATGCCAGACGCCCCCCGAAGGCGTCAATTGGCGAGCCGCGATTGGGTAGAGCAAGTTGGCCAATTCAATAGCCAAACAGTCAAGGAGGAAGGAATTCCTGATGTCTCGATAGCAAGTCGGCTCCTGACCTCATCGGAATTTATCAAGGAATTTTCCCCAAAGACGTCAACGCAATTTGCTGCATCAGAGAATGAAACCTCTCGGAGCGAACGTATTGAGAGTGATTTGTATGCTGGAAGGAGATCTGTCGGGCCAATTCAATCGAAGAGAAAGGAAAGGGCAAGGGTGGATCCGAAAAAAGGTAATTGGATGTTGCTAGGAGATATTGGGCCTGACAGTAGCAGCGGATAGGGCTAGTCAAGCAATTAGTTTCTAGGAGATAACAATTATTCCCGCACCCTGATTGTGTGGATGCGTAATCCAGAATGCCATAAATAGAAAGTCCTAGCGGTTCTCACACTCCAACTTACAGTGCCTCGCGCATTGAGTGAGGATGGTCGGTATGCCAACCAAATCTCGGAAGAAGCGAGCTTCGAAAACCGCCCGATTAGAATCTGCGCAAAGGAAGCAAGAGGCGGTAACATGCGTTCGTGAAAACCGCGAGGATTTGGCTGCTGTGTCGCGGCGATTTGGTATATCCCGCCGCACACTTGCGCGATGGATTAATGAGTCTTCCGCCTCTAAGGAAGAAGATCTTTGGATTCCTCCACCTCCTCCAGAATTGTCTGAGCAGGATGCCCTGCTTGCCAGACTTACTAATTCCCCAAAAGAGATTGTTGCATTAGCCAGAGAAGGAGAACCTCCAATTCTTGCGGCAGTTGAGGTATTGCGAGAGACTTTGAATACACATAGTTCTATTGAGGCTGACTTCTTCCAGGATGTTGAGAGTGCAATAGAGAGATTGCTGCTTCAATATGGGCTTCGCCGGTGGCGATACCGTTCAATTGAGGTTGAAGGTCGTCCTCTGAATGCATGGACCTATTTCAGTCCTTCTGAAGAGCAGCTATTTCAGGCCATTAATGATAAGCATCCGCTGCTACTGGCGGTCACCCTAGAACCTCAAAGATTTACCCGAGCCATCATTGAGCGGTATGGGGCGGGGGCGAGTACCCGACCCATATTTCTCTGGACTTCGCCTTCCGGTCTATTTGAAATCGAAAACAGATCCGAAACAATTGTCTTCCATCCAATCGCCAATCCGACACGCATTGCAGAAAACGCCCTTTTCCAATTTTTCTATATCCCAGAGTTTCGCGGGCAATCCGATGATACCTCTCTTAGGAAAATTGCTCTTGCAGAAAAAGCAAGAGAGGACAGCCCCGTTACAATAACTCGGAGAATAGGCGAGCGGAAGGTCAGGATCTGGCCGTTGGTTTTTGAAGACGCGAGCCCCATATCTGTCGTTGCGGCTATCGATGAGGAGGAAGACGAAGCCAAGAGGTCCCCGCTTAGCGACGATGAAACGCGTGAGGTAAGGGAAGCTCTGACAGAGTACCTCGTCAACATAGTATTAAAGACCAACTACCTAAAGGAGAATGCGACAACTTTTAAGACAATGGAATTTGACAAGGTAATCTCCCGATTGTTGGACAAACCTACTAGCGAGGCGATAGTTATCTTAACTGATGGCCATCACCATATAGCTCGTGACATGGGGCCGCCTCTTGCAGCCGTGAATGCACGCGTACTAAAGGATGCGTACTATAGGCTTCGACGGATGCGGCGTGGAATTAAAGTGGTTCTATTTGCTGCGGATTCAGAATTTCCGAATGACTTGCGGGAGGAACTCCAACGCATAGACCTTCCTCTTCCCACTCGACAGGAACTTGAGGTTGCACTGCTAAAACACATTCGTGGGATTGGGCTCCCGGAAAACCTATTGGACTCCGGTCCCGGCGGATATCTTACTCGACTAGTAGACGCTTCATGTGGGATGACGATGGGTGAGACCAGAACGGTAATCGAGCGATTTGCAAAGACCTCGGCAGATCAGCCGTCCGAGCTCATTGCTGCCATGCATGACGAAAAAAAGAAGTCGATTGCTAGAAGTCCCGCACTTGAGCTTATTGATTTGAAGGGGGTTGGAGCAGAGCTGGGAGGACTTGATCGACTTATAAAGTGGCTTGAGGCTCGACGGCATGTCTTCGAAAAACCCGAGGCTGCCCATGATGCAGGTATTGACCGACGCCCTAAAGGAGTCTTGCTCTTAGGCATCCCAGGCACAGGTAAGAGCCTTGCGGCAAAAGTAGTTGCAAAAAGTTGGAGGTTGCCTCTTCTCCGTCTAGATATGGGGGCTGTGCAAGACAAATTTGTTGGGTCTTCCGAGGCCAGGATACGAGAGGCCCTCAAGACAGTTGAAGCTATGTCTCCCTGCGTTCTCTGGATTGACGAATTGGATAAAGGCGTTGCACAAGGCGAAGGGACAGCGTCTCACAGCACTGACCTGAACGTTCGGGCCACACTACTAACATGGATGCAAGAGCATACGGATCCAGTATTCGTCGTGGCTACGGCTAATAGGATTAGTCATCTTCCCCCAGAACTTATGCGGGCTGGCCGATTTGATGCCAGGTTCTTTCTTGGATGTCCAGGAGCTCTCGGAAGGAAGGACATTCTACTCCTGCACCTTAAGAAGCGACGTATTGATGAAGGCACGCTTGACATTGAAAAGATTGTCGCCGCTATGCATGGTTTCACTGGGGCTGAAATCGAACAACTAGTGCTAGATGCTCTATATGATTCATTCAGTGAAGATGAACAATCCCGGCCACAGATGAGGCATTTTGAGGCTCGGCTTGTGACTTCTAAGCCACTTATCAAGACCATAGGTGTGCGTGATGATAAAGGACGAGGCGGTGGTTTGGATGAAGTGTGGGAGCTGATTGAACAAGGAAGAGTTGAGCTCGCATCAGATGATTTGCTTACAAAGGCTCAGGTCGCAAGTTTGATAGACCCATTCCTCTATCGACCCGTTTACTGCCGAAAGGAGCAGATCGCTGGTTTTGAGTCGCTTCAGTCTAAAGCTGAGCGACTCTCCATGAGCGTCCCCCATGGAGGCGCCATAGCTACTGTACTTGATGCCGGAGAGGATTGGGTTTTTGTGTATACAAACATTCGTTATGATCAGTTGGATAAGAATGATTTTAAATTTCTTGATCGCATATCAACCATTGAAAACAACGGAATCTTCGATACGTTGGTTGTTCAGTATGGCGTGGAGCAAATTCTCTTTCTGGAAAAGTCCATTCAAGAAAAGTTTAAATCCAGTTCTGCGTTATCTCAACTTTCAGATCTATTTGCCGAAGCGTCTTCTTAGTATGCCATTCTGCTCTGACGGATGTTCATCGTATGAGCAATAAAAGCAAATCGCTACTTGCCATCCAGCCGCTGGCTTCTGAGGATGAACCAGCATCCGCCCTGTTCTACGTATTGAATGAATCATCGAATTGGGAACAAGGAGAACCTGCGGACGGAATGGCATTTGTCGCCGACTCTACAGGAATCCTTGTGACTGCCGCCCACGTTGTGTGGTTAATGGGTAAATTCCCAGGCAACACCGTCCGAGTATTCTGCCCGTCACCTTTAATCCCACTTCGAGCAACTGCCAAAATACTTGAGCGAGGATGGCGCGGCCCTCAACCCGATATCCGGGGAGGAATTCCTAGGTTGCCAGGTAGGAGCGATTTGCTGGATGAAAGACCAGATGTGGTGCTGGAAGATATTGCCTTACTTCAACTTATGCCAGAAACAATTGAGTTTGATGCTTCGCGAGGAGGAAGCCTTGATTCGCTAGAACTCTTTATCTCCAGGCTACGCGTTATGCCTCTGGGCGTCCCAGGATATAGATCTATGGAAAGTGCCGTCTTCACAATGTGGTGCGTTGATCGTCATTTCCAAGCACCAAGAATGGTTACAGTAAATGGTGAGTTTCGTACTCACGAAAAAGCATTGCACAGTGCTTTCCAAATCGCTGCACCTGAGGTAACTCATGGATTCAGTGGGAGTCCGGCCTGGGATAACGATAGAAGATTAGCTGTTGGATTTGTACGTTCCGGGACGTCGAAACGATTAAAAGGAATGGCCCGCTGCACTGATGCAAGGGCGATTCACGAACATGCCGCCATACCTTTGACCTGGGATATGGATTTGGCAAAAGTAGTGAGTGTCGCTAATGGCCTGGCGACCGATTCTGTAGGTGAGCGGTATGCCCCGTCGCCGATGTCATCTCCCATATTCGTCGAGCCAAGAGGTCGTTTCCTTCGGCAACAGTTAGATATGGGGCTGACAGATGAAAGAGAAGACGGGGCGCCCGCTATCACTTTTGTAAAAGAAACAATGATTGGATCGCCCATGGTTTGCCTTTTGGGTGGACCAGGGGCGGGTAAGTCTACTCTACTGAGAAGATTTGCTATGGAGATGCTTGATGCCCCGACTTTGCTAAGACAAGGGCCTTGTATTCCTCTTATTTTTGAGGCTCGAGATATCCCGCTGGAATTTGACTTGGATGTATTATTCAGTTTGTCTCGGCGTCGCGGCAAGACTCAGTATCAGGAACGGGAGTTATCAGATACGCTTGTACGCAACGACGTTCGAGTCGCTCTTTTTATCGATGGACTGGATGAGATTGAAGACAGGCAAGCTGCACACCTGTTGGCCCAGTGCCAGGGAATACTCTCCGGCAGAACATCAGTTGCCCGCGTCCTCCTATCGAGCCGTCCGAATGACCGCCTTTTCAAACAAGCAAATAATCCCGCCCGCTCTCTAATGCTTATTGAAGTCCTCGCCTTTGATTCAATACAGATTGAAGCATATGTGGCGCAATGCATGCCTGAAATCGAGGAAAGATCCAGATTTCACGAGGCTTTGCGGCGAGTTGAGTGGAACAAAATTGCATTGCCACTCCAACTTAAGATGGCTGCACAAGTGTTCAGAATAGAGAACGCGTTGCCTGCGAGAGATACAGATCTACCATTTGAATACGTTAGATTGCTCGTTAATAAGGGAATTGCTGACGCAACAGCTCGTGAAGATTTGAGCCTCGCTGCAGAGTGCTGGATAAAAAACTATCGTCCCAATGTAGCCAAGGTGTTACAGGCTCTGGCTCTGCTTAGCTTGGAACATGGACAACAAACACTTGATCAGCTCGCTAAAGGTTTAGGTTCCCTCAGCTGTGCCGAGCCATTTGCGAAAGTGCTTCAGAGTCCCAAGGAATGCATTGATTATATTCGTCGTGATCTAATCCCCAGAGTTGGTCTGATAACTATCCGACGTCGACACGATGGAGAAAGATTGGCTTGGGAGCATGCGACTTTTGTCGATGTTCTGGCAGCTGAAGCACGTCTTTCCATGGCAGGCAATGATCCGATCGCTGTAAGTCGTCTCGTTGAGCGGGACAAGCCATTTGGTGGAGATCGATTCATGTTGACACAACTGTCTGCCATGGACCGTGCAGGATGGCATGATCAAGTTGTGCAACGTGTCAAAAGGGCTATGGAAGCTCCTTTTTCGGATCGAAAGGAAGGAATGTTCGCTCTGAGGGCACTTGCTGCAGGGGTGGAACTTTCCTCTGATATTAGGCAGCGACTCGTGTATTTGCTCATTAGAATTGCGTTATCGCCGAAACACGATTTTCAGTTTTGCCATGAAGTTTTCAGCGACGGTGAAGCTTTACCAAGTGCGCGCGATATCCTTCAGCGGCAGAGCATGAGAGAAGATGTCATCAGTGCACTTTGGATGCGTTTTCGCTTGCGAGATCCGCGCCGTCGTGGGCAAAAGCCACCTCTGATTGTAACTCATGCTGAAGCGGCGCTCCTCGATCTATTAGATTTGTGGAATGAATGGTTGCACGTGGGCCTGGAGCTTGTACATCCGGATTCTTTATCCCGCGCAGGGGGATCTGTTAAGAGTGAGTCCCGTGGCACCTTAGAAAGGAACAGCATAGAAAGAGGCGGTTTTGAAATAATGCATAAAGACGGAACAGTGTCTACATTTGAAATGCCCGCGCGAGAGTTCCTCGAAGGAGTCGTAGCTACGGCTAAGACCCTGCCACCAAATCTGCCTCCTGCCCAAGTCGTTTCTATCTATCTGAAAATTGTAACACAAGTGCTTAATGGCAAGCAGGGATAGGGTGGCTGATCCAATAGTTTGGAAATATTCGAAGGATTTTAGCTAGTACCGAAGCCACCGGCGAAAAAATCCGCCTCCAGCGTCTTATCCGCCAACGCCCATTTCAGTCGGCTGACCTCCTTGCGGAGCATCGCTTCACAGGAATTCGACGGGGGGCTTTCGCCTTGTACTGCCGAAACGCCTTCGAAATCTCCCCTTCCCTTCTTGGCCGCGCTTGCCTCCCTCCTGGTGCAAGTGTGCCAATGTTGGCTGTTTTAAGCTAGGGGAGGGTCGGCCTACGCTTTACCTTGCCTTTATCGGTCATCCCCTTGGCGTTCCAACCTTCGGCATCACCAGATGATCCCGGGCATGAGTCGGCCGGCGAATCCCTACGGTAATACCAGTTGCGAGAGCTTTTGGAAAACGCTGAAGCGGGAGGAGATCTACGCGACCGCGTATCGCGATCTGGACCATCTGCGGGTCGAATCTCGCCGCCTTTATCGATGAGTACTATAATAGCACCCGACTTCATTCGGCACTGGGCTACCAGCCCCGGAGCGAGTTTTAGCGCGGGCTCGCGTCCGGGCCGCCGTCGACTGCGGCCCGCATGCAGTTTTTCAGGCCCGCACAGGAATCAACATCGGGAGAAGTCTCGTAGAGGAAGGACGGCAATCAACCCGAAGTGTGCTAATGCGAACCTGTCTCACTGAAGGGGTTCACCCCAAACGCGTGTGCTAAATTTGTGCTAAAATATCTCAAAAAAGCCTCGATTCACTAGAAACCATGGAGGCGATGGAGGAGACCTAATCCATTGATATGTCGATAAAAACGGGGAAGCCATCGCAAAATCAAGCCGCTATAGAAATACTACTTAACGAACTTTTAAGGCGAGGGTCCTGGGTTCGAATCCCAGCCGACTCACCATTTTTCAATAGGTTATGAATTTATGAACTTCCACGGAAGGTTCCGTGGAAGTACATTTCCCCAAAGCCTTCCCTTCAGCAAGAATCTCAGGAAGTTCTTCCTCTCAATTCCTCCCTCGGGAAAGTTTGAGCCGCCTGTGTACTGGGTGATGGGAGCAGCGATCCCCCTGGTCCTCGAATTCGCAAGGGGCCGTCCTTGACGAGGCAACTGTCCCACCACGCCTGTGCTGATGCACATATGGTTCTGGTCAATCGACAGCCCTAGGCAAGCCTCCGGGCATGTGTGAAATATGCGCGTCACCCATGCCGCTATGGAGCCGCCGATACCGTGCGACAGCGCTTTGGTTGGTTCGAATAGGCGATTACGGTGTGGAGGGCTTCATGGGGCGAAGCGATGCAACCAGGGGTTCCAGTACTTGCATGATCAACTGATCTCGTTTGGCGTGTCTATAGCGATGAATAGGTTGGATATCGACATGATCGGATCCCAATGCCAGCTCCAGTGAGATGAGCAAGGCATTGAGAATGAGCGCGCTGCGGAGGGGCAGCGTGCACCCTCCGAATCCCAGCCTGTAAGCCTCATTCAGATCGACGGGTGTACGAAAGCGGTCGTGCTCAAAGCGATAAGGCAGGCTCTCTTCCATTTCCAGTTGACGATGAAGCGCCGCTGACCGCGGCCATCGTCCAGTTGGAGAGTCGGTATGGTCGCTACGGGTATCGGCAGGTGGCAGGACTGCTGCGGAATGACGGGTGGCGGGTGAATCACATGCTGTAATCGCGAGGAGGATCTACTATGAGTCCTTCTCACAATCTCACACCCAAGGAGGACGCGATGAAACAGTATGTGGGACTGGATGTGTCTCAAGCAGAGACGGCGGTGTGTGTCATTGACGAGACCGGAGAGACCCAGTGGGACGGGACCTGCCGCTCAACGCCGGATGCCATTGGCCGGATCTTGAGGCAGCGAGCGCCCGAGGCGGTCACCATCGCGATGGAAACGGGGCCTCTCGCCGTGTGGCACTGGCACGCGCTCCGTCAAGCGGGCTTCCCGGTCGTCTGCCTTCATGCCCACGCCGCCCTCTCCCTTCAGCTGAACAAAACGGATCGTAATGATGCTGCGGGACTGGCGCAACTCGTACGGATGGGGTGGTATCGGGCCGTCGAGGTCAAGAGTCTTGAGAGCCATAGCCTGCGTGTGCTGTTGCGGGTACGCGCACAATTGATTGCCACACGCACGACCCTCTCCAATCAGATGCGTGGATTACTCAAGATCTTTGGCCTCGTGCTCGGGCCGGGCCGGGGCAAGATATTTGAGCATTTAGTCGAAGCCGAGCTCCCGCAGGTTGGTCCCGTCCGCCTAGTGATCACCTCGCTGCTCACACTCTGGCGGCAGATCTCACAGGAGCTGAAGCAGTTAGACCGGGAGATTGAGCGGGTGGCGAAGGCCTCCGCGGTGTGCCAGCGGCTGATGACAGTCCCAGGAGTCGGCCCGATCACGGCGGTGGCCTATGCCACGACGATCGACAATCCTGCTCGTTTCAAGCATTCCACTGATGTTGGGGCCTATCTTGGCCTCACGCCTCGCCGCTATCAATCTGGGGAGGTAGACCGTCCAGGCCCCATTTGAAATGTGGCGATCGACTCGTACGCAGTTTACTCTTTGAAGCCGCCGCCGTGCTCCTGGCTCGGATCAAACAGCCCTCCGCTCTCAAAACGTGGGGGGTGCGCCTCGTGCAGCGGATCGGGTTACAGAAAGCTCGCGTGGCGGTCGCCCGGAAACTGGCGGTGTTGTTACATCATCTCTGGGTCACCGAGACACGGTTCTGTTCAACTCCCGGCGGAGTGTGATGTGCAGCCACCATTGACGATGGAGTGTGTTGCAGGCATGGCTCCTGGCCGACGCCTGAATCATCCCGAGACTCGCTTTACGGCATGACCGTGTGAATCACATCGGGAGATTCACGCGTTCTCTGGCAGCATGGTGAGGCGCCGAGGCGACCTCGAAGACGACAACGAGCCGGGAGTGTGCCGCGCCACGGCAACAGAGTTGACAGGCGATTAGACGACAAGCGGATAGAACGGCTCTATGCCGAGGCCCAGTTGCAGGTGCGATGCCGTACACGCAAGAAGGTGCCGGTGGCGAGCGTCAGCCGCTGGTGAGGCCTGAGGCCGCGAACGCGGTCTGGTCCATGGATTTCGTGTTTGATCGGAGTGCGGAAGGCCTGGCCATCAAATGTTTGACGATCGTGGACGATGCGACGCATGAGTCGGTCGCCATTGTGCCAGAGCGAGCCATCAGCGGTCAGCACGTCACGCGGATCCTCGATCACGTGGCCGCGACCCGCGGCCTGCCCCAGGTGATTCGGACCGACAATGGGAAGGAATTTTGTGGTCGTGCCATGCTGACATGGGCCCATGTGCATACCGTGACGCTGCGGCTGATTGAACCGGGCAAGCCAACCAGAATGCCTACATTGAGTCATTTAATGGGCGCTTCCGTGATGAGTGTCTAAACGAGCAGTGGTTTTTGAATCTCGCGCATGCACAAGCCATCATTGAAGCGTGGCGGCGCGAGTACAACGAGGAACGACCGAAAAAAGCATTGGGCGGACTGACACCCGCCGCTTATGCGAGGCAATTGGCCAGCAAATCGGCTACAGTAGCGACCGGACTCTAAACGTGGCTGCTACTCAAGGCGGGGGGGCGTCGGGTGCACAGGATTTCCACTGGCATTCATCAGCCCCCATACTCGCGCGGACGATTTTGGTCGAACCCGTCTATGAGGCGAGTGTCCATCACTCCTTTTATGAAAGGGAGGACTCTACCTGGCTGGCGGATCCAGTTCTAGCCAATATAGCTGAGGATTTTCATCGTCTTCTTTCGGGGAAATGAGGAAAAAACTGCACCCTCTGATACCAATCTGCAGGGTGTCAGATATTTACACTTTTCCTGAGAAGACGGGACCGCCTGTGATATAAGGGCAGGCGTAGGAACGCCTTCTCGATCGGACTCATCGTTCTCGCAGCTCTGAATATGCGGAGGATGGTACTTTGTCCGCTGCCCTAATAAAATCAAATAGTTTCATGCCGACGCACTGGGATTTCAGCCAGGGAAATTGCGTGGACCTTGTGAAATCTCACCATCTTGTGTGTTCCCGCTCAAACGGTATGTCGTCTTTCACTCCATGAGCCAAACACTCGACAAAATGCTTATCCGTTGTCTGGTTTGGTGGGGAAGCCTGAAATGGCTTGCCCGCCTGATTGGCTGGGTGTCGACGATCTTGGTCCTACGTCTTTTGTCTCCGGAGGATTACGGACTGGTGGCCATGGCGGGCGTCTATTTCGTGTTTGCAAAATTGATCTTTGAATTTGGTCTGGGCGCCAGTGTGATCACAAAGAACCTTGATCAGGGGCAACTGGCTCAAGTCAATAGTCTGTGCGTCTTCCTCGGTGTTGTCGGTTTTTTTGTGTCTGCAGTGGTCGCGGAGCCATTAGCTGATTTCTATCGGGCCCCTGCGCTGTTCTGGGTCGTGGTGGCCATGGCGCTGTCTCTAGCGTTATCCGGGCTTCGCACGGTTCCTACCGCGATATTGGAGCGCGAACTACGTTTCGAATTCTTGGCTGTGATCGAAACCGTCCAAGTTCTTTTTCAAGCATGCTGTAGCCTGTGGTTGGCCGCCAAGGGCTTCCACTATTGGGCGCTGATCATCAGTGGTCTCGCGGGAGAGTTTGTGACAACCGCCGCGGTGTTGATCAAACGGCGGCATGGGTTTCTGTTTCCCAATCTTCAATCGGTCCATGCGTACATTTTCGGCTCTCACGTCGTACTGTCTCGCCTTTTTTGGAGTGCTCAGATGCAATCGCAGTTTCTTGTGGCGGGTCGCCTGTTGGGCACCGCGTCCCTGGGTGTGTATTCCATAGCCTGGTCATTATCGAGCCTTATGGTGGAACACATTACCGCGACGATTGGCCGCGTCACCTTTCCATTTTTTGCGACGGTTCAACACGATACGGTGCTACTTAGGCGATACTATCTGGTGCTAGTCGAAGGGCTGGCGCTAACTTGTTTTGCAGCTGAGCTTGGAATGGCTCTGGTTGCCGAAGAATTCGTTCCCGTTGTCCTTGGCCCACGCTGGATGGAGGTAATTCACCCGATCCAAGTGCTTGCCATTGCAGCAATGGTGCGCACCATTGATCCGTTGCTCCCGCAGATACTGTTCGTAAGCGGACAAATTCGGTTCCAGACGATCATGATGGGTATTGCGGCCATCGTACTTCCCGCAGGTTTTTTCTTTAGCAGTCATTGGGGATTGTCTTCAATGGCCCTCACATGGCTCGTGATATTCCCGCTCGTAAGCATACCCGTGTATTACCGTGTGTTCCATCGTTTACAGATTCCAGTGATGCAATTTGCGAAGGCCTTATGGCCCGCGATCGGCGCCTGTGCTCTCATGGCGATAGCGGTGCTCATAGTGAAAGCGTGCTTGCCTTCTGAATTGCCAGTTTGGATCCAATTGGTGGCGGAGGTGTTGGTCGGCGCCGCCACCTATGTCTCCACACTCATGACCGTTTACAGAGAACGTTTGATGACATTCTGGAGGTTGGTTGTGCCTGCTGGGAATGAGAACACTTACGCCTGGGTGCCCCCGGCGGAGCTGGTCGTTATCCCTCAAGAGTTGCGGAAAACGCCAGCTTCGGAGGTGACTCCGCAGGGGTGAGAGCAGGGGCGGGAAATCGTGACCGGTAGGTGCAGCTTATGGAACGGGGAAATGACGGCCGTGATGGGCGAATCCTTGAGGCAGGCTCAGTGGTTGCGCTTGGTTGACTGGGTTCGGAGACACCTTCAGATGCCGTTTACCCGTTGGGGCACAATATGAACGATCGACAGGAACGGGTGGTCGTGATAGGGGCAGGGCCGGCAGGCCTGACGGCTGCCTATCAACTTGCTAAGTTAGGAAGAACCTCTATTGTTCTTGAGAAGGATAACCTCGTTGGAGGCATTTCGCGGACAGTCAATTATAAGGGTTACCACTTCGATATTGGAGGACATCGGTTCTTTACAAAAGTCACCGCTGTCGAGCAATTGTGGAAAGAGGTACTGTCGCCTAATGAGTTTTTGCATCGGCGACGATTGTCGAGGATTTATTACAATCAGAAGTTTTTTCATTATCCGTTGAAACCGCTGAACGCGTTTCTTGGCCTCGGTGTGATGAACAGCTGTCTCATCGTGGCGAGCTACCTCTGGGCAAGAATGTTCCCAAAGCTGCCCGAAGACAACTTCGAATGTTGGGTGTCCAATCGATTCGGATGGCGCTTGTACCAGACGTTTTTCAAAACCTACACGGAAAAAGTCTGGGGTATGCCTGCTCACGCGATTGCCGCCGAATGGGCTGCGCAGCGAATAAAGGGACTGTCGCTGCTGGTGGCTATGAAAAATGCGCTTCTCAATTCCGGATCAAGCGGCGACGGTGTCGTCAAAACGCTCATCGACTCATTCGATTACCCGCAACGTGGACCGGGAATGATGTGGGAGCGGATAGCGGAATTGGTGAGAAAGCAAGGAAGTGAGGTGCTGATAGGGACAGAAGTCGACGCCGTTTGCTGTCGCGGCAATAGAGTCGAAACCGTGCAAATCAACCGGGGAGGGCAAAGAGAGAGCGTGCGGGGGGATGAGTTTATCAGCACCATGCCGCTCAGAGAGTTGATACAAAAGCTTGATCCGCCCGCGCCCTCGGAGGTGTCCCAGGCCGCCGCATCCCTCAACTATCGCGATTTCCTCACCGTGGCCTTGATACTGAACAAGGCAGACCTGTTTCCTGACAATTGGATCTACATTCATGACCCAAAGGTCTCGGTCGGGCGGATCCAGAATTTCAAGAACTGGAGTCCGTACATGGTGCCGGATCAGAATAAGACTTGTTTGGGGTTGGAGTACTTTTGCTTTGAGGGCGATGGACTCTGGACGATGACGGATACGGACCTGATCGAGTTGGGCGCACGCGAGCTCGAGGTGATTGGCCTGGCGAAAAAGAATGAAGTTGAGGATGGGGTTGTGGTGAGAATGCCCAAGGCCTATCCCGTCTACGATGATACGTATCGAGACGCCTTAAAAGTCATCAGACAGTTCCTCGGGCGATTTGAGAATATTCAAGTGGTCGGGCGGAATGGCATGCATCGATACAATAACCAAGATCATTCGATGCTGACCGCCATGTTGGCGATCGAGAATATGTTCGGCGCTCGGCACGATCTGTGGGAGGTGAATGCGGATCAGGAATATCATGAAGAAACGACGAGTCGAGAGATTCAAGCCAAGTCGCAGTTAGGTATCTTGGCGCTTACGCAACCACAGGTTCCTATGCCCGTACTAGCAGTGGCAGGTCCAAAGTTCGTGACGGCGTTTGCCAGGATGGATAAATTGGCCTTTGCTCTTGCCTTAGGAGTCGTGGCGGGTCTTGTGACCTTCACGGCTACTCTCTGCCTGGTCCTAAAGGGAGGAGACACGGTAGGAAGAAACCTGCAGCTCCTCAGCGAGTTTTTTGTCGGGTATACCGTATCGGTTCATGGAGCGATGGTCGGATTCGCATACAGTTTCCTATGGGCATTTTTGTGGGGGTGGATCTTTGCCTACCTTCGAAACTTCTTCTTGGGTCTGGTGATTTATCGTGCGAAAAGAAAGCTGGAGCTTCTCTCGTTTAGGGAATTTGTGGATCACTTCTGAAATGTTTATTGCACCGTCCATTCATAGGAGGTGAATGATGGCAAACCCCATTGACACCGAGGATGATAAGCTCTTTGGCGCCATCTTCCGGATGAGCAGTAAAGTGTTCGGATTGGTTGCTGGATTACTGTTCGGGTTGGCCATTTTTATTGTCACCAATTGGTTGCTCATCAAAGGCGGGCATGTGAATGCGCAGGGAGAGTATGTCGTCGGCCCGCACTTGCAGTTGTTGAGTCAATTTTTTATCGGGTATCGCGTATCGTTTCTGGGAAGTCTCATTGGGTTTGCCTATGGTTTTGCGACCGGCACAATAGCGGGTGCATCGGTTGGGTGGATTTATAATAAGATCGTCGATCTCAGAAGCTGACATATACAAACTCCTGTTGAGTTGCAGGAGCACGAACCATGGCCGAGCAGTCGGAGTGTGCTTCTATGGTCAGTCTCGTGGTGAGCCCACCGCGTGCTTTTGGCCTCGATGGGCATTCGCGCATTGGGCTCTCGTCAAAACCAGGTGTGACGGGCGGTCCTGCTGCCTGGGGCTTCCGGCTCCGGTCCAACCGGCTCATCGACACGCCGTCGTCGCGCCACACCCTGCAACCGGCTCTTCTCCAAGTCTCCTATGGCTTTCATCCAGTAGAAGATCCCTACGATCTGTTTGTGCAGCCGCTGGCGAAGGCGATCACTTTCGTGCCGGCTTGTGCGGCAGCCCAGGCTCAAGTGGTAGGAGGATTTTTTTCATCGTGATCGCCCGAGAGGTCGATGGCCTTCCTCGGTCCAGGAACCTAGACAAGGTGTCAGGGCATGTCGGCCGGCCGTCATCGTCGGCTGTTCCCGTAGGAACGTGTCTCTCGGAAGACAGGTTCGAATTGCCGTGACCATCTCTTGCTGACTACGCCGCCGGTGTGAGCATTACGCCTTGTGGAGGGCAAGGGACCTGGGATTTTGTTCGCAGGGCGTCATGGTGCTGCTGTAAGGGGCAGCGCAAGAACGGTACAGGAGCGTAAAGCGGAGAGCCGATTTGGCGCCACGGCGTTCGTGAGCGCAGGGTGACGGTCAGGAGAACCACGCCAGTGAATATTGGTATCGACATCAGTACCTGGGGAAATCGGCGAGGGTTCGGCCGCTTTACCCGTGAAATCGTGAGGTCGTTGATTAAAGAAGGGGCGGCCCATGATTACCTTCTTTTCGCCGATAGTGCGACTGTGGTCGAAGGAGAGGGCGTAGGCCATGGACAGATTGTGCGCGCATCCACACATCAGTCGGTGATCGAGGCGGCATCCGCTTCGGGGCGTCGATCGCTGCGCGATGTCTGGGCTATGACGCATCAAGTCTTACGGCATGACATCGATGTGATGTTTTTCCCGGCTGTCTATTCATACTTTCCCGTTCTCAACAGGACAAAAATCATTCTGACCATCCATGACATGATTCCGGAACTCTATCCGGATAAGGTGTTTCCGAATGCCAGGCTGAGAACATTTTGGCGACTCAAGCAGATGTTGGGTATCTGGCAAAGCTCCGTCGTCCTTACCGTCTCCCAGTATTCGAAAGACGAAATCGTGCAGCGTTGCGGTCTGTCTCCTGAACGGGTGCATGTAATTCAGGAGGCACCCGGTTCTGCATTTCGTGTCATTGACGATCCCATGACACTCGATTCCGTCTTGAAACGCTACGGTCTTGCACTGCATGAAAGATTCTTGCTGTATGTCGGAGGCATGAGCCCCCATAAGAATCTGGGCGCGTTGATCAGTGCCTACGTGGAATTGATTGCAGATCCAAGATTTGAGGACGTACGTCTCATTCTGGTAGGGGAATACCTCGCTGATGCGTTTTACTCTGACTATCCGACTCTAAGGAACATGGTCCTGCAAGGTCAGTTAATAGGGCGGGTGGCGTTTACCGGATTTATCGAAGACGAGGATTTGGCCTGTTTGTACAATGCGGCAAGTTGCTTCGTGCTCCCATCGCTTGTTGAAGGGTTTGGCCTTCCGGCTGTCGAAGCCATGGCTTGCGGGACACCGGTCGTGGCCAGTCGTGCCGGCTCGCTCCCGGAAGTTCTTGGCGGAGCAGGAGAGCTATTCGATCCCTCCGACCCTCGCGAGCTTCTCGCAACACTCAAGGTCGTCCTGTCTGATAAGACATTGTGCCGCATCATGCGCGTACGAGGGTTAGCGCGGTCGAAGAGATTTGTGTGGCAGCGAGCCGCTGCGGAACTCACCGGTCTGTGCGAGAGCCTCGTTTCCTAAGAAAGATCGAGAGGAAAAGTTGAAGTTTTGCATGATCACCACCTTCTTCCCGCCGTATAACTTCGGTGGGGATGGAATTTTTATCTACCGACTTGTCAATGAATTGGCCAAGCGCGGGCATCAGGTCGATGTCATTCATTGTGAAGATGCGTATTTGTTGCTGCAACCGAGAGGGCCGCAGGGGGACTTCCCCTGTCATGAAAACGTGCGCATACACAAGTTGAAGAGTGGGTTCGGGTTCCTTTCCCCGCTTGTTACTCAGCAAACGGGATCTCCGGGTCTGAAGAGCCTGCGTCTCAAGGAGATGGTTGAGACGAATGCGTACGATGTCATCCACTTTCATAATATGTCCTTGATCGGCATTACAGCGCTCCGTTATGGAAATGCCATCAAACTCTATACCACCCACGAGCATTGGCTGGTGTGTCCCATGCACGTGCTCTGGAAGAACAACAAAGAACTGTGCGTCGAAAAAAGCTGCTTCTCCTGTACGCTGGCTTGGAAGCGCCCGCCGCAGCTCTGGCGTTATACGGGACTGCTCGAACGTATGCTGAAACATGTTGATCACTTTATCTCGCCGAGTCGATTCACAAAGCAGAAGCATTTGGAGCAGGGGCTTGATATTCCTATTACCCACATTCCGTACTTTCTGCCCAGCCGACCAGCCGATGAATCCGACCGACAAGAGGAAGTCTCGCTCTCACCATGTTCGCCTGAGTTTTTGTTCGTGGGAAGGCTGGAAAAAATCAAGGGTGTGCAGCACCTGATTCCCCTGTTTCGGCGGAGGCCTACGTATCGCCTGTATATCGCGGGGGACGGAACCTATGCCTCGGAGCTCAAAGCAATGGCGCATGGAGCCCAGAACATCATGTTTCTGGGGCGTTGCAGCCACGAGCAGTTATCTGCATTGTATCGGAAGGCGAATGCCGTCATTGTCCCGTCAATTTGTTATGAAGTCTTTGGAATTATCATCATCGAGGCCTTCTCGTACAAGACTCCTGTGATCGTCAACAACCTCGGTGCCTTGCCGGAGGTGGTGCATGATAGTGGCGGGGGACTTGTCTATACAGGCGAAGAGGAACTCGAACGAGCCGTTGATACCTTGGCCCGTGACCATGAATTGCGAAACCGGCTTGGCCAACGTGGCTTCGAGGCCTATGTCAAGTATTGGACAGAGGAAAATCACTGTGAGCTGTACTTCGGATTGATTCATGAGATTCGAAAATCGAAGGATGGGCGCCCATACTCCCGCGACTCTGCGTGATCGGATCCGTGACCGGTCGAAGGGAATGGATCGCGCTGGAGGATTCCGGTGGTCGCATTCAGAGTGAGGAGGCTGTCGTGCCCGCAGATTTGACTGCTACGATCCCGATTCTGACCTACCATTCCATAGATTCGAGCGGATCGGTGATTTCGACCGATGTGAAACAGTTTCGTCGGCACATGGAGTGCTTGGCAGAAAACAAGATTCGAGTCCTTTCGTTGCTTGAGGCAGTGTCTATCCTGAAACACCGCTCGACTCTTCCTCGGAATGCCGTGGCCTTGACGTTTGACGATGGGTTCCGCAACTTCTTGTCTAGCGCGCTCCCCATCCTGAAGAGCTTTCAGTTTCCAGCCACCGTCTTTTTGGTGACCGGCCGTTCCGGAAAAGACAACCAATGGCTGGGACAATCGTCCGACGTCCCCCGATTGGAGTTGCTCGATTGGCAGGAAGTTCGGGAAGCATCCCGACAGGGCGTCGACTTCGGCGTGCATACCATCACACATCCCAATCTTGCGCGTCTTTCGCGTGAGGAACTCGCAAGAGAAATCATCGAGCCTCAGCGGGTCATCTCTGAACAAGTGGGGAGCAGGCCGCGATTGTTTGCCTACCCCTATGGGATCCATACACCGGCGGCAGAGCAAATTATTCGTCAGACATATGAAGCCGCATGCTCAGTTGAGATGGGGTTTGCCTCCTGTGAAAGTCATCCCTATCGGCTCCCACGCATCGATATGTATTACTTTTCCAGAAATGACCTGTTCAAGTGGTGCGGAACATCCGTGTTTCGCCACTATGTCGGGTTGCGACGATTGCTACGACGGTTACGGACTCATTAAGCAATGGACAGGCGGACCAAGCAAAACGTTGCCGTGCTGATCGGCCTCGTGCTGATCCTGATAGGCGTGACGACTCCATCGGGCGGGGTGATTGAATTTGTGCGTGGGACGTCTCTCCAGGATATCCCGACCCAATCGACAGGCAAATTGTTGCAGGGAGCGATGTGGTTTAAGGGGGGGCTGATCCTGCTCGGACTCGCCGTCATCGGACTCTTCAAGGTGGTGGCACACAATGGTGCCGACACGACCGGGCGAGTCGAGGCAGAGCGAGTGCAGCGTCCTCGGATTGCCGTGGTCGTCGCCATACTCCTTGTAGGAATCGTGCTGAGAGTGCACGGGTTGGATCAGGGGTTGTGGTATGACGAAATTACGGCGTACGTCAAATATGTGCGTATGCCGATCGGCACGTTGCTGACGACCTATGATTCAGAGAATCAACACTTTCTGTATACGCTCTTTGCACATGCCTGTATCGCATGGTTTGGGGACAGCAGTTGGGCGGTGCGTGTGCCCGCGGTGATTTTTGGCGTCGGAAGCCTTCTCGGCGTGTATCTGGTGGGGCGTCATCTTCTCAGTGAACACGAAGCCCTCTTGGCGACGGCGCTGCTGGTGTTCTCCTATCACCACATTTGGTTTAGTCAGAATGCACGCGGATACACAGGGGTGATGTTCTTTACCATGATGGCCACGTGGGTGTTTCTTCGTGGATTACGGGAGAATACAGTCACGTGGTGGTGCTGGTACGCTGTGGCCGCTGCAGCCGGAGTCTTCGTGCATGTGACCATGGTGTTTGTGATTGCCAGCCATTTCCTGATTTATAGTGTGCGCCTCATATCGTCTAAGAATTGGCGCCAAAGTATGGCGTGGCGAGGAATGTTGTACGGATTCGTCATGGGGGGACTGTTCACATTCCAACTGCATGCCTTGGTGATGCCGCAAATATTGGGCCAAATCGGACAGAAGACGAATGTTCAAGCTTGGAACAATCCGTTCTGGACTGTGATCGAGATGGTCAGAGGAATCCAGGTGGGAGTCAAGGGCGGTCTAGCGGTCCTCGCAGCAGCACTGATGCTTTTCAGTTTCGGTGTCTGGAAAATGGGCAGAACGTCAGGGCTCATGCTCGCGCTGTTGCTTCTTCCTGCCGCGATTGGAACCGCGGTCGTGTTGGGAATTGGGCATCCGTTGTGGCCGCGATTTTTCTTTTTCCTGTCGGGCTTCGTCGCATTGGTTGTTGTTCATGGCGTCATGGTCCTGGCGGCTTCAATTTTCGAGATGCTCAATCTGTCACGTGCGAAGGGGCTGGTGTTGGGAACAGGCTTGTCACTGATGGTTATCTTGGGATCGGCTAGTTCCGTGCCTGCGGTCTATGCGCCGAAACAGGATTATCGCAGTGCGCTGAGTTATGTGGAACGTAATAGGAGCCCAGAGGATGCGGTCGTGACGGTGGGATTGGCGCAATTCCCCTACAAACAGTTTTTTGAGACAAACTGGGCCACCGCAGAAACACTTGAAGAGTTGAATGCCATTCGGAGACGGGCTAACCGGACATGGGTTGTGATGACAATGCCTATGCATCTAGAAGCCTATGCCCCGGACATCTGGAGCAGTCTGAAATCCGAGTTTCTCCTGCAAACGGTGTTTCCTGGAACGCTGGGAGATGGGGCTGTGTACGTCTATCGTGTCGACCGCAAAGTCGCGCCGATCGCGGATGCGCAAGAATCATCCCGCGGATGACGCCACGCTTAAAAGGGGAAAGGGCCGGCTCAGCTATGGAGTATCGAAACAACGCAGCCTCCGCACGGGAATCTCGCGAAGTGGAAAGGGGCATCTCCGTGGTCATTCCGGCGTTCAACGAGGAAGCCTCGGTAGGCGTTGAAGTGGAAGCGATCAGACGAGTCATGAGCCGAAACTGCACCCCTTTTGAAATTATTGTCGTCGACGATGGATCGACGGACCGGACATCAACCGTGGCCATGCAGGATGGCGCCCGTGTGTTCAGGCACATGGAGAATCGAGGGTACGGCGCCGCCATCAAGACCGGCATTCGGGGGGCATTGCACGACATGATCGTCATCACTGATGCCGACGGCACCTATCCGGCCGATCAGATTCCGCATCTGATCGAGAAGTTGGAAGCTGCGGACATGGTGGTCGGCGCCAGAATAGGCGAAGAAGTCCATATCCCATTAATTCGACGTCCCGCGAAGTGGTTGCTGAGAAGGCTGGCCCAGCATATCGCCGGACAGCCGATTCCAGATTTGAATTCCGGGCTGCGAGCATTCCGGCGGCAGGCAATTGAACCCTACTTTCCGATGTTGTCCAATCGATTCTCATTCACCACGACCTCAACGTTGGCATTGCTGGGCGATGACTTCACGGTGGTGTATCATACGATCAATTATTACAAACGCATCGGCACGTCGAAAATTCGGCCTCATCACTTCATGGATTTTGTTATCTTGGTGTTGCGAATGGCCATGCTGTTTCAGCCCTTGAAAGTTTTTGTGCCGCTTGCTGCGGTATCGATCGGCATTGGGGTAATGAAATCAATCATCGATGTGCTACTGGTCCTGGAGAGAGTCGCGACATTCGGATGGGCGACCTTCTATCAGCCGGTTTTGTCGGCGTCCGCGCTGTTGCTGTTTCTGGCAGGACTGCAATTTTTGGCGATTGGAATGGTCGCTGATGGTGTGCTTCGCAGGCTGTCCTATCAGTCAAAGGGATCAGGTCAGCCTCAGGCGACCAAGGTATGTGAGGTTGCACACCTCATAGTGGAGGAAACAGAATTGAAGCGATCGGATGAGAAGCTGTGAATAGAAGATCACCGACGGTGATGTTCAGAGGGATCGAGGGATGGAATTATATCGTGTGATCCTGGCCGCAGGGCTTGTGATTCATAAGCTGGTATGGGAGGTATTGCGGCCGCAGGCTGCGAAGGGGCGGGAACGCTCGATGGGGATTTCTCCCATTGTGGTCTTGATCAAGTTTGTGAAGCTGTGTATTTTGGCGCTTTTAGTTTTCCAGAGCCTGTTCCTCCAATTGATGCCTATCACAAATGATCCCTCGGGTCTTCGAGTGATCGGCCTGTGCCTATTCGGGAGCGGCCTGGGAATTGCCATCTTAGGGCGGATCCAGTTGGGTGAAAACTGGGTGGATCTTGAGGAGTATCAGGTCGTGCCCGGGCAGGCTCTGGTGACTAAGGGGATCTATGGGTACGTCCGGCATCCGATTTATGCAGGGGATATTCTCCTTCTCATAGGACTCCAGCTCGCCTTGAATTCTTGGCTTGTCATAGCCGCGATGATTCCGGCAGCCGTGGCGGTGCGGAATGTTCAGGCTGAGGAGAAAATCTTAGCGCGCGCGTTTCCCGGCTATGCGGAGTACCGTCGCCGGACGAAGAAGTTCATTCCTTTCGTGTTTTGACACCGGCGCCCTTGAGAGCGATGGTTCGATCTTCGATGCATTCATGAAAAATGTTGGGAGACATCTCTGTGAGGTCGAGCGCCAGAGGGGCGTTCCGGCGCGTTGGTCTGCCTGCGAGACCGCCGTCCGGTTGTTTCTGACGTGCTGGATCATCTATGCCCTTCATTTTTCAACGAACATCGTCAGAGAGATTTATTTGACGTTGAGCATAGGGGATCATGTGTCGTTTCGAGTGGATGAATATGCCGGTCTTCACCCTGATCTTTTTGAGAAGGCCGGCTATGGTTGGCACATAGGGAGCAATCCGGGAGTGTCGATGCTGGCCGCTGTGCCATACGCAGTGGCGAAGCCGGCCATCGATATCATCGTACAGCATGTGCGCGAGGGGCGCGAACAACAGCATCAGACTCCGCCCGAGTACGACTCGCCGTGGCCCATGGCGAGAAAATTCTACGAGGAATCGTGGAAGCGAGGCTATGACGTCAAATTTGCGTTAGGGAGCTTCGCGATGCAGGTGTTGTGCATGGCGCCGAGTTCGGCGTTGGGCGTGGTCACCATGTTTCTCGTGCTCCAAAGGCGACTCCATTCCGAAAGAACCGCCTTATGGCTTGCGCTGTTGTATGCGTTCGGCACACCCGTCTTCTTTCGAACGGGCTATCTCAACCACAATCTCATGTTGGGGCATATCGCCTTTTGGGGATTCCTGCTTATCTGGAATCCATTCGGCTGGTCTCGCGAGAGTCTCCGGGCGAGATATGTTTGGACGGGCGCAGCTGGTGGAACGGCGCTGCTATTCGACTACAGCGGCGGTATCTTCCTCCTTGCCTTATGTCTCTATGGATTTGTGAAGGCCTACCAGGAGGAGTCTCTCCTGACGGGGGTGAGACTATCCGTCTGGTATGTCGTCGGAGCATTGGGGCCGGTGTGCGTGCTCTGGTTTTATCAGTGGCAGAGTTTTGGCCATCCATTCTTTCCAGGGCAACATTGGATGCCTCCCGTTCAGTGGATCGAGCGCGGCTATCAAGGATTCGGGTGGCCGCAGTTCGATTTGCTGGCCTCGCTCCTATTCGATTATCGTTATGGATTATTTATCACCAGCCCGCTCATGCTGTTGGCTTTTGTCGCCGCGTGGCCTAACTCCGGCTCGACATCATATCTAGCGTCCAGGGAACTGTGGTTCATCTTCATCACATTCGTCGGATTGTGGCTGTTCTTCGGTGGGGTGAACTATACGAGGCTTCAATTCAACACCGGGATTCGGTACCTGAGTCCCATCTTTCCGTTTCTCTTTATCCCGGTCGCTGTAACTCTTGCGCAATGGTCGGAGCGATGGGTGTTGCTGATCGGCGTCGTGTCCATCGCGCAAAACTGGGCCTTGGCGATGTATCGAGATGTTGAGCGAGGGCTGGGGGTTTTGGACCCCATCCTCCACGTGTTCGCGGGAGGATTTCAACTCCCCCTGCTGACGACGTTGGCTCGCTTCAAGGCCCAATTCGGTGAGGTGTTTGTGCACGGGCCGTCCCCATTACCTCTGTTTGTGCTCACGGGTGCGCTGTTGTATGTCATCTGGTGTGCACGCTCGGAACCCAGTTAACCATCATTTTCTGATGGATCGACATCCATTTTGGTGAGGGAGGCTTGGGCAATGCCACAGGGACTTGATGCAGAAAAAGAGTCCGACTCTGCCGTCGGTTTGCTTCTCTCTGTTGTCGTGCCCGTGTATAACGAAAAAGATGGCCTACAGGAATTTTATGATCGAACCAAGCGCGTTCTCCTTGATGTGAACGGGCTGGACCATGAAATTATTTTCGTCGACGATGGAAGCTGTGACGGTTCGACGCAGGTGATCGCGCAATTTGTCGGACAGGATGCGCGAGTTCGTCTCTTGAAGCTTTCAAGAAATTTCGGACATCAACTTGCGATTACTGCGGGGATCGATGCTGCTTGTGGAAACGCAGTGGTCGTCATCGATGCGGACCTCCAGGATCCCCCCGAGGTCATCTTACGTTTCATCGAAAAGTGGAAGGATGGGTACGATGTTGTCTATGGCGTGCGGGAAACGCGTGATGGCGAGACCTTGCTGAAAGTCTGGACCGCCTCGATCTTTTATCGGATCCTGAAGGCGTTGGTCAATCTTGACATCCCCGTGGACGTAGGGGATTTCCGTCTCATGAGCAGGCGCGTGGTAGAACATCTCAAAGCGATGCAGGAACGGGACCGATTTGTACGCGGGTTAGTCAGTTGGATCGGCTTCAGGCAGATCGGCCTGACGTATCGCAGAGACAGACGGTACGCGGGAGAGACCAAGTATCCCTATCGGAAAATGATCCGCTTTGCGCTAGACGGAATCACGTCCTTCTCCAGTATCCCATTGAAAATGGCGACCATCATGGGATACCTCACTTCGCTGATCGCCTTTGCCTATGCGTGTTCCGTTATCGTGCAGAAATTCATGGGTTATACGGTGCAAGGCTGGGCGACGATCATGGTGGGATTGTTGTTTCTCGGGGGAGTACAGTTGATCTGTTTGGGTATCCTTGGTGAGTATATCGGAAGGATATTCAATGAAACGAAGGGCAGGCCGCTCTATATTATCGATGATGAAGTGCGGAGTGATCGACCGAGGTACCGTCATCCCGATCGAGCCGCGAGTGGATTGTTCTCGAAGGATTGACGGAGCGCCGTCCTGCAACCGATCGGGTAGCCGTGGCTATTTTCATTACCGGGTGCAATGGCTTTATCGGAACCAGGTTGCTCCGACAGTTGCTGCCTCACATTTCTGAGAGAATTTATTGCCTCGTCCATTCACGAGTGGACGCATTTCGTGCCATGCAATTCTCTCGAGCCGTCGACACGATCGAAGGCGGGCTGAACGATGTGGCCGCATATGCTGCCTGCCTCGCTCGCTGCGACACAGTGGTCCATCTCGCGGCGGCCACCGGGAATGCCGGGCCTCGTCAATTTGAAGAAGTCAACGTGCAGGGAACCGCACGGTTGCTGGGCGCATGTCGACGAGGCGGCGTCAGGAATATTGTGTTTCTCAGCACCATTGCGGTAACGTTTTCCGATAAAAAGCGATATTACTATGCGCAATCCAAACAGGAAGCGGAGCAGTTGGTGAAGGACAGTGGCCTCAATTTTCTGATCGTGCGCCCGACGATCGTGGTGGGAGCTGGGGGAAAGGCGTGGGAAGGCCTGATGAAGCTTGCCGCGCTTCCATGCGTCGTTGTATTCGGGGATGGAAGGCCTCTCGTTCAACCCATCTATGTGGACGACCTTGTGAAGATCATCGGCAATATGATTCTGGGTAGGCGATATCACAACGAAATTCTGGAGGTGGGAGGTCCTGAACAGGTGTCGATGATCGAGTTTCTCCGGCGCATCCATCGGGCGCACTCGGGAAAAGAGCCCTTCGGCATCCTGAAAATTCCGTTGGGGATGCTGACCGCCGTGCTGACTCTGGTCGAAACCGTGCTCGGACCCACAGGCCCGCTTTCCGTCGGTCAATTGGCATCATTTAAGAACGACGGCTGTGCCGATAACCGGAACATGCCTCCCGGCAACGGTGCGACTACGCCCATCGCTCGCATGATCACGTTGGCGCTGCATAACGAGCGGGACACGCCGAATGGCCCCACAGCCTAATTTAAATCGAGAGTGCGAACTGTTTAGCGAATACTTGATTGATCTAAGGCCGAGTGACTATGTTCTGAGAAAGTATCAAGAGGCGCATCACCTCGGACATCCTTCTGTGGGTCGGCCGGTGCAACGGTTCGATCACCTTCTTATGTGGCTTGCCCTCAGACACGCGTTCATTTTGAGACTCGCCGATACCTACTCCGGTCTTTTCTATAAAGAGGCCCAGCTCAGACGAAAGCTGGTCTTGCTCCTTGCTATTTTGGAATGCTCTCCGGGCGCTTTTGACCGGCTCGACCGACCGGAACCGCATACCCAACCGACTCTGTATCGCCTGCTTGTCATCAAGGGGCTCGCGCTTGCCGCAACTGCACTTCTCGCTGTCCTCTTGTTGGCGCCGATACATATGGCTTGCAAAATTTCTCGGCAGTGGCGGGATCGATGACGCATATGACCGTAGTCGGATCGGGACCGAGTGCCGTGCATTTTGCCCTATCGGTGCTCAAAAAGGGCTATCACGTCGTGATGGTCGATGTGGGAGAATCGAGGCCGGATCCCGTCGGTCCCGAACAGAGTTTCAACCAGCTGAAGACAGGATTGCAGGACCCCGTCGAGTATTTTCTGGGCCGGTCTTATGAGGCGGTCATCTATCCGGGGACAGCGGGAGAATACTACGGCTTCCCACCAAGTAAACGGTATGTCTTTTCGTCGCCGCCCGGCTACCGCGTCGAGTCAACCGGATTTTCCTCGCTCGCATCCTTCGCGCGCGGAGGCCTTGCTGAAGCATGGACGGGGGGAGTGTATCCATTCAATGAACATGAGCTCCGAGATTTTCCCGTTGAATACTCTCACATGCGCTCCTGCTACAGTGAAATCGCGCGGCGGATTGGAATCTCCGGCCTGCGGGACGATTTGGCGGAATTCATGCCGCTACACGATCACCTCTTGGGCCCGCTCGATCTCGACGAACATTCCGAGGACTTGTTGCGGAAGTATGAGCGCAACAAGAACCTCTTTCGGCGTCAGCTGAATTGTGTGATCGGACGTGCGCGCCTGGCAACGATCAGCCAGGACTGGGCTCATCGAAAAGCCTGCACTTACCGCGGGCGCTGTTTGTGGGGATGCCCGCAAGATAGTTTTTACACTCCCTCTTTGACGTTAGAGGAATGCGAGCGATATGAGTCATTTCGCTATGTCCCAGGTTGTTACGTCAGTCATTTTCGAGTCGGCAAGGACGGGAGAGCCTCGCACCTCATGATCGATCGGCTTGATGCAAAGGAAAGAGAAGAATGGGAGATCGACACGCTCGTCCTCGGTGCGGGCACCCTCTCCACCTCACGAATCGTGTTGGAATCCATGCGGCAACATGACGGGACGGTGTTGAAGCTCGCCGGATTGATGGATAATCAACAAATTCTTGTTCCATTTGTCAATCTGGACCTGGTCGGGCATGCCTATGATGACGAGCGGTATCAGTATCACCAGGTGGCGTTCGGCCTGATTGCCGACGATCCATTCGACTACGTTCACTGTTTGATCACCACACTCAAGTCTGCTCTGGTCCATCCGTTGATTCATCGCACGCCTTCCGACATGAGGTTTGCGATTTTTCTCTTCAAGCACCTGCATGCAGCCCTGGGATTGGTCAATATGAATCTCAGTGATGACCGACGGAGTACCAATTATGTCACCTTAAGAGAAGACGGCGCCAAGGGGGATGCGACACTCGCCCTCCATTACGAACCGAGTGCCAACCATGCAACGCGAATACAACATGCCCTGCGTCGAGTGAAAACAGTCCTGCGACATTTGAAATGTGTGGTCCCGCCGGGGCAAGTCCATGTCCGGCCGATGGGAGCCAGTATTCACTATGCGGGGACGTTACCCATGTCCCGCGAGAGGCGGCCGCTGACCGTGTCGCCGAACGGTCAAAGTCACGATTTTGAGAATGTGTATATCGTGGATGGCGCGACTTTTCCGGCACTGCCCGCCAAGAACATTACCTTCACCTTGATGGCCAATGCGGTTCGTATCGCCGAAAGTAGTTTTTGATGTCGTTTCGCATCCAGGGAGAAGCCCTGGTCGTTCTTGGGACGAACTGATGCACCCCCGGAAGGCGACCGGTCGAACAATGGGTAAGTCCCGTGCAAGACAGATGGAGTCGCGGGCGTTCCGATGCGCCGATGGAAAGATCGCGGGCGATCCATGCGGTAGGAGGCTGGGTTCCTGATGACATCCATTGAACGCCCCAGAGTGGTCATTTTAGGGGCCGGACCAGCCGGTGTCGGGGCAGCCTATCGTCTCATGCAACACAACCGCTTCGATGTCACGATCTTGGAACGGAATGAAGTCGTCGGGGGCAATGCCGGAAGTTTCGCATTAGGAGGGCTGAATGTCGATTATGGAAGCCATCGACTTCATCCCTCGTGTGATCCGCAAGTCTTCAAAGATATTCGAACCCTGTTGGGGGACGATCTGCTCGAAAGGCCGAGACATGGCCGAATTCATCTCAAGGGGAGGTGGATTCATTTTCCGTTGAAA